>Ga0081540_1001016_pt1 | contig 25169 bp, 18 predicted proteins | sample TabmetS2T1R1_FD_71024 | JGI IMG/M metagenome (GOLD analysis project Ga0081540, IMG submission 71024) | Tabebuia heterophylla rhizosphere microbial communities from the University of Puerto Rico - S2T1R1 | ecosystem: Host-associated > Plants > Roots > Rhizosphere ... | reverse complement strand
CGGGGATAGGTCACCTCGGCCACCGGGAAAAGGTCGCCTTCCTTGGTGGTGCCCTCGACGCGGACGGTGGCGGCCGGGCCGGAGAGCAGCAGCGTGCTCACGGCGTTGCCGAAATACGGACCGGCCAGGCGCTTCCACCGCCACGCCGGGCCACGCACTCCGGCGGCGCGGGCCAGGCTGCCCACGCCCCGGGCGGCAAGCCGCGACCAGCTGAAGCGCATCGCCGGGCGCATGAAGCCGGGCACCTGGTTGTGCACCGGCGAGCAGGTCAGCTGCATCACCGGGGTGCGCTTGCCCGGCCCGAAGTCGGCCTCGGCCACGTACGAGTGGTGGACATCACCGGAGAGCACGCTGATCGTCGCCGGCGCGGCATAGGCCTCGCCCGCGCCGACCCGGTCGGCGCCGGGAGCGGTACTTCCCTCGCCGAGCCGCCGGAACAACTCACCCAGCGCCGCGAACGACCGGCCGAACGCCGCCCAGTGCTCGAGGTCGAACGCGCGCCGGATCTTCTCGGCGCGGGTCGCCACCCGGGGCGAGGACGAGTCGGCCCGCCGCTCGTTCCAGGCCTCCAGGTGGTGGATGGCCGGCGGCATGAGCCACGGCAGCGACGAGCCGACCACGAGGTGGTCGTAGTCGCCGTGCGCCTGGTCGACGAACCACTGCCACTCCTGCGGCGGCAACATCTCGCGGGCGCCGGAGGTCAGCACCCGGTTGCAGCGAGTGTCCAGCATCACCAGCCGGGTGCGGCCGAGGTCGAGGGCGAAGCTCCACCGGTACCGGTTCACCGAGGCGCTGTCGACCGAGCGGCCGAAGTCGTGCAGCAGCACGGTGGCGTCCTCGGCCGCGCTGACCTTCTGGTAGAGCGGGTCGGCGTCGAGCTCGGCCGGGGAGAGGTTGCCCAGGTGCTGGTAGACCCAGTAGGAGGCGAGGCCGCCGGCGATCCGCTCGATCCACCACGGCTGGGCGGCCATGTCCTCGCGCCAGGACGCCGAGGTGTTCCAGTCGTCGATCAGCTCGTGGTCGTCGAAGATCATCACGCTCGGTACCGTCGAGAACAGCCAGCGGATCTCCGGGTCGCGCCACGACTCCAGGTAGAGCTTCGTGTACTCGTCGAACGTCACCACCTCGTCGACCGGGCCCTGATGGCCGGCGGCGCGGCGGCGGCGAAGGAAGCGCTTGATCTTGGTCGAGGTGTTGTCCGCGTACACCTGGTCGCCGAGCAGGACGATCAGGTCGGGGCGCAGGGCCGGGTCGCCGGGGTCGGACATCAGGCGCCGGGCGTAGGCGTCGAGCGCGTCCGGCGGCAGGTGGCGGGCGGTGGCCTGGGGCGTCGCTTCGCGACACGACCCGAAGATCAGCCGCACCGGGCCGTCGCGGTCTTCCGCTTCCCGGGTGCAGATGACCGAGGGTGGGTACGCGGACCCGGCCGCCGGCCACACCTGACGATCGTCCAGGTAGACGCGGTACGGACGGGTGGCGGCCGGCGACAGCCGCTCCACGACCACGAGAGCGTAATGATGCCCGTACGCGGAAAAGGTCGTCGCCGAGCCGGCGGCGCCCCCTTCCACCTCGACCCGCACGGTGGCCGGCGCGGTGGTCTCCACCCAGATGGTGGCGCGACTGCCGGCGACGCGGCGCAAGACGGGGCCGATGAGCAGATGAGCGGTCATCAGGCAGGGGTCCGATCGAGGGCGGCTGGTTGGGGCTCCTCATCCTCCGCCAGATGTGCCAGATGTCGCCACTGGCTGGCCCACGCCACGCACCGACGGCTCATCTGTCAGGATTTCGGCTATGGAATACGTGGTCGCCGCAGTCATCCTGCTCGTGGTCCTGGTGGCCGGCGTGGTCGGCCTGGTGGTGCCGCGCCTGCGCCGCCGACAGCTGCCGCCCCCGGCGAGCGGCCCGACGACCACCATCGAGCGGCCGCCGACCGGGGAGCAAGAGGATCCGCTGCAGCTCATCCTGCCGGAGGAGGAGCTGCCTCCGCTGGTGGTCGAGGAGAAGCCGCCGGTCCAGGAGCCGGTCCGGGAGCTCGAGAAGCCGGAGCCCGCCGCCGGCCGTCTGGTGCGGCTGCGCGCCCGCCTGGCCCGCTCGCAGAGCGTGCTCGGCCGGGGCCTGCTCAGCGTGCTCTCCCGCGACCACCTCGACGACGAGGACTGGGAGGAGATCGAGGACAGCCTGATCTCGGCCGACGTCGGCGTCGAGGCGACCCAGGTGATCGTCGCTCGGCTGCGCGAGCGGGTCCGGGTGCTCGGCACGCGCAACGTGGCCGAGGTGCGCGAGCAGCTGGCCGAGGAGCTGACCGCCGCGCTCGAGCCCGACCTCGACCGCAGCCTCAAGACCGCCCCGCACGACGGGCGTCCGGCGGTGCTGCTGGTGGTGGGCGTGAACGGCGCCGGCAAGACCACCACCGTCGGCAAGATCGGCCGGGTGCTGGTCGCCGAGGGCCGGACGGTGCTGTTCGGCGCGGCCGACACCTTCCGTGCGGCCGCCGCCGACCAGCTGCAGACCTGGGGCGAGCGGGTGGGCGCCGAGACCGTGCGCGGCCCCGAGGGCGGCGACCCGGCCAGCGTGGCGTTCGATGCGGTCAAGCGCGGCACCGACCTGGGCGTCGACACGGTGATCATCGACACGGCCGGCCGCCTGCAGAACAAGGTCGGCCTCATGGACGAGCTGGGCAAGGTCAAGCGGGTGGTGGAGAAGCAGGGCCCGGTCGACGAGACCTTGCTCATCCTCGACGCGACCACCGGGCAGAACGGCCTGGAGCAGGCGCGGGTGTTCACCGATGTGGTGGATGTGACCGGGGTCGTGCTCACCAAGCTGGACGGCACCGCCAAGGGCGGCATCGTCATCGCCGTGCAGCGCAAGCTGGGGATTCCGGTCAAGCTGGTCGGGCTGGGCGAGGGCCCGGACGACCTCGCGCCGTTCGAGCCGGCCGCGTTCGTCGAGGCGCTCCTTGGCTCCGACGGTTAGTCTCGGAGTTTCAGATGCTCGACCGTAGGGGGCCGTGGGTGGCGCAGGAGCCGGTGCGGGAGATTCCGCTGCACGGCGGCAACGTCAGCACGGTCTCGCGGATCGGCGACACCGTCCGGCGGAACACCGGACCGTGGACGCCGGCCGTGCATGCCCTGCTCAACCACCTCGAGCGGGTCGGCTTCACCGGCTCGCCGCGCGCGCTCGGCGTCGACGAGAAGGGCCGCGAGGTCCTCTCCTACCTCGACGGCGAGTGCGGCGAATACCCGCTGGCCCCGCACTGGGTGACCGAGGAGGCGCTGGTCACCGTCGCGACCATGCTGCGCATGTTCCACGACGCGCAGTATGGCTTCGTCCCGCCGCCGAACGCGGTGTGGCGCTCGTTCGGCCCGCCCCCGCCGGACACCGAGGTGATCTGCCACCACGACGCCGCCCCGCACAACGTGGTCTGGCGGCCGGACGGCACGCTCGCCCTGATCGACTTCGACCTGGCCTCGCCGGGCGCCCGCATCTACGACGTGGCCTACGCGGCCTGGACCTGGGTGCCGCTGTTCAGCGACCGCGACTCGTACACGCTGGGCTGGAAGCGGCCGAACCGGCCGCGCCGGCTGCGGCTGTTCGCGGACGCGTACGGGCTGATCCCGCGCGACCGGCACCGCCTGGTGCGCACGATCCGCAAGCGCATCGTCGACCACGTCGAGGGGATCCGGCGGATGGCGGCGGCCGGCGACCCGGCCTTCGTCCGGATCGTGCACAAGGGGCATCTGCGGCGCCCGATGCGCGATCTCCGGCTGCTCGACTACGAGCGCCACACCCTCGAGTACGCCCTGCGCTGATCCGGGTGCGCCGGATTCGGGCGGCTATTGCACCAGTTCAGGGCGTTTCGCCGGTCGGGCTGTGAGAGTTTCTTCACACGTACGAAACAACCCGTCACTTGCCGGAAATCGCGCGTAGACCGTGCGCGAAACAGCCGACCGGAAGGCTTCCGCCACGAACCGGCCGACTGGCGACGCTGCCCCGTGGGTCGTGTGGGAGGACACCTCAATAATCCGAGAGGAGGCAGCGTGGAGATCAACACCGGCAATACCGCCTGGTTGCTCCTGTCGTCTGCGCTCGTTTTGCTCATGACCCCGGGTCTGGCGCTGTTCTACGGTGGCCTCAACCGGTCCAAGGGCGTTCTGAACATGATGATGATGAGCTTCTCGTGCATCGGGCTCGTCTCCATCCTCTGGACCATCTACGGCTTCACCCTCGCGTTCGGCACGAACGGCAGCAGCGGCCTGAACAACATCATCGGCAGCTTCTCGCAGTACTTCGGCACCGGCACCGGCACGATCAGCGAGGAATGGCTCTTCCTGGGCGGCAAGACCGGCATCCCGACGTACGTGGTGATGGTCTTCCAGATGATGTTCGCGATCATCACGGTCGCGCTGATCAGCGGTGGCGCGTCGGACCGCATGAAGTTCGGCGGCTGGGTCCTCTTCGCGTTCGGCTGGTTCACTCTCTGCTACATCCCGGTGGCGCACTGGGTATGGGGCGGCGGCTTCATCGGCGGCAAGCTCCACGCGCTCGACTTCGCCGGTGGCACCGCGGTCCACATCAACGCCGGTGCGGCGGCGCTCGCCCTCGCGCTGGTGCTCGGCCGGCGGGTCGGCTGGCCACGCGAGAACATGCGCCCGCACAACGTCCCGTTCGTGGCGCTCGGCGCGGGCCTGCTGTGGTTCGGCTGGTTCGGCTTCAACGCCGGTTCCGAGCTCACCGTCGACGGCACCACCGTCTTCGCTTTCATCAACACCCAGGTCGCCACGGCTTCCGCGCTGGTCGGCTGGGTCATCGTCGAGTGGCTGCGGGACGGCAAGCCGACCCTGGTCGGCGCCTCCTCCGGCGCCGTCGCCGGCCTGGTCGCCATCACCCCGGCCTGTGGTTTCATCGCCCCGGTCCCGGCCATCATCCTGGGCCTGATCGCGGGCGCGGTCTGCGCCCTGGCGGTCGGCCTGAAGTACCGGTTCGGCTACGACGACTCGCTCGACGTGGTCGGCGTCCACTTCGTCGGTGGCTGGCTCGGCTCCCTCTCGATCGGCTTCTTCGCCACCAGCCAGGTCAACGCCGCCATCAACGGCGACCCGGGTCTGGGGGCGAGCGAGGGCCTGTTCTACGGCGGCGGGCTCACCCAGCTGGGTCACCAGTTCCTGGGCAGCCTGACGGTCTCGGTCTACTCGTTCGTGATCGCCGCGATCCTCGCCCTGATCATCAAGAGCCTCAAGCTCCTGCGGGTCAGCGAGGACGCCGAGATCAGCGGCATCGACGTCGCGGACCACGGCGAGAGCGCGTACGACTTCACCCCGGCCGGCGGTTCCGGCGGCGGCGCGTTCGCGATGGCCGGCATCGGCGCCAAGCAGGGCGACGCTGACGGCAAGGCGGACGTCAGCCAGAAGGTCGCCGGTTAGATTCCCGTATGACTGCTCCGAGAGAGGGACTGAGCATGAAGCTGGTGACCGCGGTCATCAAGCCGTACCAGCTCGACGCGGTGAAAGAGGCGTTGCACGCGCTCGGCGTGACCGGCCTGACCGTGAGCGAGGTGCAGGGGTACGGACGGCAGAAGGGGCACACCGAGGTGTACCGGGGAGCCGAGTACACGGTGGAGTTCCTGCCGAAGATCAAGGTCGAGGTGGTCACCGATGAGATCGACGTCGAGAAGATCGTCGACGCCGTCGTCACCTCGGCGCGGACCGGCAAGATCGGCGACGGGAAGGTCTGGGTGACCGCCGTCGAGGAGGTCGTCCGGGTCCGGACCGGCGAGCGCGGTCTCGACGCGCTCTGAGCCGGGTCGCATGATCAACACGTCCAGCGAGCCGCCGGCGCCACCAGCCGTGCCGTCCGGCGGCTCGCTCGACAAGCTCCGCGAGTTCATCGGCGCTGCCGCCCGGGCCGAGCGGGCGGCAGCGCTCGATGCCTGGCTGACCGCGATCTTCCCGAGCCACCTGCCCGGCGTGAGCCTGCTGGCCGTGGGCGGGCTCGGCCGGCGCGACTGCGCCCCCTACAGCGACCTCGACCTGGTGCTGCTGCACCACGGCACGGCCGGGATCGACCGGATCGCCTCCGGCTTGTGGTATCCGATCTGGGACGCCCGGCTCGGGCTCGACCACTCGGTGCGCACGATGCCCGAGGCGCTGTCGATCGCCCACGACGACGTCAAGGTCGCCCTCGGCCTGCTCGACGCCCGGCACGTGGCCGGCGACGCGGCCCTCTCCGGCGAGCTGATCGCGGCCGCGAGCGACCAGTGGCGGCGCACCGCCGTACGCCTGATGCCGCAGCTCAAGGAGATCACCGAGGCCCGCTGGGCGAGCCATGGCGAGCTCGCCTTCCTGCTCGAGGGCGACCTCAAGGAGGCGGCCGGCGGGCTGCGCGACGTCACCATCCTGCGCGGCATCGGCCGGGCCGGGGTCGCCGACACCATGCGCCCGGCGGTGCGCGCCGCCAACCTGCGCCTGCTCGACACCCGCGACGCCCTGCACCTCGCGGTCGGCCGCCGCGTCGACCGGCTCGTCGCCCAGGAGCGGGACGCGGTCGCGAGCCTGCTCGAGCTCGACGACGGGGACGCCCTTCTGCGCCGGGTCGCCGGGGACGCGCGCACGATCGCGCACGCGGTCGACGACGCGTGGCGGGCCGTGGACCGGCTGCGGGCCGGCCGCCGCCGCGGCGCCCAGCCGGGCGGGCCGACCCGGCGGCCGGTCGCCCGGGACGTGGTCGAGCAGGACGGGGAGCTCGTCCTCGCGCGTACCGCCATCGGCCCGGTCCCCGACCCCAGCCTGTCGCTGCGGGTGGCCGCCGCGGCCGCCACCGTGCGGCTGCCGATCGCCCGCGCCACCAGCGAGTGGCTCGCCTCGTTCAGCCCGCCGCTGCCCAACCCGTGGCCGCCCGCCGCCCGCGCCGCGCTGGTCTCGCTGCTCGGTTCCGGCCCCGGCCTGCTGCCCACCTGGGAGACCTGCGACCGGTACGGGCTGATCGACGCCTGGCTGCCCGAGTGGGCCCGGATGCGCAGCCTCCCGCAGCACCACCCGGTGCACCGCTTCACCCTCGACCGGCACCTGGTGCAGGCCGCCTACGAGGCGACCGCGTACGCCCGCGAGGTCGACCGCCCCGACCTGCTGCTGATCGGCGCCTTCCTGCACGATGTCGGCAAGGGGTTGCCCGGCGACCACAGCATCGTCGGCGCGCCGATCGCCGCCGAGATCGCCACCCGGATCGGCCTGCCCCCGGCCGACGTCGCCACCGTCGAGAAGCTGGTCCGGCTGCACCTGCTGCTGCCCGACGTCGCCACCCGGCGCGACCTGAGCGACCCGGTGACCATTCAGACCGTCGCCGAGCGGGTCGGCGACACGGCCACCCTCGACCTGCTGCACGCGCTGGCCCGCGCCGACTCGCACGCCACCGGCCCCGCCGCCTGGTCGGACTGGAAGGGCCGGCTGATGGCCGAGCTGGTACGCCGGGTGCACGCCGCGCTGGACACCGGCGAGCTGCCCGAGCCGCCGGCGCCCGACCCCACCACCACCACGTCGGTGTGGAGGGTGGTGTTCACCGTGTGGTCACGGCCGCCGAGGATCTGCCCGGCCTTGCTCATGGCAGTGGCTCCCCGTGCCACACGCCGTTTCCATCCGGGCGCGGCTCATCTCCGCCGCGCCACTCGGGAAGCGTCGGGCCGAGCTGGAAGATCGCCGGTGGTCCGTCGTAGCCCGTGGACGGCCAGACGGTGGGCGACTGGTAGTAGGCGGCGATCACCAGGGTGCGGAGCGCTGCGAAGCCGGTGCGCCGGATGGCGATCCGGCTGTCCCGCCACTCGGCGAGGACCGCGTCCTGCTCGGCGCCGTCGAGGCGGGTGAAGGGCCGGGTCCGCCCTCCGAAGAGGAAGCCGGCGAGGCCGTTCTCGAAGAGGCCCAGGAGCTGCTGGAGCTCCTTCTGTGCGCTCGCCTCGACGCGGGCGGCGATGCGGTCCGCGGCGCGGGCCACCCCCACCTGGTCCACAGTGGGCCAGCCCTTGCGCGGCCGCACCATCCGGCGAGCCACGGCATCCAGCACCGCGAACTGGGCCGGGGTGAAGACCAGGAGCCCGTCTGCGGGCGGAGCGACCACGGCACCGCTCCGCAGGGCGAGGAATCCGGCTCCGCCCGCGGCGAGGAGAGCACCGCCCAGCAGCCCCCGCTTCACGAGGGACCGCCGGCTCAGGCCCGCCGGGGCCGGGTGGGGATGAGGGACGTCCATGGAGGCCGCCACTCTAGGCAGGGGCGTCACCCGCCTGCCATGCGCTGCCGGCTGTTCTCGACACCGACCTGCGCCCTGTCTAAATGGACACCGAGCATGGGCAAGACGCTCGCGATGATCCTGGCCGGAGGCGCAGGGACGCGCCTCGAGCCGCTCACCCGTGAGCGGGCCAAGCCCGCCGTTCCCTTCGGCGGCCGCTTCCGCATCGTCGACTTCGTCCTGTCGAACTTCGCCAACTCGGGTGTGCTGAAGATGAAGGTGCTCACCCAGTACAAGTCCGACTCGCTCAACAACCACCTCTCACGGGCGTGGCGGCTGAGCAGCTTCCTCGGCCAGTTCGTGGACGTGGTGCCGGCGCAGATGCGGACGGGCCTCGACTGGTACAAGGGCAGCGCGGACGCGATCTACCAGAACCTCAACCTCATCACCGACGAGGAGCCGGATCAGATCTTCGTCTTCGGCGCGGACCACGTCTACCGGATGGACGTGTCGAAGATGCTCGAGTACCACGTGAAGTCACGGGCGGACTGCACGGTGGCCGCCATCCCCGTCCCCATCGAGGAGGGCCGCGACTTCGGCATCATCGACGTGGGACCGGACGGGCGGATGCAGGGGTTCCTCGAGAAGCCGAAGAACCCGCCACCGATGCCCGGGAATCCGGCCATGTGCCTGGCCTCGATGGGCAACTACCTCTTCGAGACGGAGACGCTGGTCCAGGAGGTGGTCCGCGACGCGGCCAACGACCAGAGCGCGCACGACTTCGGCAAGAGCATCATCAGCGAGCTCTACAAGCACGCACGGGTCCAGGTGTACGACTTCGCCGAGAACACCTACGCCGGACAGGAGCCGAAGGAACGCGGCTACTGGCGCGACGTGGGGAACATCGACGTCTACTACCAGGCCAACATGGACCTGGTGGAGGTCGACCCGATCTTCAACCTCTACAACGATCGCTGGCCCATCTACACCCAGACCCGCTCCTCGCCTCCGGCGAAGTTCGTCTTCAACGACGTGGAGAACGAGCGCGTCGGTTACGCCACCGACAGCCTGGTCTGCGACGGCTGCATCATCTCCGGCGGCCACGTGCACCGGAGCGTCCTGAGCCCCAAGGTGCGCATCAACTCGTTCTCCGAGGTCAGCGAGAGCATCCTCTTCGAGAACGTCACCGTGGGGCGGCGTTGCCGGATCCGCCGGGCCATCGTGGACAAGAACGTGGAGATCCCCGCCGGGATGACCATCGGCTACGACGAGGCCGAGGACCGGCGCCGGTTCCACGTCACCCCCGAGGGAGTGGTGGTCATTCCCAAGGGGATGAAGGTCGCGAGCCCCGGAGACGGTTGAACACCGAAACCACGTGTCATGGTCTCGGTGTCAGCGGCCCCGCTGGAACAGCCAGAGCAGGACCGAGAGGACCACCGACACCAGGATCATCGAGGTGATCGGGACGTAGACCCGCCCGCGCTCGCCCTCCCAGCGGATGTCGCCCGGGAGGCGCCCGAACCAGGACAGCGCGCCGCTCCAGACGAGGAGCCCGGCCACCACCAGGCAGAGGCCGAGGACGACGAGCATCAATCCAGGACCGCGGTTGCTCACGACCATTCTGGTCTAGCGTGACCGCGCGTGCCCCCGCCAGCGCCGGTCGATCCGCTCGAGCCTGACCGCCAGCCGCGCGGGCCGGCGCGTCCCCGTGCAGTCCGCCGCGGTGGCCCCTCCTGGCTGGTGCTCGCCGCGCTCGCCGCGGGTTGCAGCGCGCCCCTGCTCCCGGAGTTCATCGCCTCCGGCGATGCGCCGAGCCGCACCGGACTCACTCCGCTCGGGGAGGGAGCGGTGTTCGGGAACGACGCCGGCCGGGTCATCCGCCTCGACGGGTCCGGGCGCGTGGTGTGGACGGTGGAGACCGGAGCAGAGGTCGAGCTTCCGGTGGCCGTCACCGACGACGGCGTCGTCGGCGTGCTCAGCGGTGGGGACACCCTGGTCGCGCTCGACGCGGACACCGGCCACGAGCGCTGGCGCGCGGGCGGCCAGCCTCCGGTCGCCGCCCTCGCCGCGGTGGGCGAGCGTCTCCTCCTCCTCGGGAAGGAGGGAGAGCTGCGCTCCTTCCCCGGCCGCAGCGGCGGGTTGCCGCTCCGGCGCGGATGGAACACCTCGCTCGGACTCCGCGGGCGCACCCCACCGCGGGGGCTCGCGCCACTCGAGCAGAACGTCCTCGCCATCGGCCCGGCGGCGGTCCTGCTCCTCTCGCCCCAGGACGGAGCGCTCCGCTGGAGAGCACCGGCCCGGGACCCGACCGGCGCGGTCCTCGAGGCCGACGCGCTGTGGGTCGCCGAGCAGTCCGGACGTCTCCTGGTGCTCGATGCCCGCACCGGCGTGCAGCGGCGCACGTTCTCGCTCGGGCAGCCGGTCATCTCTCCTCCCACTGCCGCGCTGGGGCGGATCTGGGTCGGGCTCGAGGACCGCTCGCTGGTCGGCGTGGACGCCCACGCGCAGCAGCCGCCCTTTCGCGCGGCCCTGCCGGCGTCGCTGGTGGGCGGCGTGGCCGAGTGGCAGGACCGGGTGCTCGTGCCCACCGCCGGCCGCGAGGGGCGGCTGCTCGCCATCGACCTCGCCCGTCCTGGCTCTCCGGCGACGGCGCGGGTGGACAGCGCTCTCCGCAGCCGCCCGCTGGTCCGCGGGGCCGTGGCCTGGGTGCTCGCCGCCGACGGGCGGGTGCTCGGGTTCCGCCTGCGCTGAGCCCGATCGAGCCTCGCCGATGCGCCGCCACATCGGCGTCCCCCTGGTTCGGGGGACTAGCGCCGGAGGAAGGCCAGCCGAAGCCCGAGGCCGACCAGCACGCTTCCCGTCACCCGCTCGCGCCAGACGCCGGCGACCATCCGCCGCCCGGTGCGCGCGGCGATGACGGCGACGATCGAGTCACCGATCACCCCGAGCGTCGCCAGGGCCAGGCCCAGCACCACGAACTGCACGAAGGCGCCGCCGCGCTCGGGCCGGACGAACTGGGGCAGGAAGGCGAGGAAGAACAGCGCCACCTTGGGATTGAGCACGCCGGTGAGGACGCCGTGCGCGAGGAGCCGCGAGCTCGCCACGCGCGGCGGCTCCGGCGCCGGCCGGTCGGGGGTGGCGACCCGGTGCCCGCCGAGCGTCCCGGAGATCATCCGCGCGCCGAGGACGACCAGGTACACCGCGCCCACCAGCTTCACCGCGGTGAAGGCCGTGGCCGAGGCGAGGAGCAGCGCCGAGAGCCCGAGCGCGGCGGCCGCCGTGTGCACGACAGTGCCGAGGTTCAGCCCCACGCTGGTGAGGAGCCCGGCGCGGACGCCACCCTGGAGCGTGCGCGCCATCACCAGCGCCTGACCCGGACCTGGCGCAGCGACCAGCGCCGCCGCGGCACCGAGGTACGTGCCGAACGTCGCCGCATCGAAGAGGTTCCAGGGGGCCCAGTGCATGGCCGGCCGCTGTAACCGCCCCCGGAGACAGGCGCACCCTCTCGTCCCAAACTGCGCACTTGCCGAGCAGCAAAGTGCCGGGACGGGCGAATCTGCCGCTACAAGTCGAGAGAGTGTCCCGGGTTCTCATCGTCTCCAACCGGCTGCCGGTGACGGTCCGCGCGGACGCGGATGGAGTCGACGTGCAGCCGAGCGTGGGGGGCGTGGCCACCGGGCTCCGCGGTCCGCACGAGACGTCCGGCGGCGTGTGGATCGGCTGGACCGGGCTGACGGATCCACTTCCAGAATCGGACGTCGGGATCCTCGAAGAACGGCTCGCGGCGATGCGTCTCGTCCAGGTGCCGCTCACCGCCGAGGAGGTGCACCGGTACTACGAGTCGTACTGCAACGGCGTGCTCTGGCCGCTCTTCCACTACTTCGCCAGCGAGCTGCCGCTGGAGATCGAGGGCTTCGAGGAGTACGAGCGCGTGAACCGTCGCTTCGCCGAGGCGGTGGTCGCGCGCCACCAGCCCGGCGACCTGATCTGGGTCCATGACTACCAGCTGATGCGCGTGCCGGCGCTGGTCCGCGCCCGGATTCCGGACGCCCGGATCGGCTTCTTCCTCCACATCCCCTTCCCCTCGTCCGAGACCTTCCGCGTCCTCCCACAACGTCAGGAGATGCTCGAGGGTCTTCTCGGAGCCGACCTGATCGGCTTCCACACCGCAGCGTACGTCCGGCACTTCTCCTCGTCGGTGCTCCGGACGACCGGCTCGTGGACCGACGTGGACCGCATCCCCTGGCGCGGGCGCGAGGTCCGGCTCGGAGTGTTCCCGATGGGGGTGGACGCGTCCCACTGGAGGGAGCTGGCCGGCGATCCGACGGTGCTGGAGGAGCTCCGGACCCTCCGTGCCGAGCCCCAGCGGCTGCTGGTGGGCATCGACCGGCTCGACTACACGAAGGGGATCCCGCGCCGGCTCCTCGCCTACGAGCAGCTGCTGGTCCGCCGGCCGGAGCTGCATGAGCACGTGCGGCTGGTCCAGGTGGCCGTCCCTTCGCGGACCGGGATCGGCGCCTACCAGGGCGTGCGCGAGGCGGTGGACGCGGTGGTGGGCCGCATCAACGGGCGCTTCGCGACCGCGACCTGGTCCCCGGTGCGGTACCTGGCCCGCGGCCTGGGCGAGCAGGAGGTGACTGCCCTCTACCGCGCCGCCGACGTGCTGGTCGTCACCCCCATCCGGGACGGGATGAACCTCGTGGCGAAGGAGTTCATCGCCGCCCGCACCGACGGGGACGGCGTGCTGGTCCTCTCCGAGTTCACCGGCGCGGCCGCCGAGCTGGCCGAGGCGCTGCTGGTCAACCCCTACGACCTCGAGGGCACGGCGGACGCGCTGAGCCGCGCGCTCCAGATGGAGCCGGGGGAACGGCGCCTCCGGATGGCCGCCCTTCGCGCGCGCGTGGAGACCTACGACGTGCACCGCTGGGCGCGCGAGTTCCTCGACCTCCTGGGCTCGGACCTCGAGCCGCCACACGGGCTCCGGCCCTCGCCCCATCCGGCTCTGTCCGCCGCCCAGGCGCGCATCCGCGACGCGCCTTCGGCCACGCTGTTCATCGACTACGACGGGACGGTGGTGGAGTTCGCCCGCACCCCGGACCTGGCGGTGCCGGACGCCGGGCTCATCGCGCTGATCGACGCGCTGGCGCATCGCTACAACGTGCACGTGGTCAGCGGGCGACGCCGCGACACGCTGGAGCGCTGGCTGGGAAACCTCCCCATCGGGCTGCACGCCGAGCACGGCTACTGGTCGCGAATGCCCGGCGAGCGCTGGCACGGCGCGATCGTCGACCCGAGCAGCTGGCTGCCACAGGTCAGGGGCATCCTCGAGGAGTACGCCGCACGGACCCCCGGCGCACTGGTGGAGGAAAAGACCGCCGGGCTCGCGTGGCACTACCGCGCCGCCGACCCGGAGTACGGAGCGGCGCAGGCCGGCGACCTCCTGCTGCACCTGGCGACGCTGCTCTCCAACGCGCCCGCCGAGGTGCTCACCGGAGACCGGGTGGTGGAGATTCGCCCGCAGGGCGTGAACAAGGGGCAGGTGGTGCCGGCGGTGCTGGCTCGAGCGCCGCACGGCACGCTGGTGGCGGCGATCGGCGACGACCGGACGGACGAGGACCTCTTCGCCGCGCTTCCGCCCGGCTCCATCTCGGTCCACGTCGGTCCGGCGGCGAGCCGTGCCGAGCTCCGCGTCCGCAACGTCACCGAGGCGCGGGCGTTTCTCCGTGGGCTGCTGGAGCCTCCTCCCTAAGGAAGCTCTGGAGCATGCTCACTCCGGCATGGTCCGGCCCGAGCCGCCCATCTCGAATGGAAGGTCTCGCATCTTCGGCAGTCCGTCCTCCATCCGGAGCGCGTGCTCGCCGTAGTTCAGGTGGAACTGCGGATCGAACGGGAACCCGGGGAGGACCCCGGCGTGGACGTCGACCAGGCCCCAGCCGGGGTGCTCGGTGAAGAGATGGCCACCGCAGCGGGTGCACCACTTGCGAACGTTGTGCTCGCTCTCGATGTATGCGCCGACCAGCTTGGCGCCCCGGGTGATGCTCAAGGCGAAGCGCTGCCAGAGGGTGAAGGCGTTGACCGGGGCGGCGGACCACTTCCGGCACCCGAGGCAGTGACAGAAGCCCATCGCCGCGGGCCTCCCGTCGATGCGCAGCTCGATGGCTCCACAGGAACAGCCGCCCACGTAAGCGTGCTCGCTCATCGGTTCGTCTCCGACGCCCCTCGAGACCGTGGATGGTGGGCATCGGGGACCGTTGCGGGCGGGCCAGCTGTGCGACGGCGATGGGGGCGAACTGTGCTGTCGTCGCCGGGGCGCGGAGGTGGTCAGCGCGCGTCGGCGGTGGCAGTGGCCGACCGGAGGCCGGCCGCGGGTGGGGGGAGCCCTGTGATCCGCTCCTGGGCCTCGGTCGGCTCAGCTCAGCGGGATCTGCTTCGCGTACTTCGCGAGCCACTGGCGGAAGGTCTGCAGCCCCGGGTACAGCGCACGGGCCTGCTCGAGCGGACGCGCGGCGCAGAACTCGCGCTCGAAGTCGTGCTTGTACTGGAACATGTTCCCCAGGTCGTCCGCCCCGGGGAAGCCGAACTTCCGGTACGCGTCGAACGACACGGCCTCGTAGCGCACCGGCTGGCCGAGCGCGGTGGACATCTCCGCCGCCATCTGAGCGCCGGTGAGGTGCTCGCCGGCGATGCCGACCGTGCGACCGATCATCTCCTTGCCGCGGGTGAAGACCCCGAAGGCGCAGGGACCGATGTCCTCGGCCGCGATGCCGGGGAGCTTCATCTTCCCCAGGGGCAGCGTCAGCGCCAGCTGGCCCGAGGCGTTCTTCTTCGGGCCCGCGCCGAAATAGATGAAGTTGTCCCAGTAGAACGAGGTGACGAGCAGGGTGTGCGGGACCTTCGCCTGGGCGAAGAGCGCATCCGCCTCGCCCTTCCCGTCGAAGTGGGGAACCTTGTACTTGCCGTGCAGCGTCGGCATCCGGTCGTCGGAGAGTGGGATCTTGAGGCGGGTGTCCTCGAGGGTGGACCAGATCACGTGCCGCACGTCCGTGCGCGCGGCGGCCTGGGCCATCGCCCGGGCCTGGGCGATCTCACGATCGGCGGAGAAGTGCTCCCAGAAGTTGGTGATGCAGAACGCGCCGGTGGCGCCGGCGAACGCGCGGTCGAGGCTGGAGGGGTCGTCGGCGTCCGCGGCCACGACCTCGGCGCCCTGGGCGGCGAGTGCCCGGGCCTTCTCCGAGTCCGGCTTCCGGGTGATGGCGCGCGCCGTGTAGCGCTTGTCGGGATCCTGGAGGATCGCGCGGACGAGGCCGCTGCCCTGTGCGCCGGTGGCGCCCACCACTGCGATGACTGGCTTCTTCGATGCCATGACGCTCTCCTCGCCGGCCCGGGACGAGACCGCCTCGCCCGGGGGCCGTCGGTTGCTGGCCGGCATACCCGGATGGACGGTCCCTGGCCAGGGCACCCGTCACGCGGGTTGAAGGAACCGGGCAATGACCCGCTTCAGCCCGACGGTGCGGAAGCGGACCGTGAGCTTCGCGTTCGGGCCCGAGCCGTCGCAGGCCATCACCTCGCCCTCGCCGAACTGAGCGTGCCGCACCCGCATCCCGATGACCGAGCCGTCCTCCATGTAGTCCGCGTCCTGGGCGTAGCTCCGGTCGATGCGGGGGCCGGTGTCGTCGTACCGGGGCCGGCGCTCGGCGCGCCCATATGACGGCTGGGGCGGCGGGGACCGGAGCTCGGGCTGGAAGTCGAACAGCTCCTTCGGCACCTCGCGGAGGAAGCGCGACGGCGGATTGAACCGCAGCTCCCCGAAGAGCGACCGCGCCTGCGCCAGCGAGAGCAGGAGCCGCTTTCGCGCGCGGGTGAAGCCGACGTAGCAGAGCCGCCGCTCCTCCCCCATCTCCTCGTCGTCGCCGAACTCGTCCAGCGCCCGCTGGTGCGGGAAGACTCCGTCCTCCATCCCCGGGAGGAACACCGCGTCGAACTCCAGCCCCTTCGCCGCGTGGAGGGTCATCAGCGAGACCCGCCCCTCCCCGGCCTCTGCGTCGGCCTCGGCCACCAGGCTGATCTGCTCCAGGAACGCCTGCAGGGGAGGCGCCTCTGCCTCGAGCGCCTCGGGGCCCGGCGGCGGTCGGGCGGCGCGCTGGAGGTCGAACTCCTGGGCCGCGCCCACGAACTCGCGGAGGTTCTCCGCGCGGCCGAGCGACTCGTCGTCGCCCGCCTCCATCAGCGACTCGACCAGGCGCGTCTCCTGGAGCATCCGCTCCAGCGCGGCGGCCGACGACGGCGCCTCGACCGCGAACTGCACCAGCGGCTCCATCAGGCTCCGGAAGCCACGGAGGCGTTTCTGCGCGGTCGCCTGCAGCGAGGGGATGGACTCGACCTGGTCCAGCGCCTCCCAGAGCGAGACGCCCTGGTCCGCCGCCCAGGCGCTCAGCCGCTCCTGCGTGGTGTCCCCGATGGCCCGCGCCGGCACGTTGATCACCCGGAGCAGATCCGCGTCCGAGCGCGGATTGGCCATCAACCGGAGATAGGAGGCCGCGTCCCTGATCTCCGCCCGCTCGTAGAAGCTCCGTCCGCTCACCAGCGTGTACGGCACCCGCGCCAGCCGCAGCGCCTCCTCCAGCACGCGGCTCTGCGCGTTGACGCGGAAGAAGACGGCGATCTGGTCGTAGGAGACGAACGCCTCCTGGTGGAGGGCATGGATCCGCCGGGCGATCTCGTGGGCCTCCTCGCGCTCGTCGCGGGAGATGAGGAGGTGCAGCTGCTCGCCCTTGGGCCGGTCGGTCCAGAGCCGCTTCGGCATCCGGCGTGGGTTCTGGGCAATGACCGCGTTCGCCGCGTCGAGGATGTTCCCGTCGCTCCGGTAGTTCTGCTCCAGCTTCACCACCCGTGCGCCGCGGTACAGGTCCGGGAACTCGAGGATGTTGCTCACCTCGGCGCCGCGCCACCGGTAGATGGACTGGTCGTCGTCGCCCACCACGACGAGGTTCGACTCCGGCGGCGGGGCCACGAGCTTCAGCAGCTCGTACTGCACGGGGTTGGTGTCCTGGAACTCGTCCACCAGCACGTGCTGGAAGCGCGCCCGGTACTTCTCCAGCGCCTCGGCGTCCTTCCGCAGCAGCTCGACCAGCAAGAGGATCAGATCCCCGAAGTCGACCGCGTTCGCCGCGCGGAGCAGCTTCTGGTAGGCGCGGTAGGCGCGCTGCACCGCCAGGCCGCGGTAGTCGTCCGGCGAGACCGCCTCGAGATCCGGCACCCGACCGGCGTTCTTCTCCACGTCGATGCGCCGGAGCACGTCGCGGGGGTTCAGCACCGGGTCCACGCGCTCCTCGCGCATCGCCCGCTTCACCAGCTGGAGCTGGTCGCTGTCGTCGTAGATGACGAAGGAGCGGGTGAGGCCGACCTTCTCCGCCTCGCGCCGGAGGATGGTCGCCGCAGCGGAGTGGAAGGTCGCGACGTTCAAGTCCGAGGCCCACGGACCGAGCAGGGCCTCGAGGCGCTCGCGCATCTCCCGGGCGGCCTTGTTGGTGAAGGTCACCGCCAGGATCCGCCACGGCGGCACCCGGCGGGCGAGGACCAGGTGCGCCACCCGGCGGGTGATGACCCGCGTCTTGCCCGATCCAGCGCCGGCCAGGACCAGGAGCGGCCCGTCCCCGTGGAGGACGGCCTCCCGCTGGGGTGGGTTCAGATCCTCGAGGAGCTGGTCTGCGGACTGGATCGGCGACGGCCCGGACATTTACGGTTTGCCGCTCCGGCCCGGCGCGAGCTTCGAGAGGAGCGACGCGAGGAATCCGGGCGGCTCGGCCTGCGCGCAGCGGCAGCGCTGGTCGGGTGGCACGCCGCGGAGGACCTCCTCCACGTGACGGCCACATCCGCTGTAGGTCGCCTTGCCGCAGGCGCGGCAGGTCACTCGGGTGCACATGCGGTCCTTCTCTCCGAGACGCGCCCCGGTTTCAATGCCCACCGGAGGCGTCGTCCACCGGAGTCGTCACCCAGGGCGCGACCGCCAGGCAGGCGGCCATCACCAGATAGCCGATGGCCCAGGGCCAGGCAGGCCGGAGCGAGAGCACCGTGTCCGCGGCCGTCCAGCGATAGGAGTGGACCAGGCCGACGGCCGAGAGCGCTGCCCCGCCGAGGCACCACGCCGCCGCCTGGCGAAAACGCCGCTCGATGATGCAGACCGTCGCCGCCGCGAGCACGACGCTGCTCAGGATGAATCCCTGCTCGAGGCGCAGCGCCCCGTCCATCCAGATGTCGGAGCGGAGGAAGGTGGCGAGCAGCTCAGGGGAGAAGGGCGGGCCACCGGGGACGCCGAGGCCGGCGGCGTGCAGCCCCGACTTGGCCATGTACACGCCCCAGGCGGCGAGGCTCGGCAGCAGGCCCACCACCACCGCCGGCGCGTGGGCGCGCGGCGTCGCCTGGAAGGCCTGTGCGCCCATCACGATGCCGATCCACAGGACGATGGCCATTCCCGCATCGATGGGGACCGCCCAGGCGATCCACCGGACCGTCCCGGTGATGCAGATGAGGGTGATGAAGGCGCCGTTGAGCACCGAGTACCCGGCCCGCGCCCCGAGCGCCTTCCAGCCGGGATGGCCGATGTAGATGGTCGTCGGGAAGCACGAGCCGAAGGCGCAGGCGGCGAGCGTTCCGACGCCGTTCACCGCCAGCGAGATGCCGGTGGGGTACTCGTCCCCCGCGGCCCGGGCGGACTCGATGTTCTCGATCGAGCCCATCGTCGCGAAGAGCCCCATCGGGAGGATGACCGAGAAGTACGCCGCCCAGAACCCGCCGCCGAACGCGTCGGCCAGCGCGCCGAGCACCGGCACCGGAGGATGGAAGGCCGCTCCCGGCGGAGTCCCGCCCGCGGGAGCAAGCCCGGTGACCCAGGCGAAGCAGGTGCCGAGGGTGATGGCCACCAGGCCGCCGGGAAGGCCGCCGCGGAAGCGGACCCGGCCGAAGTACACGACGAGGATGATGGCCAGCGTGCCGAGCCCGATGATCGGACGGGCGTAGGCCCGGAAGAGGAAGCCGATGGCGATGAAGGTCAGCGCGATGCCGGCGAGCGTGGAGAGCAGCGCCGCCCGGGGAGTGGAGCTCCGGACGCGCTCCGAGACCGTGCTCCCTAGCAGCTCGATGGCCCCGGAGCCGAAGCAGGCCACCAGGCCGGCGTGCCAGGCCACCTGCGCCGGGTCCGAGGCGCCCGCCGCCTCCGCCGCCAGCCTGGCCGGGAGCATCACCAGGAAGACGTGGGCGAAGAGCGAGACGGTGTTGATGCCGTAGGGCAGCGCGCAGACGTCGTGCCGGCCGGTGGCCCGGGCGAGCCGCATCGCCTGCCAGGCGTAGAAGAGGTTCCCGACGAGGATGGAGACCGCGGCCCCGGGGAGGATGCGCCCGTAGATCAGCGCGTCGGGAAATCCGAGCACCGTCCGGCACAGCTCGGAGAGCACCAGCAGCTGCACCAGGTTGTCCAGCGCCAGGCCGAAGAACCCGTCGACGTCCCCGCGCACAAACCAGCGCATCCGGCCCATCGGTACGGAAACATCGCACGTCAGCGCAGTGAAGCAGAGGGCGTTCTCTCGTTCCGGCGCGACCACGCGGTACTCTGTGGTGAATGACCGCTCGCTCCTCCCCCCTGCTCTGGATATCGGCGGGGGCTCTCGGCGCGGTCTGTGTCACCGACGGAGGTGGCTGCGATCCGGGTCTCTTCTGCGACACGCAGATCGACGGGGGCTACTGCACCGCACCCTGCAGCGCATCCGGCTCGACCGAGGGATGTCCTGACCAGTCGGTCTGCGCCTCGATCAGCAGCGGTTCGGGAACCGAGTGCGCGCGCATCTGCACCGTGCAGACGGACTGCCGGTCGGACCTCGAGTGCAACGGGACCACCGGAAGCAGCGTCAAGGTGTGCAAGCCGAAGCAGTAGCCGAACCCGCGAGCATCCACCTCACCCGGTGAGCCTGGGGAGCACCTCGTCCGCCACCGCGGCCACGCGCGCGGCCAGCGCCTGACCCTCGGCGAGCAGCTGCTGCTTCCTGGCCGAGCGGTTGCCGAGCACGAAGAAGAGCCGGGCGTCCCGGATCGCCTCCGCTCTCCGCGCGACGAAGCGGCGGGTGAAGAGCGCCAGCGGCAGCGCCAGGACGGCGAGCCCCACTCCCCAGCAGGGGCCGACCCAGAACCCGACGCCCACCGAGAGCGCCGCGACGTAGAGCGGCCCGAGCACCAGGCCGGCGAGGAGCTTCACCGTTGCCACCATGTCCGGCTCCGTCCGCGCCAGGCGCAGCGCGAGCCGTGTGCCCAGGACTGGAATCGCGAAGAGCACCATGCCGAGCGCGGCGACCGGCAGCCCCAGCACCAGCGCAGTCAGATTCCGGAGCACGAACCGCAGCACCGTCCAGGGCCGGTACCGGATGCCCAGGTCGTTCGCCTCGGCCCGGGTGAGGGTCAGCCGCCGCTGGAAGGCGAGCACCTCCGTGGAGAGCTCCGCGGCACGCTCCGGCTGCTCGGCGCGGAGCAGGGCGAGTCCCCGGGCGAAGAGCCGCTTCCGCTCGGCGTCGCGTGCCGGCGCGGCAGTGGCGAGGACGTAGAGCGCGTCGGCGGCCTCGATGAGGGGCAGGTCCTCCCAGGCCGCGAGCTCCAGGGTGTGCGCACGCAGCGCCCCGGCAATCCTTTCGGTGAGCGCCCGGACCTGCTCCGGCTCGGCGGGCCCCGGCGTCGACTCGAAGGCCGGGCCGAACTCGACGCGCACCCGACTGCGAAACCGCCCCTTCTTGGCGTAGGTCAGGCCGAGCGGGACGATGCGCACCGGCACTCCTGCCTGGAGCGCCATGCGCGCGGCGCCAGTCTTCAGCGCTCCGAGCGAGGGCTCGGAGTGGCTCCGTCCCTCGGGGAAGAGCGCGATGGCCCGTCCCTCGGCAAGGCCGCGGGAGGCGGCGCCGAGCGCCTCGAGGTTCTCGCGCATCCGCGAGGGGTCGTCCTGCACGCGGACGATCGGGAGCGCCCCGAGCGCGCGCACCAGCGTGCCGAGCAGCGGCATCCGGAAGATGGGCTCCTTCGCGAGGAAGGTCAGCGGGCGGGGGGAGACGGCGATCATCAACGCCGGATCGATGAGCCCGTTGGGGTGATTGCCGACGAGCAGGAGCGGCCCGTCGGGTAACGGCGGCCCGGCGCGCTCGATCCGGTAGAAGCACCTCAGCGCGAAGGACAGCACCGACCGGATCGCCCGGTACGCTCGCGAACCGGCGACCGGGGTTGCCTGATCTGGGGAGCCCGTGCTCCCGCCGGATTGAAATGATCTCGTCTCGGTCATCTTGATCGGTCTGATTCCGGACCTCGCGCCGGCAACGAACGGCTTTTCGATCCTGCCACTCACGCCGGGCCGTTGGGCGGACTACCTTCCGCGCCGCTCTCAGGGAGGCGTGGTGGGCGGCTCGAGACGTGCGTGGCAAGTCCCGGTCGTCGCGGCGCTCCTGGCCCTGGGGGGGTCCGGGTGCCTGGGGGGGATCGGCGGGGACGCAGAGTGCGGCGGGCCGGGCCAGCCGTGCTGCACGGGCGATTCCTGTCAGCCGGGCCTGGCCTGCGCCGACGCGCGGTGCACCGTGCCGCCGACGTTCACCGTGGGTGGGACCGTTGCCGGGCTGACTGCCCCCGGGCTGGTCCTGCGCAACAACGGACAGGACCCACTCACGATCCAGGCCGCCGGTCCATTCACCTTCCCCGCGCAGCTCCCGGCCGGAAGCCCGTACGCGGTCACGGTCTCCACCCAGCCGCCCGGACAGACCTGCACCGTGTCCGGAGGCTCGGGAACGGTGGGGACGGGGAACGTCACCGGCGTCCTGGTGACGTGCTCGAACCTCCCCGTGTCCACCTACCGCGTCGGGGGCTCGGTGACCGGGCTCGCGGGCTCCGGCCTGGTGCTCCAGAACAACGGCGCCGACAACCTCCCGATCGCCACCGACGGGCCGTTCAGCTTTCCCACCGCCCTCACCTCCGGAGATCACTACGGGGTCACGGTCCTGGAGCAGCCGACGGGACAGACCTGCACCGTGACGAACGGCTCGGGCGTCATCGATGCCGCAGCGGTGACGAACGTCGCCATCTCCTGCACGTCGAATCCCACGCCTCGGTTCACCATCGGGGGGACGGTGAGCGGTCTCGCCGGAACGGGGCTCGTGCTCCGGAACAACGGCGGGGACGCGCTGCCCATCAGTGCCAACGGCGCCTTCACCTTCGCCACCGCGCTGCCGAGGGGAACGAGCTACGCCGTCACGGTCGCCGGGCAGCCCTCGGCGCCGTCCCAGACCTGCACCGTCTCCAGTGGCTCGGGAACGGTCGGGAACGCCAACGTCACCAGCGTCGCCGTGAGCTGCGTCACCAATCCGGTTCCCCGGTACACGATCGGCGGAACCGCCAGCGGTCTGGCCGGACCGGGTCTCGTCCTCCGGAACAATGGAGGGGACGACCTCGCGGTCACCTCCAGTGGCACGTTCACCTTCGCGACACCGCTCACCTCCGGCAGCGCCTACGCGGTGACCGTGTTCAGCCAGCCGTCCGGGCAGACCTGCACCGTCTCCGGAGGCTCGGGCACGGTCGCCAACGCCAACGTCACCAGCGTGACGGTGGCCTGCGTCACCAATCCGCCGCCGCGGTACACCATCGGAGGAACGGTCAGCGGCCTCGCGGCGTCCGGTCTGGTGCTGCGGAACAACGGCGCGGACGGACTCTCGATCACCACCAACGGGTCGTTCGCCTTCGCCACTCCCCTCACCTCCGGCAGCGGCTATTCGGTCACGGTCTTCTCCCAGCCGTCCGGGCAGACCTGCACCGTCTCCGGCGGGTCGGGCACCGTCGGCAACGCCAACGTCACCAGCGTCGCCGTGAGCTGCATCACCAACCGCTACACCGTCGGCGGCACCGTCAGCGGCCTCGCCGGCTCGGGGCTGGTCCTCCGGAACAACGGGGGGGACGACCTCACCGTCTCCGCGAACGGGGCCTTCACCTTCGCGACGTCACTGACGGTGGGCAGCAGCTACTCGGTCACGGTCTTCTCCCAGCCGTCAGGGCAGACCTGCACCGTCTCCGGAGGCTCGGGCACCGTCGGCAACGCCAACGTCACCAGCGTGGCCGTCTCCTGCTCGAACAATCCGCCGCCCCGGTTCACCATCGGAGGCACCGTCAGCGGCCTCACCGGGTCAGGCCTCGTGCTGCGCAACAACGGCGGGGACGACCTCTCCATCTCGGCGAACGGCGCCTTCACCTTCGCCACCTCGCTCACCTCGGGGAGCAGCTACGCGGTGACGGTCCGCACTCAGCCCTCGGGCCAGACCTGCACCGTCTCCGGTGGCTCGGGGACCGTGGGGAGCAGCAACGTCACGAGCGTGGCGGTCTCCTGCACGAACAACCCGCCCCCGCCGACCCAGCCGACGCTCGTGCAGCACGTGTCGTCGTCGACCAACATCCTCGGGCGAGGACTGACCGCGAACGACTTCCGCCTCACCCTCCCCAACCCGGTCGGGGCGGGGAACGTCCTGGTGCTGGGAATCTCCTACGGAGATCCAACCGGCAAGTCCGCCACGGTGAGGGACAACCTGGGCAACGCCTGGCCGGGGAGCCCCGCAGTCTCCGCGACCAACTCCGGGCGGGACATCGCCTCGGCGATCTTCGTCCTGCCGAACGCACTGCCGGGCACCACCACGATCACCATCTCGTTCAGCTCGCCCATCGACAACACCATCTTCCAGTACACGATCTCCGAGTTCTCCGGCGTCGCGACTGCCTCGCCGGTCAGCGGGACGTCCAGCGCCTCCGGGCGGCAACCGGCGCTGTCTGCCGGCACCTTCTCTCCGACCAACAACGACGCGAACGGCGGGAACCTCGTCTGGTCGTACTTCGCGGACGCATCGGGGGCGTCGGGCTCCGCCACCCAGGCCAGCCGCTTCACCGCGGGCGCCGGAGCGACCCTGCTCGACGCGGACATTGCCGCTCCGACCAGCGCGCCCCCCTTCCCGCACGCCTCGCAGTACCAGCTGCAGCCGGCGGCCGGTCCGGTCACCCCCTCGATGTCCGTCGCGCACCTCGACGGCGGCGGGGACACCTACGTCGGCGTGGCGGTGGCCTTGAAGGCGGCCAGCGGAGCGGGGACTCCGCCCCGGCCGGGGATGCGGATCGTCCACCTCTCGCACCTCACCAACCAGAGCCCGGACGTCGGGGCGTGGAGACTCCAGTTCCCCTCGAGCGGGAACCTGGTCGTCCTCACGATGCAGGAGACCAACATCATCCCGGTGGCCTCGGTGACCGACAACCTGGGGAACGGCTACCTACAGGTGGCGCCCGACGACTCGGTGCCCCAGTTCTGGATCGCCCAGGGCCCGGCACGGACGGACCCGACCCTCGAGCTGACGGTCAATCTCACCGGAGGGCGCGGAGGCGGGGTGACCTACCTGCTCTACGACGTCGCCGGTGCCTCGGCGTCGTCGTACGACGGCTTCGCCTTCAAGACCCAGTACAACGACCCCACGGGGAGCGACCTCTTCGACTCGCCGGTGATCACGCCGCCCTCGGCGCCGGGCCTGACGATCACCGCCACCAGCTTCGGACAGGGCCCCTCGAGCGGCCTCGCCGCGGGCTGCCCGGTCGGAGCGATCTTCGACTTCGTCTACTACACCGGCGAGACCGACCTCGACACGATGGACAACGCGGACTTCCGGGCCCACGTCTTCCACAGCGACCTGTCCACGCAGCACTGGAACATCGCGGTCTCCAACGGGAACCGCGAGACCAACGTCTCGTCCACCGCGGCGCACTTCAAGTAGGGAAGCCCCCGCGCCTTCAGACCGCGGCGCGAGGTCCGTCGGCACGCGCCCGGCCGGCCCGGACCGCCTCGGCGAGGCGGTGGAGAACCTCCTCCGTCGATTCCCACCCCAGGCAGGCACCCGGGATGCTCTGCCCCGCGGTGAGCT
>Ga0081540_1001015_pt1 | contig 25170 bp, 28 predicted proteins | sample TabmetS2T1R1_FD_71024 | JGI IMG/M metagenome (GOLD analysis project Ga0081540, IMG submission 71024) | Tabebuia heterophylla rhizosphere microbial communities from the University of Puerto Rico - S2T1R1 | ecosystem: Host-associated > Plants > Roots > Rhizosphere ... | reverse complement strand
CGGTCCGCGGACTAGTGCCGGGCGCGGACCCCTACAGGCTGCCCGACGACCTTCCGGCCCCGGAGGACGACGGCGCCGCCGACCACCTGCCGGGCCGCTCGCTGCCGTCGCTCCGGCTGCGGGCGACGACGAGGAACGAGGTCGACCTCGGAGAGCTCGGAACCGAGGGCACGACGGTCCTCTTCATCTACCCGCGCACCGGCAGGCCTGGTGAGGAGCTGCCCACAGGCTGGGACCTGATCCCGGGGGCACGGGGCTGCACCCCCCAGAGCTGCGCCTTCCGCGATCTCCACGGCGAGTTCGCCGAGCGCGGCGTCGAGGTCGTCGGGATGAGCGCGCAATCGCCCGAGGACCAGGCCGAGTTCGCGGAGCGGGTCCACCTCCCGTTCCCGGTTCTGAGCGACGTATCGCTCGAACTGGCTGCCGCTCTCGACCTCCCGACCTTCAGCGTGGACGGAATGACGCTCTACGCGCGCATCACGCTCGTCATTCGCGACGGCGAGATCGTCAAGGCCTTCTATCCGGTTTTCCCACCCGACCGGAACGCGGCGGACGTCCTCGCCTGGCTCGCGGCCTGAGTGCAGCGCCGCGGGCCTGTGGAACCGCCGCTTGGCCTGATCGGCCGGGCGGAAAGGACTGCCCGGGTTGCGCCCCTGCTCAGCGCCGGGATCCGCGCAGCATCGCCACGATCTCGTCGGTGTCGGCAAGGCGACCCAGGTGACCGAGCTTCTCGGGGTTGACGATTGAGCGGATCGTCTGTATCTGGCCGTCGGCGATGTCGAGCGACAGCACGCTTATCAGCTCGCCGTCCCTGTTCAGGAACTCGGCGCCGGGCTGGCCGTTGACGGTGACCCGCCGAATCTCGAAGTTGCCGATTCGCTCGGAGAGCCGGCCCCAGTTGCGCAGCATCTGCGCCGTCCTCATCCGGCCGAAGACCGGATGCCTGATCGCCGGGGCAATCCCACCGCCGTCGCCATGGAGCTCGACATCCTCGGCCAGCAGAGCTTCGATCGCCTCGAAATCGCCCTTCTCGACCGCCGCGAAGAAGCCCGAGGCGAGCTCTTCTCGCTGCTCCTCGGACGCATCGAAGCGGGTCCGGCCTTCGTCGACGTGGCGCCGGGCGCGCGAGGCCAGTTGCCTCGCGTTGACCTCGCTCGTCCCCACGATCTCGGCGACCCGGTCGTAGTCGTAGTCGAAGACGTCGTGGAGCAGGAACGCGGCGCGTTGCTCCGGGCTGAGCGATTCAAGGACCACCAGGAAGGCGAGGGAGAGCGAGTCGGCGAGCTCCGCCTGACGGGCCGGATCGTCCTCGGGGCGCTCCGTGACCGGCTCCGGGAGCCACTCCCCGACGTAGGTCTCCCGGCGGGCTCGCGCGGAGCGAAGCTCATCGATCGCGAGCCGTGTCGTCACGGTCGCGACGTATGCCCGCGGTGAGGAGATCTCCTCACCCCGCTCGACCGCGAAGTGCACGCGCAGCAGCGCCTCCTGCACGACGTCCTCCGCCTCGCTCACGCTGCCGAGCATCCGGTAGGCGATCGAAAACGCCCTCGGTCGCAGATCCTGCAAGAGCTCTGGCTCGTTCATGCCGCCACCTCCACTGGCTCGTCTCCGCTCTGTTCGAGGCCCTCACGGAAGCCCAGCCGCCAGCTCGGATAACGGAGCACCCAGCCGAGCTCGCGCTTCGCCTTCGCGTTCGAGGCTCCCCTCACCTCGGTCATCATCACCGTGTTCCCCTCGCCGGCGATCAGGCGCCCCAGCCAGCGGGGAACCCGCCGCGGAGGCTTGGCCCCGATCGCCTTCGCCATCTCCGGAAGCAGATCCCGGACGGCGGCCGGCTCGTCGTCGACCACGTTGTAGATGCCGGGTTCGCCTCGCTCCACGGCGGCCGCCGTGGCGGACGCCGCGTCCTCGATGTGGACCAGCGACCAGACCCCGGCGCCGTTGCCGACCACGGGCAGGCGCCGCTTCCTGAGCATCTCGATCTGATCTCCGTCCGGGTTGAGGCCCAGAGAGGTCCCGGGACCGTAGAAGCCGCCGTAGCGGAGCACCAACCCCTCGATGCCCTCGGCGCGCGTGACCGCCTCCTCGACGTGGCGGATGGCCGCCAGTGTCTGGGCGACCGACTTCGGGGGTGAGCTCTGCAGGGGCTCGTCCTCCGTCTTGACCGGCCCGCCCGTGCGCTCGAAGGGCCAGCCGGCGAAGCTCTGTGCGATGAACCGCTTCGCGCCGACCGCACGGGCGGCGGCGAGGAGATGGTCGGTGCCCTCGGTCCTCAGGCGATTGGTGCGCGCGAACATCTTGTCGATGCTGCGCCCCAGGCCTCCCGTGTTGATCGCGGTCAGCTCGTGAATGACCACCTCGGGCTCGGCCTCGGCCACGACCCGCGCGACGGCCTCCGGATCGAGGGCGTCGGCGACGGCGGGGCGGGCACCCAGCCGTCGCACCATGTCCTGCTTCGAGGTCGTCCGTGTCATCCCGGTGACCTCGTGACCGCTCGCCACCAGCATCGGCACCAACTGCCCTCCCAGGGCCCCCGTCGCTCCGGCTACGAAGATCTTCATTTCGGGCCTCCTTTCATCGCCTTCAAGAGGGATGACGAGGCAGCCCGCCGAGTGTGACAGCTAGCCCGCGACCGGTTCTTGATCCCGCCAGGCTTCCCAGCGCCCGGCGAGTCGCTTGCTGAAGCGCTTCGGCTTGTCCGCGTAGGTGCGCTCGGCGAGCGAGATGGCGGCGAACTGCAGCTCGCCTCGGCGCTGATCGATCTCCTCGAGCAGATGACGCTTGTGGGCCGGCTCGGTGAAGACCGCCTGGCGTCGCTGGACCGTGTCGCGGAGCAGGGCCAGGTCGTGATCGTCACCGAGATGGTCGGAGAGGTCGTGGGCGTGGTCGGCGAGCGCTCCCAGCAGCTGCGGGTCGGCGTCCTTGATCAGGCGCACCTGGTACCAGAGGTCCTTGACGCGCTTGCGAAGCTCGTGCAGGTTGGTGACGCTCGCCTCCTCCTCCACGGCCCTGAGGCGCTTGCGACCGCGCCTGTAGGTCCTGTTCAGACCGGGGCCGATCAGCTCCCAGCCGTCGCCGTCGAGCGGCAGCGAGTCGATCCTGCCGCGGCCCGCCGTCAGTCCCGCGGCCGCCTCCACCATCGCCCGCTCGACCGACCCGTCGTCGTGCGCGGCGCGGTTCTCGTTCTCGAGCTGTTCCCGCAGGGCGTCGAAGCGGCCTTCCGCCTCGGGGCCAAAGCGCTCGGAGAGGCCATCCAGGGCGTCCACAAGGATCTCGGCGTCGCGAAAGCCGCTCAGCCCTCTCGCCACCTCTCGATAGTGGTCGTTCTCCCGGCGCCAGACGTCATCGCCGATCTCCCCTCGGATGAGCCGCAGCGCCGAACGGATCTTCTTGACGTCCTTGCGCGCCTCGTGGATCGCCTCGGCGGGCTCGGTGCCCGCCGCGCCTCGCAGCTGGGAGATGGCGTCATCGACCTGGGAGGCGAGAACCCGCTTCAGGCCCGCGCCCACCGGTTCGCGGGGCAGCAGGCGGTACGCATCGGAGTCGAAGGAGGCGGTGCCATCGCCGCGACGGAATCGCCGGATGCCGATGCCGGCCGCCGCCGCCGTGCCCGCGGCCACCAGGCCGGCGGCCTTCCGGGGATCCTTCACCTGGCCGAGCGCGTCCTTCGCGGCCTTCTCCAGCTCATCGCGTGACGGTGCCATCACCAGACTCCTGCCACATATGGGGCCTGATGTAACTGGCCCAGATGTAAAAACGCAGTTATGACGGGCGCCCCCGCGTCGCGAGCGTCTCGTTGAGATAGCGCTCGTCGCCGGTGACCTCTTCCCCGATCCAACCCGGAGGCCGGAAGCCGCGGGCCTCGTCCTCCGAGGGAAACTCGATCTCAGCGACCAGCAGTCCCTCGAGATCCGCCTCGTAGACGTCGAGCTCGATCTTGCGCTCGTCGAACGGGATCAGATGGCGGCGCTTTCGCAGCCGCCGTCCCTCGGTCAGCGGCCAGAGCTGCTCGAAGTCCGCACGGTCGAGCTCGATCTCGGCCTCGTCCCGGGCGAGGCCGGCGCCGCGCTTGGCCGTGAGCACGAGGTGGTCCCCCCTGCTGCGCACGCGGACCTCCCCCTCCGATCCGATCGCGAGGTAGCCCTGCTCGATCTCGTCGGACTCGGTGCCATCCAGATCCGGCGGCTCCGGGACGAGGAACTTGCGCTCGACCTCCATCCTCCACACCGTAGACTGAAGGCGAACCCAACAGGGGGGCTCGCGGGATTCGGTGCGGGCTGAGATAGCGGAACCCATCCCTCCGCTGACCCTTTGAACCTGTGCGGTAATGCGCGCGGAGGGAGCATGCTGACGAGACTTCGCGAAGGCACACCGGCCGCGGCCAGCGGAGCCCGCGCCGAGGCGGGCACCCCCGACAGCGCCGGGGCGCCGCTCGCAGTGGACGCGGCCGGTCATTCCTTCGGGGAGCTGAGGGCGATCGAGCGGATCGACCTCCAGGCCGGCTCGGGGGAGGTCGTCGGCCTCGTCGGTCCGTCGGGCTGCGGAAAGACGACGCTGCTCGAACTGGTCGCCGGCCTTCGTCAGCCCGACTCGGGCACGGTGGCGATCGGGGGGAGGACCGAGCCGGCGGCACGCCTCGAACGATGCGCCTACATGCCGCAGCGGGACCTGCTCCTGCCCTGGCTCTCCGCGCTCGACAATGCGGCGCTCGCACTGCGCATCGCGGGCGCGTCGCGCCAGGCCGCCCGCGAGCGCGCGGGGGAGCACTTCGAGAGGCTCGGGCTGGCCGGATTCGAGCGGACGAGGCCGGGAGAGCTCTCCGGGGGCATGCGCCAGCGGGTCGCCTTCCTGCGCACCCTGATGGCGGGTCGCCCAGTCCTGCTCCTCGACGAGCCCTTCGCGTCGCTCGACGCCATCACCAGGGGCGAGATGCAGTCGTGGTTGGCCGCCCTCCTCGGTCCCGACAAGCACACGGTGCTGCTGGTCACCCACGACGTCGAGGAGGCGCTCTACCTCTCCGACCGCGTCCTTGTCCTCAGCTCGCGCCCGGCTGTGGTCGCCGATCGGATCGAGATCCCCTCGCCCCGAGAGCCCGATCGCCCTGCCGCGGTGACCTCGTCCGGATTCGCCGAGCTCAAGGGACGGGCGCTGCGCAGCCTGGCGGAGGCCGCCGGTTGAAGGCGGTCAGGACCTACGTGGCGCCGGTCGCGGTGGTCGTCCTCCTGCTCGGTCTCTGGGAGCTGGCCGCACAGTGGGACTGGATCGCGAACGCCCTCGACATTCAGGACTTCCTGGTCCCAGCCCCGAGCGACATCGCGACCTCCCTCTGGGAGGACCGGTCCCTGCTGCTCGACGACACGTGGGTCACGCTGCGCGAGGTCCTGCTCGGCTTCCTCTGCGCCCTGGTGGCCGGTCTCGCCTTCGCCGTCGTCCTCCACCTCTCCGACACGCTGAGACGCGCCTTCTACCCGTTGCTCGTCGCCACCCAGACGATCCCGCCGGTGGCGATCGCACCGATCCTAGTCGTCTGGTTCGGCTTCGGGCTCGGCCCCAAGGTCCTCCTGATCGCCCTCGTCTGCTTCTTCCCCGTCACGGTCAACACGCTCGACGGCCTGCGCTCGGTCGACCCCCAGCTGATCACGATGATGCGGACCCTCGGCGCGAACCGCCGGCAGATCCTGGCTCGGATCGAGCTGCCCTCGGCGCTCCCGTTCTTCTTCAGCGGGACGAAGATCGCAATCGCGGTGGCGGTGATCGGCGCGGTCTTCGCCGAGTGGGCCGGGGCGAGCTCGGGGCTCGGCCATCAGATCCTGATCGCGTCGAGCAACCTCCTGACTGCGCGGATGTTCGCCGCCATCACGTTGCTCTCGGTGATGGCGATCCTCCTCTTCGCGCTCGTGTCGCTGGTCGAGCGCCGGGTCGTCACCTGGGACAGTCGCGGAGTGACCCGCACTTGAGGGCGCCTCGAGTCCTGCTCGTGGCGGCGGCGACCGGGGCCGCCGCGATCCTGGCGCTCGGCGCGGCGGGCTGCGGCGGCGGGGGCGATGACGTCTCCACCGGGACTCCGGCCAACCCTTCGCCGTTCAGTCTCGAGCTCGACTGGTACGCGAACCCGGACCACGCGGGGATCTTCGCCGCGATCGACAACGGCTTCTTCAGGCAGGTCGGGCTCGACGTCAGACCGGAGGTCCCGTCGGATCCGTCCGCCCCGATCAAGGAGGTGGCCGCCGGCCGCGTCGACCTCGCGATCTCGTACGAGCCGGAGGTCCTCCTCGCCGCCGACAAGGGCCTCGATGTCGAGGCGGTCGGCGCGGTGGTCGACTCGCCGCTGACCTCTCTCATCTCGCTGCCACACAGCCGGATCACCTCGGCCGCCGCCCTCGACGGCAAGACCGTGGGAACGGCGGGCATTCCGTATCAGAGCGACTACCTGGAGACGATCCTCGAGAGCGCCGGACTCCCGGGTTCGGCGGCCCAGGAGGTCAACGTCGGGCTCAACCTGCTGCCCTCGCTGATCGGCGGCAAGGTCGACGCAATCCTGGGTGGCTTCCGCAACATCGAGGGCGTCGATCTCCAGCAGCGCGGACTCGATCCCCGGATCACCCCGGTCGACGAGCTCGGGGTCCCGACCTACGACGAGCTCGTGCTCGTCGCCCGCAGCTCGACGGTCGACGAGCATCCCGAGGCGATTCGCGCGTTCATCGAGGCACTCGGCCGGGGAACCGACTACGCCAGGGCGCACCCGCAGGAGGCGGCCAACGCCGTGCTCTCCGCTGGGAAGGGCCTGGACCCGATGCAGACGCGCGCCGAGGTGGCCGCCACGCTGCCGCTTCTGGCTCCGCCGCAGGGCAAGCCGTACGGCTACCTCGACCCCGCGGCGTGGCGCGCCTACGCCCGCTGGATGGCGGACCACGGGCTGATCTCGAGCCCACCGCCTCCCGGCGAGGTGCTGACCAACAAGCTGCTTCCCTAAGGTTCGCCCGATGCGGCGCTTCAACCTGGCCGATCCGGAGCTCGAGTCGCGAGAGGACAGGCCGGATGGCTTCCGGAGCCGCAGGCTGAGGCTCGGTCCCGCCCTCGGCGCCGAGCAGCTCGGCGCGACGCTGTACGCGCTGGACCCCGGCCAGGCCGTCTGCCCGTACCACTACGAGCACGGCGAGGAGGAGTGGTTGCTCGTCCTCGACGGAACGCCGACCGTCCGCCACCCGGACGGCAGCGACCGTCTCCAGCCCCTCGACGTGGTCTGCTTCCCTCGCGGACCCGAGGGCGCCCACCAGGTGCTGAACGACGGCGACGAGGTCATTCGCGTGCTGATGTTCTCCTCGATCGTCTTTCCGACGGTCACGGTCTACCCGGACAGCGACAAGGTCGGCGTCTACACGGAGAACGAGCAGGACGACCTGATCGTCCGGCGCTCGAGCGGCGTCGACTATTACGAGGGCGAGATCTAGGCCGCGAGGCGCGCCGGAGGTCCGGCCCCCATCGCCTTGTGCCAGCCCGCGAGCGCGTAGGTCCCGGCCAGGCCACGGAAGGGCGCGTACGGCGCGAAGTACTCCTCCACCTCCTCGACCGTCGCCCGGCGCCCCAGCCCGGCGAGGTGCCCGACGAGCTTGACGTAGGCGAGATCGCCGGCCGGCAGCGAGTCCGGGTCGCCGCGCCCGTGCAGGCCGAGGCACTGGATCGTCCAGGGGCCGATCTCACTGATCCGAAGCAGGCGGCGATCCGACTCGGGTTCCTCGAGGCGGGCGCGGCCGCGCTCCACCTCGCGGGCGCAGCGGACCATGGCGACCGACCGCCCGGCGCTGAGGTCCATGGAGGCGAGCTCCGCCGGCGCTCTTCCCGCGATCACGCCCGCCGAGGGCACGTCCCGCAGCGGCCACGACCGCTCCCGCCGTCTGCGCGGCGCGGGCTGATTGGGCAGGTAGCTCGGCGCCCACCGCCTGACGATCCTGCGCTGGATCTCGGCGGCGCGCCTGGCCTCGATCAGCTGAGAGGTGATGGCCCAGCAGAGCGCCTCCCAGGGCCACGGCCTGCGCCTTGGGCGCACCCAGGGCTTGTGGTGGATCGCGGGGCCCAGGAGCGGATCCCGCTTGAACATCTGAAAGAACTCACCCATGTCGTCCTCGACGGCGAGCGAGAAGCGAACGCGCTCGACCGCGATGCCGAGCTCCATCTCGCGCGCCGGCGCGATCTCCTCCGCGGCGGGCATGCCCCCGGGGACGATCGGGTGAAGGACGACGCAGGGATCGATCGGCTCGGCTCGGATGTGCACATAGCCTTCCCGCGTGCGCCAGGCCCTCACCCTGACGGGCGTGTGCCCGACGTGCAGGAGCCGCTCGACCACCTTCTCCCGGGAGCGCACCACGCCGTCGCCCCCACTGCTTCGCGGGAGACGGTAGGGCCAGCGAGGCAGGACCCGCTCCTCGATGACGTAGGGCACTAGCGCCCGAGGACGTGAACGTCGACCAGGAAGCTGCGACTGGCGACGACCTTCTCGCGGCGACGGAAGAGACCACGGCGAGGCGGGCGCCTGGGCGCCCGCGATGCCGACCTGGCGATCGCCACGACGGCGACTCCGGCCGCGGCGCCGCCGGCCGCCGCGACGACCAGAGGGACCTCCCGGCCCCAGAGCTCGATCGTCCGGCCCTCGGCCCGGACGGGCAGGGGCCGCACGGGCCCCGCCTCGACCAGCTCCTCCTCGATCTCGTTCGGCTCAGCCATCGGTGCTCATCCTAAGGGTGCGTCAAGACCCTTTCTGTTTGAGTGGGGCCCTCCACAGCGATCAAGGAGCGGAAGATGCCTGATTTCGACCTGACGAGCATCGCCTTCCAGGAGGGACAGCCGATTCCCCAAAGGCACTCCTGCGAGGGGGAGAACGTCTCGCCGCCGATGGACTGGAGCGCCCCGCCGGAGGGAACCCGGTCCCTGGCGCTGATCGTCCACGATCCCGACGCCCCGGTCGGCGACTTCACCCACTGGCTCGCCTGGGGCATCGATCCCCTCGACGGCGGCCTCGACGAGGGGGTCCACCCGCCGGCAGAGGGCACCAACGGCTTCGGCGAGAACGGCTACGGCGGTCCCTGCCCACCGCCGGGGGATGGCGCGCATCGCTACGAGTTCGAGCTGTTCGCCCTCGATACCGAGCTCACCCTCGAGACCGAGTCGAGCCGGGAGCAGCTCGAGGGCGCCATGGAAGGGCACGTGCTCGGCGGCGCGGAGCTGACCGGGACCTACGAGCGAAGCTGACGCTCTACACCGCTTTGTCGTAGAGGCGGTAGCGCTTGACGATCTCGCCGCCCATCCCCTCCATGGCGCGGTTCATCGGCTCGTTGGTCTCCAGGATCCAGCCCTGGTCCCCGGCCTTCTGCGGCGTCCTCTTGGCCGCCTCCACGTGCTCGACGTAGAACTTCGCGGCGACGCCCGTGTGCTGGTACTCGGGCTTCACACCGAGAGCGAAGACCCGGACCCGGTCGATCTTGCCCTTGCCGAGCAGGAAGCGCAGCCAGCCGATCGGCAGTAGGCGGCCGTTCATCTTCCTGGTCACCTGGTTGAAGTCGGGGAGCGTCAGGGCGGCCCCGACGGTCTCGCCGTCCCGCTCGGCGACGAAGGTCCAGTTCTCGTCGAGGATCTGCTTCAGGTTCTGAGCCTGAAAGCGCACCTCCTCCTCGGTGATCGGGACGAAGCCCCAGTTCTTCTCCCAGGCGGAGTTGTAGACCTCCATGAACCGGGCGATCTCGACCTCGAGATCCTTCCTGCGCATGTTGCGGATCGTGATCCCGTGCTCCGACTCGACCTTTTCGGCGACGGCGTGGATCGCGTCGTGGAAGCGGTCGCCCTGCTTCAGCTCCCCGAGCCCCAACCACCACATCCACAGGTCCATCGTCTTGCCGTAGCCGAGCGACTCCAGGTGCTGCCTGTAGTGAGGTGGGTGCCAGGGCTCGAGGATCATCGGGTCGCGGTCGTAGCCCTCGATCAACAGGCCGCACTCGTCATTGGTGGTGAAGTCCATCGGGCCGATGGCCCGATCACGGCCGCGCGAGCGGATCCACTCCTCGGCGGTCGCGAACAGGGCGGAGAAGACGTCGGGGTCGTCCTCGGCCTCGATGAACCCGAACTGGCCGTCGTTGCCGCCCTGGAACTCATCCCAGCGCCGGTCGATCTGCGCCGTGATCCGGCCGACGGGCTCGCCGTCCCGCCAGGCGAGGAAGTACTCGGCCTCGGCGTGCTGGAAGTACGGGTTCTTCTCCTTGTTCAGGAAGTGGCGCCGCTCGTAGATCAGCGGCGGCACCCAGGGAGTCCCGCGGTGCAGGCGGAAGGGCAGCTTGATGAAACTGGTGAGCTCCCGCCGGCCCTGCACGGGACGTACCTCGACTGAGCCTGGCATCGGTGCGAGACGCTACAAGCTGCATACTTCCGGGGGATGTCCGACTCCACCGTGAATCGGGTTGCGCTGTCGCGCACCCTCGAATCGGTCGACGTCTTCGAGAAGGCCCGAACCCACGACCGGGCGGAGCAGCTCGAGGCGGCCAAGCAGGCGGACCTCCTCCCCTACTTCAGGATCCTGCAGTCGCAGGCCGGCCCCGTCGTCGAGATGGAGGGGCGGGAGACGATCATGCTCGGCTCCAACAATTATCTCGGCCTCACCACCGACGAGCGCGTCAAGCAGGCGGCCCGCGATGCGCTCGAGCAGTACGGGACCGGCGTCACCGGGTCGCGGCTGCTGAACGGCACGACTCCCATGCACGTCGAGCTGGAGCGCGAGCTCGCCGAGTGGATGGGAAGCGAGGACGTGATCGTCTACACCACCGGCTACCAGTCGAATCTGGGGGCGATCAGCGCGATCCTCGAGCCCGGCGACACCGTGATCTGCGACTCCGGGGATCACGCCTCGATCCTCGACGGCTGCAAGCTCTCGGGCGCCCGCCTCCGGCCCTTCCGCCACAACCGGATGGACAAGCTGGAGACGATGCTCGAGCGGGCCGTGGCCGACGGCAGCGGCACCCTCGTCGTCGTCGACGGCGTCTTCTCGATGGAGGGGGACGTCTGCGACCTGCCACCCATCGTCGAGCTCTGCCGCCGCTTCGGAGCGCGACTGATGGTGGACGAGGCCCACGGCGTCGGCGTCCTCGGCCGGCGCGGGGCGGGTGCGAGCGAGCTCTTCGGGCTCGAGGACGAGGTCGACCTTCGAATGGGCACCTTCTCCAAGAGCCTCGCCTCCTGCGGCGGCTTCATCGCCGGCTCGGATGAGGTGATCGAGTACCTGCGGATCTCCTCGCGCTCGTTCATCTTCAGCGCCTCGGCCGTCCCGGCGGCGGTGGGCGCTGCCCTCGGCGCTCTGCGGATCATCCGCTCGGAGGGCCCGGAGCTGATGGCGCGGCTGCTCGACAACGCCGCGTACCTGCGACAGGGCTTCCGTGAGCTCGGGCTGAGGGTCGTCGAGCCTGGGACGCTCCCGGACGGCACCGAAGCCACCACCCCGGTGGTCCCGGTGATCGTCGGAGAGGATTGGCAGGCCGTGCTCCTCTGGAAGGCGCTCTTCGACGCCGGCGTCTACACGAACGTCGCGCTCCACCCCGCGGTGCCGCCCGGAGGGGCGCTCCTGCGAACGAGTCTGATGGCGACCCACAACCGCGAGCAGCTCGACCGGGCTCTGGAGATCTTCGCGGACGTCGTCAAAGGTTTCCCGGACCTGCCGAGGGGGTAGGCAGTCCGTTTCGGCGGGGTGCTGCGTCGGGGCAGCGGCGCTGAGCCGTTCGACACTCTGGATGGACGAGCGTTCCGGCGTTCGACAAAAGATCTGCTCTTAGCGAACGAGATGAATTTTGGGGTGTTGATTCTCGGCGCGTCAGACGTATAAGTTTCGCCAGCCGCGCGCTTCCGGGGCAGGGAGCGGACGGGAATGAGAAGGAGAGGACCGTCCACTTCCCCCGGCTCGAAAGAGCGACTGGGGGCACGCCGGCCGTAACGAACCCGCCAAAAAACGATTCCTGACCTAGCAGGAGGGAGAAAGAATGTCTGTTGCCTCGACGATTGCCCCTGCCCGCCCACTGACGATGCCGCATCGGCGAATCGAGCCGACGTTCGTCGACCAGCAGGGTGAGTCGGAGCAGACAGGGAAGAAGAGAGGAACTTCGCAGTGCATGGAGGCGCTCGCCCGCGCCAACAAGGTCCGACTGGCCCGCGCCGCGCTCAAGCGCGAGATCTCCGCCGGCCACCGCCGCATCACCGAGGTGATCATGGAATCCCCCTGGGAGGTCGAGAGCATGAGCCTGGGTGAGCTCCTCTGCTCCCAGCGCCGCTGGGGACGGGCCCGCTCCCGAAAGCTTCTTTCCTCGACGTCGCTCAGCGAGGGCAAGCGCGTCGGGACCCTGACCGAGCGTCAGCGCCGTCTTCTCGTCGCGGCGCTCGAGGCGAAGCTCGCCAGCCGCCTGAACTAGCCGCTCAACCCCTGAGGCGGAAGAGGGCTCCGCCGGAGCGTCGCCTGAAGGCCTGGGCGAAGAGCCAGGCGGAGCCCCCGAACGCCGCCGCGGACGCCGCCACGCAGATCAGCGTGGCGGTGTCCGTGGCCAGGAAGAGGACGCCGAACACAGGCACCGCGACCGCCGCCGAGAGCAGGAGGGTGTGGGACCGGTAGCCCGCGAAGTGCTCGCGGACCGAGAGCTCGAGGCCCGCCAGGGAGCCCAACGCCAGGCCGACGCCGATCATGACGAAGCCCTGCGGCGGTGCGACGAAGAACCCCGCGATCAGCAGCAGAATCCCGATGAAGACCACCACCTCCGAGAGCGGGAAGTCCCCCCACGGAGCGGGCGGGCGGTGATCCGCGCGAGCCCGGCGACGCGCCGCTCGAGCCCGCTGGCGATCGTCCAGGACGACGGCCGAGCTTCGCTCTCCGGCAGGCTCTGCGGCCGTCTGGCGCCGCCGCCGCTTGCGGCGCTGTCGCTTCGTCGGCATCTAGGGCACTAGATCAGGGGGCCGGAGCCCCTCGGCTAAGGGACAACCCGAGGAGATCTTGACCCGCCACCAGCCCATCAGCATGCCCAGCGGTCCCCAGCGCGGCTTCACATGCCAGTTCTTGCAGCCCGGTTGGCCGATGTCCTCGTTGTAGACCCGGACCCACTTGTACGAAGCCGGATCGGCCAGCATCCGCTCGATCAGCTCGCGGTTCTCCTGCTCGACCACGGCGTGCCGGTGGAGCTCCTCCCGGACCTCCTGGATCCGGGCCGCGAGTCCATCGCGGATCTGCTCCAGCTCATCGACCGACAGCAACCGCGGACCCCCTACGCCTCCGACCGCGAACTCGATTCCCTTGCGGGGAAAGGCCGACCCGAAGAGCCTCGCGAGAGCGAGCTCCATGGCGGCGATCTGGCGGCGAAGGTCGGCGCGCGCCTCGCGCTCGTCGTGCCGGAAGAGAGCGGTATCGAGGCCCGCCGGCGGAGAGACCGGAACCAGGTCCTCCTGGGGTGCTTCGCTGACTTCTTCGAGCAACTGCTCGGGCATGAAGCTGAGCCTCCTCTACGAGTGCGTAAATTCTATGCCCGCAGGGCGCTGCTTGCCACCCATATCCCCTCCTCGAGCGCGATGTCCGGCACGCCGCGTACTCCGGTCGCCGCGAGCAGCACCCGCCTCGTCCGCCGGTCGACGCCGCGGCCCTCGGCGGTCCTGTCGAAGATGACCCCGAGGGCGCGGCTTTCGTCGGCGACCACGATCGTCCCGTCCGGAAGCGGCGAGCGGCGGCCCTCCAGGCCCTCCCCTTCGGCCGAGAGGCGAAGGCCGATCCGCCCCTCCACCCGGTCCGCGTCGAAGGCGCGAAGCGCCACCCCCACCTCGACCATCGCGATCGTCAGCGCGTCCTCGACGCGGCCCCGGCTCTTGAAGCCGCCGTCGTGGATGCGCTCGAAGATCAGCTGCTCGACGGGCGTTCGCGTCGTATCCGGGTCGAGCCCGATATGGCGGAAGAAGACGCGGTAGGCCCAGGGGATCGGCTGCTGGCGGAGCTGGATCGCCTGTGCCCCCCCGATCCGGTCGCTCAGGGACCGCAGCCGCTCCCGCAGAGCCTCCGGGCTGCGGCCTTCACGCGCCTCGAGCGTCGTCGAGAGGATCGAGAGCCCCGGGAACTCCTCCGCGAGTGTCGGCTCGATCCAGCCCGTCTCCGGCGCCACCTCGGAATTGTCGGGGAGGTCCTCCATCAGCGGAGGGTCTCATCCCTCTGCTTGGTGGCCGTCAACAGGGCATCGACGTTGGCGAAGAAGCGCTGCTGGTCCAGCCGGCCGATCGAGGTGTGCTGCAGGACGCCTCCGGGATAGGCATAGACGAAGGTCGGGCAGCCACCCACCCGGTAGAGGTTGGAGAGCGCGCCATCGCGGTCGAGGCCCACGGGATGAGTCCAGTGCCGTTCCGCGATCAGCTTTCGCACTTCGGAATCCGAATCGCGGACGTCGATCGCCAGGAAGTTCACCCGCGGGAAGTAGCGCCGGTAGGCCTGCTCGAAGACGTCCTCCTGATCCTCACAGTCACCGCCCCGTGTGAACCAGAACGAGAGCACCAGCGGCTTGTCGAAGAGATCGCAGACGCGGATCGCCCCGGGGACGCTCACCTTGCAAGCGGGTGTTCGGGTGTCGCCGGAGGGACACGGGATCTGGGAAGCGTCGCAGTCGTCCTGGGCGATGTTCGCATCACCCGACGCCCCGGAGCGCGCATCCGGCACGGCGAACTGGGCCAGCGGCAGGTCCCCCTCGTCGTGGGCGCCGAGCACCCCCTTGTTCTTGGTTGAGATCAGGTTCACGCCGGCCACCGCGATCAGGGCAACGAACACCAGCCCGACGATCAGGGAGTAGATCCGGGGGCGGTTCACGGAGCCGATTCGCCGGCGGCCAGCGGCGCCCGGCGGGCGCCCCACGGCAGCCGGAACCCCTCCTCGGACCAGACCACCGCCGCCGGGAGGACGAGCAGCACGCCCGCGAGGGCGACGATGAGGTCGGCGACGGTGACCAGGCCGAAGTCGCGAAGCACGGGCGCCACCGAGATGAGGCCGATGTCGTCCAGGAGGGGCAGCCCGGCGATCGCGAGCACGGCGAAGCCGGCGATTGCGGTGGTTCCCGAGGCCAGCACGGCGGCCCCCGTGCGCAGGTAGGTGCGCCTCAGGGACTCGCCCACCGAGAGGCCGTTGCGGCGCTCGCTCGCGTAGCGAGCCGAGAGGATGACGCTGAACTCCGTGGCGATGGCGATCACCAGCGCGCCGAGCGTGGCCGACATCGGGTTCAGCGACACGCCGAGCGCGGCGACCACCAGGCCGGACCATCCGGTCGCCATGAGCACGGGAATGAGGGGGACGACCGCGCGACGGATCGAGCGGTAGATCGCTGCCAGGACGATGCCGACCGCGAGGAGCCCCGCGAGCGGCAGCCACCAGCGGCTGTGAGAGAGATCCGTGTTCGCCTGGGCGGCGAGGACCGGCAATCCCGCCAGCTCGACGGTGGTCCCCGCGGGCGGCGAGGGGCCTCCGGGCGGATCGATCTGCGCTCGGATGTCGTTGATCAGGTCCTGCTGATCCGTGAGCGGCTGCACGCGGATGCCGAAGGCGACGTCGGCGGTGTCCCCGATCGGCGTCCCGCCGGACGGGCTGCACTCGCCGCGATGGCTGATGACGATCTGGGAGATGAAGCAGGGCAGGGTCTGGACGAGCGCGCGCACGTCGCTGCCGCTCTGTGTCGGGGCGCTGCCCGAGGACCCCGAGGACGTGCCGCCGAAGAAGTCGGTCAGTGACAGGGCGGGACAGATCTGGGCGCTGGCGCAGCTCCCGGCCGCTCCGGAGAAACCGTGTCGCTGCAGAACCCTCTGCTGGAAGCTCTCCGCCCAGGAGATGACGGCCGGATCGGTCGGGTCAGGAGCCCGAATCGTGACGTTGACGTCACCCGAGATCCCGGTCTCGTCCTCGAGCTCGTTCAGGTCGTTCAGCTCCTTCAGGTTGGACGGGGCCAGGTCGCGGATGTCGGTCTCCACCCCGGTGCCGGCCGCCGCGACCCAGCCGCATACGGCCAGCAGCAGTCCCGCCGCGAGGACGCGCCGCGGGCTCGCGAGGGCCAGCGCGATCGCCGCAACGCCCGCCCTCTGCAGCCGTGTCGCCGCGCCTGCGGCGGGCCGGGCGGCCGGGGACTTTCGGCCCGTGGCGCTCGATCCGCGCCGGGCCGAGAGGCCGAGGGCTGCCAGGCCGGCCGTCAACGCCACCACGAACGCGAGAGCGATCCCGAGGACCAGCAGCAGGCCGAAGGAGCGCACGAGGGGGCTCGGCGAGAGGACGAAGACCCCGAAACCGGCGATGGTCGCGAGGCACGCCGCCCCGATGACCGGTCCGCCACCCGACGCGGCGGCCGCCACGGCGCGCCCCGGCGCTGCTCCCTCGGCGCGTGACTCGTTGAACCGGGCCTGAAACTGGATTGCGTAGTCGACCGCCAGGCCGACCAGCACCGGAAGCATCGCGATGGCGCCGACGGTGAGCGAGCCACCGAAGAGCGCGACGAGCCCCAGCGTCAGCGCGCCGGCGGAGACCGCCACGCCCAGCGGCAGCAGCCGCAGCGGCCTGGGAAGGATCAGCAGCAGGGTGAGGGCCATCACCAGGGCTGCGACGCCGAGCAGCAGCAGGGTCTGGTTCCGCAGCTCCCGCGCCCCGGCGTCGACCACGACGGGCGCGCCGGTGACGACGTAGCTGCCGTCGCTCAGCGCGAAGCGGGGATCCTGGACCGCCTGCTTGAAGAGGCCGATCGCCTCATGGCGCTCCGCGTCGGTCATGTCGGGCCGGAGCCGGACGATGATCTGGGCCGCGTTGCGGTTCGGGAAGAGGTAGCCGAAGCGCTCCTTCGGCGTGCCCGCCGGCTTGGCCTGGTCGAAGACGACCCGGCTGACGAAGTTCGGGTCGTCGAGGCGCGGCAGCGACGTGATCCCGTACTGGAGAGCGACCTGGATGAGGCTGTTCTGGAACTGGCCGAGCACCTGCTGCGCCGCAGCGTTTGCCGCCTGCTGCTGCTCGGCGACAGACGCGCCGCGCTTCGCCGCTGCCCTCCGGGCCCGCTCGGCGACCGTCCTCGCCTGCTGGGTCGCACCGCCGATCTGGCCCTGGAGGGCCTGCTGGATCCCCGCGACGCTCAGGTAGAGGAAGGTGGCCGGGCCGAAGACCGAGCGGCTCGGGTGGAGCTTTGCGATTCGGTCGCAGACCGGAGGCAGCGGCCGCTTCGCCCTCTGGGGGAGCGCCTGCGCGAGCTGTGTGCCCCCGGCGAAGCACTCCTCGAGCTCGAACAGAGGCTCGAGGTCCTTGGTCAGCACCAGCTTTCGCAGGTCCTCCTTGGCGAGGACGATCACCGGCTCGTCGCCGAACTTCTCGTGGAAGTCCTGGGTCGCCTTGTACTCCGACGAGCCCTTGTTGACCAGGGTGTCGGTGCCGGCGTTGGTGTCGAGGCGCGTCGCGGCGAAGATCCCGGCCCCGGTGAGCGCGGCGATCGGCAGGATCACGAGCCAGGGCCGGCGCACGGCGACGCCGGCCACCCGCTCGAACAGTCTCCCCGCGTTCACGAAAGCGCAGGTTAGGGACGCAATATGAAGCTCGCGCTAGGCGCTACGCGGCGTCTCTACGCCGTCGCCAGCCCTCGCTGGCGAGCGCCACGTAGGCACGTCCGTCGGGGCCACGGCGCTCGATCACGAGCCCGCTGCGGACGCACCGGTGGAGCGCCCGGCGCCTGTCCGCGTGCGTCCGCCTGGGCAGGTCGGGCAGCACATCGGCCGCGAGGCAGAAGCCGTCCCCGCCGCGCTCGACGATCGCGTCGAGCACGTGCTCATCGGTGATGGGCTTCGAGGCCATCACGAGTCACGGTAGACCCAGCTCAGGACCTGTTCGTTGACGAGCTCGGGCTGCTCGAGCTGGAGGAAGTGGCCGGCATCCTCCACGACGGAGAGGCGCGACCCCGGCGAGAGCGCGGCCTCCGCGTCGTGGACCAGGTCGAGCGCGATGCAACCGTCCCTGGCTCCATGCAGGTAGAGAGTCGGCTGCGGAGGCGCCTCCGCAAGGGCCATCTGCTCTGCCGCGAACCTCCCGCACGATTCGGCCGGCGCGCCGAGAGCCGCCCGGTAGTAGCCGAGGGCGGCGCTGAGGTGGTCTCGGTCACGAAGACAATCCTTGGCGAACGCCAGGTCCTCCGCGCTGTCGTGGCCCGGCGACCACAGCGCCCAGAGTCGATCGATGAACGCCATCTCCTCCGCGGACACGACCTCCTCGGCGACCGGCTGGGTGAACAGGAACATGTAGAAGAAGCGGCGCAGCTGATCGAAGTCGGTGAAGAGCTTCGCGTCCATCGTCAGCGGCGGGATGGCGAGGGTCACGAGCAGGCGCCACCTCTCCGGCGCGAAGGCCGCGGCCCCGTAGGCCGCCTCGGCTCCCCAGTCGCTGCCGATCAGCACCGCGTCCGCCCCCCCGCCGAGAGCATCGTGGAGCGCGTTCGCATCGGCGATCAACGCCCCGAGGCTGAAGCAGCCGTCATCCGGGACCTCCGTGGGCGCAAAGCCGCGCATGAACGGCGCCACGGCGTGGAACCCGGACTCGGCGAGGGCCGGCAGCAGATGCCGCCAGGTGTGAGCCGAATCGGGGAAGCCGTGGAGGCAGAGGGCGAGCGGCCCCGACCCCGCCTCGAGCACCGTGAAGCGCACCCCGTTGGCCTCGACCTCACGCATGCTTTGGTCGCGGCGGCCCCTTCATCGGCCGGTGTTGGAGTCGAGCCGCCCCGGCCCGACTAATCCATCGCCAGCGGGCCCTTGACGTCCGCGTTCAGGAACTGGCTGACGAACTCGTTGTTCGAGTTGAAGAGCTCGTCGGAGGGACCCGATTCCACGATCCGGCCCTTCCAGAGGACGGCGATGAAGTCGGCGATCCGCCGGGCGGTTCCGAGGTCGTGGCTGATCACCAGGTAGCAGCCGCCGTTCTCCTCATGTACCTCGCGGATCAGCTCGCAGAGCAGCGCCGTGCGGACCGGGTCGAGGCCCGAGTCCGGCTCGTCGAACATGACGATGGCGGGATCGAGCACCAGCGCGCGAGCGAAGCCGGCGCGCTTGCGCATCCCGCCCGAGAGCTCGTTCGGCATCTTGTACATCGCCTCGGCGAGGCCGACCTCCCGCAGTCGCCGGTTGACGATCTCCTCGATCTCGTCCTCGCTCTTGTCCGTGTGCTGCCGGAGCGGGAAGGCGGTGTTGTCGTAGACGTTCATCGAGCCGAACAGCGCTCCGTCCTGGAAGAGCAGGCCGAACTTCTTGCGGACCTCGAAGAGCTCGTCGTCGGTCATGTTCGGGATCGACTCTCCGTGCACGAGCACGTCGCCGGAGTCGGGATACAGCAGGCCGACGATGTGCTTGATCAGCACCGACTTGCCGGTGCCGGAGGGGCCGAGCACCATCGAGATCATGTTGTCGGGCAGGCCCAGGTTGCAGCCGTTCAGGATCCGCGTACGGCCGAACTGCTTGACGAGATCGATGATCTCGATCGCGTCCTCGCCACCATGGTCACGCTTCTTGCCCGTGTGCCACTTGTAGGGGTCGGGATCGTCCGACTCGACGCCGGGGATGATGTAGTCGCGCCGCGAGAAATCCTCCTCGCCGTAGCCCTGCGCGACGAGCGGATCGCCACCCTCGACCGCCTCGGCGTCGGCATCGGCCTCGTCGGCGGTCGGGTCGTCCTGGACCGGCTCGTCGCCATCGTCCCCGCGGCCGCGAGCGTCGTCCTCGATCTGCTGAGCCCGGCTCCTTCTCTCTTCAGCCAACTGTGATCACTCCTCCTTGCGCGTGTCCTGACCTGAGTGTAGGCAGGGGCGACCGGAACCCGCTCGCGTCGCCGCGTCAGCCTCCGATGGGCGCCCTCGGGTTCGCGCCCCAGAAGACGAGCGTGCCCAGCATCCCGATGAGATGGACGAGCACGATGTTCAGCACCATCGACTTCGCGGTCGCCGTGCCCACCCCGACCGGCCCGCCGGAGGCGGTGTAGCCGTAGTAGCAGCCGACGAGCACGATGGCCGTGGCCATCACCATGCCCTTGATCAGGCTGAATAACAGGTCGGGCGGGTTCTGGAACATCCAGAAGATCAGGAAGTAGCCGCCCGAGGAGACATCGCCGATCTGCTCGACGACGGCGAGCCAGCTGGCGAAGTAGCCGATGCCGACGGCGGCCAGGTACATGAACGGGAAGGCGATCCAGGCCGCCAGCAGGCGCGTCGCGGCCAGGAAGGTGACCGGCGGGACACCCATGACCTCGAGCGCGTCGATCTCGTCGGAGATCCGCATGGCGCCGAGCTCGGCGACGATCCCGGTGCCGACCTTCGCGGCCAACATGTACCCGAAGGCGTAGGGGATCACCTCGCGCAGGTCGCACCAGGCGGCGAAGACGCCGGCGTAGGCGGGCGCTCCGACCGAGCGGTTGAAGTAGGCGCCCTCGATGCCGCACTGCAGCCCGAGGATGAAGACCAGGCCCCAGATCACGATCGTGGAACCGAGGATCAGGATGCCGGTCTGACGGAGCGCCTCGCCGAAGAACTGGAAGACCCGGCCGGTGTAGACCAGCCCAGCCACGCGGGCGCAGAAGCCGAAGATCTCGCCGATCGAGTTGAGCCAGCCCCGGGGGACCGCCAACCAGCCGGCGTTCACTTGATCACCTGGAGCTCGGGATGCGTCGCGAGCAGCGTCTGGGTGAACACGTAGTTGAAAGCGAACACGCCCATGAAGGCGATCACCACCGCTTCATTGACGGCGCGCCCCACCCCCTCGGCTCCTCCGGACGCAGTCATCCCCTTGTAGGAGCAGACGATCGCGATGATCGCGCCGAACAAGGTCGTTTTCAGGACCGACCCCCAGAGGTCCGTGACCGAGGCGTTGTTGAAGAGGGTGGCGAAGAAGCCGCCTAAGGGCTCGTTGTAGAGCAGCTCTGCCCCGATGCCGCCGACGATGCCGAAGATCAGCGCGTAGATGTCCATCAGGCCGGTGATCAGCATCAGCGCGAGGAACCGGGGCACGACCAGGTTCTTGATCGGGTCGACGCCGAGCACCTGCAGCGCGTCGAGCTCCTCGCGGATCTTCCGGGCGCCGAGGTCCGCCGTGATCGCCGTCCCGGCGACGCCGGCGACCACGACGGCGGTCACGAAGGGCGCGAACTCGCGGATCGACGCGAGCACGAAGAAGCCGCCGAGACGGTCGAGCGCGCCGAACAGCGAGAGGAAGTTCGCCGCCTGGAGCCCGGGCGCCCCGAAGCCGAACGCCAGGGTCGAGATCATCATCGGGAACCAGCAGAGCTGGAGTGCGAAGAGGAACTGTCCGATGAACTCGCCGCCGTACGGGTACGGAGGCCGGATCGCGGAGACGATCGTCTTCGCGGTCAAGATCATCATGTCCCCCACCTGCTCGAAGAGTGATTTCGCAGGGAGGAACGCCCTGTCGGCTACGGATCTGACCATCTCTCCTCGCACGAAGATTATGGGATGCGGAGGCCAGGCGCCACCCACAACCTTCAGGGGCAACCTCCCGGCAATAAACGGGTAGTGGCTGCACCGCGCGCCCGAATCAACCCCGGTACTCACGATTCCGAAGTGCAAAGGCGGGGGTAGGGTGCGTGCTATGTTGCCCGCGCCTTTGGAGGAGAGCGCCTCGACAGCCCTTGGCCTGAGGGCACGTAAGCGTGTCTGCGCAGGGGTGGCGGTAGCGCTGGCGGCCGTGGGGGTCGCGGCGTGCGGCGGCGGCGGGAGGCAGGACGCAAACGAGCCCGAAGGGAACTTCCCGGTCCAGGTCGTCAGCGCGGGCTTCCCGAGCAAGCAGAAGCTGGCTGAGAACACGAACCTGAACCTGTCGGTGGCGAACTCCGGCGACAAGACGATCCCGGATCTGGCGATCACGATCTTCACGACCTCCGACGCGAGCACGGGAGAGTCGAGCTCGTCGACCGGGACGACCACCACAGCCGAGGCGGGCTCGTCGGACAGCCTCCCCACGGCGCAGGGGTCGTTCTCCGTGCGCTCCGAGCAAGAGGGGCTGGCGATCCCCTTCCGTCCCGTCTGGATCCTGGAGGAGGGCTTCCCGAAGCTCGCTGGGCAGACCGCATCCGCGGGAGCGGAGGCGGCCCAGACGGACACCTTCAGCTTCGGCTCGCTCGCCGCGAACCAGACACGCGCGATGGTCTGGAACGTGACCCCCGTTCAGGCCGGCACCTACACGGTCCACTACCGAGTCGCCGCGGGCCTGCAGGGCAAGGCGAAGGCGGTGACCGCGGACGGCTCGGTCCCGGAGGGCGAGTTCGTCGTGCGCATCTCCAGCGCTCCGCCGCAGACCAGGGTCAACGACGCCGGCCAGGTCGTGCCCATCAAGCCGAGCGACATCATCGGCCAGGCGGGCAATCAGAAACAGAAGTCCGAGCTCAGCGGGCAGTAGCCGGCGCGCCCGCGACCGAGGCGACGGCATCCGTCATCAGCTCGGCGGCGGCCTCGTCCCCGAGGCCCTGGCCATCGAGCCTTTCCCAGGTCCAGAAGTCCAGAGCCACAGCGACCATCGCGCGAACCCGCGCGGCCCGATCCCGCTCCAGGTCGAAGCCCGACGTGACGGCGTCGGCCAGGCCGCCGAGAGCGGCGTCGCCGTTGGCCCGCATGAAGTCGTCGAGGGCGGGATCCACGCCCCGGTCCCGTTGCAGGTTGCCGAGGAGGCGTCGCTGGCCGCGGTAGTAGCCGCCGTAGACGGCCAGCAGCAGCGAGCGCAGCCTCTCGACCGGGTCTTCGGCTGCCAGGGCCGCGCCGAAGTCGGGCAACGGATGCCGGGAGAAGTGGTGCGCCGAGCAGGCCGGGTAGAGCGCGGCGCTGTCGGGGAAGTGCTTGTAGACGGTCAGGCGGCTGACGCCGGCCCGCCGCGCGATCTCCGCGACGGTCGTCTCGGCAGGGCCCACGCTCTCGTGCAGCTCGGCCGCCGCCTTCGCGATCCGCTGCCGGGTCCGCTCCTGGCTCTCGGCCCGGGCTCTGAGCTCGTACTTCCGGTGGTTCGTCTTTTGGATTGACATGCCGTTAATTGGAATGATACAGTGCCCGCGTTCGGATAACACCCTGTTTAGCGAAAAGGAGAAGGAGATGGAGATAGCGGCGCAGGAAGGAAGGATCCGCTTCGACGCAAGCCAGGGCCCGCGCATCGTCGGGCCGGACGACGGGAAGGCGGTGGACCTGGGTTCCGTCGGCGTCCGCTTCATGGCCTGGACGGAGGAGACCGGCGGCCTCTTCTCGTTGGTGGAGCATCCGATCCCGCCCAAGACACTCGTCGCGCCGCTCCACATCCACGAGCGCGAGGACGAGTACAGCTTCGTGCTCGAGGGCCGCATGGGCGCGAAGCTCGGCGACGACGTCGTCTATGCGGAAGCAGGCGACCTGGCGTTCAAGCCGCGCAGCCAGTGGCACACCTTCTGGAACCCGGACGACGCTCCGTGCCGGATCCTGGAGATCATCGCGCCGGGGGGCTTCGAGCACTTCTTCGACGAGCTGGCGACCCTGATGGCGGGCGAGTTCGACCCGGAGAAGCTGGCCGAGCTCGGCTCCCACTACGGGCACTACTTCAAGCCCGAGACCGTGCCGGAGCTCTGCGCCGAGCACGGCCTGACGCACCCGATGCTGGAGGCGCTGGCGGCGTAGGCCGGCGCCCAAAGCGATTCCGGCCAAGGGCGGGGCGCACCGAGCGTCCCGCCCTTGTGTTTCCTATGGCGCGATGAGCACCCCTCGACGCCGCCGGTCCGCCGTCCTCGGCCTGATGGCCGTGGCCGGCCTGATCGCCGGCTGCGGCGGGGGATCGGATTCGAGCGAGACGAGCACCGCCGCTGTGCAGCCGCCCGCAGGCGGGCAGCTGAGGCTCGAGAAGGTCGGGGACTTCGACCAGCCCGACTACGTCACCCAGCCCCCCGGCGGAGACGACCTCTACGTGGTCGAACGCGCGGGGACCGTGCGGATCGTGCGCGGCGGCGAGATCGTCTCCACGCCCGCGCTCGACATCCGCGATCGCGTCACCTCCGACGGCGAGGAGCAGGGCCTCCTCTCGATCGCCTTCCCACCCGACTTCCAGAGCTCCCATGAGGTCTACGCCTACTACACGGGCAAGGACCAGGACCAGCACGTCGTCGGCTACCGCGTCGCGGCGGACGGCTCGTTCGATGCGGGCAGCGAGCGATTGATCCTGCACATGGATGACTTCGCCTCAAACCACAACGGCGGCCTGCTGCTCTTCGGCCCGGACGGCGGGCTCTACATCGGGACCGGTGACGGCGGCATCGCCGACGACCCCCGCCGCAACGGGCAGAACACGGGCTCGCTGCTCGGCAAGATCCTCCGCATCGATCCTCACCAGAGCGGCGAGCAGCCCTACACCGCCCGCTCCCCGGGTCCCCTCGGCCAGGGGGCGCGCCCCGAGATCTGCGACTACGGGCTGCGAAATCCATGGCGCTTCAGCTTCGACCGAGGCAGCGGAGCGCTGCTGATCGGGGACGTCGGCCAGAGCGCCGTGGAGGAGATCGACTACGTCCCCAGCGAGCGCACCTGCGGCAACAACTTCGGCTGGTCCGCCTTCGAGGGCGACGATCGCTTCAACCAGGACCAGACAGCACCGAACGCGGTGCCACCGGTCCTGACCTACAGCCACGACGACGGTGGCTGCTCCGTGACCGGCGGCTACGTCGTCCGCGACCGGGAACTGTCGTCTCTCTACGGCCGCTACGTCTATGGCGACTTCTGCGTCGGAGACCTGCGCAGCTTCGTGCCGGCGGCGCCCCGTGCCCGAGATGATCGCTCCCTCGGCCTTCGGGTCTCGAGCCTCTCGTCCTTCGGCGAGGACAACGCGGGCCACATCTACGTCGTCTCGCTCGATGGACCCGTCTACCGTCTCGTCCAATGAGGCGCCTCACCATCGCCATCGCCGTGGCGACCGTCGCTGCGCTCGTCGTCAACGCCGGCCTCGCCGACGCCAAGCCCCGGCTGAAGCTGAAGCGGATCGGCCGTTTCCCCAGTCCCACCTACGTCACCTCGGCGCCGGGCGTCCCCGGCGCGGTCGTGGTCGAGCGCGGCGGGCGGATCCGCCTGCTGGAGGGGCGCAAGCGGCGGGCCTTCACCCACCTCCGCGGATCGGTCTCGGCCCGCGGCG
>Ga0081540_1001013_pt1 | contig 25185 bp, 18 predicted proteins | sample TabmetS2T1R1_FD_71024 | JGI IMG/M metagenome (GOLD analysis project Ga0081540, IMG submission 71024) | Tabebuia heterophylla rhizosphere microbial communities from the University of Puerto Rico - S2T1R1 | ecosystem: Host-associated > Plants > Roots > Rhizosphere ... | reverse complement strand
AATCCGCTGCAGTGGCGCACGCTTGCCCGCGAGCCCCGATCTCTCCCTGCGGGATGTGGTAACCCCGCGGTACGTCGCGGGCTTCGTGCTGGCCGCTCTCGTGTGCAGGTGGTCTCGCCTTGCGGCGCGTCAACCACACTCAGGAGACGCCCATGTCCACACGGAATCTTGCTCCTGCGGTCCTGCTTGCGCTGTTCCTTGCTTTCCCCGCCCTCGGCCAGCCCGCCGGTGACGTCGCCGTGATCAATACCCACACGCCGAAACAGGGCATGGGCGAGAAGTACGAGGCCGCGCGGAAGAAGCACATGGCCTGGCACAAGGCCCAGAAGGACACCTGGACCTGGTTCACCTGGGAGGTCGTCTCCGGCGAAGGAAGCGGCAGCTACTACACCGCCTCCTTCGGACACGCCTGGAAGGACTTCGACGCCCAGGAGAAGTTCCAGAAGGCGGACGACGCGGATTTCGCCAAGGGCATCGGCCCCACCCTCGGCCGTTCGTTCACGAGCTACTACGTCCGTCGGGCAGACCTGAGCCTCACCCCGCCTTCCGCGACTCCACCGAACCCGTACTCCTTCCTCACCTTCTTCCTGCTGAAGCCGGAGGGGGTGAACGATTTCCAGGAGACCGTGAAGAAGATCAACGAGGGGATCAAGAAGACCAACTGGAAGCAGCCAGGGCCGAGTGCCTGGTACCAGCTGGTCAACGGAGGGGAGGGCCCGATGTACGTCCTCGCCGGCGGGCGGGACAACTGGGCAGCGTTCGCGCCGAACGAGAAGAACCTCGACCAGATGCTGGAGGAAGCCTTCGGGAAAGAGCAGGGCGCGGCGATCCTCGCCAAGGGCCGGAACGCAATCCGCTCCAGCCGGACCGAGACCATCCAGTACCGGCCCGACCTCAGCTACGTCCCGGCGCCGCAAACCGCGACCCGCTGACGGGGGCAGGCTGCCGGGGCGCCCCCGGTCAGGGTGGGGCGCCCGTGCTCACTTCGCGATGGCCAGCTCGCCTGCCGGCTCCGCCTCGATCACCGGCTCCTTCCGGTGCTCGGCCGCGATGAGCAGGTAGAACACCGGCACCACGAAGAGCGTGAAGATCGTCCCCACGGTCATCCCGGTCACCAGCACCATCCCGATGCTGTTTCGCGCCTGCGACCCAGGACCGGTCACGAACACCAGCGGCAGGTGACCGAACACCGTCGCCGCCGAGGTCATCAGCACCGGACGCAGACGGGTCAGTGACGCCTCCTTGATCGCCGCCAGCTTCGCCGCCCCTTCCTCCTGGAGCTTGTTCGCGAACTGCACGATCAGGATCCCGTTCTTCGCGATCAGCCCGACCAGCGTGATCAGCCCCACCTGGGAGTAGATGTTGATCGTCGTGAGATTGAGGAAGCTGAAGACCAGCGCCCCCGAGATCGCCAGCGGCACCGACCCGAACAGCACGATCAGCGGATCCCGGAAGCTCTGGAACTGCGCCGCGAGCACGAGGTAGATGAGGATCACCGCGAACCCGAGCGTCGTCGTCAGTGCGCCACCCTCGCGACGGATCTGCCGTGACTCGCCGGCGTAGTCCTGGACGATTCCCCGTCCCTGGATCCCGCTCGCTGCCGTCTCGAGGACCCGGAGCCCTTCTTCCTTCGTGACCCCCGGCTTCACCCCACCGAAGATCCGGACCGAGTTGCGCTGCTGGAACCGCTGCAGCGTCCGCGGCGCCACCTCGGTCTCCACGTGGGTGAACGCCGAGACCGGTACCATCTCACCCCGGGGAGTCTTGATCTTGAGGTCCAGCAGCGGGGCGATCGTCGCCCGCTGGGCGTCCCCGATCTGAGGAATCACCTTGTAGCTGCGATCGAAGTAGTTGAAGCGGTTCACGTACTGGCCACCCAGAAGCGTCCCCAGCTCACGACCCACTCCGGCCAGGTCCAGTCCCAGGTCGGCCACCTTCTCCCGGTCGATGGCCACCCGCGCCTCCGGCAGGTCGACCTTGAGATCGGTGTCCACGTAGAGGAACTTGCCGCTCTTGAACCCCGCGGTGATCACCTGTCCGACGGCATCTTGAAGCTGCTCCACCGGCGCGGCCGACTGGAGGATCAGCTCCACGTCGTATTGCCCGGGCGTCGGCAGGGGCGGGTCGAGGCGCGGGAATACTTGCAGCCCGGGAATCTGAGACACCTTCCCGAAGACCTCGCCGTACATCTGCTCGGTCGACCGGTGGCGCAACTTCCAGTCCTTGGTCACCATCCCGCCGAACGCACCCCAGTTCTGCGTCAGGGACCACATGAACTTCGCCTCGGGGAAGCCCTCGACGGTCTTCACCACGTCCAGGGTCGCGCGATTGGTGGCGGCCAGTGACGAGTCCGGTGCCGCCTGCATGAAGAAGGCGATGTGGCTCTGGTCCTCCACGGGCGCCAGCTCGCGCCGCGAGTAGCTGTACAGCGGCCACGCCGCCACCATCACCAGCACAGCCGCGGCAACCACTGCCCAGCGCATCCCGATCGCACCGTCCAGGAGACGCCCGTACGTCCGGCGAACCGCGTCGAAGCCACGATTCACCAGCCTCGTCAGCCGGGTCTCGTGCCCGTGGTCCTGGACGAACTTCGAGCTCATGACAGGCGACAGCGTCACCGCCACGATGCCGGAGACCACCACCGCCGCAGCCAGCGTGATCGCGAACTCCAGGAACAGCGACCCGGTCAGCCCGCCCTGGAATCCGATCGGTGCGTACACCACGGCCAGGGTCACCGTCATCGCCAGGATCGGCCCGACCAGCTCGCGCGCCCCGAGCAGCGCAGCCTCCCTCGGCGTTCGGCCCTCGCGCACGTGTCGTTCCACGTTCTCCACGACCACGATGGCGTCATCCACCACCAGCCCCACCGAGAGCACGATGGCCAGGATGGTCAGGAGATTCAGGCTGAAGCCCGCCGCGGACATCACGATCGCCGCGCCCACCAGCGAGACGGGCATCGCCACCAGCGGGACCAGCGCGGTCCGGATCGAGCCCATGAACAGGAAGACCACGATCCCGACGATGATGATCGTCTCCGTGAGCGTCTTCGAGATCTCCTTGAGCGCGTCCTCCATGAAGACGGTCGCGTCGTAGGCCATCTGCATGTCGATGTCGGGGGGAAGGGTGGGGCGGATCCGATCCATCTCGGCGCGGAGCCGGTGCGCGACCTCGATCTCGTTCACTCCCACCAGCGGCCAGACCCCGAGGTAGACCGCCTCCTTCTGCCCGTACTTCGCGACCGTCGTCGCTTCCTCGGCCCCCAGCTCCACGTTCGCCACGTCCCTCAGGCGGACGACGGCGCCCTTCCGATCGGCAACGATGAGGTCCTTGAACTCGTCGGCCGACCGCAGATCCGTGTTGGTCAGGAGGTCGACCTGGACCAGGTTGCCCTTGGTCTGGCCCACCGCCGCCAGGAAGTTGTTTCGCTGCAGCGCCGCGAACACGTCACCCGGCGCGAGGCCTACCGCGGACAGACGCTCCGGATCGATCCAGATCCGCATCGCGAGCTGCCGGCCGCCCTCGAAGGTCACTCGCTGGACTCCCGGCAACGTCGAGAGCTGTGGTTGCAGCGTCCGCAGCAGCCAGTCGGTCATCGCCGGCCCGTTCCGCTGTGGCGAGGTGAAGCTCAGGTAGAACGAGGCGTAGGGCCGGTCGGCGCGCTGGACCTCCACGACCGGTGGCTCCGCGTCCGGGGGAAGCTCCGTTCTGACCTGCTGCAACCGGGCGGTCACCTCGGCCAGCGCGGAGACGCTCGGGTGGCCGAGCTTGAGGTGCACCGTGACCGTGCTCAGCGCGGCGCGGCTGGTGGACTCGAGATAGTCCACTCCGCTGATCGCCGAGACCACCCGCTCGATCGGGGTCGTGAGGAAGCCCCGGACGGTCTCCGCGCTCGCCCCGTAGTAGGTCGTGGTGATCACGACCGAGGAGCTCTCGATCTTCGGGTACTGCTGGACAGGAAGCCCGCTCAGCGAACGCCAGCCGACCAGCAGGATCACGAGGTTGACGACAATCGCCAGGACTGGATGCTTGATGAAGACGTCGGTGAATGAACGCACCAGAGTTCTCCTGGACTTCAGTTGAGCCGGGCCGAGGCGGTGATCGGCTTGGGCTGCACCTTCGCCGCCTCGCGCAGCTTGAAGGACCCCGAGGCCGCGACCTGCTCTCCGGGCTTGAGACCCTTGAGGATCAGCACCGAGTCACCCACCAGCGGCCCGCTGGACACCGCTCGCTCGTGTGCCCGGAGCGTTCCGCCTTGATCGGCGGCGACCACCCAGACGTGGTCTCCGCCCGGGCCCTTCCGCAGCGCGGTCGCCGGCACCGCCACGGCCTCACTGGTCACTCCCAGCGGAACCCGGACGTGCACCGACGCGCCGGGGGAGGGCAGGTCCTTCGTCCCCGAGATCCGCGCCCGCACCATCGCGTTTCGCGTCCCGGGGTCGACCTTCGCGTCCACCGCCACCAGCTGCGCCGAGATCGGCTCCGCCCCGTCCGCGGTGACCACCTCCACCGGCGAGCCCAGGGTCAGACCCGCGGCCACGCTCTGGGGCACGGAGAAGTCGACGTTCACCTCGTCCGCGACGCCCTGCAGGGTGGTCAGCTGCACACCCTCGTTCAGGTACTGCCCGACGTGGACGTCAGCGAGGCCGACCCGGGCCCGGAACGGCGCGCGGATGACCTTCTTGGCGATGTTCGCCCTGAGGCGCTCGACCTGCGCCAGCATGACGTCCTTCTGGGCGCGGGCCTGGTCCACCTCGGCCTCGGAGGTGGCCTCGTACTGTCGCAGGTAGACGTGGCGGCGCAGGGTGCTCTCCGCGAGGACCGCCTGGGCCTGCAGCGCGCGGAGCTCGGCCGTCTCCACCGACGTGTCCAGGGCCACGAGGACCGTTCCGGCCTCGACGATGGCCCCCGGGGTCAGCGAGACGTGCCGGACGGTGCCCGGGAGCTCGTTCCGCAGGGTGATGGACTCCAGGGCCAGGACCGTGCCGATGGCCGTGGTGGATTCGCGATGTGTGCGTGACTCGGCGGTGGCGACGGTGACCGCCTCGACCGGCTCTGGCTGAACGGCCGATCTCTCGGCCGCGAGCTGGTTGTGCTTCCAGGCCGCGAGCACGGTTCCGGCTCCGAGCAGAACGACCGCGAGAACCAGGGAACCGAGTCGGCGACGAAGGACGACGCTGTACGGCTGCATGCGGGGAACGCCTCCCATGAACGGCTCGGGGGCAGTTCTAAGAGCATCAAACTCCGCTCGCCACGAAAGCGACCGCCACCGGCAGCGTCTTAGGTACGGCTCGCCGGCGCAACGCGTCGGATCAGTTCCGCCGCGTAGGCGGCGATCACGTCCCGCCGCACCTCGTAGAACATGTACTGGCCCCGGCGGCGCTCGACGATGAGGCCGGCCTTCACCAGGATGTCCATGTGGTGGGAGACCGTCCCCTTGGTCACCCCCGCTTCCCGACAGAGCTCCTGACAGGAGTACTCCGCCTCGCTCCCAATCGACTCCAGCAGCGCCACGCGCCGGGGGTCAGACAGAGCCCTGGAAACAGTCCGGAACTGCTGGGTGGTCAGGGAGGGTCGGGGGTTCGTTCCCAAGTTCGATCGTCACCAAACTATCACCCGGGCCGGGCCGGCGCACGCTGAGCGGTGACGGAGGGGTGCTCCGCCCCGGCCGGCAGGGTCCACTCGCCGACCTCGAGGCTCTCGATCTTCAGGGACTTGATGGTGAACGACCGGGCGACGAGCCTCGCGATCGCCAGCCTGCCGATCGCGATGCTCCCCACGGCGAGGGCTCCAATGGCGAGCGCTCCCAGGGCCGTCGCGCCGAGGGCGAGCGCCCCCACGGCGAGACGATCGACCTGGCGGTGACGGAGCGTCCGCGGTGCAATGAGCTGCAGCCTCATGATTTCGACCTCCTCGGCAAAGTTCGGTGGTGCGCGACGAGCTCGCAAGCGCGGCCCGAGGCGCAGGCAACCACAGGGCCGGACGAAATTCCGCCAGCGTGCCCGTCCTCCTGACGTGGCTGATTCGTGAACTCTCGATCGGGACCCGGGGGCTGTCCGTCCAGTGACCGGCACTTCGACCGAACGTGCTGACGGGCTCGGCCACCGGGATGTGCCAGTGTCCGCCGCCATGTCTCGACGAAGAGTCGTGGTCACCGGCCTCGGGCTGGTCACTCCCCTGGGCACCGGCGTGGAGTCGACCTGGTCCGGGGCCATCGCCGGCAAGTCCGGAGTCGGTCTCATCAGCCGGTTCGACCCCGGGAAGCTCAAGACCCGAATCGCGGCGGAGGTGAAGGACTTCGATCCCTTGCAGTGGATGGATCGCCGCGAGGCGCGTCGCACGGATCGCTACGTCCAGCTCGCCCTCGCGGCCGCAGAGATGGCCGTGCGCCAGAGCGGCCTGCGGATCGGAACCAGTCCGGAGCAGGTCCGACCCGAGCGGGTGGGGGTGATCATCGGCTCCGGCATCGGGGGGCTCGCCTCGGCCGAGGAGTCCCACGAGAAGGCGCTCCGGATGGGCTTCGATCGCCTCTCGCCGATGTTCGTCCTGGAGATCCTCTCCAACACCGCGGCGGGGATGATCGGCATCCGGTACGGCGCGTCAGGGCCGAACTACGCGCCGGTGGCGGCGTGCTCCACCGGTGCACACGCGCTCGGCGAGGCGCTGTGGTCCATCCGCACGGGCCGGAGCGACGCGGTCATCGTCGGAGCGGCCGAGGCCGCAGTCACCCGCCTGGGCATCGGCGGCTTCGAGGCGATGCACGCGCTCTCCGCGCGCAACGACGCTCCCGAGGAGGCGAGCCGTCCCTTCGACAAGGACCGTGACGGATTCGTCCTGGGGGAGGGCGCCGGCGTCCTGGTGATCGAGGAGGCGGAGCAGGCCCGGCGCCGCGGCGCGACCGCCCTCGCCGAGGTGGTCGGCTACGCGGCGAACTCCAACGCCTCCCACCTCACCCAGCCACCCGAGGACGGAGTTCCCGCCGCGCTCTGCATCGAGGAGGCCCTCCGCGACGCGTCGCTCGACCCCTCCGAGGTGGAGTACGTGAACGCCCACGGGACCTCGACCCCGCTGAACGACGTGCACGAGACTCGCGCCCTCAAGCGCGCCTTCGGACACCACGCCGCCCGGCTCGCCATCAGCTCCACCAAGTCGATGACCGGGCACCTCCTCGGAGCGGCGGGGAGCGTCGAGGCCGCACTCACCGTCTTGACCCTCTCCCGCGGGGTCATTCCTCCCACGATCAATCAGCGGACCCACGACCCCGACTGCGACCTGGACTATGTCCCGAACGTTGCCCGGGAGCGCCGCGTGAACACTGCCCTCAGTCTCTCGTTCGGATTCGGTGGGACCAACGCCGTCCTCGCCTTCGCCTCTCCAGGGATGCGCCGATGATTCCCTCCGAGGGTCTCCAGCTCCGCTCCACCATCAAGCCCGAGGGGACGGTGGAGGTCGCCGTCGTCCGCGTGCCGGTTCCGCAGCCGAAGGCGGACGAGGTGGTCGTGCGGATCGAGGCCTCTCCAATCAACCCCTCGGATCTCGGCATGGTCTTCGCGGGCGCCGACCTGAAGCGCGCTCGCGCAGGAGGCACGGCGGAGCTCCCCACCGTCAGCGCGCCGCTCGCTCCCGAGCGGCTGCACCTCCTGGCTGCACGAGTCGGTCAGGCGATGCCGGTGGGCAACGAGGGCGCGGGGACCGTCGTCGCCGCCGGGTCGGCAGCGCAGGCGCAGGCGCTCCTGGGCAAGGTGGTGGGGGTGATCGGCGGCGAGATGTACTCGCAGTACCGCTGCCTGAACGTCGCCCAGTGCGAGCCGTTCCCGCCCGGCGTCTCCCCGCGACAGGGGGCGAGCTGGTTCGTCAATCCGCTCACCGCCCTGGGCATGGTCGAGACGGTGCGCCGCGAGGGGCACCGGGCGCTGGTGCACACCGCGGCCGCCTCCAACCTCGGCCAGATGCTGGTGCGACTCTGCCAGGCCGACGGCGTCCCGCTGGTCAACGTGGTCCGCCGGCCCGAACAGGTGGCCGCGCTGTCCGCCCTCGGGGCGACCCACGTCGTCGACTCGAGCCAGCCCGACTTCCGCCGGAGTCTCACCGAGGCGATCGCCGAGACCGGAGCGACCCTCGCCTTCGACGCCGTGGGCGGCGGAACGCTGGCAAGCGAGATCCTTGGCGCAATGGAGGCAGCGGCCGCGCGAGCACAGCCTGGATACCGGCGCTACGGAACCACGGTCCACAAGCAGGTGTACTTCTATGGCTCTCTCGATCCGGGCCCCGTGGTGCTCAGCCGCACATGGGGCATGGCATGGGGCGTCGGGGGCTGGCTGGTCTGGCCCGTCCTCGAGCGGCTGGGTCCGGAGACGACCAGGCGATTGCGGTCGCGCGTGGTCGCGGAGGTGACCACGACCTTTGCCAGCCAGTACTCCAAGGAGATCTCCCTCGCCGCGATGCTCGAGCCAGAGGAGATCTCCGTGTACGCGCGGTCCGCCACCGGCTCGAAGTACCTGGTCCGACCCGATCTACGGAGCTGACGGCCTCGGTGGGGGGCGCCGCCAGCCGCCCGGCACGACGTCCACCCGTTCGATGTACGGGGAGCTCCCGCACAGCGCGTACTCGATGTCGACGACCAGCGCCTTGACCTCCGTCCCGGTGAGCCGGTCCTCGATGTCGACCCGCGCCAGGACCCGCAGCTGCTTCGGGCCGAGGAAGGTCACCACCAGCTCGGTGACGGCTGTCACGCCCGGCTGCGCGAGAATCTGCTTCCGCACGCCCGCCTCGATCGCCAGCGGCGCGCGCCGACCGATGAGGAAGTCCCCGTTCCGCCGGGCGAGCTCGAGGGCCACGTACCCGAGGATCGCCCCGATGAGCACCGCGGCCACCGCGTCCGGAACCGGTGAGCCGGTGAGCTGGCGCAGCCCGATTCCGACCCCGGCGATGACGTTGCCGGCGACCGCTGCCGCGTCCTCGGCGAACACCGCCCGGGCGATCGGGTCGGAGCTCAGCTTGACGTGTTCCTTGAACGCGCGGTTGAACTCCTTGGCCTCGTCGCGAAGCTGCCGGTAGGCACGGTGCAGCGAGACGCTCTCCAGCACCAGCGAGATCGCCAGAACCACATAGGCCACCGTGAACGACGTCGACTCGTCGTGGTGGAACAGCTCCAGCACGCCTTGACGGATCGAGAGCAGCGCCCCGGTGACGAACACTCCGAGCGCGGCGATCAGCGCCCAGAAGTAGGCGGCCCGTCCGTGGCCCAGCGGATGCTCGTCGTCGGGCGGGATCTCGCTCTTCCTCTGCGCCACCAGGAGCAACACCTCGTTCCCGGTGTCCGCCATCGCGTGGAACGACTCGGCCAGCATCGCGCTCGAGCCGGAGATGAGCGCCGCCGCCAGCTTGGCCACGGCGATCCCGAGGTTCGCCAGGAGCGCCACCACCACGGTCGTCGTGCTCTCGCCGGAGCGGTGGCGGCGTGGGGCCATCGAGGCATCCTGCCAAGCGCGCCGGCCGAGACGAAGCAGGAACCTCTCAGGTCGGCCGCGCCGCCGACAGATGACCCTTCCGGCGCACCCGGAGGGCGAGCGCCAGGCTCAGCAGACCGACCACGGCCAGGGCCGGCGAGACGAGGAGCCACCGCGACTCCGCGGTGAGCGGTCGAGCCGCAGCGCTCCCGTCCCCGTGGAGCTGCAGCCCGGCCCAGGCCAGCGCAGGAGCTCCGGCGCCGTGACGTGCCCGCTTGGCGCCCGCGAGCGCCTCGCCCAGGCTCTCCCCGCGACCCAGCCGCGCCGACAGCTCGTCGATCAGCTTCCGCGCCTCGAGATCGTCCAGCGGCCACGGCGAGGCCACCACCGCCAGCGCTCCCGCCCGGAAGAACGCCCGGACCAGACCCAGCGTCCCCTCGCCCTGGAGGAGCTCACCCGACGCCGTCCGGCACGCCGACAGGAGAATCACCTTCCCCCCGAGGTCGAGGGCGGCGATCTCCCTCGGCTGGAGCAGCCCGTCCTCCTCGGGGTGTCCCGCGGCGAGCGCCAGCGCCGAGCGCTCCGGCTCTGTCTCGTCCACCACCGCGTGCGTGGCGAAGTGGATCACTCCCCACGGCCGCAGGTCGCTCGTCTTGAGGAAGTGCTCGCTCGCGTCCTGTCCCAGTCGCAGCGTTCCTCCCGGCCCGAGCGCCTGCACCAGCGCCGTCGCCTCCTCGCGCGCGTGGGGAAGCGACGGCAGCTGCAGCTGCTCCAGCCACCGGCTCGCGTCCCGGTCCCGCCCCGGCGGCGCGGTCGGATCGGGATCCGCAAACGCCAGCGCCGGACCCGCCAGCGGCCGGGCGGCGCGCCTCCACCGCAGCCACAGCGACGCCGACGGCACCGTCGACACGGCATACCGCGCACCCAGCGGCGACCCATCCTCGAGGGTCAGCGCATCGAGCGGGAATCCGTGCAGCGGCCCATCCGGCACGACGACCAGGGAGCGAATCCTCTCCGGGAGCCGCGAGAGCGCGTGCCCGAGCAGCTCCTCGCGCACCCGCGCCCCGGCCTCCGCCTCGCCGGAGTCGCCGCGGACCAGCAGGCTCCGGAACATTCCCAGCTCCGGCTCCAGGATCTGGGAGTCGGGGAGCCGCACCGCCGACGCGCCCGCGTGGGTGAGCACGACCAGCCACGACGCGCCGACGGGGTAGGGCGCCTTGAGCGAGATGTCCGGGCGCCAGAGCTGGAAGGACAGCAGCGCCTCGTCCTCGCGCAGCGCCGCCTGGAGCTCGGCGAGCGTCGCGACTGGCGCCGGGCCCCACCGAGGGTCGTTCCGTGCGGCGAGATCCTCCACCTCCGCCAGCTCCGCTTCCGCGAGCTCGACCTCGCGCCGGAGCTCGTCGCGGCGAACGGCGTCCTGACGCAAGAGCCCCTGCTGGCCGTGGGTCAGCTTCGCCAGGATCGCCGTCCGCCTCTGCACGAGCTCGGACGCGGCCATCGGTGCTGCCACTCCGGCCCGGGACAGCTCGTCGAGCAAGATGCGCCCACGCAAGCGTTCCATCGTCGCGAAGGCCGGCTCCACCTCGGCTCCGGAGGGATCGGGACCTGCGAGATCGAGCTGCCACCCGGCGAGCAGCTCGTAGGCGAACGCCCACTCGGCGCTCGTCCGGACCCGGGCGAGCTCTCGCGGCTGCTTCCACCGGAGCTGGTCCACCGAGTCCAGGGTCAGCTCCGCATGCCGCGCGAGCGCCTCGCGGTTGCCGCTCCGCCACTCGACGTGGGCCCGCGCAAGATGCGCCAGCGGGATCCACGCTGGAGTGTCCGTCCGTTGTGACTCGGCGAGCGCCTCGTCGGTCAGGAGCCGCGCCGGCTCGGGATGAGCGGGGTCGGTCTCGACGACGAATCGAGCCAGGAGCCGTGCCGCCGTGACTTCCAGAAAGGACTGCGTCGCCCGCCCTCGCTCGAGCACCGCCTGGAGCTCCACCATCGCTCCGGGCCTCGGACCGCGGAGCGCATGCCGGAGCATCGTCGTCGGCAGCTCGCCACGGGTGTGGTAGCTCGCCACGCCCTTCTGGGTCGCCAGCAGCGCCTCCTCGAGCTGCTGCTCCGCCACCTCCGTGGAGAGCTCTCCAGAAGAGGCCAGCCGGACCGCTTCCTCGGCGCTACCCTGGAGACTGAAGGAGTGGTGCACCGGATCCGACGAGGCCGCCGCCGCCCGCTGGTACGCCTCCATCGCGCGCCAGGGCCGCCGCGTCGCCGAGTACACCCTTCCCCAGTCGTGGGGGACGCGATAGCCGAGCCACGGCGGAGCTCGGGGGGTGAGCTGCGCCTCGGCCTGGCGGATCTGGACCTCGGCCCGTCCGTAGTCTCCTGTGCGCAGCGAGAGCTCGGTCCCGTGGACGTAGACGTAGGCCAGCGAATCGGGATCGCCGAGCTGCTGGGCCAGCGCGAGGGATCGGGCGAGCTTCGCGGCGCCGAGGTCCGCCTCCCCGTACCAGGATGCGTGACCGACCATCGCCATCGCCACGTGGAACTCACCCTCCACGTCTCCGCGCCTGCGGAGCTCCGTCTGCGCCTGCTCGTAGAGCGCGAGCGTGTTGTCCCCGCCGCGGAGATCCTCGCAGAGCGCCTCGGCGAAGGTCGCCAGCCCGTTGTGCGGCTCACGGGCGCGGACCCGCTCGAGGTGCGCGACGATCGCCGGGATCAGCTCGCGGTTCTCGAAGGCGAGCCGGTAGAAGCAGTACCAGGTCCCGGCGTTCGAGGCCCGGCGCACGCGCGCGCTGCACTCGGCGATCGACGCGGGCGAAGGCTCCCAGAGGTCGGCGATCGCCCGGGCGTCACTGGAGCCCAGGACGACCAGCGCGACGATGATCCGGGCAAGCCGCACGACCGCCCCCTCTGAAAGAGGCGCCGCCCTCGGACCGACCCCCACGAATCGCCTGCGAGGCTAGGGCTGCTCTCCCGCGGGGCGCAAACGGGACTGCTGGCGGGCCCGGTATCGGATGACCCGGTTGGCCGGACCCGTCTAGTGGCAGCGGAAGGTGCTCAGGTCGGGATCGGCCGCACGGGACGGATCTCGACGGTCCCCTCGCCGTCGAGCATCGGACAGCCTCGCGCCAGCTCCGTCGCCTCGGCCAGGTCCCGCGCCTCGACGAGCATGAAGCCGAGCACGATGTCCTTCGCCTCGGCGAACGGCCCGTCGGTCACCAGCTGCTTCTTGCCGCGCATCACCCGGCCAGCCGTCTCCAGCGGCCGGCCCCGATCCTTCAGCTTCGCCTTCGCCTCGAGGTCCCGGATCCAGGTCATCCAGGCTTGCATGCTCTTCTGGACTTGCTCGGGAGTTCCCATCGCCGCGTCGCGATCGGCTTCGGTGGTGCGAAAGAGATAGACGAACTCGCTCATTGCCTTGCCTCGTTGTCGCGCCCGGCCGGTCTGCGGACCCATTTCCGCGCCGCCGACCGGGTCATCCGGCCTACGACGTTCCAGGCTCGGGCGTTCGGACATTCCGCTGCGGGCGGATCCGTCGTCTCGGGCTGTCGGCCTCGCCTGGTGTGGGCCCTGGCGAGAATCCACTCGGCGATCCACCCTTCGAGCGAGGAGGTGCGCGATGAGCGATAGCCGTCGCGGGCAGATCTCCCGAGGCGCCGCCGAGCACTACGAGCAGCACTTCGTCCCGGCGCTCTTCGCGCAGTGGGCCCCTCGGGTCGCGGAGGCAGCTCTCGTCCGGGCAGGAGATCGGGTCCTCGACGTTGCCTGCGGCACGGGCGTCCTGGCCCGTCACCTTGCCGGGCGGGTGGGAGCGACCGGGTCGGTCGTGGGGCTCGACGCCAACGACGGCATGCTCGAGGTCGCGGCTCGGCGAGCACCCGAGGTCAGCTGGCGGGAGGGCAGGGCCGAGGAGCTTCCGTTCGAGGATGGCACCTTCGACGCGGTGGTGAGCCAGTTCGGGCTGATGTTCTTCGACGATCGCCCGCGCGCCATCCGCGAGATGAACCGCGTGCTCCGTCCTGGCGGCCGCCTCGCGGTCGCGGTCTGGGACAGCCTGGAGCATTCCCCGGGCTACGCCGCCGTCGCCGCCCTGCTCGAGCGTCTGTTCGGCTCCACTGGCGCCGAAGCGATCCGGATGCCCTTCGTGCTCGGCGACCTCACGCTGTTGCAGGCGATCTTCACCGCTGCGGGCGTGCAGGCCGTGGAGATCCGCACCGTCCCGGGCGAGGCGCGGTTCCCGTCGATCCACGCGTGGATGGAGACCGAGATCTCCGGCTGGACGCTCCGGGACGTGCTCGGGGACAGCGACCGACGGCGCCTCGACTCGGAGGCAGAGACCGCGCTCGGCGGGTTCGTCGGTCCCGGAGGCTTCGTCGCCTTCAGCGCACCCGCTCACATCGTCAGTGCCGTGAAGCCCTGACGGCGCCGGCTCAGAGGTGCCCGAGGCGACGGACGACCTCGCCCTGCGCATTGCGGCGCTCGTCGGGCAGCGGCAGGTCACCGAGGATCAACTTTCGCTGCGCGTTCTCGTGCTCCGCCACCAGTGAGGCCAGTCGATCCAGCATCCGCCGGACCGGCGCCCCCTTCTCCCGGCAGAGGTACGTCCAGACGCGCTCCGACTGCTCGAGCATCTGTGAACGCTCGCGCTGCAGCTGGGTCAGGAAGGAAGCCACCTCGCGGACTCCGGCGCAGACCTCTTCCAGCTTTCGCTCGGCGATCAGATGGCGTTCGTGGGCGAGCCGGTATTCGCCGAAGCGCCTTCGCGCAGTCTCGAAGGAACCGTCACCGACGAGGCAGTCCACGTCGTCCAGCACGCGCTTCAGTGACCGGTGCTCGGACTCGAGGTCGTGCCAGAAATGCTCTCGAACTCGCTGCTCCCGCTCGCCCATGCCCATCACCGCGCCCTCGCGACGGTGTAACGCCCATGGACGCGGGCGTCATCCCGTCACGAGCCCGTGACTTTGCGCCGATCCGTTCAGCGCGTCGAGGGGGGCTGCGAGAGAAGCACCCCGATGGCCCGAAAATCTGGGGGTGTGACTGGCGTGTACACCATCAGTCCGAGCCCGCTTGCGCCGTCGACGGACAGCAACGAGTCCTCGAGATCGAGCCAGCCGGCGCTCGGGTGCCTGAGACGTTTCCGCCCGATCCTGCAGCGCCGCATCTCGTTCTGCTCCCGTAAACGCCGGAAATCCGCGCACGTGGCTGCGGCTTCCGGCGAACTGCCGGACGTCGCTCACTTGAACATCGTGAGGACCTGGTCGACCCAGCCGAAGATCTTCTGGCCGGTCGAGGGCAACCCGGCGCCGATCAAGGTCAGGAGCGCAGGGATCACCGCGAGGGTGACACGCATGAGAAGGCCAAGGTCCAGTGCGCGCGTCTCGGTCGACCCATCTCGGAGCAGCGCAGCCCCACGATGGTTCTCGATCTGCACCACGTAGATCACCGTCCCCAGGACGAAAACGGTCAGCATGATTCCGTATGTGAGGATCAGGAGGCCACGCGGCTCGAACGGATAGGTGGCGAGACCGAGGACAAGCAGCGGCGTGACGAAGAGGGGGAGCACGAGCCACTGCCGGACTGCGACCGCCGTCTTGCAGGTGCGGAGAAAGACCACGACCGGGCTGAATACATCCTTCGGCGAGTCCCCTGGCCGAAACGGCGGCCAGCCGTCGGAGCCTGCCCGTGCGAGCACGAGATGCCGGCCCCCGAGCGTGTAGCCCTTGGGCCAGTCCTTTTCCTGGGCAATCCGATCGAGCGCTTGTCGCAGCGTCCCCGCTGTCTGGAGCGCGACCATGAAGCTCCAGATGAGGGCAAGCGGAGCGAGGACGTACACCGCCCGGAAGATGGCGCCGAGCGGTGCCGGCTCGAGCATCGGACGAAACTGATTCCGCAGGTACCATCCCAGGACCAGGAAGGCCCCGAAGACGACGAGGCGCAGGCCCCTGCCTCCCGGCATCTTGGAGGGGAAGCCCGGGTCGAGCTTCCTCATCGAGACGATGGAGAAGAAGCCCACCATCACCGTCAGGTACACGAGAAGCAGCGGCGGAACGGGGGACAGCCCGGACTCGAGATGAGTCGCGCGCACGAAGAACGGCGCCAGGCGCCCTGGCTCCATCCTCGAGAAACCCATCATCATCGCGGCCAGGGCAACGACGAGCAGGCCCGTCAGCAGGAGAGCGGCGCACGCCTCCCACCACAGCGGCCGAGGATCAGCAGCGCATCGCCAGCCAGAGACCGTCGGCATGACGAAGGCCAGCCCAATTGCCGCGAAGGAAAGTATTGGGACGTGTTCCATGCCCGAAAGCGCGACTGGTGGATGAAGGAGGACTCCCTCGAACACCAGGACCAGCGACGTCGCGCCCACGACCGTGGGCCACACAAGGCTCGACGGATGGGGTCGACGCCAGAGCCAGGCGGCAAGCCCAGCCGCAGCGAGCACGGTCAAAACGACGAGGCCCTGGAACGGCGTCGGGGCTGGCTTGAGCCAGCGAGGAGACAGCGCCTGCTGCTCCTGTTGCGTGATGAAAGCCGGGCGCTCGGCGGGTCCGGCATCCGGAGGAGTGAGCTCGGCTGCTGGGGTGTAAGTGCGAGTTCCGGAAGCAAGAGTGGCCTTGGCGAGAGTGATACCCGCGGAAGGGGTGTCGGCGAATCTGATCTCGACGTTGGCCGAGGTGAGATGAGGGTGAGGGAAGTCGAGGGAAGCGAAGTCCGATGAAGCAACGTCGCGAGGCGCGATGCCGCCAGTGCCCCCATCCGTTGCATCGACGTTGGCGATCGCCACAGGCCAGCTCCCTCGTGCGCCGATGACGGAGATCCAGACTGGAGGAGTCTTCGGCGACATGTCCGCAGCAAAGGCAGGCGAGCGGTACTCGACGAGTCGCGCACCCGCGTCGAACCCGAGGCCTCCGCCCATGTCATCTTCCATGTCCCCGAGCAGGAGAAGCGTCGCGTTGTAGGCGCCCTGGGCGGGGTCGCTCACCATCGTCTCGCGCCGCGACTCCGCTTCGGGCAGGGACGTCCAGCCCTGATTTTCAGCAAAGAGCGGATAGGTCGACGCGACGAGCGTGCCGCGCATCACGTCGTCGGGTGCCTGTGAGTAGAGAATGTCGCTCTCGAACAAGATGACTCGAACGCCGGGGAGCAGGCGGCGGATCTTCTGGACCAGAACCAGTCGGTCGCGGACGTCCGTTGCTAGAACGCCCACCGTCCGGATGTCCTCGAACGCGAGCGTCCGGAGCAGCTCGTCGAGCGCGGCACTCGTTTCCCGGATGTTGAGCTCGTTCAGATGCGTGGCCGCGTCCGATGGTTTCTCCCCATGGGTGCTGGCCAGCTTCTCGCTGAACGGGTCCTCGCCAAGTCGATCCGCGAGTCCCGCGGGGAACGGCAACACCAGAGCATTCAGCTTGCTCCTCACGTCGTTGACGAAGCTCTGTCCATAGAAGGTGCTGGTTTCTACGAAGAGGGCGATGTCGTGGCGCGAGGTATCGTCTGGAGAGGTTGAACCGGATTCTCGATCAGTGGGCTCGCTCGCGCGCTCAGCGGGTCGACAGAAGCGGAATGCTGCGGCGCCGCAGAACTCGCAGAGCGCGCTCTGGACTCCTCGAACGAGATCCATCGTCGAGTGTACGGCCACTCCGTCCGAGGTGGCCGCCTGACCGAGGATGTCGCGCAGTTCCGATGCGCTGGCGCTCCCGGAGACGATCGTCACGTTTCTCTTCTTCACCATGCATCCGTTGCTCTCCACTCCCCGACCCCTCGCCGCCTTGAGCCCTGCGACGAGAGACCATGCCGAACCCGAGAGAACCGGCCCGAGGACGTAGATCGGACCTTCATGGCTCTTGCCAATCGCAGACTCGAGTGCCGTGCGGTCCACGCCGCCGTACTGCGTCTCGGGGACGAGGAACACCTTCAGACGCTGAGACGTAGCAGCGGCTCCCGCGTCGGAACGTCGCCAGCGCTTCAGGGTGATCGTGTGGAGCGTGCCTTCGCCATCGCTCGGGACACCTCCGTCCACCTTGATGAAGCCGACGTTGTTCAGCGCCGCGAGCACAGAATCCCGCTCGCGGTAGTACATGTAGCTGAGCCTGGGATCGGCCGGATCGATCACAGTGACGATCAGGGAGGGGAGATCCACCTGCTGCGGAGCATCGGCGCCGCCGATTGCGCGAGCGCTGAGCAACAGCACGCAGAGGGCAGCCAGTCGTGACAGTCCACGGAACCGGGAGAACGTTCGGGCCGGCCTCGTCCGCTCGCCGAGAAACTGCGACCCAGCGACGTTCGACTTCGCCTTGCTGCGCACTGCGCCTGCACGAACCACGGCACGCCCCCGGGGCTGAGGCGACGCCATGCCTCCGTTCACCACCACTCTGAGCCCAAGACCGGACAGCCCGGGAAGGCTGGGAACGCTTGGTCCGGGCTCAGGGCTCGCGCAGGCCCGAGGGGAGCTCGACGATCAGCTCCGGCTGCGCCCCGAAGTCGGAGTACCGCGCCCAGCGCGCGCGAAAGCGGAAGTGGGTGATGCCGTCCCACCGCAGCCGCTCGACCCCGTCGGGGAAGACCGCCAGGTACGCCTTCACGATCGCCTCTCGGTCCGCGCCCGCCGGCTCGTCGACGCGACCGTCCATCTGGACCGTGCGCTCGCCCTCCCAGACGACGAGGGACGCGCGTGAATCGCGACGCAGATCGTCCGCCTTCCGGCTCGAGCCGAGGGTGTCGAAGATCGCATCCCCCTCCTCGGTGAAGGCGACTCCGACGACGGCCGAGTGAGGCTCACCGTCCGGTCCGATCGAGGAGATGACCGCGAACTTCTGCCGCGTCAGGAAGGCGAGGACCTCGGTGCGTTCCATGCCTCCGGAGTCTGCACCAACCTCACCGCGCCGCCTCGGTGCTGACCGGCCAGAGTTGCGCCACCGGACGCTCGAGGACCCGGGCTGCCTCCGCATGCAGCTTCTCGGGAGCGAGCCGCCCGCTGGCGACGGCCTGAGAGAGCCAGGTCTCCAGCGAGCCGCCGCGCTCGATCCAGTGGTCGTCGCGGAAGTAGCCGTAGAAGGCCGCAGCGAGCACGTGGATCCCGTCGTCCGACTTCCGCCACCGGTCGGCGGGATTCCGCCCCACGCCGAGCGCCTCGCTGATGAGCTGGTCGAGGGACTGGCACAGGTCCTCGTTCAGCAGACCCTCCACGCTGGTGTAGCCCCACTTCGGATCGTGCTCCTTGACGATCCGGGTCATCAGCGGGTCCTTCGAGAGCACCTCCAGCGCCGCGCGCGCCGCGGGCCCGTCCAGCTTGACCGGTGGATGCAGCATCTCGTGCGCCGCGATCCGCACGGTCGTCGGGATGTCGTAGTCGTACGCCTGGAGGAAGGTCTGCCCCTGGACCTTGATCCCGTGCGGCTTGCAGAAGGCCAGGAGCACGATGTCGATCGTCGGGTCGAACGTGCGGCCGGTGAGCTTCTCCTGCCACTTGATCACGTCGAAGCCGTCGAGATCGCGCTGCACGTTCTTCACCCGCTCGACGAGGGCCTTCCCGGCTCGCTCGTTCCTGAAGCGCACGAAGCCCGCGGTGCGGAGCGCGCGGAACACCGCCGTCAGTCGCGGGCGCGCCCTCAGGAACCAGTCCCAGGTCGGCTGGTCCCAGTAGGGGCTGTCCTTGTACGCGGGCAGAAGCTTCGCGTCCGGCGCCTCCAGCCCGGCGAGGACCGTGTCGAGGGTGTCCCCGTTGCGCCCGCTGGAGAAGATGACGTCGAGCCCGGGGGCGAGCAGCCCGAAGTCTGCCTTCCCCGCCTCGTCCCAGAGCGTCGGGACGTCCGCCCGGATCTCCGGCGGCAGTCGCGGGGCGAAGCGGGCGAGCTCCTCGGCGTACGGCTCGGTGTAGAGCGAGCGCCCCGAGAGCGGACCGAGGAAGGAGATTGCGTCCAGGCCCTCCGACGAGCGGACGACCCAGCGGGTCCGGCGGCCCGGGGTTCCACCATCGGTCGCGGCGAGCACGCGGACGCTCCGCGCAGCCATGAGCGCGAGGGTTCCGGCGAGGAGAGAACGACGATGCATGCCCGAGGCTCTAGCCCGGAGCGCGCCTCGTCGTCTTGAATCCATTTGCACCACTGGGACTCAGTGTGCCTCGCGCGGGCGCGGGTTTGAGGCCACCCGTTCGGGCGGGCGGGGCGCGTCGGCCGTCCTGGGGTACGCCGCGGCGAGCGCTATCCCGAGCAGCGACGCTCCCACGCCCAGCCCCGCGTTGAGGTACGGCGGCGCGGTCAGCGCGATGCGGATGAGCACGGTGACCACCGCGTAGCCGGAGGCCCGGAAGACCTCCTCGTAGCTGAAGCTGTGACGCAGCGAGAGGAAGACGATGGTCAGGTCGGCGAAGACCAGCACCGTGTAGAGCGTCTCGAAGAAGCTGTCGTACGCCGACGCGCCCTCGTGCCTGAACAGCGCAGCGGAGACTCCTCGCCCGGCGAGGATCAGGAAGATGAGGAGGACCACCAGCGCGACGGCCTCCTTCGAGGCGGCGAACAGCTCCGGTGTCCGCTCCGCGGGCTGCTCGTCACCCTCACGCTGCAGGCGGTAGAAGAGTCCGACCAGCGCGAACACCGCGACCGCTCCAGCCGCGTCGGCCACCATCGGCCAGACGAAGGGGCGCAGCGTCTCCCACTCCAGAGGCTCGGACGCGTGGACCAGCTCCTTGAGGCTCTGCCGCAGCAGGATGAGGGAGAGGATCTCGAACTGCCGCCCGAGCGTGCGCCCGGGGCTCCCGGTCAGCCCGAAGACGAGGCCGATCACCTCGACCACCAGCAGCAGGTTGAAGCCCAGCCGGACCGCGTGGAAGTGGTTCGAGGGCATCCATGCGATGGGCAAGATGCCGAGCCGCCGGAGCTCGATGAGGAGCAGCGCCCCGACGAAGATCGTGATCAGCGCCGTCGCGACGAGGTGCTGGACGTTCTTCGATTCCCAGCCGTGATGGAGCCAGCGGTAGAACCGTCGGGTCCAGGCCAGGGGGGCAGGGAGGGCCATGCGCCGGCGAAGTTGCTCACCGGTGGCGGGAGACGAGCCCGACGGTCAGCGGATCCGTCTCCCACTGGACGCCTGCGTCCTGCGCCCTAGGTGTTGTCCGGGTGGGACGTCTTCAGCTTGATCGTGGCCCAGTCGGCATTGGGGTCGTCCGGGTACTCGTCGAGGCCGACGGACGGCACGATCTTCCGGTCGTTGTAGAGCGCCATGAGGTCGGCCTCGCTCACGGTCGCGTCCTTGTCGATGTTTGCGTCGCCGTTCCCCGCCTTCCACGCTGCCTGCCAGATGGCGGCCAGGTACCGGGCTCCCCGGGCCATGACGCCGATGGTCTGATCGCCGAACGCGTCCCACATCGCCGGGTCACGCTCGGACTTCTTGATGGCCTTCACCTCGACCCACTTGTCGACGATGTCCCGCGGCGGGATGTCCTTCTGCGTCAGGTGGATGAGCTCGATGATCGCCTTCGAGGCGTCGTAGCCCGTCACGATCTTCGGCTTGTCGGTCCCCTCGACGATCGCCTTCCCCAGCTCCTTGGCGAGGTTCTTCTGCCTGTAGCCGTAGGCGATCATGTCGTCCTCGTAGCCGCTGTGGACGCCGTCGGCCCGAAGGACGGTCTTCGTCGATCCCGGCTTCTGGATCGTGTCGTCCGGATCCCCCTGCGAGAGGTACGAGGCGTGGAGCGGCTGGCAGGCGTCCCCGACGTAGTGGATGAGCGTGCCACCCGCACAGAGGAGGAGCTTCGGATCTCCCGCGAGCGCGGCGGCCTTCATGACGTCGAAGAGCTGGTGGACCCGGAACGGGAGCGCACCCCAGTGCTTGCTGTGAGGTCTGCCGAGCGCGTCGTCCCACTTGTCGAACTTGTCCTTGAGCGAGGCGAAGTACGCGATCCACGCCTTCGGGTTCAGGTACTCGACCGGGTCCTCGACGTTCAGCTCGAGGAAGGTCTTGTCGCCGAGGTACGGGAGGTCGAGGTCGGCGAAGTGGTTCGGGTTGTCCGTCTGCCCCCGCTGTCCGGGACCGGTCTGGTGGTGGTTATGTCCTTGCGCGTCCTTCACCACGATGAAGTTCACGTTGCTCTTCCAGACGTTGTCCGGCACGTCCGCCAGGGCGACGAAGCGCGGCGTCGGATCTTCCTTCGTCAGGACCCGGGGATCGTTGTCCAGCGTCTTGTCGGGCTCGACGGCGAGAGAATCGAGGTTCCCCTTCAGGAACGTCCGAAGATCCTGCGAGACCACCAGGTCCGTCGACAACGGGAGACCGCGGCCGATGGCGTAGTGTCCCACCCAGCCCCAGATGTACGTCTGGTCCGCGTTGAGATCGCGGACGTAGTCCAGGTTCAGCTTGTCGAGCGCGGTGGAGAGCGAGGTCGCCAGCGCGTAAGGGCGTGAGCCGCGAACTCGGTCGCCGAGATCCTCCTTGCCCCAGAGCACCGCGAAGGGCCGGTAGAGGGTCGTGTCACGCTTCCTGTCCTCGGGATGCTTGGGATCAGGAACCATCTGCAGGAGGTAGAGCACCGTCCCCGAGTCGCCGTGATGCACCTCGAGGGAGACGTCCTCGTCCTCCGACTTCTTGCGCTTCTTCGCCTGGATCCTGGCGATCCGGGCCGGGTCGACGAAGGTGTTCGGGTCCAGATTGTCGCTCTCGGGCCCGATGAGGAAGTCGGCGATGTACTCCGAGCCCCCGAGCGCCTTGTACCGGTAGAAGAGCCCGTCGATCTGGCCCCGGATGAGGCCGCTCACCGCGGACTGACCGATGACCTTCATCGTCACGAGCTTCAGGCTGAAGCTGTTGTCGTAGAGGTCCAGCACCGGTCCGATGGGATCGATGCCCGGCACCTCGGACTTCCACTGGAGCACGTCGTCGACGTCGACCAGCCCGATGTCCATCAGGAGCCGCTGATTCGTTGACCTGAATGCGGGGTAGACCTCCTTCAGGTTCTCGCGAGTGAGCCCGAGCGCGGAGGCATGGCCGATCCGCCGCTGTCGGGTCACGGTCAGGGCCTCGATCGGTGTCCCCGGAGCGCCGACGGCGTGCTTGTTGGTCAGGACGTAGTAGCGCTCGCCATCCCGCGCGAGACACCCGGCGGTGGCCAGGCGGGTCATTCCCTGTCCATCGAGGTTGATGAGCGGTGTGCCCGGCGCGAGGAAGTTCCTCGGCGTCAGCGCGTTGGGCTTGACCTCCAGATCCGCGGCGAAGTCGTTCGGCTGCGCCTCGATGACGCAGACCGGGACGCTACGGCCGTCCGGAAGGAAGAGCGTCCGTGGGACGACGTCCCCCGGGTTCTTGCTGGCCAGCTTCTCCTCCCACTCCCATTCCGAGACGAAGACGTAGACGGAGGGCCACGAGTACGGACGCACCTCCGAGTTGGCCAGGGTACGCTTGGAGCTCCGCGGCTGGCGGTCCTTGATCGCCTGAGGGTGACTCTGGTTCGGCCACTCGTCGGTGTGGCGGATCCGGTACGGACCGATCGCGGTGGCCACCACGTTCTTCTTGTTCATCAGGTGGTAGTGGAAGAGATCCCGGGCTCTCACGAGATCCTTGATCGACAGGGAAGAGAACGTGTCGCTGCTGCTGAAGAGTGGATCCATCGCGCTGCTCCTTCGGGGGTTGCCCCCGAGATCGAGACGTCCACCGGTCCAAAACACCACGTGACGTCTGAGCGAATTCGAGGGCGGCGTTCGTGTGGTGGGAGGCGCGCGGCTGTCGCCTGACCTCGCCCGGCCCGGACGGGTCGTCACCGCATTCCGTCGGTCGTTCGCGTCTTCCGCCCCCGGATCGGGCATTCTCCTGCCGTGCCCACCCGGGCCTCCACGGGGACGCGAGCCCCCTCGCTGCAGGCGCTCGAGCGCGCAGCCCGGGATCGTCTGGCCCAGATCGACTGGTCGCAGTTGCCGGAGGTGCGCAGGCAGGTCCTCGAGGCGCTCGGCACGGTGCTCCACGGCGGTGACGCTGCGCGGCTGCTGACCGTTCTGCTGCGCTCCCACCCTGGATGGGACGCCGCGCACCGCGCCGTGGCCGCCGAGGCTCTCTTTGGCGTCGCGCTGTGGCGTCGTCGCCTCGCGCACCACGCCGGCTCGGAGGTACCGGGCGCGCTGCTGACCGCGCTGTTGCGCGACGTCGCTCACCTTCCAGTCCACTCGGTGCGCGACTGGACCGGCGCTCCGGTTCCCGAGACCCGGCCTCCGCCCGACGACTGGCCGACGCGCTTCTCCTGGCCCGATGCCCTGGCTCGGGAGCTCGAGCGCGCGCTGGGTCCCGAGGCGCCGCTCTTTGCCGCCGCCTCCAACGTCCCGGGCCCCGTCACCGTGCGGGCCAACCGGCTGCGGCTCGATCGCGACGCCCTGGCCGAGCGACTGCGCGCCGAGGGCGTCTCCGGTCATGCCGCGCGCTGGGCTCCCGATTCGCTGCACCTCGAGGGTCGCCCGAACGTCCTCGGGCTCGCCTCGCACCAGGAAGGCCTCTTCGAGGTGCAGGACGAGGGGAGCCAGCTCGCCGGCGGGCTGGTCGAGGCGCGCCCGGGTCAGCGGATCCTGGACCTCTGCGCCGGTGCCGGGGGGAAGACGTTGCTGCTCGCCGCCGCGCTCAGGGGCGAGGGACGGGTGGACGCGTACGACGTGGACCGCGAGGCGCTGGAGCGCCTGCGGCATCGCGCGGAGCGGGCGGGGGCGGGGGCGACGGTACGCGTCCTCCAGGGGATACCGGACATGACCTACGACGCGGTGCTCGTCGATGCGCCGTGCTCCGCGCTGGGATCGATCCGCCGCGGCCCGGACGTCCGGTGGCGCACCGACGTGCTGTCCTTCGCCCAGTGGCCGTCGGTCCAGCGCGAGCTGCTGAAGACCGCCGCGCCGCGAGTTGGGCCTGGTGGGCGTCTCGTCTACGTCACCTGCACCGTGCGGCCCGAGGAGAACGAGGAGGTCGTCCGCGCGTTCCTCGAGGCCCATCCGGACTTCCAGCAGGTCGAGGCGCCGGTCCCCGCCGAGCTGCGCCACGGGCCGGCCCTCGCCACCCTGCCGCACCGGCACGGCGCCGACGGCTTCTTCGGCGCTGTGCTGAAGCGGACATAGCTCCCCCGCGACGCCAGGCGTTCACCCGACTCCGACGAGCGGCGATGTCGTCGGACGGACACGGCCCCCGGTGCGAGCCCTCCCTGCGTCGCACGGCAGTGTTTCCCCTCCCAAGATCCAGTGGAGGGGCTGTCCGGAATGTCGCGTCGCATCGTCTGGTCCGCGCTCGTGCTCGCGTGCGCCTGTGGCTCGGCAGTGCCTGGGGGAGGGATGCCGTCCTGGCTCGGATTGCGCACCACCGAGCAGCGCTCGGCCGCGCTCGGGATCGGCTCCAGCGCCGACGATCTGCGGACCGGCTGGTACCAGAATCAGCCGGCGCTCCATCCCGCGGAGGTCAGCGGCCCGGCGTTCCAGCCGCTGTTCGACGTCGCCCTCGACGGTTCGATCTACGCGCAGCCGCTGCTGTTCCCGGGCGGGCTTCTGATCGCGACCGAGAACAACCATGTCTACGTCCTCGACCCCGCCACCGGCGCGACGCTCAACGACCGCACGCTCGAGTCGCCGTGGCATGCCGCGGACCTGGGCTGTGGTGACCTGGTCCCGAACGTCGGCATCACCGGGACGCCGGTGATCGATCCCGCCAGCGGCACTGCGTACCTCACGACCAAGGGGTATGCCTCAGGCACGTCGAGCCCGGCGGCATCGTGGTTCCACGCGCTCGCCCTGCCCTCGCTGGCGGG
>Ga0081540_1001012_pt1 | contig 25230 bp, 30 predicted proteins | sample TabmetS2T1R1_FD_71024 | JGI IMG/M metagenome (GOLD analysis project Ga0081540, IMG submission 71024) | Tabebuia heterophylla rhizosphere microbial communities from the University of Puerto Rico - S2T1R1 | ecosystem: Host-associated > Plants > Roots > Rhizosphere ... | reverse complement strand
CGGGGCAAGCCCCGGTGATTGTGATGCATCTGAGACAGATAGCCATTGCGACCTTCGACCGCCGATGAGGTCCGCTGAAAGGTCTTGGCATGCTCTGCTGCCCACGCTTGCCAAGCCGCAAGGACATTGGGCGCCAACTGCTGGGTGATCGGGTGCGTCTCAAACTCGGCATGTAGGGCCTTCAACGTCTGAAGCATCTGGGCTTTGCGTCGCGAGCAACGCGTGCGGGCTACTTGCTGTTGCCAATACATCAGCGGCAGCAACATCTCCTCCATCCATCGCCTCCACATCGGCGTGAGGTCCATGTGCTGCACATCGTGCCACACTCCCTGCCACCAAAAGTCTACCAAGGCGCTCACCCCAGCGAGCTGCTTGCGCACCTTGTCCACAGCCGTCTTTTTGGCAGGCAACCCATGCGTTTCGACTAACACTTCAAGCGCGGCGATCTCAGCCTGCAACTGGTGTTCAACCTCGTGTGACGTCTGGCGTGTCGAGTCGACAAGACGCCACGGATGCACGAGCAGCGACACGCTTTCCAGGTGCTGCCGATAGGTGCTGTCAACGGTTTCCCAGTGCTGCACCTGCGCGGCTCGCGCCTCCACTACGGCCTGGGCCTGCTGGGCCTCAGCGCCGGCACCAAGTTCGTGATCACGGCAGGCGTCCTGCTGCTGGCGGTCACCGTCGACTCCGTCGCGCGCAAGGGGCGCGAGTCGGCAGGCAGAGCGTGAAGGCCGGCGGGCGCCGGCGCCAACCGCTCTCCGCTGGCGCCCGCCCGGCCTCACCCGACATCAGAAGGAGAACGGCTTGAGCCTGCGCTGGGGGATCCTCTCGACCGCGAACATCACCAAGAAGCTCCTCGCCAGCGGCCACGACCAGGAGTTCGTGGCCGTCGGCTCGCGCGACCTCGATCGCGCGAGGGCCTTCGCCGACGAGCACGGGATCGCGCGGGCACACGGGTCCTACGAGGACCTGCTCGCCGATCCCGAGGTCGACGCGATCTACAACCCGCTGCCCAACTCGCTGCACGTGGAGTGGTCCATCAAGGCCCTCCAGGCCGGCAAGCACGTGCTCTGCGAGAAGCCGATGAGCCGCCACCCCGCGGACGTCGAGCGGGCCTTCGACGTCGCCGAGGAGGCCGGGCTGGTGCTCGAGGAGGCGTTCATGTGGCGCCACCACCCGCAGGTCCGGCGCGCCCGCGAGCTCCTGTCAGCAGGCGAGATCGGCGACCTGCGCGTCATCCGCGCGGCCTTCGCGTTCAGGGCAGCCGACCCCGACGACATCCGGTTGCAGGCCGATCTCGACGGCGGCGGGCTGATGGACGTCGGCTGCTACTGCGTCAGCGGCTGCCGGGCGCTGGCCGGCGCCGAGCCGGTGCGCGGCTACGCGGAGTACGTCCCGGGCGGCAACGGCGTCGACGTCGCGCTGGCGGCGACGCTGCGCTTCCCCGGCGACGTCGTCGCCCACTTCGACTGCGGGCTTTCCTACATCGGCGGCGACCAGCTCGAGGCGGTCGGCACCACGGGGTCGCTGTTCCTCGACGACCCCTGGCACGGCCGCGAGCCGGTCATCGAGCTGCGCCGCGCCGAATCGATCGAGCGCATCGAGATCGAGGGAGCGAGCTCCTACGCGCTCGAGCTGGCGGACTTCGAGGCCGCCGTGCGCGGCGAGCACCCGCCGCTGCTCTCGCGCGCCGACGCCGTCGCGCAGGCGCGCGCGATCCAGGCTCTCTACACCTCCGCAGAAAGGAACGTCCCATGCCCGATCGGCTGAAGACCTCTCTCGGGATCTGGGCGCTGAGCGGGATGGTCACCCGCTTCGTCCCCGGCGGCTATCAGCCCGAACACGGCGCCGAGACGACCGCGCAGCGCGTGCGGCGCGCGGTCGACGGGCTCGGCGACCTCATGGACGACTACGAGTTCCACTACCCGGCCGAGCTCAACCGCGACAACCTCGACGAGGTGCGCGAGGCCCTGGACGGGCACGGGATCTACTGCCTGGCCAGCGGGCTACACCTCGACCCGCGCTTCGGCAAGGGCGGCCTGTCCTCGCCCGACGACGCGGTGCGCGACGAGGCCCTGCGCATCACGCTGGACGCCTGCGAGCTCGCCGGCGACATCGGCGCCCAGTTCATCATCTGGCCCGGGATCGAGGGCTACAACTACCCGTTCCAGACGCCGTACCGCGAGTCGTGGGCGCGGTTCATCGACGGCGTCGGGCAGGCGGCAACCGCCCTGGGAGCGCACGGCCGCACGCTGTTCCTCGAGCACAAGAACTCAGAGCCGGCCATGAAGATCTTCATGCGCAACATCGGCATGACGCTGCACGTCATCCACAAGCTGCGCGGCCAGGGGATCGACAACGTCCAGGTCAACATGGACTGGCAGCACCTGATCATGAACGGCGAGCACCTGCCCGAGTACGCGGCGCTGCTCGCCGCCGAGGGGCTGCTCGGCCACCAGCACGCGAACTCCGGCTGGGGCATCTTCGACGACGACAACATGGTCGGCGCGACCGCCTTCATCGAGACCGTCGAGCTCGCCCTCGAGCTGCGGCGCGCGGGCTACGGCGAGAACGGCGAGCGCCTCGGCTTCGACCTCTACCCCTACACCGAGGACCAGGTCGGGGCGGTGCGGCGGTCGGTCGAGCAGTGGCACTTCATCGACGAGGTCGCCCAGCGCATCGAGGGCGACGCGCTGCGCGACGCCCAGCAGCGCAAGGACGCGATCGCAGCCTACGAGCTCGTCTACGCGGCGCTGGGCGCTCAGTCGCGCGTATGACCCGGCTGGTCGGGCTCGACGTCGGGACCTCGTCGGTCAAGGGCCTGGCGATCGACGAGAGCGGCGCGGTGACCGGCGTGGCCGAGCGCGCCTACCCGCTCTCGACCCCGCGGCCCGGCTGGAGCGAGCAGGACCCCGACGACTGGTGGCGCGGCGCGGCCGAGGTGCTCGACGAGCTCGACGCCGCCTCGGCCGCCGGCATCGGGCTCTCCGGACAGATGCACGGACTCGTCGCGCTCGACGACCACGATCGCCCGCTGCGCCCGGCGATCCTGTGGAACGACGGGCGCACGCAGGCGCAGTGCGACGAGATCGAGGCGCGGATCGGCTTCGATCGCCTGGTCGAGCTGACCGGCAACCGGGCGCTGGCCGGCTTCACCGCGCCGAAGCTCTTGTGGATGGCAGAGAACGAGCCCGATCTCTACGACCGGATCGCGCACGTCCTGCTGCCGAAGGACTACGTGCGCCTCAAGCTGACCGACGAGCACGCGATCGACGTCGCCGACGCCTCCGGGACGCTGCTCTTCGACGTCGCCGCGCGCACGTGGAGCGGCGAGGTGCTCGACGCGCTGGAGATCGATCCCGGTTGGCTTCCGGCCGTCTTCGAGTCGCCGGCGGTTTCGGGCGTGACCCATGGCGGCGTGCCCGTCGCCGCCGGCGCCGGCGACCAGGCAGCGGGCGCGCTGGGCGTCGGCGTGGTCGCCGAGGGCGGCCCGGCGTCGGTGGTCCTCGGCACGAGCGGGGTCGTCTTCGCCGCCCTGGACCGCTACGAGCACGATCCGCGCGCCCGGGTCCACGCCTTCTGTCACGCCGTGCCCGATGCGTGGCACGCGATGGGCGTCATGCTCAGTGCCGCCGGCTCGCTGCAATGGCTGCGCGAGACGGTCGGCGGCAGCTACGAGGAGCTGCTCTCCGGCGCGGCGGCGTGGGAGCCCGGGGTGGAGGGTCTGCTCTTCGCTCCCTACCTCGCCGGCGAGCGCACCCCGCACGCCGACGCGGGCGCCCGCGGCGCCTTCGCCGGGCTGAGCCTGCGCCACGACCGCGGCGCGCTGGCCCGCGCGGTGCTCGAGGGCGTGGCCTTCGGGCTGCGCGACGCGCTGGACCTGGTCGCCGACATGTCGCACCCGCCGCGGCGCCCGCGCGTGGGGCGGGTGAGCGGCGGCGGCGGGCGCTCGCAGCTGTGGCTGGAGATCGTGGCCTCGGTGCTCGAGATGCCGCTGGAGGCGACGGTGGTCGACGAGGGCGCGGCCTACGGTGCTGCGCTGCTCGGCGGCGTCGCCGCCGGGGTGTGGGACGACGCGCGGGCGGCGGTCGACCGCTGCGTGAAGGTCACGCGGACGATCGAGCCGCGGGCCGACTGGATCGAGCCATACGCTGCGGCGCGCGAGCGCTTCCGCGGGTTGTATCCGGCGCTGCGCCCGCTGCAGGCCTAGCGAGCACGAGACCTGCGAGCGCCGACGAGGCGCTGCGTCCGGTCGGCTGGACGGCCTCGACGGTGTCCAGGCGGCGGCGCAGGGCGCGCCGCCAGGTGCGCGTGTCGCGGATGATCTGGCGCGACCACGGCGTCGAGACGCTCGCGAAGCGCGGGCCCACGAAGAGCACGCGGGCGCCGGCGCGCAGGCGGTGCAGGAGCGGGGGCATGACCGCGGCGAAGCTCCCGGCCTTCAGGCGGGCCAGCGCATCGCGCCAGTCCATGACCTGCGCTAAGTAGAGCTGGGGCGATCCGTCCTGGCGCAGCAGCGACGGTATGTCGCCGAGCGGGTGCGACGCGATCCCGACCGAGATCCCTTCGTCCATCCACAGCGGCGCGTCCAGCGCGTGCGCCCGCAGCGCGGCGACTGCGACCGCGACGGCGAGCAGCGCCGTGAGGGCGAGCGGCATCGGCGACTGCCGCGCGGCGACGGTGCGCTCCCGCGCTGGGTAGGTGTGAGACGCGCCCACCTTGGTGCGCTACCAAGAATGCCCGGTATCGCCGAACCTTGATGCATGTTGACTCGAACCCGTCTCCTCATCGCCCTCGTGGTCGTCGGCGCTGTCGCGGCCGCCGCCGGCACCGCCCTTGCCGCGACCTCCGGCACCGACAGCCAGGTCACCATCTCGCCGCGCACCACCATCGCCGCTGCCGGCCAGAAGAGCCCGGTCGACGTCGGCGGCGTGCGCGCCGTCCGCGCCGGCAAGACGATCCCGTCCGGCTACGTCCTGATCGGCCGCCACGTGAAGTTCACGCGTGGCACCGAGGTCGGCTACGGCGCGCTGACGATGCGCTGCCCCGCCGGCAAGACGCTGCGCGGCCTCGCGCGCCAGGGCCAGGTCGGCCCGCAGGTCTACCGCGACACGAACTACCCCGGCAAGCGCTCGGTCGACGTGATCGTCGACTACGACGCCAACCACACGGCGGTCGGCGCCACCGTCGAGGGCGACGTCCTCGCCCTCTGCCGCTGACGCGGTGAAGTCCAGGGCGCAACACTCCTGTTGATACGCGCTGGACGTCGCGTCCATCACGCTCCCGCTTCCGGCGGGAGCGTGCGGCTTTTTGCGGCTTTGTGCGCTAATCTGCGTCGCATGGCCGTCGACACCGCACGAGAGCTGCTCGGGGAGGAGCGGCGCGAGCTGGTCCTCCGGTGGCTCGGGACCGAGGGCAAGGTGCGCGCCTCGGACCTCGCGCTGCGCCTGCGCGTCTCGCTGGACACCGTCCGCCGCGACCTGCAGGAGCTCGCCGACGCCGGCGCGCTGCGGCGCGTGCACGGAGGCGCGCTGCCGCCCGCCTCGCCCGGCCCGGACGCCTTCGTCGATCGCCTCCCCGAGGATGCCGCCGCCAAGGCCGCGGTGGCGCATGCCGCGATCGGGCTGATCCGGCCCGGCGAGGTCGTCTCGCTGAGCGGCGGCACCACGACGCTCGAGTTCGCCCGCCGCCTGCCCGACGACCTCGAGGCGACGGTGATCGCCACCAACCCGCACATCGCGGTCGCGCTCGCCGACCACCCCAAGCTCGCCGTCGACGTCGTCGGCGGCCGCCTGCACCCCGCCGCGCGCACCGTCGTCGGCCCCGAGGCGGTCGATGCCCTGCGCGTCGTGCGCGCGGACGTCTGCGTCCTCACCGCCTGCTCGCTGCACCCGAAGGCCGGGCTGACGCTCCGCCACCGCGACGAGGCGCTCGTCGTCCGGGCGATGGCCCAGAACGCCGGTCGCGTCGTCAGCCTCGCCACCGCCGCGAAGCTCGGCACCGCCGGCCCCTACGTCGTGGCCGAGGTCGACCGCATCGACACGCTCGTCTCCGACGCCCCCGCCGAGGAACTGCAGGTCTACCGCGACCTCGGCATCGAGGTGGTCGCGGCTTGAGTGGCACGCCGCGCCAGGCGCGCGCCGCCGTCACAGCCGTCTTCTTCCTCAACGGCTTCATCTTCGGCTCCTGGGCCGCGCGCATCCCCGCGATCCGCGATCACGTCGGCCTCTCCGACGGCGAGCTCGGCATCGCGCTCGCGTGCGGCGCGATCGGCTCGATCATCGCCATGCCGCTCGCCGGCGCCCGCGCCGCGCGGGTCGGCAGCCGGCGGGCCACGCGCGTAGCGCTGGGCCTCATGTGCCTTGCGATCGCCGTCGTCGCGCTCGCGCCGAGCCTGCCCGCGCTCTGCGCGCTCCTGCTCTTCATGGGCGCGGCGATGGGCTCGTGCGACGTGACGATGAACGCGCACGGCGTCGAGGTCGAGCGCCGCTACGGCCGCGCGATCCTCGCCGCGTTCCACGCCGCCTTCTCCGTCGGCGGCCTGGCCGGCGCCGCGCTCGGCGCGGCGGCCGCAGCCGCCGATCTCGACGTCCGCACCCACCTCGCGATCGTCGGCGTGGTCGCGGGCGCCGTCGGGCTGACCTGGTCGCGGCGCTTCCTGGCCGGCGATGCCGACGCCACGGAGCGCTCCGCCCCGATCTTCGTGCGCCCGCCGCGGCGCCTGCTCGCCCTCGGCGCGCTCGCCTTCGCGTGCCTGATCATCGAGGGCGCGTCGGCCGACTGGAGCGCCGTCTACCTGCGCGACGAGCTCGGCACCGCGGCCGGCGCCGCCGCGCTCGCGTTCACCGCCTTCAGCATCACGATGACCCTCGGGCGCCTGGTCGGCGATCTCCTCGTCGGCCGCTTCGGCCCGCAGGCAATCGTCCGCGGGGGCGGCGCGCTGGCTGCGGTGGGCTTCGGCCTCGCCCTGTCGGCGTCCCATCCGGTTGCCGCCATCGCCGGCTTCGCATGCCTGGGGGCCGGTATGTCCGGCGTCGTGCCGATCGTCTTCCGCGCCGCCGGCCGCGTCCCGGGCATGGCCGCCGGCGTCGGCCTGGCCGCCGTGTCGAGCACGGGCTACCTCGGCTTCCTCGTCGGCCCGCCGGCGATCGGCGGCGTCGCCACGCTGGTCGGCCTCCCGACTGCTCTCGTGGTGCTCGTGGCGCTCGCCGCCACGGTCGCCGCGCTCGCTCCGACCACGCGCCACGCCGCGTTCGCGCCGGCCGCCGCGCACGAACCCCACCCGGTGGCCGCTTGACCACGACGATCCTCTCCGACCTCGACGGCGTCCTCGTCGACTCCCACGCCTCGATCATGCGCTCGTGGCGCTGGTGGGGTGCCAGGCACGGCGTCGAGGAGCGCGTCCTCGCCGGGATCGCGCAGGGCCGCCCCTCGGGCGAGGTGATCTCCTCGCTCGTGCCCGAGCTGGACGCCCTCGAGGAGTCGCGCGCGATCGACCTGCGCCAGGCCGAGGACGTCGGCGACGTGGTCGCGCTCCCCGGCGCCCACGAGCTCCTCGAGGGCGCCTACCCGGTCGCGATCGTCACCTCGTGCACCATCCCGCTCGCCCGGGCGCGCCTGGGCGCCGCCGGCTTGCCGGTGCCGGACGTCCTCGTCACCCCCGAGCGCCTGCGGCGCGGCAAGCCCGATCCCGAGGGGTACCTCCTCGCCGCGCGCGAGCTCGGCGCCGCGCCGCAGGACTGCGTCGTCTTCGAGGACGCGCCCGCCGGCGTCCAGGCCGGCCGCGCGGCCAGGATGCACGTCGTCGGCATCACCACCACGCACGACCCGTCCGAGCTCGACGCCGGCGAGCTCGCGCCGTCGGTCGCCGCCTGGCTGGCGCGCCGCGTCGGGGCTCAGCCAGGCTCGTAGCGTGGCGAAGGCGGCCACGTGGCCGCCTGAGACGGGCCCCTATTCCGAATACGGCGGCGCCTCGCCCCAGCCCCAGCGCGGCACCGGCGCCTCGGGCGGCGGCTCCGCACCCTGCTGCGAGTTGGCCAACGCGATCCGCGTGCCCCATTCGACGTAGGCCAGCAGCGCCGAGCGGAACTCGGGGTCGGCGGGCAGGCCGGCGTCGTCGGCCGCCGGCGTGATGAGCGCGACCCAGCGAGCGCGCTGCTGCTCGGTCAGGGCGAGCCCGAGGTGCTTGCGCAGCATGTGCGGGTAGCCGCCATGCTGCTCGGTGTACACCGGCGGACCGCCGAAGACCTCGCCCAGCCACAGCGCTACGTGGTGCGGGTGGTCGCGCGACATGTGGGCGAAGACCGGCGACAGGATCGGGTCGTCATGGACGCGGCGGTAGAAGGCCTCGGTCAGGCGGTCGAGGGCCTCGGCGCCACCGGCCCACTCGTACAGCGTCGGGGTCATGCCGCTCGCAGCCCTTCGACGAAGGCGCGTGCCTCGTCCTCGTGCAGCTCCTCGCCGTAGACGGCGCCCGGCCGGCGCGGCGCCTCCATCGGAGCGGCGTCGGCCGTGCCGCCCATATCGATCGGGGTGAACCCCGCATCGTCGATCAGCCCGCTCACGACCTGCTTGGCCTCCTCGTCGTCGCCGCAGAGGAACATGACGACCCGCTCCGGGCCGGTCCGGCCGGCCGCCTCTGCCTGGAACCCGGCGGTGAGCGTGTTGAACGACTTCGTGTACCGCGCGCCCGTCATCCGCGCCGCGTTGACCTGGGCGGCGGTGCGCCCGCCGAGGTCCTCCCAGCCGCTCGTGCCGAACTGGTTGGTCGTGTCGATCACGATCCTGCCCTCGAGCGGGCCCGTCTGCTCGAGCGCCTCGTCGATGATCCTCCACGGCACCGAGAAGATCACGACCTGCGAGGCCTCGACCGCCTCACGCGGGGTGGCCGCCCGGCCGCCGAGCTCGGCGGCCAGCGCCGCGAGCTTGTCCTGGTCGCGCGAGAAGCTGAGCACCACGTCATGCCCTGCCTTCGCCAACAGCCATGCTGCATTGGCGCCGATCCGCCCGGCGCCCACGATCGCGATCCGCATCGCTCAGACCCCCATCGCCTCGATCACCGCGTGCGTGACCTTCCGGCTCGAGTACTGCTGCTGTCCGGTGATGAGCCGCCCGTCGCGCACGGCGAACGCCTTGAAGAGGCCGGCCTGGAGGTAGTTGGCCCCGCGCTCGCGCAGGGCGTCCTCGACCCGCCAGGGCATGATCTGGCGGCCGACGAACGCGTCGCCGTAGTCCTCCTCGATGTTGGCGAAGCCGGTCACCGTCCTGCCGGCGACGAGGTAGGACCCGTCGGAGAGGGTCACGTCGACGAGCGCGGCGGTGCCGTGGCAGTAGGCCGCGGTCGGCTTCTCGGCCTCGTAGAAGTGGGCGATCGCCCGCTTGAGGTCAGGGTGGTCGCGGAAGGTGAACATCGGCGACTGGCCGCCGGCGACCATGAGCGCGTCGTAGGCGTCCCAGTCGAGGTCGGCAAGCCGTGGCGTCTCGCCGAGCAGCGCCATGCATTCGGGTGTGTTGACGAAGCCCATCGTGATGAGGTCCTCCGAGGACCATCCGGACTCGTCGCGGGGGTCGCTGTAGGCGTCGAACCTGACCGCGCCGCCGTCAGGGCTCGCGATGGTCAGCTGGACGCCGCGCTCGGTGAGCTCGTAGTAGGGATGGGTGGCCTCGGCGGCCCAGAACCCGACCGGCCACCCGAGGGTGGTCGAGATGGTCGGGTTGGCGACCACCATGAGCACTCGCTTCGGGGTCGAGGACACGAGGTCGACGAGCATGTGGTGCCCGGGCCCCGTGGTTGCGTTCTCGGTCATGCTCAAATACTAAACGGTCAGGGAAAGGAATTAGGATGGCGCGCGTGACCCGCGGTCAGCAGTCGAACGCGCGCGGCCCCGGCCGCCCGCGCTCCGAGCACGTCGACGACGCCATCCTCGCCGCCGCCCGCGCGGAGCTCGCCGCGCACGGCTACGCGCGCATGAGCGTCGACGCCGTCGCCGCGCGCGCCGGCGTGAGCAAGCCGACGATCTACCTGCGCCACCCAACGAAGGCCGACCTGGCCACGGCCGCGATCGCCTCGATGCGCGTGCAGCCGCGCCCCGCCCCGACCGACGACCTGCGCGCCGACCTCATCGCCCACCTGCGCCTCCTGCGCTCCGGCCTGGAGCGGCCGAACGGCATGGCGATGCTCGGCACCGTCCTGGCCGAGGAGAACGACACCCCCGAGCTCCTGGCCCTCTTCCGCGAGCGGCTGGTCGTGCCGCGCCGACGGGAGCTGCGGAGGGTGCTCGAGGCGGCCCGCGATCGCGGCGAGCTACGCCCGGAGGCCAACATCGATGCCGCCGTGAATGCCCTGGTGGGAGCGTTCTTCGCGCGATATCTTGCCGGCGATTCCTTGGGGGGGCGCTTCGTGAGCACGGTGGTCGACACCGTGCTCCAGGGCGTAGGTCTCATCCCACAGCCGCGTGGGTAAGGAAGCTGCGGCAGTTCATCCGTTCCACTTGAGGGGAGAGGTACATGAGAGGAACACGTCGCCGTGCGCTGGCGGCCCTTGTCGCCGGCGCGGTGATCGCCGTGCTCGTACCGGCCGCCGCCGGCGCGAAGCAGGGCGGCGGAGGAGGCCCGAAGCTCGACTGGCAGGACTGCGGCGATGTCGGCGCTCAGTGCGCCACCGCCACGCTGCCCAAGGACTACGGCTCGCCCGGCAAGGGCACGCTGAAGATCGCGGTCTCGAGGATCGCTGCGACGGGCAAGAAGGAAGGCTCGCTCTTCTTCAACTTCGGCGGTCCGGGCGCACCCGCGGCGATCTACGTCGAGGCGTTCGGCACCGATCTGTTCCCGGAGCTCAGCAAGCACTTCGACATCATCGGGATGGACCCGCGCGGCGTCGGCGACAGCCAGCCGTCGATCGACTGCCACGCCAATCAGGAGACCGAGGGCTTCTACTCCGAGCCCTTCCAGACGCCCGAGATCGTCAACTTCCCGGCGCTGGTCAAGAAGGACAAGGGCTACATCCAGAAGTGCCTGGACAACAACAAGGGGATCCTGCCCTACGTCGCGACGGCAAACGTCGCGCGCGACATGGACCAGATCCGCCAGGCGGTCGGCGACGACAAGCTGACCTACCTCGGGTTCTCCTACGGCACCTACCTGGGCGCGACGTACGCGAGCCTGTTCCCGAACAGGTACCGCGCGCTCGTGCTCGACGGCCCGGTGGACGCGACGAACTTCGCCAACCACCCGTCGAACGACCTGCTCGAGCAGACGGCGGGCTTCGAGCGCGAGCTCGGCCGCTTCCTGCAGGCGTGCGCCGCGGACCAGGTCGCCTGCTCGGGCTTCGGCGGCGCCGATCCGTGGAGCGCGTTGGACCAGCTCATCGAGCAGGCCGACGCCAGCCCGATTCCGGCTCCGGGCTACACGTCGGATCCGCGCCCGATCAAGGGCGACGACATCCGCGGTGCCGCGTTCGCCGAGCTCTACGCCAAGTTCCTCTGGGGCGACCTCGCCAAGGCGCTCGCCGACGCCCAGAAGGGCGACGGCTCGGGCATCCGCAAGATGGTCGACGAGGACTGGTTCGGCCGCGATCCGGACACGGGCCAGTACGACCCCGGTGCCGACGGCTACTTCCTCATCACCGCCGCCGACCAGACGTACGACCACAGGAACCTCGGCCAGTACCTGGACCTCGGCGACCTTGCCTGGGGCATGTTCGACCACTTCTACGTCAACAACGGGTACTCCGAGCTCAACTACGGGCTCTACCCCGTGCAGGGTCAGGACGCGTTCAAGGGGCCGTTCCGCGTGCCCAAGAGCTCGCCCACGATCCTGGTGGTCGACACGACGTACGACCCGGCGACGCCGTACCGCGGCGGCAAGCGCCTGGCCCGTGACCTCGGGCAGACGCGCCTGCTGACCATGCGCGGCGACAACCACACGGCGTACCAGGGCAACTCGCCGTGCATCGACCAGAAGGTCGAGTCCTACCTGATCGACCTCACGCTCCCGCCCGCCGGCACGGTCTGCAACCAGGACGTGCCGTTCGAGGCGCCGGCGCAGCAGCTCACGGCCAAGAGCCTGGGCTCGCGGGCGAAGGTGCAGCTGCCGCGGCTGCTGCGCGCCCGCCCGATGCAGCCGTAGCGGTATCGCGATCGGCCCGCCGCGGCGCTTGCGCTGCGGCGGGCCGGTTGACCGCCGTGTCCGCGCCGGTGTAGGACTGGCGCATGCCTACTCCGTTCGATCCCGGCTACGGCGCGCCGTTCGACGCGCTCGTCAGCTCGTTTCCCGGGCCCGGCGTCTACACGGGCTCGGACTTCCGATCGGAGTGGGGGCCGGTCTTCCACCGCGGGCGGCTCGACGGCACCGCCCGCGTGCTGGTCATCGGGCAGGACCCCGCGCAGCACGAGACGATCGCGCGGCGGATCCTCGTCGGCGAGGCGGGACACCGGCTGCAGGGCTTCCTGTTCAAGCTGGGGATCGACCGCAGCTACGTGATGGTCAACACCTTCCTGTACTGCCTGTTCGGGCAGGGCGGCGCGGCCGGGAAGGCGAACGTCACGCCGATCGTCACCTACCGCCACAAGTGGCTGGACGCGATCTTCGACCACGAGCCGATCGAGGCGGTCGTCGCGCTCGGGATGCTCGCCGGGCAGGCGTGGGAGAAGTGGTCGGCCACGCCGAAGGGCAAGAGCGTCTCGCCGGGGTTCGTGAAGATCACCCACCCGACGCAGCCCGAGAGCGCGTCGGGCGGCAACTCGGCCAAGCACTCCCAGCTCATCGCGGCGATGCTCGACAACTGGAACAAGGGACTGCAGGCGATCAAGCCCGCGATCGCCACGCCCGACAAGAACCGTCCGCTGAAGCTCTACGGCTCGAGCTTCGCGGCCGGCGAGCAGAAGCCGATACCGATGGACGACCTCCCCGCGGGCACGCCACAGTGGATGGCGACCGACGACGGCTGGGCCGACCGAACGGGCTCGGGCACCGTGAAGCGCCGCACGATCACCGTCACGGTGCCCAAGAGCGCGCTGAGCTAGGCGTAGTAGTCCTTCACACCGTCGAGCAACCCGCCGTGCAGCGGGCTGGCGGCGACCGCCTTGAAGTAGTTCGTGTCGTGGGCGAGCGAGTCGAGCGGCGGGATGCGCACGTCCTGCGGCAGGATCTTGACCTCGGCGCCGGTGACCGCCGGGTCGTCCCAGGGCTTGTCGGTCATGAGCCACAGCGGCTTCTTCTCGTTCTCGGGGTTGCCGTGCTGCTTCTCGAGCTTGAAGTAGGTCCCGAGCGGATCGGCCATGGCATCGGCGAGGGTCTGCAGCACCTGCTGCCAGGTCATGTCGGCCTCGGGGACGTCGGGGTAGACGAGCTGGATCGCGCGCCGGAGGCGCCCGACCTTGATCGGCTCCGCGCGGTCGGCGCCCGTGGCCTTCATGAGCTTCGTCGTGCCGTAGAACGGCTGCCCGTTGATCGCGACGAGCAGGACGTCGCGCTCGACGGACTCGATGAGGTTGCGATACGGGTCGTCCTCGACGCGATCGGTGGTCACGAGGACGTCGCCGTGCAGGCCGGGCTTGAGCCGGCCGATCTTGTCGCTCCAGTTGATCGCGTCGGCGGGGTTGCACGTCGCCATCTGGCAGATGTCCTGCGCTGCGAGCTGCTTGTCGAGATGCGTCGTGTTCCAGAGGTCGGCGACCTTCAGCTCGCCGAGCAGGTTCTTCGAGCCCGAGGGCGACCAATCGGCGCCCAGGCAGATGCGCACGCCCGCCTCCCTGGCCGCGAGGACGTCGGTCGTGTCGCGGTAGAGCCAAAGGTTCGAGAACGGCGACCACACGATCGCGCCGCCGCTCGGGGCCCATTCGTCGTAGTTGGGCCGCTCGAGCGCGGTGCAGTGGATGGCCGCAAGGCCCTGCGCCAGGCAGTGCTCGTCGCGGATCTTGTCGTACTCGCCGACGAGCTTGGGATCGGTGCCCTCCGACAGGTGGTAGACGAAGGCGAGCTTGTCCTTGAGGTGCTGGGCCTGCTTCTCGTAGTCGTCGTCGTCGCGCAGCGGCAGCGCCGAGACGTAGACCGTCTTCTTCTTGGTCAGGAACGTCTCGTGCTCGATGTTGCGCACGAGCCAGCCCTCGTAGGGGCGCCCCGTCTTCGCGGTGCCCTGGATCGCGGTGGTGCCGCCGATGACCGCCTTGGTCTCCAGGTATTTCAGGTGCGCCTTGCCGGCGAGGGCGCCGAGGGCGTTCGCCGGATCGGAGATCATCGGCTTGTAGCTCTTGTCGTCGGGCCACTGGTAGCGCGACGTGTACGGATCTGTCCGGCCGGGCGGCGACCACAGCGACAGCCCGTTGTAGGCGATGTGGCCGTGGAGGTCGATGAGGCCGGGGTAGATGACGCCGCCCGTGCGCACCGTGCGCGCGCCGTCGAACCCGGGCGGCGCAGGGTCCTTGCGGGGCTGGACGGCGGCGATGAGCTCGTCGGCCCCGATGTAGACGGCGCCGTCGTCGAGCGGCGGCCGATCCTCGTCGAAGGTGACGACGCGGCCGGTGAGGACGAGTGGATCGGTCATGGCACGAGCCATCGTCCCCGACCGGGCGGACGCCGTGTGGGTTCTCAGATCACGGGCTTGACGTCGACGATCGGGGTGCCGTCGAGCGCCTCGAGATCCTGCACGCGCACGCGGTTGCCGTCGATGGCGACGACGCGCACCTGGTGCAGGCCGACCGGATTCGGCCGGTCGGCCGAGCGGGTGTTGAAGACGCCCCGGAGCGGGTTCGACGGATCGTCGCGCGGGTGGACCTTGAGGACGTCGCGATCGGCCCGATCCAGCCAGGTGAGCAGGATGACCTCGTCGCCCTCGGCGATCCCGTCGAGGGCCTCGAGGACGCGGTCCTCGAAGACCAGCGATGCCTCGGGCGAGCCTTCGAAGCCCTGCTTGGGCGCGATCTCCTTGTCGGTCAGGGGCGACTCCACGACGCCGACCGGCTCTATCTCGTAGCGCATGCCTCACAGCATCGCGCCCGCGGCGACGGTCGCGGCTACCGCGGCGGCGGCGCGCCCGATGCGCGGGCGGCGCGCGAGGACGATGAGCGGCGCGAGCAGGGCGCGCTGGACGCCGACGCTCATGAACGGGGCGTGGGCCTCCTGGTCGTAGCGGCGCGCGAGATCGGCGAGGACGAGCGGGTTGCGCGGCATGCCACGACGGGTCATCTGGCCAGACTCGGCCAGCGCGACGACCTCGGCGAACATCTCGTCCATCTGCAGCGCCGGCCGGACCTCGACGCGCAGCCTGGCCTCGGTGTCGCCGGCGTTGGCGAAGGAGTGCATGACGCCGGGCTCGACCTCGATGACGTCGCCGGGCTCGGCGATGACGGTCTTCAGGCCGACGCGGAAGCGCATCCGGCCCTCGGTCACCTCGAAGCGCTCGGTCTGGATCGGGTGGACGTGGGGGATCGGCACCGCCCCGCCGGGACGCAGGGCGAAGTCGAAGGCGAGCAGCTCGCCGTCCGTGCTGGCGGCGGTCTGGGTGAACGTGAACCGCTCACCGGTCACGGGGTTCTCGATGGTGTCGCCGGGCTTGATCATGGGATGCAGTACATCGCTCGTGGCTGAGACTTTCCATAGCTCTCGTGCGCAAGATCATGTGCGATCGTCTCATCTGTCCGTGCGAGTTGCGAACATGCGTTCGTGTCGTCGCAGCCCACGATCCTCCACGCGGACCTCGACGCGTTCTTCGCCTCGGTCGAGCAGCGCGACGACCCGAAGCTGCGCGACCGGCCGGTGATCGTGGGCGGCGGGGTGGTGCTCGCCGCCAGCTACGAGGCTCGGGCGTACGGGGTGCGCGGGGCGATGGGCGGGCGCCGCGCCAAGGAGCTGTGCCCGGAGGCGGTGGTCGTGCCGCCGCGGATGTCGGCCTACTCGGAGGCCAGCAAGGCGGTGTTCGACGTCTTCGAGGACACGACGCCGCTCGTAGAGGGCATCTCGATCGACGAGGCGTTCCTCGACGTCCGCGGGCTGGGGCGGATCGCGGGGCCGCCGCGCGACATCGCCGAGCGGCTGAAGGCGCGCGTCCTCGAGGAGGTCGGGCTGCGCATCACGGTCGGCGTGGCGCGGACCAAGTTCCTGGCGAAGGTCGCCTCGGGCGTGGCCAAGCCCGATGGGCTGCTCGTGGTGCCGCAGGCGGGGGAGCTGGCCTTCCTGCACCTGCTGCCGGTCGAGCGGCTTTGGGGTGTCGGGCCGGTCACGGCGCGCAAGCTGCACGGGCGGGGCATCGGCACGGTGGCGCAGGTGGCGGCGCTGGGCGAGCCGGCGCTGGTGGGAATGGTCGGGCTGGCCGCCGGGCGCAAGCTGCACGCGCTGGCGCAGAACCGCGACCCGCGGCGGGTGGTCACGCGCCGGCGGCGGCGGTCGATCGGCTCGCAGCGCGCGCTGGGGCGTCGCCGGCGCTCGGAGGCCGAGCTCGACGCAGTGCTCGTGGCGATCGTCGACCGGCTCGGGCGCCGGCTGCGCGAGGCCCGGCGGGCGTGCCGCACCGTGGTGCTGCGGTTGCGCTTCGACGACTTCTCGCGCGCGACGCGGTCGTACACGCTGTCGCAGGCGACGACCGAGACGCCGACGATCCTCGCCACCGCGCGCGGGCTGCTCGCCGGCGCGACGCCGATGATCCGAAGGCGCGGCATCACGCTGCTGGGGCTCTCGCTGAGCAACCTGCAGGACGACCGCGCCATCCAGCTCGTGCTGCCGTTCGACATCCGGCGGGCGATGAAGCTCGACGCCGCGCTCGACAGCGTCCGCGAGCGGTACGGCAGCGCGGCGATCACGCGAGCGGTCCTGCTCGGGCGCGACGAGGGCGTGTCGATGCCGTTGCTGCCCGACTGACGCGATGCTCGCAAGCCGGTGGCGCCACCACCGGCCACGACAGCTCGTTCTCGCGCTGTCCGTCGCCGCCCTCAGCCCGTCGCCGCGCGCGGCGACCGCTTCGCGGCCGGCGCGCGGCCGTCGGCGTCGCCGACGATCTCGCGCAGCGCGGCGATCTCCGCCGCGAGCGCCTTGCGCCCGGCCGGGGTAGCCGCGATCCACGTCCGGGGCCGGCGGCCCTCGAACGCCTTCTCGATCTCGATGTAGCCGGCGTTCTCGAGGGTGGTGAGGTGGCGGGAGAGGTTCCCGTCGGTCACGTCGAGCAGGTCGCGCAGAGAGACGAAGTCGATGCGCTTGGTCTCGGCGGCCGCGGTGAGGATCCCCAGCCGGGTGGGCTGGTGGATGACGGGATCAAGGCGCCTGGTCGGATGACTCATGCCGCCCCCCGCTGCGCGGCGAGGTAGACGAGGCCGGCCCCGGCGAGCCCGGCCCCTACGAGCAGCTCGCCGGTCGGCCGCGACGCGCCGTCGACGAGGGCCAGCTCGCCTGCGACGCCGGCCACGAGCGCGGCGATCGCGACCGTGGGAACGTCGCCGAGATAGGCGGCGAGTGCGACGGACGCCGCCGCGGCCGAGACGAGCGGATCCGCGCTGGCAACGACCGCCCCGACCGCAGCGACAGTGCCGGCCACGGCGCACGCCACCCGCAGCCGGCGCCGGCCGAGCAGGCCGCGCCGGCGCTCGAGCCGCCGCCGCTGCCACACGAACCCCGGTCGGGCAACGACCAGGCAGGCGAGCCAGGCGATCGACAGCAGCGCGGCATGCGGCCACAGCGCGATGAGAGCGCCGTGCACGGCGACGACTGCGCCGAGGGCGACCGCGACCACCGCGGGCACGAGCACCGCCCGCCGAGCGCGGGCCCGAACGCCGTCCATGTAGCGAAGCCGCGAGGCCGCGTCGGATGCGGACATGTCGGATGCGGGAGGCGCAGAGGGGGCGTGACCTCCGTCAGCGGGCGACTGCCGCGGGACGCCGGCCCGGCTCGCCCCGGCATCGTCGGTCCGGTCGTCGTGTCGTCCCCCCGGGCGACCGCCGCTCCCGATCCCGTGCCGCTCCACGTGCGCATGCATCGCCTGGCAGCCTAGCGGACTCTCATCTGCAAAGTACTTGCTACGCTACTTGGTACTACAAAGTTCTTTGCAAGCCCACCAACCCGACAGGAGGCAGTCGATGTTGAGAATGGCCGGACTCAAGCTCCATCCCGCGGTGAAGGCGATCGTCGCCGTTGCCATCGTCGCCTTCGGCCTCAGCGGCCATCACCGCCTCGGCATCGCGGTGGTCGGCGCAGCGCTGCTGTGCTGGGCGGCCTTCGACGCGCTCTCGCGGATGCGGCGGCCGGGCGATGTCCACGACCGGGGCTGAACGCCCTAGGGCCAGCCCGGCTCCATGGGGAACTCCTCCTCGCCGAGCGCGAGCACGATCGGCTCGCTGCCGTCGGCGCGCGCCGTGATCGCGAGAGGAGCCTCCGGGTCGTCGGTGGCGAACTGCGCCATCGCGACGTTGCGCCCGCCGAGGGCGGCGGCGAGATCGCGGACCGCCTCGGCGAGGTGGGCAACGCCTCCGATGGGCGCGGCGATCTCGCCCTGCTCGGCGTCGACCTGGAACGGCGGGAGCTGCCGGACCTCCGGCAGCGCCGGCGGCTCGGCGTCCAGGTCGATCGAGTGGGGCAGGTGCACGATGCGATCGCCGAAGTCGACCTCGATGGGGGCCAGGCGCCCGCAGTCGATGACCGCCGGCGCCTCGCCGGGCTCGCGATCGACCACGGCCACCGCCCGGACCGCCCCCGAACGGTGCAGGAACTCGCGCAGGGCGGCGACGACGGGATCGAGCGGGCCGACCGAGCCGACGAGGTCGATCGCGTCGTCGTCGTCCACCGGAACAGCCCGCCCGCTCGCTCGCTCCTACTCCGGGAGCTCCCGCGGCACGAGCGTGATCGACCGCAGCTCCCCATCGCGCACGACGGTCGCCTTGAGCTGCTGGCCGATGCGCTCGACGGTCATGAGCCGCTGGAGGTCGTCGGTCGCCGTCAGAGCGACGCCGTCGAGGTCGACGAGCAGGTCCTCGATGCGCACCCCGGCCTGTGCGGCCGGCGACCCCTCGACGACCTCGATGACCTCGATCGCGCCCTCGCGATCCAGCCGGCCCGCGACGCGCGGAGGCAGCGGACGCGGCCCGACCGCGACGCCCAGCCACGCGCGGCGCACCCGCCCGTCGGCCATCAGCGTCGAGACGATGAGGCGCGTCGCCTCGTTGATCGGGACGGCGAGGCCGAGCCCGACGCCGGCGACGGCGGTGTTGATGCCGACCACGCGGCCCGAGCCGTCGACGAGCGCTCCACCCGAGTTGCCAGGATTCAGCGCGGCGTCGGTCTGGACGACGTTCTCGACCATCCGCCGCGGCCCGCCGCGGCGCCCGACCGGGAGCGAGCGCCCGAGCGCGGAGACCACGCCGGCGGTCACCGACCCGGCGTAGCCGTGCGGGTTGCCGATCGCGACGACGAGCTGGCCGACCTGCAGGTGGCCGGCGTCGCCGAGCTGGGCGGGGATCAGGTCGCGCCCCTCGGCGCGCAGGACGGCGAGATCGGAGAGCGGGTCGGCGCCGGCGACGGTGAAGCGCATCGCGCGCCCGTCGACGAAGGAGGCCTCGCCGCTATTGGCGCCCTCGACCACGTGAGCCGAGGTCAGCAGGAAGCCATCGGGAGCGATGACGACGGCGCTGCCGCCGCCCATCGCGACGCGCCCGCCGCGCAGGCGGCGGGTGACGCGGAGGTTCGCGACGCTCGGCGCGAGCTCGCGAGCCACGGTCGTGACGACGCGCGAGTAGGCATCGAGCGCCTCGTCATCGGTGGGACGGTCGCCGGCCGGCTCGCGGACAGGTCCGCCGTCGGCGCCGTCGAGGAAGTACAGCGTGCTGCTCATGAGACGACGCTAGCAACCGGCTCTCGCGCGCTCCGCGCCTACACGAGGCCCGCGACCTCCAGCCGCCCGGCGATCGTCTCGCCCCACGGCGCGCCGTCGGCGACCTCGCGCACGCGCGCGGCGCTCGCCTGGTGGTCGTAGGCGACCCGGCGCAGCTCGATCGCGCCGTCGTCCTGCATCAGCCCCCAGGCCGCCCGGTGGTCGCCGTCGAGCGGCATCCCGACCGACCCCGGCCCGACCAGCTCGATCTCGTATGCGCCGATCCGGGCGAAGGCCTGATGGTAGTGCCCGAACACGATCCGCCGGTCGGTCACGCCCTCCAGCAGCGACGGCTCGTCGGCCTCCGGCTCGGGCCGGAACGAGATCAGGTCGCTCTTGGGCGACGCGTGCCACGCGCGCGTCTCGTGCCCGAGCTGCGCGCTCTCGGCCAGCCCGCCCAGCCATGCGATCGTGTTGGCGTCCACGAGGTCGCGGACCGAGGCGATCGCGCTTGCGGCGGGCTCGCCGTCGGGCACCTCGCCGATCCCCGCCGCCCAGCGATCGACGTTCCCGCGGATCCACGCCGCGTCCCGAAGCGAGCGCAGCCGCTGCACCGTCTCGGCCGGCCAGCCTCCGAACACCGCGTAGTCGCCGCCGAGCAGATAGCGATCCGCTCCGGCCGAGCCGGCGTCGTCGAGGACGGCCTCCAGCGCCGGTAGGTTGCCGTGGATGTCGAAGAGCAGCGCGAGCATCGCGTTGCATGGTCCCACGCTGACCCTGCGCCTACCCGAGCCCGGCGACGCGCCGGCCCTCCTCGAGCTCGCCGGCGATCCCGACGTGACCCGCTGGTTCTCGTGGGGCCCATACACGAGCATCGAGCAGCCGTTGGCGTACATCGACCGCCTCGAGGGCCAGCGCGACCGAGGCGAGCACCTCGACTTCCTCATCGTCCACCGCGAGCGCGGGCCGGCGGGCGTCACCGGCCTCAACGAGTTCTCCACCCGCGACCTGCGCTGCATGGTGGGGACGTGGTTCGGCCGCGCGTTCTGGGGCACCGGCGCGAACAGGGAGTCGAAGGCGCTGCTCGCGCACCTCGCCTTCGAGGTGCTCGGGATGCACCGCCTCGGCTCGTACTCCAACCCCGCCAACGTCCGCTCGACCAAGGCGCTGCTCGGCGTCGGCTTCACCCACGAGGGCGTCCTGCGCCACTGGCACCGCCACGGCGACGCCTACCTGGACGTCAACGTCTTCGGGATGCTCAGGCAGGACTGGGAGGCCGGCCCGCTCGCCGCCATCCCCGTGGAGGCCACCGGCGAGCCGCCGCCCGCCTTCGTGGCCCGGCCCTAGCGGAACACCGCCAGCGGCAGCAGCGCGCTGACCACGTACTCCCCGGCGTCGACGATCTCCGAGATCCTCAGGTCGACCGCCAGGCTGGCCAACAAGTAGGCGTCCTCGGGCGTGAGGCCGTGCTCGGCCGACACGTAGGCGACCATCGCCCGCACCGCGTCCTGCGCGCCGGCGTACAGGTCCGGCCCGACGCCCGTGGTCCCGTACCAGGCGCTGTCGGCCACCCGCGGCGCCAGCCCGCCCGCCGTCAGGTACTGGGGCGCCGGGATCGGCTTGTCCTTGAGCAGCGTGAACCGCAGCGCGCCGTACATCGGCGACTCGATCCCGGTCACGCAGACCTCGCCGTCGCCCTGGGCCGCGTGCGCGTCGCCGCAGCTGAAGAGCGCTCCGGGGACCTGCACGGGCAGGTACAGCGTCGTCCCGCGCGTGAGCTGGCGCGTGTCCATGTTCCCGCCGAAGACGCCGGGCGGCATGATCGCCACCGACTGCGCATCGGCCGGGCAGACGCCCATCGTGCCCATGAACGGATCGATCGGGATCGCGACGTTCTCGCCGAGCCATGTCACGTCGCCCGACGTCAGGTCGAAGATCCTCAGGTAGGCGTCCGGGAAGTCGTCGGGGAGCAGGCCGAACCCGGGCAGGATCGCGGTCCAGCCCCACCCCTCGGTGTGCAGGTCGACGATCTCGACCGCCAGCGTGTCGCCGGGCGCGGCGCCGTCGACGGCGATCGGGCCGGCGAGCGGATAGACGCGCTCCCAGTTCAGGCCCGCGATGACCTCGGCCGTCGAGTCCGGCCCGACCTGGTTGTCGCTGACGTCGCGCGTGTGGACGACCACGGTGTCGCCGCTGTCGATCGTGAGCACCGGCTCGGTGCTCGTGTCCCACGTGAAGTGGACCTGGTCGTCGGGGAAGTAGTGGGTCCTGGCCATGGTCGCGCCAGCCTAACTGCGGCGCGACTCCCAGCTGAACCCTCTGACCGCGAAGAACGCGCCGAACAGGCCCCACGCCGCGACGACCGCGAGGTCGCCGACGTGATGCGACAGCCCGACGCCCGTCACCATCGCCGCGGACAGCCCGTCGATCACGTGCGTGAGCGGCAGGACGCGCGCGACATCGCGCAGGAACTGGGGCGCCTTGTCCACGTCGTAGAAGACGCCGGAGATGAAGATGACCGGCAGGAAGACGATGTTCGTGTAGGCGGGCGCGGCGTCGAAGTTGGGGATGACGTGCGAGAACGCGACCCCCAGCGCGGCCAGGGACGCGACCCCGACGACGGCGAAGACCACGAGCTCCAGCCAGTCCTTGGGCCAACCGAGGCCGAAGAAGACCTTGCCGGCGAGGACGACGATCGCCACCTGGACCGCTGCGTTCGAGACCGCGTTGGCAGCCACGCCGCCCACGTAGGAGACCGGCGGCATCGGCGTCCCGTGGATCCGCTTCAGGACGCCCGCCTCGCGCAGGAAGGTGACGTTCATCGCCAGCGCGTTGAACGTCGTCGACATCATGCTCATGGCGAGGATCCCCGGGACGATGATGTTCAGCGTCTTCTGGTCGCTGCTGAAGATCGCCCCGAAGAGGAACAGGAACAGCAGCGGCAGGATGAACGAGAAGAACGCCGCCGTCGGGTTGCGCCAGAACATCCGGCGCTCCAGGCGCCATTGGCGGAAGGCGATGGCGATCGCGTCAGCCACGCGCAGCCTCCTCGGGCGTCTCGGCGGTGAGCTCCAGGTAGACGTCCTCCAGCGACGGCCGCGTGACCGACAGGTCCTGCAGCGGCTCGCCGCGTGCGAGCGCCGCGCTCGTGAGCTGGTGCAGCAGAGCGGTCGGATCCTCGACCTCGCGCGCCTGCACCTCGCCGCCCGCGCTGCGCCACGTCACCCGGTAGCGCGTCGAGGCCTCGCCGAGCTCGCCCGGGGCGCCCTCGGCCACGATCCGCCCGTCCTTGATGATGGCGACCCGGTCACAGAGCGCCTGCGCCTCGTCCAGGTAGTGGGTGGTCAGCAGGATCGTCTTGCCGAGCTCCTGCAGCGAGCGGATGACCTCCCACGCGTTGCGCCGGGCGGCCGGGTCGAAGCCGGTCGTCGGCTCGTCGAGGAAGATCAGCTCCGGATCGCCGATCAGCGCGAGCGCGAGGTCGAGGCGGCGCTGCTGGCCGCCCGAGAGGTTGCGCGCGTAGGTGTCGGCCTTCTCCTGCAGCCCGACGATCGCGATGACCTCCTCGACGTCGCGCGAGCGGGGGTAGATGCGGGCGAAGTGCGCCAGCGCCTCGCGCGGCGTGATGTGGCGGTACATGCCAGTCGACTGAAGGACGATCCCGACGCGCTCGCGCAGCGCCCGCGGCCGCTGGCCCGGATCGTGCCCCAGCACCGACACGATCCCGCCGGTCCGCGAGCGGTAGCCCTCCAGGATCTCGACCGTCGTCGTCTTGCCCGCGCCGTTGGGCCCGAGCAGCCCGAACACCTCTCCGGACGCAACGTCGAAGTCGATGCCGCGGACGGCCTCGAACTCGCCGTAGGTCTTGTGGAGATCGCGAACGAGGATCGCAGGTGCGGAAGCGCTCACCTGTGGAGATGATGGCAACCGGATGCGTTGCGCGTGCGTGGACATCGGAACCAACACCACGCGCCTGCTCGTCGCCGAGCGCAGCGATGACGGTCTGCGCGAGGTCGTGGCGGTCAGGCGCTTCGCACGCCTGCAGCCCGCGCCGGCCGGTGACATCCCGCCCGAGGCCATCGCCCGGATCGCCGATCTCGTCGCCGCGCACGTCGAGCTCGCGCGCCGGCACGGCGCCGCGAGCGTGCGCGCCGTCGCGACGGCAGCGATCCGCCACGCGCCCAACCGCGCCGAGCTGTGCCGGGCGGTGCAGCACGCCGCCGGGGTGCCGGTCGACGTGCTCAGCGGCGAGGAGGAGGCCGCGCTGGCCTTCGCCGGCGCGCTGGCGACCATCGACGAGCCGCCCGACGAGGTCATCGGCGTCATCGACGTCGGCGGCGGCTCCTCGGAGCTCGTCACCGGCACCGCCGGCGACGGGATGGCGTGGTTCGCCTCGCTGGCGATCGGCTCGGGAGTGCTCACCGACCGCCATGTCCGCCACGATCCGCCCGCACTCGAGGAGCTGGCCGCGATCCGCGCCGACATCGAGGCGGCCCTCGGCGCCGTGTCGCCTCCCGCGCCGAGTCATGTCCTGGCCATCGGCGGCAGCGCGACCTCGCTCGCCGGAGCCGCCGGCGGCGAGCTGGCGCCCGAGACGATCGCACGGGTGCTCTCGGTCCTCATCGACGAGCCGAGCGCCGAGGCGGCGCGGCGCCTTCGGCTGCACCGCGAGCGGGCGAAGCTGCTGCCCGCGGGCCTCCTGGTCCTCGAGGCGGCATGGGAGGCGTTCGGCAGGCCGGCCCTGCACGTCGTCCGCGGAGGGCTGCGCGAGGGCGTCATCCTGCGCGCGCTGGCCGAAGGTAGTTGAATGAGCAGGGCAGGTGGCGAAGGCGCGCGACATCCCCGGCCTCCACGCGGAGCTCAGCTACCGCGAGGCGGCGGCGCGCACCGTCGACGTCCGTGCCCGCGAGCTCTTCGACTACGCCGACAACGTCCTCGACACGTCTGACATCGAGCGCGTCCACGACATGCGCGTGGCGACGCGGCGCCTGCGCGCGGTGCTCGAGATCTACGAGCCCTGCTTCCCGCGCAAGCAGCTGCGCGACGTCCTCAGCGACGTCAAGGCGCTCGCCGACGTGCTCGGCGAGCGGCGCGATCCCGACGTCCAGCTCGCCCAGCTCGACGAGTTCGCGTCCGCGGTCAAGCCGGCCGACCGCCCGGGCGTCGAGATCTTCGCCGAGCGCGTGCGCAGCGAGCAGGGCAGCGCCAACACGGCGCTGGCCGAGGCGATCGCCGAGATCGAGGAGAACGACCTGCACGGCCGGCTCGCCGCGCTGGCGGCGGCCGCCGCGGTGCCGGAGCCGGAGCCGGAGCCGGAACCCGAGCCCGAGCCCGAGGAGCCTGAGGAACCGGTCGACGAGCTCGAGCCGCCCAGCGAGCCCGCCGCGTGGATCGACGGCGCGCCGGCGGCCGCCGACGTCGCTCCGCCGCCCGCCGAGCCCGCC
>Ga0081540_1001011_pt1 | contig 25230 bp, 21 predicted proteins | sample TabmetS2T1R1_FD_71024 | JGI IMG/M metagenome (GOLD analysis project Ga0081540, IMG submission 71024) | Tabebuia heterophylla rhizosphere microbial communities from the University of Puerto Rico - S2T1R1 | ecosystem: Host-associated > Plants > Roots > Rhizosphere ... | reverse complement strand
GCGATCATCGGCGCTCACGAGATGCGCGACGAGGTTTCACCGGCGCTCGGAGCGAGGACGCGGCGCCCTCACCGAGCGCGCCGTCGATGGCGCCGGGGCCTCTTCGATGCGCGATGGCAGCAGCCGTCGAGCCTCGCACGCGTTCCCGAAACAATTTGGAACGCTCGCCTGCGTTGGCCGCCGGCGTCGAGCGACAAAGCGTTCCATTCGGTTTCCCCGAGCCCGCATGAGCGTCACTTTGAAACGCACCGTCACTTTGGGCAGGGTCCGCGGCCGTCCGAGGCGTTCCATCGGGTTTCGCATCGCTCGTTTGGGGAACGAAATGGGACGCTCGCCCGGTCGAACGCTGTCCGCCGGAGAGCCGCTCGGCGTCCTCGAAGGCGTGACTTCGCTCCGCCGACATTGACGGTGGCCGCGCCGAAGGTAGGGAGGCGGTCGGACGAGCGTTCCAGGACGGCCCCAGAGCGGCGTACGGGAAACCGGATGGAACGGGTCGCACACTCTCCGCAACCCCCGCCTCCCAGCAGACCGTTCCAAAGTGATGCTCAGACCTCGAACGGGAAACCGAAGGGAACGTTTCGTATGGTCACACGAACGCGAGCGAGCGCCCAGCGTTCCAAATTGTTTCCCGATCCGGGTGCCCAGGGTCGGGGTCTGGATCAGCGGCCCCCGAGCGCGACGAGCTCGCGCAGGCCGCCCGGAAGCTCCACCGCGACCCGACGACGGGCCGCACCGCGTCTCCCAGAGGCGTCTGGCCATCCATCCGTCTCCGACGCCCGCGGTCTCGAACTCCGTCGGCTCAGGCGGCCGAAGCCATTCCGGGCGCTGGTTCCGCGTCGAGGCGCTCGGCAATCCGTTCGGCCACGTACTTCGCGTCGCGGCCCACGCCGTGGATCATCGACGAGGACATCGCGTACAGGAACTGGAGCCCGATGAAGTAGAGCCCGGGCGACGACTCCACGACCCCGCGCTTCTGGCAGGGGTCACCGTGCGTGTCGAACACCGGCAGGTGAATCCAGGAGAAGCCGGGATGGAACCCGGTGCTCCAGATGACGTTCTGCACGTCGAGCGCCCGTCCGTCCTCGAGCACCGGCTTGCTGTTCTCCACGCCGCGCACCCGCCCCACGCGCTCCACGCCCGCCGCGGCGAGGTGCTTCGGCAGCGTCCGGATCAGCGGAGCCGCCCGGTGGCCCTGCGCCTTGACCTTGCGCCCGGGCGGCGTCGACTCGGAGAGCAGCCGGTGGAAGATCCCCCGGAAGAGCACCGGGGCGACCACCGACAGCCCGAACGGGGTCTGGAACCAGCTCGGCACCGCGCCCACGTCCGGTCCGGCGACCAGCACCGGATGCCCGGCCCGCCGGAGCTCGACCGCGATCTCCGCCCCCGAGTTTCCCGCGCCGACGAGCAGCACCGTCCCTGCCCGGAGCTGGGCCGGACGCTTGTAGGCGCTCGAGTGCAGCTGGACGATGGACGGGTCGAGCGCACCGGCGAAGGAGGGAAGCTTCGGCTTCTGGTAGTCGGCCATCGCGACCACCACCTCGCGGGCCAGGAAGCGCTGGGCGCCCGCGGTCAGCAGGTAGCGCTCACCGTCCCTGGAGAGCCCCTCCACGCGGACACCATTCCGGACCGGCAGCTGGAACTTCCGCGCGTACGCCTCGAGGTAGTCCCCCATCTCTTCCTTGGTCGGCATGTACCGCGGGGGCGCCGGGAAGGGCATGCCGTCGAGCCCGTCGTACCGGGCCGGCGTGAAGAGACGCAGCGAGTCCCACCGCTGACGCCACGAGTCCCCCACCCGCGCGTTCCCGTCGAGGATGACGAAGTTCCGGATGCCCTGGCGCGCCAGGTGGTAGCCCACCGAGAGCCCGGCCTGTCCGCCGCCGATGACGGCCACGTCGACCTCGGTCTCCGCCCGCCCCCGGCTCCGGGCGCGCGGCTCCAGCGCCTCGATCGCCTGCCCTTCCTCGACCACCACTGCGTCCTCGCTCCGCATCGACATCCTCCGGCTCGTTTACAGGATGCGATGTACCGAGCCGGGACGGGTGTCCGCGTCGGGGAAACCCTGCATTTTGAGTGGGGTGCCGGGATGGGGGATTTCCCCCATGCCCCGGGGCCTACACCAGCTTGTGGGTGAAGGCGTACGCCGTCGCGGCCGCCCGGGAGGACACCCCGAGCTTGAGGAAGATGTTGCTCACGTGCCGGTCGACGGTCTTCTCGCTCAGGAACAGCTCCTTGGCGATGACCTTGTTGGTCTTGCCCGCGGCGACCAGCCCCAGCACCTCGAGCTCCCGCGCGGTCAGCCCGTCCGGCCGCTGGCCCCGCTCCTCGACCGCGAGCGGCGGGAGGCGTGCCAGGTCGGGCTTCGCGCCCAGCTCCTCGAACACCTTGCGCGCCGCCGCGAGCTCCAGGGCGGCCCCGTCCTCGTCACCGAGGGCACGGCAGGCGAGCCCGATCGACACCCGGACGCGGGACGCGAGGTACGGCGCGCACTCCCGCTGCCACAGCGCGAGCGCCGGTCGCAGCGCCTCGAGCGCCTGCCGCGCATCGCCTTTCGCCAGCAAGACCTCTCCGCGGGCATGGGCAGCGATGGCCGCGAGCACCTGGGACTCGAACCGCTCCGACAGCCCGTCGAGATCCGCGCTGGCCTGCGAGGCGCCTTCCACGTCCCCGGCCGCCAGGGCGATCTCCACCATCGCCGGCAGCAACCGGGCCCGCTGGAGCGGCTCCGCGGAGGCGGAGTGCGCGCGACGGATGGACGCCAGGGCAGCGTCTCCCCTCCCCTGGGCCATCCGGAGCAGGGACAGGCCCGGCTGAGGCTCCCGTCCGAGCCGGTGCGCCTCGAGGTAGGACGCCTCCGCCTCGTCGAGCTCGCCGCGGAGCCGGTGCATCTCCGCCTTCTGGTAGTGGGCTCCGGGTGCGGCGAACGGATCGGAGGCCTGCGACAGACGCTCGCAGGCACGCCGTGCCTCCTCGAGCGCCGCGTCCCACTGGCCGTTCATCTCCATGACCTCGCAGCGGTGCACCATGCACACGCCGTTGAACGGCACCAGCTGCGGCTGTGACTCGCACCACCTCGCCAGCGCCGCCGTCCACTCCCGGCACCGGTCGAGCGCGTAGACCTGCCGGCAGCCCTCGATGAGGATGCAGTACACGATGGCCGGGACGATGGGCGCGTCCCCGTCGGACTTCACCGTGACCATCGCCTCGTCCAGCAGCGCGAGCCCCTCGCGGATACGTCCCTGCCGCAGGCGTGCCCGGCCCTGCATGCTCCTGGCGAGGGCGACCAGATCGGTCTCTCCGAACTGCTCGCCGATGCGCGCGGCCTCCGCTCCGTCGTCGAACGCCGCGTCGCACTCGTTCTGCTGGAGGTGCCTGAGCGTCTGCGGGATGCGCAGGTAGCCGGCGACCGCGCATGGCGTTCCCTCGCGCTCGAGCAGCCGCTCGACGCGGGCGAACCAGCCGTTCGCCTGACCGAACTCGCCGAAGGAGTTCAGCCGGTAGCCCAGCCAGAAGCCGACCCGCGCAGCGGTCAGAGGCTCGTCCGCGAGAACCAGATGGTAGGCCCGCTCGAGGAGGGTGAGCAGCTCCTGGTCCCGACCGCTCAGGCCCGCGGCCCACGAGTACGCCTCGAGGTCGGCGCGGCTCAGCGGCGACACCCGATCGATCGCGGAGAAGAGCTGGTAGGCATCGGCCCACGCCCGGCGCGCGTACGCCTCCCGCGCTCGCAGCAGCTCGGGAGGGGTCTCTGTGGCGACTCCGCTCATCGCCTCGCTCGCGGGTGAACTGTCAGAGCGGGAGGTCCCAGGTCAAGCCCACCCGGACCTCCACCAGGCCGACTCCCGACTCGGTCGCGACCCGGAGTGCGGCGTCGGCCGAGACGCGTGGCGAGAGTCGCCAGATCAAGCCTCCCAGCCCCGAAACCGTGACCGATGGGTTGCCACGCTCGGCCTCCATATACGTCTCGGCCACCGGGCGCACGATCCAGTCCGAGGGTCCCTCGACGATCACACCGATGCTCCCGGCGAACCGGTGCGCGCGCGACCAGGAGGGCACCAGGTTCAGATGCACGGTCAGCGCCGGCCAGCGCTGCGAGACGATGACCCCCGCCGCGACGCCGAAGCCGGATGGGCCCGCCGTCGCCGGAAGGAGCAGCTCGGGCTCGATCGCCACGCTCGGGCCCTCGCCATCCTGGAGGCTTCCCTTTCGCAGCACTCCCTTGAGCGCCACCCCGGCCTCGAACTGCGCGACCTCGCCGGGCTGGCGATTGGTGATGGTCGCGCTCGTCGCGGTGTCGAGCACCAGCTCCCATTCCGGGAGGATCCCGACGTTGAAGATGAAGGTCGGGACGAAGGCCATCCGACCCTGCGACCACTCCAGCTGCGCGGGGCCGATCTCGAGCTCGATGACGTGCAGCTCGGCGACGTCGGCGTCGGTCTGGTCGAACGGGCGGTAGGCCCGGGCGGCACCCGAGAGAAGCAGCACGGTCATCAGGCTCGGCCCGAGACAGCGGACATTCACCGGGCGGGCCCCGGCGCGTCATCCTCGTAGAACAGCAGCCGGCCGCCGCGCGGATCGCAGACCACCACGTGGCCACGCTCGTCGGCCGCCACACAGTGCGACTCCTGCGCCGCGGGCATCCGCCGGAGGGAGCGGAGCGAGCCGTCCGCCTCCACCGCGAACACCTCCAGGGTTCCCGCCTTCCCCGAGGGGACGTAGAGCCTCCGCGTCGACCCCGCGTAGGCAACGATGTCCACTCCCGCCCCGGTCGCCGCCCGGCCGGCCAGCTTTCCCTTGCCCGCGTCGATCACCGTCGCCGCGCCCTCGGCACAGCCGACGAAGAGCAGCCCGTGCTCGAGGTCGGCGGCGAGCCCGCGCGCGCCCTTGCAGCCGTTGCTCCACTTCGGACCGACCGCGCGGTCCTTGAGGCCGATCGCCAGCGTGTGCTCGTGCCAGGTGTTGGTGAAGGCGCGCCCGTGCGCCGCGTCGATGACCAGCGACTCGGGCCCGTCGGGCACGGCGATCTTCCCCACGCGCACGAGCGTCGGCTTCGCTCCTCCCTGGAAGCGGAACACCTCGATGGCCGAGGCGTCCGGCTCGGTGACCCACACCTCTGCCGTGGGCTCCACCCAGCGGACGTAATCCGGTCCGGATTCGAGCGGCGCCTCCGCGGCCGGACCGTCCCCCCGCACCGGCATCGCGAACAGCCGCCGCGAGGTCCGGTCGGCGACGAACAGCGTGTCTGCCCGCGCATCGGCCGAGGTCGCGCCTTGGCCGTGCCCGCCCTGCCAGGCCGGGAGCTTGCTCAGGCGTCCGAGCGCCTCGAGCTGTCGCGTGCCCGGGTCGAGGAGGAAGACGCTCCCGGTCCGCCCACCGGGGACGATGAAGCGCCCGAGCGCCCCGGAGAAGACGAGGTCGTCGAAGCCGATGCCCCCCTCGCCGCCGGGCACCGGGATCGGCGTCGGGCCGGCAAGCAGGATGAGCAGAACGATGGACCTCATTGACCGAGCCTCCGTTCGTCAGCGTGCCCCAGTCGGTTGCTCGCGGCGAGCGCCCGGGATGGTAAAGCGTCGGATGCCGGCGTGAACGAGAGGCTCCACAGATTGCGCACCGCCGCGCCCGCGCTGGCCCTGGCGCTCGTCGCGCTGCTCGGCCTCGGGTTCCAGCTGCAACTGCCTCGCGCCTTTCCCTCGGACGCCGACTATCGAGCAGTGGCCGAGGCGCTGGCCCGCGCCAGGGCGCCGGGGGACGTGGTCTTCCTCCATCCCTGGTGGACGGAGCGAGCGCGGCTCTTCGTTCCCGCCGACCTCCCGGTCGTCGGCTACCTCGGCCACACCTCGGACGATCTCGTCGACCACCCGCGCATCTGGGTGCTGGCCAACGAGCACCTCCCCCGGACGCCCGACGCCGACTTCCGTCGCAACTTTCTTCCCGACCGAACGCCGGCCGGCGAGTCGCGCCAGTTCGGGCCGCTCACCCTCGCCCCGTACCGGAACGGACGCGCGCGGAAGGTGCTCCTCTCGGCCATCGATGCCTTCGACCGGCTCGAGGTCTCGGTCGAGGGACCGGGCGTCTCGCCGCAGCCGTGCCAGCGCGCCGGCGGCCGCGTGCGCTGTCCCTTCGACGCCTCGATCGAGATCGCCTGGCACGAGGTCCTCTACCAGCCGGTCCGCTGCCTCTTCATCCTTCCGCCCTCCGGCGGCCGCACCCTGTCCATCCGGCTCCCCGACTCCCCCGCCGCGGAGACGCTCCTGCTCGAGTCGGGCATCACCTGGGAGCACGCCTGGCTTGCAGGACGCACCGACGTGCAGCTCACCCTGGAGAGCTCGGCCGGCGCACTCCACCTCCGCATCCCCGGGGCGCACGAGGGCCTGGTTCGCGGCGAGACCCCGGCGGTGAGCGCCGGGCCGTGGACCTTGAGGCTCTCCACCACCAGCACGCAGGACCGACAGATCTGCGTCCGCCTCCGCGCGCTCGGAGGCTCGCCGTGAGCCGCGCCCCGACGGTGCTGGACCGGCGCATCGCGCTCGGGCTGTGGCTCGTGGCCTTCGTCGTGCTCTGGGCCACCGAGCGCGCGGTGGGCTTCGTGCGCGACGAGAGCGTGTACTTCGCCGCCGCCGAGCAGTTTGCCCGCTGGTGGGCCCTGCTCTTCCACCAGCCAGCGGCCGCGCTGAGCGACCGCGTCATCGTCCAGGCCTTCGACTTCAACCACGAGCACCCGATGCTCATGAAGTCGCTCTTCGGGTGGTCGTACTCCCTCTTTCACCAGACGCTGGGCTGGGTCCGCCCCGCCGCCGGGTTCCGGTTACCCGCCTTCGCCGTGGCCGCCCTCATCCCCGCCATCCTCCACCTCTGGGGGTCGGCGCTCTGGGGCCGGCGGGTCGGGCTCTTCGCCGCGCTGTGTTTCTTCGTCGTTCCCCGCCACTTCTTCCACGCCCACCTGGCCTGCTTCGACATGCCGGTGGCCGCGATGTGGCTCCTGGTGGTGTACCTCTTCTGGCGCGCCGAGGAGGACCTCCGCTTCGCGCCGTGGACGGGCGTCGCCTTCGGCCTCGCGCTCGCCACCAAGCACAACGCCTTCTTCCTCCCGGTCGTGCTCACGCCCTTCGGCGTGCTCGCGGCCTGGCGCGCCTCCGGCGAGAACGGCCGCCGGGTGCTGGTGCACATGGCGGAGACGGTGGTGGCCTTCCTCGCCTACCTCGCGCTGCTGGTCGTCGTGAAGGGCCGCGATGGCCTGGTGCAGTCGTGGCAGCTGCTCTCACCGCAGACCTTCGGCGTGACGGCGCTGGTGGTGGCGCTCGCGGCCCTGGCGCTCCGGCTCCGCCGCCTGGAACCTGCGGCCTTCGTCCGCCTCGCCCCGCTGGTCGCGATGGGCCTCCTCGGCCCGGTCATCTTCTACGTCCACTGGCCGTACCTCTGGCACCACCCGGTGGACCGCATCGCCTGGTACTTCGACTTCCACGCCACGCACGTCCACTACGCCTGGACCTACTTCAACGACGTGCTGCGCGCGCCGCCCTTCCCCCTGCCCTACGTCTTCGTCGTGACGGCGATGACCCTTCCGGTCTCGCTGCTCCTCCCGATGGGCGTGGGCCTGGCCCGCACCGGGCTCCGGAACCTCGGAGACCTCGTCCCTGCCCTGGGACGGCGCTTCGGCCGGGGCGGGGCGACGGAGTGGCTGCTCGGGGTGAATGCCCTCTTCTCCATCCTCCTGATCAGCCTTCCGGGCGTGCCGCACTTCGGAGGGGTGAAGCACTGGCTCCCCTCGATGCCGTTCCTCGCGCTGCTCGCCGGGCGGGAGTTCGATCGTGCGTCAGCCGGGCTGTCGTCAGCGCTCGGGCTCACGGCGCGGCGCAGCATCGCCGCCAGCGTGGGACTGGGGGCCATCGTCCTGCTGCCCGCCCTGACGATGACCATCCATGTGCACCCGTACGGTACATCCGCCTACGGCGAGCTGGCCGGTGGAATCCCGGGCGCGGCCAGCCTGGGACTGCAGCGCCAGTACTGGAGCAACAACGTCACCGGCGTTCTGCCGTGGATCAACGCGCACAGTCGGTCCGGGACGCGACTATGGCTCCACGAGGTGAACGGCCTGTCCTTCCGCGACTACCAGCGCAATGACATGCTGAGAAGAGACGTCATCCCCACGGGCGGCCCCGAGGACGCGGACCTCGCCGCCGTCCAGTACCACCAGGAGTTCCGCGAGCAGGAGGTCTTGGTCTGGCAGGCCTTCGGGACCTGGGTCCCAGCGACGGGCCTGTACCTCGACGAGACACCGCAGGTGGTCGTCTACCGACGCCCCACGCCCTGACCCTGGTCGGTCCTGGCTGACGCTCGGAGACGTCACCGCCGGAAAGGGGAGAGAGGCTGTGAACAGTCGTCACGTCGCGGTCGGAGTCTCACTGGCGGTGCTCGCCGCGTGCGGTCGTTCCACAGCGCCGGTACACCGCGCGGAGCTCCGGCGCATCTCCGGGGACACGATCCAGATCGTGCCCAGCGAAGGTCAGCTGCCGTATTGCCTGGTGTTCACCCACGCAGGGAAAGGCCAGGTCCGGCAGCTCACGATGAGCAAGAGCAACAACTCGGTGAAGTGTCCCGCGGGAGAGCCCGTGCTCGGGCTGACCTACAAGATTCCCGTGGATGAAGGGCCGGTGAAGGTTCACGTCTTCTTCTCCGACCAGCGGCTGGAGGCGGCCAGCGTGGCCAACCAGCTCAACGACATGAGCAACCCGAGCTTCAATCCGATCGACTTCCGGCTTCCCGGAAGGGTCGTGGTGGAGACCATCGACTTCACCCCGACTGCGGGCGGCGAGCCGGAGCCCGGACAGCTCATGCCGAAGCCGTCCCAGCCCGCGGCAAACAACAACCCGCGGGGCTGAGCCCGATGCAGCGCTTTCGCCCGCCGGCGGCCTCAGAACGCCGCGCGGGCGATGGCGAGAAGGTCCGCCTCGGTGGTCCGCCGGGGGTTCCCCTGGTGGGAGGCGTCGCGGAACGCCAGCTCGGCGATCCGAGGAAGGTCGGGCTCCTTCACTCCCGCGTGCGAGAGCCGCGTCGGAAGCCCGACGTCGGCCACCAGCCGGCGCACGCGATCGATGGCCACCCCGGCGAGCACGTCCTCCACCGCACCGGAAGGCTCTCCCATCGCGAGCGCCACGCGGGCCAGCCGCGCCTTGCACTCGCCGCGGTTGAAGGCCATCACCGCGGGCAGCACCACCGCGTTGGCGAGCCCGTGGTGGAGGCCGGCGACCGGAGTGAGTGCGTGCGCCAGCGCGTGCGCGTTCCCCAGGCCCTTCTGGAAGGCCATCGCTCCCTGCATCGCGGCGATCATCATGTCCAGCCGCGCCTGTGGATGGGTGGGCTTCTCCATCACCACCGGAAGCGAGCGCGCCACGCGACGGATGCCGTCGATGGCCACCGCGTCGGCGAGCGGGTGGAAGCCGTTGCTCAGGTACGCCTCGAGGCAGTGGGTGAAGGCGTCGAGGCCCGTTGCGGCGGTCGCCCGCGGCGGAAGGCCGTAGGTCAGCTCGGGGTCGACGATGGCGGCGCGGGGCAGGAGCTGCGGGGCGAAGATGACCGTCTTCCGCTGGGTGTCCTCGAGGAAGGCCACGCCGCTCCGGCTCACCTCGCTGCCCGTGCCGGCGGTCGTCGGGATGGCGATGAGGGGCGGGAGCGGATGGGTGACGAAGCGATCGCCGCCGGTGGCGTCGTCGTACTGGCTCAGCGGCGGAGCGTGGCTGGTGAGCAGCTGCACCAGCTTCGCCGCGTCGAGAGGACTGCCGCCGCCGAGGGCGATGATGCCGTCGCAGCCGCCGGTCCGGTACGCCTCGAGCCCGGAGAAGACGTCCGGCTCGGTCGGATCCGGCGTCACCCGGTCGAAGAGGACGTGCACGATGCCCCCTTCGCCGAGAACCGCGATCACCCGGTCGCCGAGGCCGGCCTTCATCACGCCGGCGTCGGTCACCACCAGCGGACGGCGCATGCCGAGTCGCTGCACCTCGTCGGCGAGGCGCTTCAGCGCGCCCGCCCCGACCACGACGCGGGTGGGCCAGGAGAGGACGGTGATGCGGGGCGCGGCCGGAAGATCGAAGAACGGGGTGTCCATGGTCAGGCGAGCTCGAAGTAGCGCTCCAGCTCCCAGGTGGTGACGGCCCGCTCGAACTGCCGGACCTCCCAGGCGCGGGTGCGGAGGTAGTGGTCGACGAACTCCTCGCCGAGGAGCTCGCGGGCGACGGTGCTCCGGTCGAGGAGGGCGATGGCGTCCTTCAGGCTTCGCGGCAGCGGCGCGGCGTCGCCGCGGTAGGCGTTGCCCGTGATTGGCTCGGGCGGCTCGACCTCGTGCTCGATGCCCCAGAGGCCGGAGGCGAGCGAGGCGGCCATTCCCACGTAGGGGTTCATGTCCGCGCCGAGGAGCCGGAACTCCACGCGCATCGCCTTCGAGTCGGTGCCGATGGTTCTCAGGGCGCAGGTGCGGTTCTCGCGGCCCCAGGTCGCCGAGGTCGGCGCCCAGGTGTTCTCCACGCTGCGCTTGTAGCTGTTGATGGTGGGCCAGTAGAGCGCGGTGAATTCGGGCATGAGCTTGAGCTGGCCGCCGAGGTAGTGCCGGAGCGTCTTCGACACGCCTCCCTCGGCGCGGGAGTCGTGGAAGGTGTTCTTCGTCCCGTCGAGGCTCCACAGCGACTGGTGGACGTGCCCCGAGCAGCCGGGGAGCTTCGCGTTCGGCTTGGACATGAAGCAGGCGGTGAGACCGTGCCTGGCGCAGATCTCCTTCGCCGCCGACTTGAAGAGGACCGACTTGTCGCCGGCCTTCTCGAGCTCGTCGTAGCGGATGGCGGTCTCGTACACGCCGGGGCCGGTCTCGGTGTGAAAGCCTTCCACCTCGAGCCCGAAGGCGTTGCACCCGTCGAGCAGCGCGTGAACCAGGTCCGAGCTCTGCGAGGTGCGGAGCCAGGAGTAGCCGAACATTCCGGGGTCGAGCGGCTCGAGGTTCTGGAACCCCTTGGCCCGGAGCGAGCCCGGCGTTTCCCGGAAGATGAAGAACTCGTACTCGCTGCCGAACCTGGGGAGGAAGCCCTGGGCCCGAGCGCGCTGGCCGACGCGGCGGAGGAGCCCCCGGGGGCTCGGGCCGTAATCCGAGCCGTCGGGCATCACGAAGTCGAGGAGGAAGGCGGCGGTGGCCGGCTCCCAGGGAATCATCCGCGCGGTGGACAGGTCGATGCGCGCCTGGAGGTCGGGGTAGCCGGTGTGCCAGCCGGTGACCTGGGCGTTGTCGTAGAGCTCGTCGGCGACGTCCCAGCCGAAGACGACATCGCAGAAACCGAGCCCGGCGCGGGCGCAGGAGGCGAACTTGTCGAGGCTGACGTACTTGCCCCGCAGCACGCCGTCGAGATCGACGCCGGCGATCTTCACCTGGGTGGCGCCCTTGTCCTCGAGCCAGCGCAACGTCGACTCCACCGGATCCACCTTGCCCCGGGCCTGCTTCGAGGAGCGAGCGGCGGGTCGGGTCACTCGGGCTCCGGCACGGGGCATGGGTCAGACCTCCGGGAGTTGCGTCCAGACCGTCTTCAGCTGGGTGTAGTTCTCGAGCGCGTGCGCCGACAGGTCCCGGCCCCAGCCGGACTCCTTGTAGCCGCCGAAGGGCGCCGCATCGTCGAACTCGTTGAAGCAGTTGATCCACACCACGCCGGCCTGGACCTTCTTGGCGAGGGCGTGGGCGCGAGCGACGTCGCGGGTCCAGATGCTCGCGGCGAGGCCGTAGCTCGTCCCGTTGGCCTTGCGGAGCGCGTCGACCTCGTCGTCGAAGCGCAGCACCGAGAGGACGGGGCCGAAGATCTCCTCCTGGGCGATGCGCATGTGCGGCTGGACGTCGGTGAAGACGGTCGGCTTGAGGAAGTTGCCCTTCGCCTTGACGCCCTCGCGGTCGCGCTCGCCACCGCAGGCGAGGGTCGCGCCCTCGCTCTTCCCGGACTCGATGTACTTGAGGATGGTCTCCAGCTGGTGCTGGCTGACCTGGGCGCCCATCTCCGTCATCGCGTCCAGCGGGTCGCCCACCACCATCTGCTTTGCACGGGCGACGAGCTTCTCGACGAAGGCGTCGTGCGCCTTGGCGTGCACCAGGACGCGGCTGCCGGCGTTGCAGACCTCGCCCTTGTTCCCGAAGATTCCCCAGAAGCAGGCCTCGACGGCCTTCGCCATGTCGGCGTCGGCGAAGACGACCTGAGGACTCTTCCCGCCGAGCTCGAGGGTGAGCTTCTTCAGATTCGTGTCCGCCGAGGCGTGGAGCAGCCGCCGCGCCGTGCGCACGGAGCCGGTGAAGGCGATCTTGTCCACGCCGGGGTGGCGGGCCAGCGCCTCGCCGGTCGGGGCGCCGTAGCCGGGGAGGACGTTGAGCACGCCGGGCGGAAAGCCGACCTCGCGCGCGAGCTCGCCGAGCTTCATCGCGGTGAGCGGGGTGAGCTCGCTGGGCTTGAGGATGACGGTGCAGCCGCTGGCGAGGGCGGGGCCGAGCTTCCAGCAGGCGAGGCAGGTGGCGTAGTTCCAGGGGACGATGGCGGCGACGACGCCGACCGGCTCGCGGAGGACGTAGGTGAGGAAGTTGCCGTCGACCGGGAGGACCTCGCCGGTGATCTTGTTCGACCACTCGGAGGCGTAGGCCAGGGTGGCGCTCCCGGGGGCGACGTCGCCGCGGATGGCCTCCTTGAAGGTCTTGCCGTTCTCCATCGAGGCGACGAGGGCGAACTCCTCGCGCCGCTCCCAGAGGGCGTCGGCGAGCTTGCGGACGAGCTTGCCGCGGGCGCTGGGGTTCATGCGCGACCAGGGGCCGGACTCGAAGGCGCGGCGGGCGGCGTGGACGGCCTTGTCGACGTCGGTGGTTCCGGCGGCAGGCGCCTGGAAGAAGGTCTCGCCGGTGGCGGGATTGGTGAGGGGGACGGTGCCTCCATCGAGCGGGGCGACCGATTCGCCGTCGATGAGGAGCTTCGGCTCGGGGAGCCGGGGCGTCATGCTGCGTGCGTCGGACATGCCAGAAGGTGTCCCTCGCGCGCGGGGGGCGGCGCAAGCACGGCGAGGTGACGGCGTCGTGTCGGGGACCGCCCGGCGGCCCGGAGTCGTACTTCTCTGTCGCGGGGGCCCGGGGCGCCGGGGTAGACGGGACGAATGCGCCGTCCCGTGCTCGTCGCGCTGCTGGTGCTCGTCGGATGTGCCTCCACCAAGGTGCTGTCGACCTGGACCAACCCCGCGTTCCCGGCGCGGAAGATCAAGAGCTTCGCCGTCTTCGCGTCGACCGGATACCCGACCGGGCGGATCGAGTTCGAGCAGCAGCTCACCGACGCGCTCCGCAGGCGCGGGCTGGACGCGATCGCCGGCTACAACTTCGTCGCCTACGACGAGTACCCGGGCAGGGACGAGATCCTCCGCCGCGTCCAGGCGAAGGGCATCCAGGGCGCGCTGATCAGCAAGACGATCCAGAGCTTCAGCCAGGACCAGATCAACCCCGTGGTGGTCGGCGGAGCGGTGTCGTCCGGCTGGGATGCGGCGGGGTTCTACGAGTACTGGTCGGCGCCGCTCACCTTCGCCGAGTACACGACCGAGGAGAACAAGTTCATCGGCGAGACGGTGCTCTGGGCGCTCCCGGACGACAAGGCGATGTGGGCGATGCGGACGGCGACACGCCGGACCGACCCGGGCGCCTTCGCCGACGACATCGCAGCGACCGTCGCAGCGGACCTCCGACGGGCCGGGATCCTCCCCGAGTAGCCGCACCCGCGGGCCAGGGCACGCACTCCCGGATTCCGCCGTTCACGAGCGCTCGGGGGCGGCCACGCTCTTGCATGGACCGCAGACGTGCAAGACTCGCGACGTGAGCGATCGCTGGGAGCGGATTCTCGACCAGAAGCCGGTCAGTCTTCACGAACACCTCCTGGACGAGGCGGCGAAGCTGCTGCTCGTCGACCTCAGGACGTGGCCGCTCCCCATCGAGGAGATCGATGAGCAGACCGGCGCCGGGATCGCCGAGTTCTTCGCACCCGATGCACCGCGTCCCTCGCCCGCCGTCCTCGCCGCGGCGATCAAGCTGGCCCGCTGGGACCTCGACCGCGAGCACGAGGCCTACGACGACTTCATGCGGAACCGGCGGTACCAGGAGGCTGGCATCACAGAGGGCGAGCGACCCGTCCTGCTCCTCGTCTCGCGCTGGGTGCTCGAGCAGCTTCTCGCGCTCTCGGATGCCACGGAGGGCCGGGTCGACCGCCGCGCGCTCCTCCGGCTCGTGGATCGACTCGAGGTCGGGCTCTCCCGCGCCGGTGCCGCGAGCTGACGCTCGACGCATGGGCGGGGCGGAGGCCTGATGGCGACGCTCGGGCACGTCGCGGTGGGAGTCGTCGCGGCGCGCTGGCGGGCATCGAGGCCCGGAGCTCCTCCGCTCGGACTCTCGATGCTCGGCCTGTCCGCGCTGGCACTTCTCCCCGACGTGGACTTCATCGCCTTTCACCTCGGAATCCCCTACTCCCATCCATTCGGTCACCGCGGGATGACGCACTCGCTCCTCTTCGCGGTGCTCGTCGGCCTTCTCGTCGCGCTCGGGCTCCGCCTGCGACGACGCCCGGTGCTGCTCGATGCCCTTCTCGCGGCCCTCGTCGTCGCCAGCCACGGCCTGCTCGACGCGATGACCACCGGCGGCCTCGGCATCGAGTTCTTCTGGCCGTTCGACACCGACCGGTACTTCCTTCCCTGGCGGTTCATCCCCGTGGCCCCCATCGGCGCGCGGATGCTGAGCGCCCGGGGACTCTCCGTGCTCGTCACCGAGGCCGTGCTCTTCCTGCCGGCGTGGGCCTACGCCTTCTGGCCGCGGCCAGCGCCCCGCCCGTCGATGGAGTGAGCCACCGCCTCAGCGCGGGCGAACCTCGTCGACGATCCGCTGTGCGCCGTACACCGTCTCCAGCGCCCGGAGGATGAGCTCGCTGTGGACGAAGACCGCGCGACGTCGGGTCTCGTCGTACCCGAACGGCGTCGCCGTCCCGAAGGAGTTCTGGTCGAAGTTGAGCGCCACCAGCTCGCCCTTGCGATCGATGATCGGTGACCCGGAGTTGCCACCCACCGAGTCGGGCGTCCCCACCACGTTGTAGGGAAGCGAGTCCGGCAGCTTGCCCTTGGCGGCGACCCACGCCGGCGGGAGCTCGAACGGAGGGCGTCCCGTCGCCCGCGTCCACAGACCCGCGAGCTCTGTGCGCCAGGGGATGGCCCGCCCGGGCAGCTGGTAGCCACGCACCGTCCCGTAGGAGAGCCGGGGGGTATACGTCGCGTCCGGGTAGACCGCCGTCCCGAAGACGTCGAAACGGACACGGGCGATCACCTCGCCGTTGCTCTTCAAGGTCGCATCCAGCACCTCGAAGCGCTTCCGGACCGCGCGGGACTCCTCGTCGACGGCAGCAGCGAGCTGCAGCATCGGATCGCTCTTCAGCGCTTCGCCCAGCGCAGTGTCGTCCTCCCAGAGGCGCTTCCGCACCGCTGGGTCGCCGAGCTTCGTCCCTCCGACCACGCGCGCTGCGAGGTCCTCGGGCGTCTCCCGCGACAGCAGCTTCTGGACGACGGGGTGCTCGGGCCGGAGCTCCTCACGCATCTTGCCGAGTGACCACCCGAGCGTGGCGGTCTCCAGCTGAGCGTGGACCGGCGCCGTGGAGAAGAGATCCGAGGTCAGGGCGGGGAGGCTCGCCTCCTGGTACTCGCGCAGTCGCTGCTCGGAAGGGAGCTTCCGTTCGGTGCGGCTGCGCACGAGCTCGCGGGCTGCCACGAAGAGCCGCGAGTCGAACCCCCACGGCTTCTCCGTGACCGGGCTCGCCAGCTCCCCCTGGTCCTCGAGGTACCGGAACTCGCTCCGGAAGCCGAGGTACTCGTTGGTTGCCCGTTCGATCTCGTCCCAGGCGCGGGAACGCTCCTTCTGTCGCGGATCTGCGCTCGCGCGAGACCGGAGCGTCTTCTCCTCACGCTCCCTCGCGGCCATGAACTTCGGATCGGAGAGGACCCGCCACTGGCCCTTCGCCCGCTTCAGGTTGTTCTCCACCGTTTGCAGCGCGTTGAGCGCGATCCGCGCCTGCTCCGGGCCCCGCTGGCGGAAGCCCTGAAGGTACCCGCGCAGCTCGGACAGCCGCAGGCCCCATTCCGGGATGACCACGTCGCGCTGGTAGCGGAGCTGGGCCATGGTGAGCAGGCGCAGCGTCTTCCCCGGATTGCCGGTCATGAAGACCAGGTCCCCGTCGCTCGCCCCGGTCTTCGACCAGCGAAAGTACTCGGGCGTCGCGGCCGGCTTGCCGTCCTCGTAGATGCGGAGGAAGGCCACGTCGAGCGCCCAGCGCGGGTACTCGTAGTTGTCGAGGTCACCGCCGAGGTTGGAGATGGCGTCCTCGGAGACGAACACCAGGCGGACGTCGTTCCACCGGCGGTAGCGATACAGGTTGTAGAGACCGCCCCGGTAGAGGCTGACCACCTGGCAGCGCGTCTTCGCGTCGACCTGGCAGGCCTTCTCGATGGCGCCGGTCTCGGCCCGGAGCGCGGTGGCGAGGGCCTCACCGGTCTTGCCGCGCGTTGCCTTCCCGATGCGCTCCGTGACGTCGGTGATCTCGACCAGCTGATCCACGTGCTCGCCAGGGCAGCGCAGCTCGTCCTCCTGCCTCTTCGCGACGAAGCCGTCCTTGATCAGATCGCGGCCGGAGCTGGAGAGGTCCTCGGCGCAGTCGGCGGCGCAGTGGTGGTTGGTGACGATCAGCCCGCCGGGCGAGACGAACCCGGCCGAACATTCCTTGGTGCGGGCCGAGGCCAGCCGGACGTGCTCGAGCCACTTCGCATCCGGCGAGAAGCCGTACCTCGCCTTGACCGCCGCCGAGGGGAACCGGTCGAAGGTCCACATCCCCTCCTCCGCCCAGGCCAGGCTGGACACGGCGAGCACCGCAACCACGACCGCTGTTCTCACGCTTCCTCCAGGTCAGGGGGCCCGTTCCTAGCGGAGCCTCCCGGGTGAGATCACCGTAGTGGCGTCGGACGGCTTTCGGCGTGTAGAGCAGCGAAGAACCTCGCGGAGCCGGTCGCGGCTCTCGGCAGGCACCCCATGAACTTACGACACGCTGCGTCCGGAATCGTGCTCGCGACCTTCCTCTCGAGCACCTCCGGCGCTCTCGCCGCCCCGGAACTCACCGTTGCAGATGCCATTCGCGCCGCGTGGACGCACGACGCGCGCCTGCAGGCGTCCTCGGCACAGGCCACCTCCGCCGCCCGCGGCGCCGAGGCCGCGGACTGGGCGCTCGGACCGACGCTGGTGCTCGGCGCGCAGGGCACGGTCACCTCCCAGCCCTCGCGGACGTTCGGCCTCCTCCTCGACCAGGGGAAGATCACCGCGGCGGATTTCGCCCCGGCGCGGCTGAACACCCCCGAGGCGCGAGGCAGCCTCGGCCTCTCCGCGGTGGTCGAGCAGCCGCTCATCGACGCGGCGCTCTGGGCCGCCCGCCGTCGCGCACACGCCGCGGCCCAGTCGGAGGAGGCCGGTCGCGCGGCGATGCAGCGGCAGGTCGCCCTCGATGCGGTGCGCGCGTACTTCTCGGTCCGCGCCGCCGAGGAGGCACTGGCCTACGCAGACGAGGCGCTCCGGACGGCCCGCGACACCGAGACCTTCGTGAAGGCGCGCGTCGCCCAGGACGTCCTGCTCCAGTCCGAGGGCTCGCGGAGCACCGCCTACCGCGCCCAGGCCGAGGCCGAGCGCGCCGCCACGGTCCGCCAGCTGGCCCAGGCCCGCACCGGGTTCACCCTCCTCGTCGGCGAGCAGCCGCCCGCGGGAAGCCTGGTGACCCCGCTCGTCCCTCCCGACACACCGGTCGCGGCGAAGGTCGAGGAACGCCCGGAGCTCCGCGCCGCGCGCGCCGGGCTCGAGGCCCAGACCGCCGCCACCGACGAGGCCCACGGCCGCCTGTGGCCCACCCTCCTCTTCCAGGGCGGCGTGGCCACCGAGCGCGGCGCATCCTTCGACGGGAACACCTGGGGGATGGCCTTCCTCGTCCTCCGCTGGCACGGCTCGGTCGCAGACTTCAAGACCGCCGACGCCGCCGACTCCGCCCGCGCCGCGGCCGACGCCCGACGCATCGGCCAGGAGCGCGCGCTCGCCGCCGAGCTGGAGGAGGCCCGCGCCTCGGTGGCCGCGTCCTCGGCAGCGCTGGAGGCCGCACGCACCGCGGTCAGCGCCTCGGAGCAGGCGCGGGACCAGCGACAGGCCCGCCACCGCCAGGGCCTCGTCCCGCTCACCGAGCTGCTGGACGCCGAGACCGGCCTGACCTCCGCCCGGGCCCTGCTCCTCCGCAGCGCGCTTCAGGCAAGGCTCGCCCGCGCCGAGCTCGAGCACGCCTCGGGACAGCCGGTGGAAGGAGTCCGCCCGTGAGGAGGCCCTTTCTGGTGGTGCTCCTCGCAGCCGCCTGCAGCGGAGGCCATCCTCCCGCCGCCCCCGAGCTGCCAGCGGTGAAGGTGAAGCTCGTCCCTGCCGAGGAGCTGGGGGAGCGCACCTGGGTTCCGGTGACGGTGACCGCGGTGGACCACGCCGTCATCGCCACCCGCGTCTCGGCTCGCATCGCCGACATCACCGTCGCCGAGGGCGCGCGGGTCAAGCGGGGCGACGTCCTGGTCCGCCTGTCCGACGACGACGTCCGCGCGACGCTCAGGGCCGCCGAGAGCCAGCGCGACGTGGCCGAGGCCCAGGTGAAGCGCATCCAGGCGCTGCGCTCGGCGAATGCCGCCACCGCGACCGAGGTCGACGCGGCGATGACCGCCCGCGCCGACGCCCTCGCCCGGGTGGAGGCCGCGCGTGCCACGCTGGCCGACACCGTCCTCCGCGCTCCCTTCGACGCCGTCGTGCAGCGGAAGTGGGTCAGCCGGGGACAGCTGGTGAGCCCCGGCTCGCCGCTGCTCGAGCTGGACGGAACGGTGGTCGAGCTCACCGGGACGCTCTCGGAGGCCGAGGCCGCCGGCGTCGCCGTGGGAGCGGAGGTCCCCTTCCGCGTCGGGACGGCGCAGGGGAACGCCACGCTCGTCGCGCTCTCGCCCGGCGGCGATCCGCTCTCTCACCGCAGCGCCTTCCGCGCCCGTCCGGCGGCCGGGGCACCCGCGCTGCGCAGCGGCGACTTCGGGCGAATCGGGGTCAAGGGCGCGGGAGGTCCGCGGCGTGCCGTTCCGCGCAGCGCGGTGGTGCAGCGAGGCGACCTGAGCGGCGTCTTCGTCCTCGCCGACGGACGCGCGGCGCTCCGCTGGCTGCGCCTCGGTGAGCCCGAGGGAGATCAGCTCCCGGTCCTGGCCGGCCTCGCCGCGGGAGAGCGAGTCATCGACGCGCCGGCGAACGTCCACGACGGCCAGCGGGTGGAGGTCGCCGGTGACTGAGCGCCGCCCGGGAATCGCCGGCCGGATCGCGGCGAGGACCATCAACTCCCCGCTGACCCCGCTCGGCATCGTCGCCGCGGTGTTGCTCGGCGTGGTCTCGGTGCTCACGACGCCACGCGAGGAGGAGCCGCAGATCATCGTCCCGATGGTCGACGTCTTCGTGCCCCTGCCCGGTGCGACGCCGGGCGAGGTCGAGGCCGAGGTCACCGTCGGGCTCGAGAAGCGGCTGTGGGGCATCCCCGGCGTCGAGTACGTCTACTCGACCAGCGCTCGCGACGGCGCCCTCGTCACCGCCCGGTTCCGGGTCAACGAGCCGCTCGAGCCGAGCCTGGTGAAGGTGCGCCAGGAGATCGACGCCCACCCCGAGCTCCTCCCGCCGCGCGCCTTGCGCCCCGCGGTCACCCTGGTGACCATCGACGACGTCCCGGTGGTGACCGTCACGCTTCACGGCGGGGACCTGGCACCGGGCGTGCTCCGCCAGCTGGGCCAGGAGGTGGCGCGCGAGCTGGCGACCATCCCCGAGGCAGCGCAGGTCCAGGTCCTCGGCGGCGCACGGAGGGTCATCCGGATCGAGCCGGATCCCCGGCGGCTCCGAGAGCTGGACGTCTCGCTGGGGGAGATTCGCCAGGCGGTGCAGTCGGCCGACGCCGAGGCCACCGCGGGAAGCCTGGTGGACCAGAACCGACGCGTCGAGCTGTCGGCCAGCACTGCGGTGAACGGGGCCGAAGATCTACGCCGCCTGGTGGTCGCCCGCCGTGGGGGACGGCCCATCCTCCTCGGCGACGTCGCGCAGATCGGCGACGGACCGGAGCGCGACCCGGCGGTGGTCCTGACCGCGAGCCGGCAGCGTCCCGGCTTCGAGCAGGCCGTCTCGATCGACGTGGCGAAGCGGCGCGGCGCCAACGCCACCGTGCTCGCGGATCAGGTGAAGACGCGGCTGGCGGCCCTGCGCGGAGGGCTCATCCCGGCCACCGTGACGGTCGAGCTGACCCGGAACTCCGGGGACACCGCTCGCGAGCGCTCCGACGAGCTGATCCGCCACCTCCTCATCGCCACGCTCTCCGTGGTGACGCTGGTGGGCTTCGCGATGGGCTGGCGCTCGGCGCTGGTGGTCGGGATCGCGGTGCCGGTGACGCTCGCCCTCACCCTCCTCATCAACCAGCTGCTCGGCCACACGCTGAACCGGATCACCCTCTTCGCGCTCATCTTCTCCATCGGCATCCTGGTGGACGACGCGATCGTGGTCGTGGAGAACGTGCACCGGCACCTCTTCGACCCGGAGCGGAAGCACGGCCTGGTCCGCACGGTGCTCGACGCGGTCGACGAGGTGGGCAATCCCACCATCCTCGCCACCTTCGCGGTCATCGCCGCGATCCTCCCGATGGCCTTCGTTCGCGGGCTGATGGGACCGTACATGCGGCCGATCCCGATCGGCGGCAGCCTGGCGATGCTCTTCTCGCTCGGGGTCGCGTTCGTCGTCGCGCCCTGGGCGGCGCTCCGGCTCCTGGGACACGACCATCGCCGAGGCTCGGAGGGGCGCGAGACATGGTCCACCCGGACGTACCGCCGGATCATGCGGAGTCTCCTGCACTCCGGCCGCGCCCGCCTCGGCTTCCTCGCGCTGATCCTGGCGCTCTTCGCCGGCGCGGTGGCCCTGGTGGGAGTCGGCTTCGTCCGGGTGAAGATGCTGCCCTTCGACAACAAGTCCGAGTTCCAGGTCTTCGTCGACCTGCCGGCCGGAGCGACGCGCGAGCAGTCCCTCGCGGTGGGCCAGCAGCTGGGCCGGGTCCTCCTCCAGGACGCGGACGTCGAGGGCGTCCAGGTGCACTCCCTCACCGCCGCGCCGATGACCTTCGTGGGCATGGTGCGCCACACCTTCCTCCGCGGCGCGCCCGAGCAGGTGGACCTCGCGGTGCAGCTGGTGGGCAAGCACGCACGGAGGCGCTCCAGCCACGAGATCGCCACCGTGCTCCGGCCGAAGCTGACGGAGATCACCGCCCCGCTGGGCGCGCGGCTCCGCCTGGTGGAGATCCCGCCCGGGCCGCCGGTGCTGGCGACGCTGGTCGCGGAGATCTACGGACCGAGCGCGGCCGCGCGCGACGGCTTCGCGACCCAGGTGCGCGACGCGTTCCGCTCCACGCCAGGGGTGGTGGACGTCGACTCGTCGCTGGAGGCGGTGACTCCCCGCACCGAGCTCCGTGTGGACCGCGAGCGCGCTGCGCTCCAGGGAGTGAACCCGGCGGCGGTCGTCGAGGCGCTGGCGCTCACCCAGCCGAGCATCGAGCTCGGGACGATGAGGGTCGACCGCGGCACCACCCGGGTCCCGATCGTGCTCGGTCTCGCCCCTGTCCACCGCGCCCAGCTCGCGGATCTGCTGCAGATCCCCGTCCAGGGAGAGCGGGGCGCCGTGCCGCTGGAGACCCTCGTCCGCCAGTCCGCGGAGGAAGGACCGCCCCGCCTCCGCAAGAACTTGATGCCGGTCAGCTACGTCCTCGCCGAGCTGTCGGGGAGCGAGGAGAGCCCGGTCTACGCGCTGGTGGCGCTGAACCGGAAGCTGGACGCGATCCAGCCCCAGGGCGTGCCGGTGCCCCGGTACGGCCTGTCGATGCCGGCGGACACCGAGCGCCTGTCGATGAAGTGGGACGGCGAGTGGCACATCACCCTCGAGGTGTTCCGGGATCTCGGGCTGGCCTTCGCTGCGGTGCTGGTCCTGATCTACGTGCTGGTCGTCGGCTGGTTCGAGAGCTTCGTCATCCCCTTCGTGGTGCTGCTGCCGATCCCGCTGAGCCTCATCGGCATCCTTCCGGCACACGGGCTGCTCGGGGCGTTCTTCACCGCGACGAGCATGATCGGCTTCATCGCCGGGGCGGGGATCATCGTCCGGAACAGCATCATTCTCGTGGACTTCATCCAGCTGAAGGTCTCGGAGGGGATGCCGCTGGAGGCCGCGGTGGAGGAGGCGGGCGTCGTGCGCTTCCGGCCGATGCTGCTCACGGCGGCGGCGGTGGTCGTGGGCAGCGCGGTGATGCTGGCCGACCCCATCTTCCAGGGCCTGGCGATCAGCATGATGGCCGGCGAGATCGCGGCGACGCTGCTTTCCCGCATCGCGGTGCCGGTGCTCTACACGGTCCTTGCTCGCCGGTTCGCCTTCGCTCCGGTGCCGGTCGCCGCGGGGGCACCGGCGAAGGATGCCGACGGGGAGCGACTGGCGGCGAAGTAGAGGTAGGCTCGCCCGGGTCAGGAGGTTTTCATGGCCTTTGCCGAGTTCATGAGCACCCCGCTGGGGCGTGGCCTGCGCATCGTCTTCGGCGCCTTCCTCATCTACCTGGGGCTCAACGTCATCCAGGGCGTCGGCGGGATGGTGGTCGGCGTGCTCGGAATCGTCCCGATCGTGACCGGGCTCCTCAATCTTTGCATCCTCGGTCCGCTGCTCGGCGCGCCGATGCGGCCGCAGGCGAAGACGGCTCCACCGAAGGGCTGAGGCTCAGGCCGCTCCGGCCGCGGTGCGGATCCACGACTCGAGCGACCGCTCGGGCTGCACCCCCATCCGCCGCTCCTGCTCCTTGCCCTCGCGGAAGAGCACCGCGGTGGGAATCGCGCGGATCCCATGCTGCGCTCCGGCGTCCGGATTCTTCTCCGTGTCGACCTTGAGCACGATCGCGTCGCCGGCCATCCGCCGCGCCACCTGGTCGAAGATGGGCCCGGCCACGCGGCACGGCGCGCACCACGGCGCCCAGAAGTCCACCAGCACCGGCACGGGCGAGGACGCGATGGCCCGGGCGAGCCCGGCGGAGTCCACGTCCTGCGGCGCTCCGGTGGTGGGGAGCGTCTCCTTGCAGCGCCCGCACACCGGCGTTCCGCTCCCCGAGCCGACCCGGTTGAAGGCACCGCAGCTCTGACATCGGTAGGTCGCCATCGCTCGCCTCAGCGCAGCCGGGTGACCAGCACCCGTTCCTCGGTCAGCTCGTCCATCGCGTAGCGCACGCCCTCGCGCCCCAGGCCGCTCCGCTTCACTCCGCCGTAGGGCATGTTGTCGCTGCGGAAGCTGGGCGCGTCGTTGACGATGACCCCGCCCACCTCGAGGCCGTGGAACGCCTGCCGCACCCGGCGCAGGTCGCGGGTGAAGACCCCGGCCTGGAGCCCGTACTGCCCCGCGTTCACCGCCCGTATCCCGGCCTCCCAGTCCGCCATCGGCCAGACGGCGACCACCGGGCCGAAGATCTCCTCGCGCGAGGCCTTCGAGTCCTCGGGGACGTCAGCGAGCACCGTGGGCTGCAGCATCCGCCCCTCGCGCTTGTTGCCGGCGAGCACCTTCGCTCCTCGGGCCACCGCCTCGTCCACCCACGCGCCGATCCGCGCCGCCGAGCGGTCGTCGATGATCGGTCCGCACACGGTGCGCTCGTCCGCCGGATCTCCGGTCGGCACCATCTTGGTCCGCGCGAGCAGCCTTTCCAGAAATGCGGCCTGGGCCTGTGCCTCCACGAAGACCCGCTGCACCTTGATGCACACCTGTCCTGCGTAGCCGAAGCCGGCGGCCACGCAGCGCTCCGCCGCGTAGTCGAGGTCGGCGTCGGCGGCGATCATCGCCGCTGCGTTCCCGCCCAGCTCCAGCAGCGCCCGTCCCGGCGCCTTCTGCTTCAGCGCCCAGCCCACCGTGGCGCTCCCGGTGAAGGAGAGGATGCGGACCCGCGGATCGGTCGCCAGCCGCTCGGCGACCAGGTTGTCGCAGGTGACGACCTGGAAGGCGGCGCGGTCGGCCCCGGCCTTCTGGGCGATCTCCGCGAGGAGGAGCTGCGCGCTCGGGGCCTGCGGCGGGGGCTTCACGATGATCGGCGCGCCCACCGCCAGCGCCGGGGCGACCTTGTGCGCCCCGAGGTTGAGCGGAAAGTTGAAGGGAACGATTCCCACCACCACGCCGGCGGGGAAGCGCCGGATCTCGCATTCCACGCCCTCGGTCCCATCGGTCATGTCCACGGGAACGACCGAGCCGCCGAAGCGGGTGAGCTCGGCGGCCGCGAGGCGGAAGACCTCGATGGCCCGCTTGACCTCGACCCGCGCCAGGGTGATGGGCTTACCCGCCTCGTGGCAGATGGCCTGGGCCATCTCCTCGGCCCGGGCCCGGAGCCCGGCGACGATGCCCTCGAGCATCTCGCGCCGCTTCCCGGTGCTCTGCCGCTGGAGCCGCTCCCGCGCGTCGAAGGCCGCCGCAAGCGCCTGGTCCGCCTGGGCCGCCGAGGCCTGGGCGACCCGCCGGATCAACCGGCCGTCCCAGGGGGCGCGTACCTCGGCCTGGTGCTCTCCCTGGACCCAGGCGCCGTCGATCCACAGCCGTCCGTCGGTCATGGAAACGACGTACTCCTCCATTGAATGGCCGGCAACCCTGTGGCAAGCGTGCCCGCGCCGGATGCCGGACACCCAGCCACTCAGCTTCCGCCGACGCGCCACCGTCCTGGTCCTGCTCTGGGTCGCGCTCGCGGCGGTGCCGATCCTCTTCCCGGCGGCCATCCTTCCGTTCGCCGGCTCGGCCCTCATCGCCTACCTGGTCGCGCCGATCGTCCACGGGCTCACCGGGCAGAAGGTCTTCGGCCGCATCGTCCCGCGCTGGGTGGCGATCCTCACCATCTACGCGGTCTTCTTCCTGCTGACTTACCTGTTCATCATCGCCATCGTTCCCCAGCTGTACCGGGAGCTGGTGCGCATCTCCTCGAACGCCTTCGCCTTCGCCCGGTCTCTCACTCCCGAGCGGGTCCAGGAGATCGCCCGGCAGATGGAGGACTGGCTCAACTCGCACGGGGTGCCGGTGGCGCTCTCGTCGCGCTCGCTCGAGGGAGCCGA
>Ga0081540_1001010_pt1 | contig 25246 bp, 20 predicted proteins | sample TabmetS2T1R1_FD_71024 | JGI IMG/M metagenome (GOLD analysis project Ga0081540, IMG submission 71024) | Tabebuia heterophylla rhizosphere microbial communities from the University of Puerto Rico - S2T1R1 | ecosystem: Host-associated > Plants > Roots > Rhizosphere ... | reverse complement strand
TATCCGCTGATCTTCAAGCAGTTGTGGCATACGCCGCTTGTGCAATCGCCGGATCAGGAGGTTGTCTATCGCGATCGAAAGCGCTTTACCTACCGTCAGATCAGGGACCGGGTTGGGCGCCTTGCGTCGGCGCTCAGCAGGGTCGGGGTCAAGCCTGGCGAAACGGTTGGCGTCCTCGATTGGGACAGCAACCGGTTTCTGGAAGCCTTCTTCGCGATCCCGATGATGGGCGCGGTGTTGCAGACCGTGAATGTCCGGCTCTCCCCCGAACAGGTCGCCTACACGATCAATCATGCAGGCGCTTCGACGCTGCTGGTCAACGACGAATTCGTCGAGTTGCTGGAAGGCATCAAGCCGCAATTGACCAAGGTCAGGACGCTGATTGTCATGTCCGACCGCGAGAAGCCGCAGACCGGAAGCCTTTCCTTCGTCGGCGAATATGAAAGCCTGCTTGACGCCGCTTCACCAGATTACGACTTTCCGGATTTCGACGAGAACACGCAGGCCACCACTTTCTACACAACCGGCACCACCGGGTTGCCGAAGGGCGTCTACTACAGCCATCGCCAGCTTGTGCTGCATTCGCTGTGCGGGCTGGCACTGTTCGGCATCGCGGGCCAGCAGGGCCGGTTCTCCCGCGACGACGTCTATATGCCGATCACGCCGATGTTTCACGTGCACGCCTGGGGCTTCCCCTGGTCCGCGACGGCCGCGGGTGCCAAGCAGGTCTATCCAGGACGCTACGATCCGGCGCTGCTGGTCAAGCTGATCGTGAGCGAAGGGGTGACCTTCACCCATGGCGTGCCGACCATCCTGCAGATGCTGCTCAACGCGGCAGCCGCGGCCAACGCCGATCTGCGTGGCCTCAAGATGGTGATCGGCGGTTCGGCCCTCCCGAAGGCGCTGGCCAAGCAGGCACTCGCCGCCGGCATCGATATCTTCGCCGGTTACGGCATGTCGGAGACCGGACCGCTCGCCGCCGTTTCCCATGTCCGATCGAAGGATCTCTCCGGCGATCCCGACGGTGAGCTCGAATTCCGAACCAAGGCCGGCATGGCGGGGCCGCTGGTCGACCTGCGCATCGTCGACCCCGACATGAAGGACGTGCCCCATGACGGGAAGTCCGCCGGCGAGATCGTGCTGCGGGCGCCGTGGCTCACCCAGGGCTACTACGACAACGCCGAGACTTCCGAGGAGCTTTGGACCGGCGGATACCTGCATACCAGCGACATCGCCGTGGTGAGCCCGGATGGTTACGTTCACATCACCGACCGCATCAAGGACGTGATCAAGACCGGTGGTGAGTGGGTGTCGTCGCTGCAGATCGAGGACTTGATCACACAATGCCCCGGTGTCGTGGAGGCCGCTGTTATTGGTGTGCGAGACGACCGATGGGGCGAGCGGCCCATGGCGCTAGTGGTCAAGAATCCGGGGAGTGCCAATGACGTCAGCGATGTGACCATCAAGACGCATCTCAAGAGCTTCGTCGATGGTGGGGTTATTTCCAAATTCGGTATACCCGAGAAAATTCTGTTCATCGACAAGATCCCGAAGACCAGCGTCGGCAAGATCAACAAGATGGAACTGCGCAAGAAATACGGCGACATGTAATTGCGGCGCTGGCGACGGACAGCAGGGAGGACTGCGGTGAGTGACCTTACCTTGGCCGGCCTGAACGAACAGATCGGACAGGAGCTTGGCGTTTCCGATTGGACAAAAATCGACCAAGCGCGGATCGATACATTCGCGTCGTGCACGGGCGATCATCAGTGGATCCATGTCGACGTTGAGCGGGCAAAGCGGGAAAGTCCGTTCCGTGGCCCGGTCGCGCACGGCTATCTGACGCTCGCCATGGTCGCGCCCCTGGCCATGGAGATCGGCATCATTCCAAAGGACGCGGCAGCTGGCCTCAACTACGGGGTCGACAAGGTGCGCTTTCTGGCTCCCGTTCCAGCCGGCGCCCGCGTGCGGCTGCGCGTCACGCTTTCAGGAGTCGAACCACGGGAAGGCGGGCAGGTGGTCATGAAGACGCTGAACACACTTGAAGTCGAGGGGTCCGAAAAACCTGCCTTGATCGCCGAAACACTGGCGCTGCTCATTCCTGCACCCGGAGCGAAACGACAATGAGTACAGAAAACCGCACCGAGCCGCCGTCGGCTGAAGGCCTTTCCGAGACAGCCGCCCGAAACACGCTCGCGCTCAATCCGCTTGTCGGCATACGCGGCCAGGATCTGGCCGACGGCGCCGGCGTCCTTTTCAAGGCGATGATCAACGAACCCAAGGTGGCCGCCGAACAGTGGTTTTCGTTCCTGGGCGAATTGGGCCAGATCGCCAGCGGCAAATCGGAGCGCGCGCCGGAAGCGGGCGACCGGCGGTTTTCCGATCCGACATGGAAGGAAAGCGGGTTCCACAGCGGGTTGCTCAAGGCCTATCTGGCCTGGGGCGACGCGGTTTCGGGTCTGGTCGACAAGTCGAGTCTGAGCGACCTCGACAAGGCGCGCGCGCATTTGATCACGGAAATCCTGGTCGATGCGGTCGCGCCGACCAATGCCATCTTCACGAATCCGGCGGCCGTGCGCAAATTCATGGATACCGGTGGCCAGAGCCTTTGGCGTGGACTGAAGAATTATCTCGATGACCTCACCAAGAATCGCGGCATGCCATCGATGGTCGATACCAGCGCTTTCAAGGTCGGGGAGAATCTCGCCACCACGCCCGGAGCCGTCGTGTTCCGCAATGAGCTCCTTGAGCTGATCCAGTACGCGCCGACCACGCCAAAAGTCTGGAAGCGCCCGTTGGTCGTGACGCCGCCCCAGATCAACAAATATTACGCACTCGATCTCTCGCCCGACAAAAGCATGGTCCGCTTTCTGCTTGAAAGCGGAATCCAACCGTTCTGCGTCAGCTGGCGCAATCCGACCGAGGCCAATCGCGACTGGGGGCTGGACACCTATGTCACGGCGCTCGATGAAGCCGTCGACGTCGCGCGCGAGATAACCGGCAGCGACGACGTCTCGATGATGGGCTCCTGCTCCGGGGGTATTACCTCGTCCGCCTATTTTGCGACGCTTGGCAGCGCCGCGGAAAGGAAGATCAGGAACGTCGTGCTCGCCGTCTGCCTGCTCGACCCCAATACGGCAGACGAGAGCGCCTTCGGCTGTCTGGTGACCCCTGAGACAATGCGAGCGGCCAAGGAGGCTTCACGCCTGCGCGGCATCGTCGACGGCCACGAACTAGCGCGGATGTTTGCATGGATGCGGCCGAACGATCTGATCTGGAACTACTGGGTCAACAACTATCTGCTCGGCAATCAGCCTCCGGCCTTCGACATCCTTTACTGGAACGCCGACACGACTCGCCTCCCGGCGCGCCTGCACGGCGACTATCTCGATCTCTACTTCACCAATCCGTTCGTCAATGCCGGCAAGCTCTCGCTGAACGAAAAGATCGTCGACATGAGCAAGGTGAAGGCCGACTGCTACGTCGTCGCTGGCGTCACCGACCACATCACGCCATGGAAGGGCGTTCACAAGACGGCTCAGATCATGGGTGAGGGCACGACCTTCGTGCTGTCGAACAGCGGCCACCTGCAAAGCCTGCTCAATCCTCCGACCAATCCCAAGGCGTCCTTTGTCGTTGGAGCGGTCAATCCGGCCGGGCCCGATGCGTTCCTCGCGACGGCAGAGAAGCGGAAAGGAAGCTGGTGGCTCGATTGGAGGGAGTGGCTGCATGCGCGCTCGGGCGAGGAAATCGACGCGCCCTCGTCGCTGGGCAGCGCGCGGCATCCGGCAATTGCAAAGGCGCCGGGGACCTACGTCTTTGACTGATGACTTTACCAGGAACGCTCGTAACGGCGGATCGGCAGACCCGCGCAATACGGCTCAGCCTGCCAAACCCGGAGCGATCGAGGTCCGGCAAATCCAGATCCGGGATTATTCGCTGCAGGTTGCCATCAGGCATGGTGCAGCCGACAGGCCTCCATTGCTGATGTTCAACGGGATTGGCGCGAACTGGGAATTGGCAAAACCTTTCCTCGAGGCGCTGACCGACACCACTGCGATCATCTTCGACGTGCCCGGCGTCGGCGGCTCGACGGCACCGTCCATGCCGTATCGTCCCTCAACGCTGGCGCGCCTTGCTGCCGATCTCGTCGCCGAGCTCGGCCACGCCGAAATCGACGTTGCCGGCGTTTCCTGGGGCGGCGGCATCGCCCAGCAATTCGCACACCAGTATCCGAAGCGCTGCCGGCGGCTGGTGCTGGCTGCGACCTCGCCGGGTGCGATCATGGTGCCGGCCCGTCTGTCGGTGCTCTGGAAAATGGCGACGCCGCGGCGATACACCGACAAGGATTACATGAGCGAGGTCGCGCCGGAGATCTATGGCGGTGCATTCCGCAAGGATCCTTCCTTGACCGGGTCGCATGCCAACGCGATGCACGGTGCGCGCAATCTGGGTTACTTTTATCAACTTCTCGCCATGGCCGGGTGGACGAGCCTGCCATGGCTTTGGTCGCTGCCGCAGCCGACGCTCGTCCTGATGGGCAGCGACGATCCGCTGGTTCCGGTGATCAACGGCCGCATCCTGGCGCAACTGATACCGAACGCGACATTGCGCGTGATCGATGACGGACATCTCTTCATGGTGACACGCCCAAGGGAAACCGCGGCCATGATCGAGGCGTTTCTCGCCGAGCAAGGCGTCAGGCCCGAGAAAGCATCGCGTCCGCGAACGGTCGATCGGATAAGACGACTGTTTCCGCGACAGAAAGGCCCGCATCAATCAACTTGAAGCCAGCGAACCAACGGGAGGATATCATGACAAACGAAGCCACCTCATACATCGACATGCTGAGGAAATTCGGCAGTGATCTCGGCTTGCCCAAGGTCGATATCGATCTGCTGATTGAGGGTCACAAGAAGAACATCGATGCCCTCGCCCAGAGCGCGACGGTCGCCGCGCAAGGCGCTCAGTCGATGGCGCAGAAGCAGCGCGAGATTTTCGAAGCCGGACTGCAGGAGGCGACAAAACTCGCCCGGGGATACCAGCCACTTGGCAATCTTCAGGACAACCTTGCCCTGCAGACGGAGTTCGCCAAGAAAGTCTTCGAAATTGCCGTCAAGGGCGCACAGGACAGTGCGGCAACCGCGAGGCAGTCGACCGGCGAGGCTGTGAAGATCATTCAGGATCGCCTGAAGGAGAGCTTTGACGAGATCCGGAGCAGCGCCAACCGCAAGTCTGCCTGACGCAGCGGCTGGGTCGGGGTGAGGCCCTCCGGCGCTTCGGTGCCAGAACATCGAGGATTGCGCCCGAAGCGGCGGCAACGGATGGCCGAACCTCGCCATTCATTCAAGGGAGGTAGCACATGGCAAGCCTACAAGCAGCTCAGGCCAAGAGGCCGGCCTATTTACCGCCGCCAATCAACGGCGACTTCTACAAGATCGGCAACATCCTCAATGACAGGGAACGCGCGCTGATCAAGCGCGTGCGCGAGTTCACCGAAGGCGTGGTGGCGCCGGTGATCGAGGATTATTGGGCGCGTGACGCCTTTCCGTTCGAGATCATTCCGAAAATTGCCGAAGTCGGCATTGGCGGGGTGGGTTACCAGGGATACGGCGCCGCCGGCGGCAGCTGGCTCCTCAACGGCCTTGTCGCGATGGAGCTGGCGCGCATCGATTCGTCGGTCGCGACATTCTGGGGCGTCCATACCGGACTTTCCGCAGGATCGATCTATCTGTGCGGGGACGAGGAGCAGAAGCAGCGATGGCTGCCGGGCATGATGCGCTTCGAGACGATCGGCTCGTTCGGGCTCACCGAGCCGCTGGTGGGCTCGGCGACGTCAGGCGGGATGACGACGACCTGCCGGCGCGAGGGTGATAGCTGGATTCTCAACGGCCAGAAGAAATGGATCGGCAACTCGACGTTTGCCGACATCAATGTGATCTGGGCACGGGAGGAGAGCTCCGGTCAGGTCAAGGGCTTCGTCGTGGACAAGAACAATCCAGGATTCTCGGTCGAGAAGATCAAGTCGAAGATGGCGTTGCGGGTGGTCCAGAACGGGTTGATCACGCTGAAGGAGTGCCGGGTGCCCGAGGCCGATCGGTTGCAGAACGCCAATACCTTCAAGGACACGGCGAAGGTGCTGCGGATGACCCGCACAGGCGTTGCGTGGTTTGCGGTCGGCTGTCAGATGGGCGCCTACGAGCATGCCTTGCGCTACGCCACGGAGCGGATGCAGTTCGGCAAGCCGATCGGCGGCTTCCAGCTCGTTCAGGATCTCCTGGTGCGGATGCTCGGCAATGTCACGTCGACACAGACGATGATGCTGCGGCTGGCACAATTGCAGGACGAAGGCGTGATGCAGGACGAGCATGCGTCGCTCGCAAAAGCATTCTGCACCGTCAAGTGCCGCGAAACGGTTGGCTATGCCCGCGAACTGCTCGGCGGAAACGGCATCCTGCTCGACAATCATATCGGCCGCTTTGTTGCCGATGCGGAGGCAATCTATTCCTACGAGGGCACGCGTGAGATGAACACGTTGATTGTCGGAAAGGCCATCACCGGGTTGAGTGCGTTCGTCTGACGGGATTGAGCTGTCGACAGTCCGACCGTGATTCAAGAGACGATGGGACGCGCCGCGCGGTTGAACGGCCTCGCGCGCAATCAACGGGAAAATCACCTATGAGGATTGTGCTGTTGGGACCGCCTGGTGCGGGAAAGGGAACACAGGCGGAACGGATTGTCGAAAAATTCGGCATTCTGCATCTATCTACCGGAGAGCTGTTGCGCGCGGCTGTGCAGAAAGGGACCGACGTCGGGCGCAAGGTAAGGCCATTCATGGCGGAGGGAAGGCTGGTTCCCGATGACCTCGTCATCGCTGCCGTCAATGAGCGGATTTCGCAGCCTGACGCGGAGCGTGGCTTTGTCCTCGACGGATTTCCACGCACGATCAGTCAGGCGGTGACTCTTGACGATCTTCTAGATAAGGAAACGGCTGAACTCGACCACGTCATCGAATTGAGGGCGGATGAAAAAATCTTGCTCGACCGTATTTTGACGCGGGCGCAGGAGGCCAAGGACCGCGGCCACGGCGTGCGGGTCGACGACAATCGTGAAACCCTGAAAGTCCGGCTTGAAGCCTACAAGGAGCAGACGGCGCCCTTGATTGAATACTATCGTTCCAAAGGCGTTCTTAGGAGCGTCGATGGCTTGCAGCCAATTGATGCCGTGACGCATGATGTCTTCCAGGCGATCGATAAATGAACCAACCTGACCTGGGGGGTGTAGTTTCTCTAATCCTCGCAGGCCTACCCTTTTGTGCGCTAGCCTGTAGCGCCGATACGAAGATCCGTGGTCGCTTTTGTGTGAAACGATGTGGTCCCTCACATCACCGCTTGCGAAGCGCACCAGCGGTTCTAAAAAATTTCGTTCGTCGGCCAAAAAAAGGACTTTTTCAACGCAATCGGCGAATTACGGACATCGGCAAGCGGCGTTAGCGGCCCATCGCCTTCGTGTGCAGCACACAGAAGGCCGAGCACTAGAAGCCAACTTCGGCTTGACGGATGTGGCAAACTACGCAGTAAATCTAAAAGGTTGTGTCGTTCGATGGTTGGGCCTGACCTTAATGGCAGCGTTAAAGCAAATTTATTGAGGGAGGGATAAGATGAGATGGTTGTTGGGTATCCTGTTGGCTTTTTCTCTTGTCTCTGCGGCGCATTCGCAAGACTCTCCATACCGAAAGGAACTAAAGCGAGCTGATCTCTCGGGGACAAGTATGGAGGTCATTACAAGCATCAATGAGATCAAGCCCGGTGAGGCTTCAACCCTCCACGTCCATCATGGAGAGGAATCATTCTACGTGGTTGAGGGCGGCACGATCGAGCTTCCAGACGGCAAGCAAGTTCCTTTCCCCACAGGTACGACTGGCATCAATCGTCGAGATGTACCTCACGGTGCATTCAAAGTTGTGGGCGATAAGGTAATTAGATATCTGTCCGTCCATATCGTCGACAAGGGAGCACCCCTCTACGATACCCCCAAATAGGGAGCGCTACCTGATCGGTGTCGCGAATGGGACCGAACCTAGTGTAGCACTCTCCGCCCGCGAGTCCTTTCGCACGTCGCTTTGGGCCACTTCCTGACGTGAGCACGTGCGATAAGGACCGTGCGCGGGAACCTTGGACTTCACTCCATCCCTCCGTCCATCCCACCCCGCCCGGTTACACGTGCGCTTACCGGACGGTGAACAGCCGTGTCTTGTGGCCTTAAATAACCGTATTGATGCTGAGCTTTTCACCCTAATATGAGGTCATGAGTAATCCTTCCAGGCTCTCGGAGAGGTGAGCCGAAATGGCATCCCGTCGCAGAGGCGACCTCGACCATCCTTCTGCATCCGCGTCGGAGGGTGACGGACACAAACACCTAGGTGCGCCAGTCGAACTGACCTTCTCGTTTGGCCCGTTCCGCCTCTCTCCGCGACGGCAACTATTGCTTAAGGGAGAAACTCCGGTCCCTCTTGGAAGCCGTGCTTTTGAACTTCTGCATGCTTTGGTTGAGCACGCCGGCGAAGTGGTCGACAAAGATTCGCTTATGACTCGGGCCTGGTCCGATGTCACGGTCGATGAATCCAACCTACGAGCTCAAATCACCGGCTTGAGGCGCGTACTCGCCGAGGGAGGGACCGGCGAGAATTATGTCGTCACTTTGCCTGGCCGCGGGTATCGATTTGTCGCGGTAGTTGCGCGATCCACAAGCGACGCCGCCCAACCTAAAGACACCGACAAGGCACTCAATCTCCTCGATCGGCCCACCCGACTGATCGGTCGCACCGATATCATAGCGATGGTGAGTAGCCGCTTGCAGCGAAGCCGATTCGTTACGATCACCGGACCGGCCGGCATCGGCAAGACAACGGTTGCCCTGGCGGTAGCCGATAAGCTGCTTCGCTCCTACCGAGGCGGAGCACGATTTGTCGACCTTGCGCCGCTTAAGGATCCCAGGCTCGTACCCAGCGCTCTCGCATCAGTGCTTGGCGTCGCTGTTCGCTCGGAGAATCCCTATCCCGCGCTGATTTCCTTTCTGAAGGGCACGCAGATTCTAATCGTCCTGGATAATTGCGAGCATGTCTTGTTGGCAGCCGCGGCTTTGGCTGAAGAATTGTTGAAAGGGGTACCAGGCGTCCATGTCCTTGCGACAAGTCGAGAGCCTTTGCGTGCGCAGGACGAGCGCGTGCAGCGCCTGCCACCGCTGGAAACCGCTCCCGCCTCGGCAGCGCTAACAGCCGCTGACGCGTATGCCTACCCGGCAGTCCAACTCTTTGTTGATCGTGCAACCGCAAGTGCTGGCGGCTATGAGTTCAAGGATGAAGATGCCCAGGTTGTCGCACAAATCTGTCGCCGGCTCGACGGCATTGCACTGGCAATTGAGCTTGCTGCAGGCCGAGTCGACGCCTTCGGAGTTCGCGGAGTTGCCAGTCGCCTGGATGATCGATTCCACCTCTTGACGCGCGGTCGACGAACAGCATTGCCACGGCATCAAACGCTCGGCGCAGCATTCGATTGGAGCTACGAATTACTGTCCGAAACCGAACGCGCCATCATGCGCCGGCTGGGGGCATTTGCCGGACGCTTTACCATGGACGCGGCCATAGCCGTGACTGAAGATGCCGATATCGCGGCAGCTGTGGTGGACGAAACGGTCGCCGACCTTGTCGAGAAATCGCTTGTCGTGGCGGATGTGGGAGACGCCACCGTATTTTACCGGCTAACCGATACTGCTCGCGCGTACGCGCTGAAGAAACTCACTGAGAACGGCGAAGCCCAGGCCGTTACGAGGCAACACGCCCTATACTTTCTGGAGCAATTCGAGCGTGCTCATTCGGATTGGGCGACATGGCCTACTGCCGAGTGGCTGGCAGCATATGCCGCAAAAATCGATGATCTCCGCAGCGCGCTTGACTGGGCATTTTCGCCAGGCGGCGATGCTGGAGTCGGGATAGCACTTACTGTCGCTGCCGTGCCCCTGTGGTTCGAGATGTCGCTAATGGAGGAATGTCGCGCGCGCGCCGAACGTGCGCTAACCACACTGGAAACAAGTTCCATCAACGATGATCGCCGTCGGATGCTACTCTACGCCGCAGTCGCCTGGTCGCAAATGTATACCGCAGGATCAAGCCGCGATACGGGGGCAGCGTGGGCAACCACTGCTGAGATCGCGGAGGCGCTGAGTGATACAGACTACCGATTGCGCGCGCTCTGGGGAACGTGGGCGACGCACATCAACCGAGGAGAATTCGGCGCGGCGCTGTCACTCGCAAAACGATTTTCCGAGTTTGCCGAGACTGCAGCCGATAAGAATGACCGCCTGATCGGTGACCGATTGACCGGCGTGGCGCTACATTTTCTTGGTGATCAGCCCGGTGCAAGATTGCACCTGGAACGAATGCTCGCCAGCTATGTCGCGCCTGTTCAGCGGTCGCATGCAGCCCGATTTCAATTCCACCAGCAAGTATCTGCGCGTATGACGCTTGCGCGGGTTCTATGGTTGCAGGGATTCCCGGATCAGGCGCTTAGCTGCGTCGAAGCCAATATCGAGGAGGCTTTGGCGATTGATCACGCGCTTTCGCTTTGCAATGCGCTCGCCAACGCCGCGTGCCCGGTCACACTGCTGGCGGGCGACCTGCCAGCTGCGGAGTACTATACCAGAATGCTGCTCCGTCAGACCGAGAGGGAAGCATTCGATATATGGCGTGCCTTTGGGAGCTGCTTTGAAGGTGAATTGTACGTCAGGCGGGGCGATCTCGCGGCTGGTTTGAAGAAGCTTGGAGCCGGTGTTGACGAACTGCGTCGAGCCGGGTTCGGCCAGTATCTCACGACGTTCCTGGGCAAGCTGGCGGAGGGTCTGGCGGCCGCGGGAGACACGCGACAGGCGCTGGCGATTATCGATGAGGCGATCAAGCGAAACGGGCAGAGCGAAGAACGCTGGTGCACCCCGGAATTGTTGCGGATCAAAGGTGGAGTCATCTTGCAGCAGGGAGCTGACAATGCCGCGGCCATGGCCGAGAGAGATTTTCTGGAGTCGATTGGGTTAGCTCGAACGCAACAGGCCCTCGCGTGGGAGTTGCGTACCGCAACGAGCCTGGCGCGATTGTGGCTCGACCAGGGGAGCATAAGCGAGGCATACGCACTCATCTCACCGGTCTATGGTCGCTTCCGCGAAGGCCATAAAACCGACGATCTCAGGGCCGCAAACAGTCTGCTGGGTGACCTCGCGAGAAATCGCTAGCAGGCGCGGTCCGAAGCAGGGCCTTTGAAGGTTCCTGCCCCTACTAAAGTTCAAGACATTGCGAGCCGGCTTCACGCCCCCTGCGGGGAATTCGCAAGAATTCACAACGTTTCGTTTGAGCTTGATCTGGGCCGCGCTCATGGTGGATGAAGCGCGAGGTCCCTATGTCGTATCCGAAGAAAACATCATTAGATATCGCCGACGCACCGTTGCTCGAGTTGACGACGCAGCAGTTTGTCGATGCGATCGCCGACGGACCGATGATGCGCAAGCTGTCTCCCGAGGACGCGAGAAGATTTCTGGAAGATATCCAATCGGGAGATATCGGCAAACCGGCCGCGCATCTGGAGGACCTGGTGGTCCCCGCCGGCCCTACCGGATCAGTACCGCTTCGTATCATCCGACCAGAGGGCGCGACTGAAGCACTGCCTGCACTCGTATATGTACATGGCGGCGGCTGGATCGTCGGCGACAAGCACACGCACGACCGCCTGATTCGGGAGATCGCCGTCGGTGCAAACGTTGTGCTGTTTTTTGTCGATTACGATCGCTCGCCGGAGGCTCAATATCCCGTCGCGATCGAACAGGTTTATGCCGTCACCACATACCTGGTGGAACACGGCGGGCGGCTGGGAATCGATCCCGCACGCCTGGCTATCGCCGGCGACGGCATCGGCGGCAATATGGCCGCAGCCGTCACGCTTCTGGCCAAGCAGCGCCGCGGCCCCAAGATCGACGTGCAGGTGCTGTTCTATCCTGCCGTCGACTCGGTGTTCGACACCGGGTCCTACGCCTCGTACGCAGATGGGCCATGGCTGACCAAGCCGGCCATGGAGTCGTTCTGGAACGCCTATCTTCCGGACGTCGCCATGCGCCGGAGAATCACCGCAGCGCCGCTTAATGCTTCGATTGATGAGCTGACCGGCCTTCCGGACACTCTTGTCATTGTCGCAGAGCACGACGTGCTGCGCGACGAGGGCGAGTGCTACGCGCGCAAATTGGGTCGTGCAGGGGTGCGCGTCACCTCAACGAGATACAATGACACGATCCACGATTTTGTCATGCTTAACGCATTGGCCGATACGCCGGCGACGCGCGGCGCCATTGCGCAAACCAGCGCCTTTATTCGGTCCATTCTTGAATGAGAGAGTAGCTACGAACGCAGCAATCTCGTTACAGGAGACGCAAACATGCAGATCGAACTCGCGCACGCCCCGCAGGTTCGGACGCTGGACGAACTGGCGAACGAGCTGATTGAGTCACTCGGCGCCATCTTGCTCAATTGTGAGGCAAGCCTGCGTTGGCTCGATGGAGCTGAGCCGGATTTGAACGAAGCGATAACTTCGATGAGGCGGCTGCTTGCGGACGCGCACCGCGCCGCCGAGACCGTCGTGAGTGTACGGAGATTGGCGACATCGGCGCAAACCTCGTCTGCCCGCCGCCAGGACTGAGTGCCATTCCCAAGGCGGCATCCACATGGGGCCGGATCCGGCGCGTTGCGTTGCTCGAGTTCCTAGCCCGACTGCCGCGCACGGTCACCCAAAGCCACCAGCGATCTGCAGGTACCGGTATGGACCGGAACGGACATCGCCCAAGCGCGAGCAGCCAGCATACTTTGATCGGTCGAGCAGCGGGGGCCATCTTTTTGGCGGGCAGGCGTGTGGAATGGCAGCTTGCCGTAACACTGGGCGGACGTCGCCGGTCAACTCTCTGGGGCTCTCGCTTCGAACACACTACTATCAGCTCCGCAATGCGAGCAAATGAAGTGGATGGCGCGGGATGGCCGGTATTCATATTCATCGCGATTCTATCGCAATTGCGGGAGCACGACGCGACCGACGCTTCGGGACGCGATTAGTGGTTGAAGTAAGAGGGCTGGTTAAGCGCGGACACTCGCCACGCGGGAATTAGGACACCAGAGGCGGCCGGCCGCTCGATCATTTCCGAGATTGATCGCCATAATAGGCAGCAAGCACCCTTCTCTCGTCGGCGGTGAGCTGCCTGGCGATCATTCGCATGGTGCCGTACAGATCGTTGCGGCGAGTCGCTTGAGCGAACGAGGCGAGCTGCCGCTCGACATAGGCGGGACGTTGCCCGTAAAGATCAGGCGCGCCCAGCTTGTAGCCGGCGGGACCGTGACAGGCGGAGCATGGCGCGATCCCCCGCTTCGGATCGCCGATAAAGACAAGCCTTCTCGCCGGATCTTCCTGGTTGAACTCACGCTCGGAATAATTTGCGAGCGAGCGACGTTGGCCGCCAGGCCGGCTCGCGTAATAAGCGGCCACGTCTGCGGCATCCTTCTGTGACACGGCTTTTGCGATGGCGCCCATCACGCCCCACGACCGGGTACCGGAGCGATAATCATCGAGTTGCTTGTAGATCGTCGCGGCGTCGAGGCCGTCAAGCGTCGGGATCACGAGCGCCAGATTCTCGCGTGGGTTCTGATGACAGGCCGCGCAGTTCATGGCCACGAACTCGCCGTGCCTGGCGTCGCCGCTCCGGATTCGCGCGATCGTATCGCCATTCCAGGCAAAGTTTGTCGAAGCACGGGCGGGCGGTTGCTGGACTCGGGCCGATTTGCGGTCGGTGGGTATGCCTAGCCCGCGGCAAATCGCATCCCAAAGGCCGAGCGATGCCTCGTTCTGCTGGTATCGGCTGAGCACGCCGAAGCCGAGCGCCGATGAGATTACCAGGATCGCGATCGCAATCGTCCATGCCGCGGACGGCGAAAGCTTGACCGGACCGTGCGCGCTGCTGTCAGACATCGTCACCTCGTGGAAAGGCTTGTCGATTGGGTGACGTCGTAGATTGGCACCGACGATTTCAGCAGAAAGAACTGGCCGATCGGGTAACCGTAGTTGACGAGCATGAAGAACAGCAAAATGACGTTCCACATCGCGAAGCCGTTGAGCGCGGCCGGAACGCGGGTCGGCGGGTTGACGGCAAGCGCATAGCGCAGCGGCTCGGAGAGCACGCTCTCGCCAAGTTGCGAGCGGATCAGGATGACGATGAGGAGCACCGCCGATGTGAGCAGGATGAACGCGCCGATCACCGAGATGATCAGAAGCGGCACCATAGGCGCGAGCAGCGGATCGCTGTAGTCGAAGAACGCGACGCGCCGCGGCTGACCCATGAGACCGGTGACGTGCCAAGGCAGCGACGTGGTCATCATTCCAATGAACCAGAGCCAGAGCTGCCAGCAGGCGAGCCGCTTCGATCGCAACGGTTTGCCGGTGATGCGCGGCCACATTTCGTAGGCGATCGCAAAGTACATGATCACCACGGTTCCGCCGAAGATCAGGTGGAAATGGGCCGGTATCCACGCGGTGTTGTGGATCATCGCATTCATGTCGTAGGCCATGTTGATGATGCCGCCGAGCCCGCCCAGTCCGAGCATGATCAGCGACAACCCGACCGCAAGCACCATCGGCTCGCGCCAGGGCAGGGCCGGAATCCAGCCCAACAGGCCGCGGCCGCCATGATGCCGTCCCGCGATCTCGAGGCTCGCGCAGATGGAGAACACCGTGAGCAGCGTCGGCAGCGCAATCAGGAAAGTCAGGAACGACTGTACATATTTGAAGCCTAGGCCGACTTCGGGATCCATGAAAAGGTGGTGGACGCCGACGGGAACAGAGAACACGAGGAACATGATGAAGGTCAGCCGCCCCATCGTGTCGCTGTAGAGGCGGCCGCCAGCGGCTTGCGGCACCAGCGTATAGAACGCGATGTAGGCCGGCATCAGCCAGAAATACACAATGGAATGCAGCGTGATGGAGAACAGCGTGCGCGCCAGGCCGGCGTCGATCTCGTGGGTGAGGCCGAAGGCACGCGGCAGGATCACGCCTACCAGCTCCAGTTCCACACCGCTCGCGGCCCAGGCCCACAGCAGTGCTGTGGCGGTGACGGCGAACATCGGCAGGGGAACGGGCTCGTCGGGATGGTCCTGTTTCCACGCGATCATGTTGATGACCATCAGCACGACCCAGATCATCGAGCCGCCGATCAACAGGAACGCCCCGACGTAGTACCAGGTGCTGCCGAAAAGCGGAGGATAGAAGGTGTAGAGCACCGAGGCCTGGCCCGAAAGAATCGCGGCAACCGCCATCAAGGTACCGATCAGGCAAATGGCGAAACCGGTCCACGCCGCGGCAACGCCGCGCACCGGCCGGCCGAGGCTGGTCGCCGTAACCGCATATCCGAAACCCATGGCGAAGAATGTCGTCACGACGTACGCCATTGCAGTGCCGTGCAGCGTCACCGACCCGTAATAGAGGTTGCCGCTGGCGAACGGCGCCGGCAGCGGGCTGCGAACCAGCATCTGCCAGACACCGAGCACGATCGCGAGCATGAACACCGCGAATGCGATCCAGTAGTGATAAAGGGCTAGTCGTCTACTGTTGAGCACAGCTTGCCCTCCCTGCCGGGGCCGATGAAGCAAACTTTTCCTTCGGAACAACACTGACCCGCGCCCACATGCCGTGGTGACCTGGGCCGCAGAACTCATTGCACGGCATTCTATAGATGCCCGGTCGGTCGAAGCGCGTGCGCACCTCGGCGACGAAGCCGGGAACGACCATGGTGTTCACATTGGTTGCCGGCAGGAGGAAGCCGTGAACCACATCGATGCTCGTGAGGCGGAACGTGATCGGAGTGCCAGCGGCTATCTCGACGCAGTCCGGCACGAAGGCATACTGGTCGGCAACCATCCTGACTGTGAGCGAGCCGTCCGGCTCGCGGATTGCGCCGAGATTGGCCTCGGTGAATTCGCCGCTGAGATGCAGGGTGGTCGGATCGACCGTCTCGACGTTGCTCGGCGGGTGACTGGCGCTGACGATGCCGCTGACCACGACGATCGCCATCATGAAGCCGAGCATCGAGACCATGGCCAGCAGCCAGCGCTTCTCGGTCCTGGCTATGACGGCTGCCGGGACGATGCCGTCCGGCAACGGGATCAGATTCTGTTGCATCTCAGCCAATGGGTCCCCTCGGTATGAACAACAGGAAGTAGAAGGCGAGCCACCCTGCCAAGACGCACAGAACGGCGAGCGTGGCGACCAGCAGCGCTCCCCGCGGACCGTTCCTCAGCTCTTCGGCGAGGACAGCGGGATCGACCGGCGGTGAGGCGCCGTCTGCGTTGCGAGGCAGATCCGTGCCAGCCATCACATCCCCCTATTGCGCGGTGTCGGTGCTGTTGCGGATTTGTTGGTAGAAGGCCGCGACCGCAGCGATGTCCTGATCGTCGAGTCGATCGGCGACGGGCTTCATCACATTCGGGCTGTTCTTGCGGTAGCCGGATTTCCACATCGTCAGCGAGAGCTTGATGTATTCGGCGTATTGTCCGGCGAGATAGGGGATCCGGGGCGGAAAGCCGGCGCCATCGGGACCGTGGCAATTGTTGCACCCCTGCAAGCCCTTGGCAGGATCGCCCTCACGCGCAAGCGTCTCGCCCTTCTTGATGATGGCAGCGTCCGGGCCGGCCAGCAGCGGGAACGGGCCGCTGGCGGCGGCGAAGTACGCCGACACATCTTCCAGGTCGCTCGCCGACAGCCCCTTCGCGATCGGCGACATCACCGCGCTATCGCGCTTGGAGGAAGCGAAGTCGCGCATTTGTTCGGCAAGGTAGGGGGCGGGCTGTCCAGTCAGCCGCGGAAAGGCACCGCTGCTGTCAGACGCGCCGCTGAAGGCGTGACACTGGGCACAGGCCGGCACCGTCGCCGTCCCCTGTGCTGCAATCACCGCGCCGCGTTTCGGGTCGGCTGGTCGCGCTGCGCCCTGGGCCATTGCGGAGCCCGCGGCGAGCATCGTGGCCACAGCAGCCGAGATCAATGTCGCAGGCGTAACTGTGCCGAGCCGGATCACATGCGCACCAGCGGGCCGGGCGACTTGAGATACTGGTTCTTGATCGCATCCACCGCCCAGTAGGTCAGGGCGCCGACGGTGTCGGTTGGGTTGTAGGTGCCGTTGTGCTGGAACGCCGACGCGCCGATCACGAAGACATTGGGGACATCCCAGGACTGCAGATATTTGTTGAGCGCGCTGGTTGTGGGATCGTTGCCCATCACGGCGCCGCCGGTGTTGTGGGTCGTCTGGTAGATCGTCGACGTATAGGGCCCTTTGCGCGGCGCCCCGACGACCGTCTTGCCGCCCATGGCCTGGCCGATTTCAACGGTCTTGTCGGTGACGTATTTCGACATCCGCAGATCGTTCTCCGGAAAGTCGAAGGTGAGCCGCATCAGCGGCAGGCCCCACGCATCCTTGTAGGTGGGGTCGAGGTCCAGATAGTTCGTGCGCGTCGGATGCGACATGCCGTGCACCGTGAGCACGACCGTGTGGTTGTAGTGGCGTGCGACCGCTTTCTTCCATTCCGGTCCCCAGGTTGGCGTGCCCGGCGGGGTGGGATGGAATTCGATGGGACGGCCGTTGGTCATGATGGCGCCGACATAGGCGCCGCCGATGAAGCCGAGCGAGGTGTGATCGAAATTGTCGCCGCTGAATTCGTCGATTACCGTGCCGCTCGATCCCGATGCCATGAACGGATTGATCCTGGTGTCTTCGTCGTAGAACACCGAGACGCTGCTCACCGTCTGATAAGCGTAATTGCGGCCGACGGTGCCGGTCCCGGATCTCGGGTCATAGCGCTTGCCGATGCCCGAAAGGAGCATCAGGCGCACGTTGTTGAGCGCGAAGGCGGTGATCAGCACGAGTTCCGCCGGTTGCTCGAATTCGCGGCCGGCCCCATCGACATAGGTCACGCCGGTCGCCTTCTTGCCGGTGCTGTCCAGATTGACCCGCAGCACCTGGCAATTCGATCGCAGCTCGTAGTTCGGATTCTTCAACGCAACCGGCAGGATCACGGTCTGCGGGCTGGCTTTTGCGTAGTGCTCGCAGGCAAACCGCTCGCAGAAGCCGCAGAACACGCATTGCTGCAGGGTCAACCCTTCGGGATTCGTATAGGGCTGGCTGAGGGTCGACGCCGGCTGCGGGTATGCCTTGTAGCCCAGCTTCTCCGCGCCCTTGCGGAACAGGGCGCCGTACTGCGTCTCCTTCATCGGGGGCGTCGGATATTCGCGCGAGCGCCGCCCCTCGAGCGGGTTGCCACCGGGTTGAATCTTGCCATTGATGTTGCCGGCCTTGCCGCTGGTCCCGCAAAGATATTCGAAGCGGTCGTAATGCGGCTCCAGTTCGTCATAGGTGACGCCCCAGTCCTGAATGGTGATATCAGGATCAACGAAGTTCTTGCCGTACCGCTTCTCGATGTGCGTCTTGTAGACGAAATCCACGGGCTGGAATCGATAGGTCTGTCCGTTCCAATGCACGGCGGCGCCGCCTGTGCCGGTGCCTGGCAGGAACCCTTGCCAGCGCCGCAGCGGAAGGGCGGTTTGATCGGCCGAGTTCCGGAACGTCAGGGTCTCCTTGACATTGTCCTGCATCAGCGCCTTGCGCACCGAAAAGCGCAGTTCGTCGTGGATGGTGGGCGATTGAAAGTCCGGCGAGGTGTCGCGGCGCGGTCCGCGCTCGAGCCCGACGACCTTCAAGCCGAGCGCGGCCAGCTCCTTCGCCATGATGGCGCCGGTCAATCCGACGCCGACGGTTACGACATCCACAGGCTTGAGACGTTCGGCCATGAGCCGGCTCCTTATTCAGGCAATCGCGCGGGAATTTCGGGGCGAACATGGATGTGCCGGTGCACATCCGAAGCAAGACTTGTCGGAACATGCTGGAAGTCGATGCCGTGCTGATCGACAAGGTCATAGTAGGAGGCGTAGGCGCCCGGAAAGCCGATCATCCGCCAGCCCAGCATGTCGCGATTGCCGCCGTAGACGGGGTCGCTGAAGAATCCCTCGAGCGTGATTTCCCAGAGCGCGGCGAAAAATTCCTTGGAGGGCACGCCGCCGAGATCCTTGCCGCCAGCCTCAAGGGCGTGAAGGTAGGCATCTTGATCGGTGGCACTCATCTTGGCGAATGGCGTAGTGGCCTTGAGTTCGCTGTTGATTGCGGCAATCGCGGTCCGAAAGAACTCGGCCGGCGTGAATGGAAGCTGGTAGCCTTGCGTGGCGGTGCCCTGCTGCCAGGGCCCGCCGCGGTAGAGCCGCTCGCCCGCGCCCCACGCGCCACCCAATTGCTTGTCGATGAAATTGGGAACGCCGGCCTCGATCGCGCCACCCCATTTCTCGTCCGCCGGTATCAGCCGGGCGACCGAGGCTTCGATGAAGGCGGCTTCCTCGCTGTTAAGGAACAGGTAGCTGGCCTTGACTTCGCCGGAGCCGGTGCCCGTCGAAGGTGCCGCGCTCGGCTGGAGTTGCGCGGTGTGCGTGTGTGCCGGGGTGTCGGCCCGCGCAGCCACATCCGCGAGGCTACCGGACAAGAGGGCCGCGCCGACCGGCGCCGACGCCTTGATCAATGACCTGCGCGACAGCTTTGACATGATATCACCCAGCTCCCTCGTTCCCGATCAGGCATGCGCCGTCGGCCGTTGATCGCTAGCACGGTTCAACCTTGCGCTGCTGTCAGGCTATCGAGGGGATACGTCTGGCGGCTTGTACGGAATTGTCGGAATGGGCCCTTTATGCAAGGGGTAGAGCCCGATAATCGGGCAAGAATGAACAATCGAAACGCTGGCGAAAGCCTTTACAAATGACGCGCGCAGGGTTCGCGATCCAGCGCCTCGCGGCAACGACGACTGCAACGCGGAAGATGCGATGATGAACAAAAACGCACGTGCCTGCGCCGTAGCAGCATTGCTATCGCATCTACTTGCAATGCCTTCGCAGGCGGAAGACATCGCGTCGCAAGATCTCATCATCATACAGCCATGGAGCCGGGCCACGCCCGGCGGCGCAAAGGTCGCCGGCGGTTATCTGACGATCGAGAATCGGAGCAGCATGCCCGAAAGACTATTGTCGGCGTCAACGACCGCGGCAAGACGCACGGAGATTCACGAGATGGCGGTTCGCGACGGCATCATGACCATGCGGCCGGCAGACGGTGGTGTCGCGATCGCGCCGGGCCAGACCGTAAGACTTGCTCCGGGCGGCGCTCACCTGATGTTCGAGGATCTCACTGCGCCGCTGCGGCAAGGCGACGCGGTGCCCGTCACGTTGACCTTCGCGCAGGCAGGGAGCGTAAAGGTCTCCTTCGAGGTTCTGAACCTCGGCGCACGAGGGCCTGAGCGGGCCATGGACATGCCAAAGCCGGCGGCCGACCCTCCTGCTGCGCCCGAAGCAGACGACAGCTTCTTCACCCACCTCCATGCCGTCAAGGCGATGGCAAATGTCACGGTTTCGCCCGGCCGTGCAGGTCCGGTCGAAATCGTGATCCAGCTCGAAAATGCCGACGAAATGCCGCTTGCCGCACAGGCGGTCTCAGTGACGCTCGGCAATCCTGAGGGAGGCATTGCGCCGGTGACCGCGCAAGCCGAGCGCATCAGCGCCGATCAGTGGCGGGCAAAAATGTCGGCTCCGCTGCCCGGCCGCTGGTCGCTCGGCTTGGGCATCACGATCTCCCCCTTCGACATCGTCAATGTGGCGTCGCCGATCTTGCTGCGCTGACGTGCTAGTGGTCCTCCCCGACGCCGCCTATCCGACCCCGGACGCGACGGCGCGGACGGCGACTTCGAGCAACAGCGTCGCAAACAGCGCGAACAGATAAAAGATGGAGAATGCAAAGAGTTTCCGCGTGGCGCGGAGCGATTCCGCACGCTTGCGGCGGCGATAGACATTGACAGCAAGCAGCAGCATGCCGGCGTTGAGCGCGAGCGCGGTGACGCCATAAACCGCGTCGAAATAGCCGAGCGGCCAGGGCGCGGCGGCGATGGCGGCAAGCGCGACGGTGTAGAGCAGGATCTGCAGCCGCGTCGCGTCGGGACCGGCGATCACCGGCAACATCGGCACGCCCGCGCGAGCGTAGTCATCGGAGCGGAACAGCGCCAGCGCCCAGAAATGCGGCGGAGTCCAGAAGAAGATGACGAGAAACAGGAGCAGCGGCTCGACCGAAATCGAGCCGGTCGCCGCGACCCAGGCCACTACTGGCGGCAAGGAGCCCGCTGCGCCGCCGATCACGATGTTCTGCGTGGTGCGACGCTTCAGCCACATGGTGTAGATCACGACATAGAAGAAGATGGTGAAGGCAAGCAGCGCGCCGGCATACCAGTTGACCAGGATGCCGAGCGTCATCACCGAGAAGAACGACAGCGTTATTCCAAACGCCATTGCCTCGGCGCGGGTGATCTTGCCGCGCGGGATCGGCCGGTTGGCGGTGCGCGACATCAGGGAATCAATGTCGCCCTCAAGCGCCATGTTCAGCGCGCCGGAGGCACCGGCGCCGACCGAGATGCAGAGCAGCGAAGTAAAGGCGAGCACGGGATGGAAATGCCCGGGCGCGATCGCAAGCCCCACCAGCGCGGTGAAAACCACGAGCGACATCACCCGCGGCTTGAGCAGCACGATGTAGTCGCTGACCTCGGCCTCGGAGATCCGAGGGCTGAGATCGATGGTTTTTTGGTCGGCGATCGACAAGGTGTGTCTGCCTCTTGAAAACGGCGCGGGGTCCAACAAAGCGCCGCTGAGTTCTTGATTACTGCACCCGTCGCAGCGCTTCGAACTGGCGTAAGGGTGGGCGGCGAGACAGCATCCTTTCGAGGGTGGCCGCGCCTTGGCCCCATGATTGTTCGCGGCCCAGGGGAGCCTCTCGGTAGAATTCATGGGTGCGGTAAGCCGAGCAGCTAGCAGGGCCGCGTTTGACCTCTATTCAAGCGCTTCTTTTGTTCTAAACCAGCTTGCTTCCCAGGCTTCGCCCGGTTTGACGATTTCTGTTCCGGAATTGACGAAAAGCGACCTGCGCTGCCAATGCGGCGCCGGCCAGGTCAGGCGAGATAGTCCCGTAAGGCCGACGAGCATGGAGGCGTTGGCCGGCGATGTGATCGCTGCGCCTGCGTCTTCCGCCAATGGGGACCGCACCACAAGGAAAACCGGGGCTGCGTCAGGCCGTCAAGGTCGAAGCCGCGAAGCGGGGGCGCGACAGCGCCAGCCTTTACGGCCTGACGGCGGTCCGGTTCACTGTCGCCGGTAGCAATCGACCACAGCCCTCATCTGGCCGCATCGAACTCGCGCTTCGGGCGCCATCCGATGGGATCGGAAATCCAGCGGTTGATGTCAGACTCATGCCAGCCGCTCCCGTTGACGCTGATCCTGATCTGCGACGGGAACGTACCTTCGGCGATCTTGCGGTAGATGGTGGACCGGGACAGCCCGGTCCGGGAAAGAACGGTTCTCAAGCGGATGATACGGTCTGGTTCGCGCATGGCCGCGCTGCCTCCTGCTGGCTGTTTCTGACGGCTTCTGAGACCAGACAGGACAGCAGCTGCAGGCGGGCAAGGGGTTTTCTCGGCTCGTCATAGCGTGGCGTAGAGACGGCGGAAAATAGGATGGGTCAAATTCCGATGCCCCGGCCTCTGCCGAGGCCGATGCCGTGGGCGAAGGCCAATTCCTGGCCGAGCCGGCGACCCGATTCGAACGCGATGCCGAGATCCTTCCTGCGGTTGGCGAGGATGGATTCCAGTTGCGGATCGCGTTCGAGGCTTTTCGCCATATCGCCCATCGCCGAGCGCGTCGACCTGTAACCGGACATGTCGCCCGCCTGATACTGGCGCTGGCTGGTTTGCTCGAGTTTCTGCCAGCGTTCCACAAAACGGTCGGCGCGGCGGCCTGGATTGGTGCGCAGTTCGGTTTCGAGCTGGAGAGCGCGGACGGCGCGGGCGGAGTTGCCCGAAGCGGCTTCCAAGGCGAGTTCCGGGTTCTTCTTGTAGGCCGCTTCGGCGTCGTGCGAGCCATAGGGCCGCACCTCCTCGAAGACCTTCCGGGCCTGCTGCAATTCCTTCACTTGCTCAGGGCTCGCCTTGCCGCCCCGCTCCTGCACATCGAAGATCGCGTTGACGGCTCGGGCATGGCGGAGCAGCGCCTTGGTGCGGGCCTTACGCAGCGCCGCTTCCGCGTCTTCCGCCGCCTTCCTTTCCGGCGCTTCCCGTTCGGGCCTCCGCGCGTCGTTCGGGCCACGCACAGCTTCATCAGACGGGCGCAGGCCCTCGAACATGTCGCGCACCCTCTCGGGCACGACCCTGCGCACGATCCCGGCGACGCGCCCGCGGAAGGTGATCCCACGCCGCTCGGCATAGCTCTGTGCCGGATCGGCACGTTCGTAGTCCGATGCCATGTCCTTGGCGCGATCGCGCGACAGGGTGCGGACAAGCAGGTCCTGACGGGCAAAATCGTCGCGGCCATAGTGCAGGTCCACGCCGCCGCGGTGCCGCGACAGGGCGACATAGCTGCCTTGGGCGTCCATGCCAGGCGTTGCCAGCACATGGCTGCGGTCTACCGTCATGCCCTGGGCCTTGTGGATGGTCGCGGCATAGCCATGGTCGACCCGGTTATAGTCCTTGAGGTTGAAGCGAACGGATCGGCCATCGTCGGTCTGTACGGTCATGGATTGCGCGCTGACCTGCTCGACGGTCCCGAGGGTGCCGTTCTTCACGCCAAGCCCGCGCTCGTTCTGCAGGAACATGACGCGGTCTCCGCTGGCGAAGTGGCGCTCGCCGCGCTCGACCGCGAGCCGCATCTCATCGCCCAGATCGCCCGCAGCCCGCATCCGCTCCCGAGCAGCATCATTGAGGGCGCGCACCTCGTCGTTGGTGTGGGTGAGGATGATCCGGCTGTTATCCGGTGACGCCTGCCGCTCGCGGTCCCAACGGTCGATCAAATCGCCGCGCGCCTGCTCCCGGGTTTGGGCCTCACGCACCATGCCGTGAGAGCGGTAGGCCTCAAGCGCATGGCCGGTCCTGCCAGTCGCCAGATCGCGTGTGGCCTCCCGCTGCCAGTCCTCCCGTTGACGGCGGACCTCGCTGATTTCTGCGCCGCCATGGCGCTCATGGATCGAGCGGAACGCCGCGCCCGCCTCGATTGCTTGCAGCTGCCTGATATCACCGACCAGCACCACTTTTGCGCCGGCCTCTGCCGCATGGGACAGCACCCGCTCCAATTGGCGCGCTCCGACCATACCCGCCTCGTCGATCACTAGGACATCGCGCGACGTAAGCAAATCGCGGTCCTGCTGCCAGCCATGTTCCATGCTGGCGATGGTGCGGGACGCAATGCCCGATCCGCTCTCGAGGTTTTCCGCCGCAATACCGGACAGCGCCACGCCCCGGACCTCGTAGCCCGCCGCTTCCCAGGCATCCCGCGCCACGCCCAGCATCGCGCTCTTTCCCGTTCCGGCATGGCCGACCACGATCCCAAGATCGGGCCCTTCCGTGAGATGCGCCAGCGCATGGGCCTGCTCGCCCGAAAGCACAAGACCGCGCGCTTCCGCCCGAGCCAAAGCGGCTTCGCGGTCCGCATTACGCACCTCATGGCGTTCCCGTTCCGACATGAGTTCGGCCGCGCGATGCAGGCGCTGTTCCGCCTCGATCATCGCGCGGGTCGTGAAGCGATCCTCTCCGCGTCCGTCCTTGCCGAGTTCGACCAGACCAGGCGCACCGCGCATCGCGCCCATCACCGCGTTGAACTGGTCCAGCCCGTCGCTGTGCCGGTGCGCAAACTTCGCCATGTCGCGCTGGGTGAAGGTCGACTGTTGCCGGGTGATCGCGTCCAGCCCAAGGGAAGGATCGGCGATGATCCGCGCGCCATTGCCGCGCGCGATCTCGCGGTGCATCTCGGCGCGGTCGGCAGTCTCAGCACTCTCGCCCTCGATGCCCCGATCCTCAATACGTTTGGCGGGTGCGCCGATCTGACTTTGCGGCTCCAGCGCGATGCCCTGCGCTTCAAGGCTGCGATGATCGATGCGCGCGTCAATGTCGAGTTCGGCCAGCCGCTCGTTGGCGATCTCCGCCCAGCGTTCGCGCCAGCGCTCCACCATCTCGGTCCGATTCCAATCCCGCACCTTCTGGCCAAAGCCGTTTTCGTCCACCGCGCGCATA
>Ga0081540_1001009_pt1 | contig 25255 bp, 28 predicted proteins | sample TabmetS2T1R1_FD_71024 | JGI IMG/M metagenome (GOLD analysis project Ga0081540, IMG submission 71024) | Tabebuia heterophylla rhizosphere microbial communities from the University of Puerto Rico - S2T1R1 | ecosystem: Host-associated > Plants > Roots > Rhizosphere ... | reverse complement strand
GCGTTCGAAGCAGGGTATCCTTGGCCTCGTTTACTCGGGCGGCGAGATACGTCGACCCCCCTTGGTCGGGATGCAATTTCTTCATAAGGGCGCGATGCGCGCGGGCGATGTCGTCGCGGCTCGCCCCCGGCTGCAGGCCAAGGATCTGATAAGCCTCCTCCGCCGTCATTTTGCCGCCCGTCGCCGTGCGGCGCTGCCCCCCTGCCCCGTTGCCCTGCGCGTTCTGACGCCAGGCGGGAAACCGGCGGTCAAGATAGCTTTCAAGTAAGGCGACGCTTTCGGCATCAAAAGCCGGCATCATCGCCGCGAGCTGGGCGAGATCGAATTCGCCGAGCGAGCGGCCGGCATGTTCGCCTGCGAGGATGGTACCGGACAGTTCGCCGCTGTCATGGTCGAGGCTCATGTCGAGGAAGGCCGAGCGCACCCGCGAGCTCTGTCCCGACGAGCGCTGGCCGCCGAACAGGCCGCCTAAGGTCGAAAAGCCGCTAGCGCCGAACGGCGACCAGCCAAGCAGGCCGGCGCCGAAAATGCCGAGTGGAATGGCGACCGCGAGCTCGCCCCGCACGCCCGTATAGGCAGCCACCGCCAGCGACACGACGCCGCCGACGATCTTGATCGCGCGCGCCAGCACCGCCGGATTGGCGGCACGGAACATCTGCAGCAGCAGATAGAGCACGACAACGGCGACGACGCCGGCAACTAGCGTAGGCATGGCTCAATTATAATGGTGTCGGCGACGAAAAGCATGAGCATCGGGCAAGCTTAACCGATCACTTCATCTGGCTCAGCAGTGCGGCGGCGCCGCTGCTCCCCGACAGTCTCAGCGCCTCACGGCCGCCGGCGGCGTAAGCCGCCGCGGCCCGCAGCAATTCGCGCAGCTGCGCGGCCGCGCCGGGATCGAAGCGGCACCACGCGCCGCCGGTCAGGCGCGCGATCTCGCGAAACGCCCGCTCGGCGTCGGCATCATGGCCTTCCTGGAACATGAAGGCCGGCACTTTCAACAGGCCGAGCTCGCCGGCCTTGGCGCAGAGCTCGTCGACGCTCTCTTCCATGGCGTCGCCGACGAACACCAGCGCGCGCACGCTGGAAGCAACCGCCTCGCGCCGCGTCTCCGACAGCACCTTGCCGATCTGGGTGTTGCCACCCTGGCAATCGATCTTGCTCATCAGCCGCGCCAGCTGCGCGGAATCGGAAATCCATCCTGTCGCGCGGCACTCGCTGAGACCCCGGTAGTAGACCAGACGGATGTCGAGGCTGCCGACGGCGGCTGCCTCGCGGAACATGTCGGCCTGCAGCGAGCAGGCCATGTCCCAGGTCGGTTGCCGGCTCATCGTGGCGTCGAGCGCAAACACGAGGCGGCCTCTCGCACCGGCCGCATGCGGCGACATCGCACGCGCTTTGGCAACGAAGGCCGCAATGTCTTCAGAACTGGACGCGCGCCCTTCGGGCAGCGAGCTGTCCTTGCGCGACGGCACTTCGCTCTGGGAATTCGGTTTGGTCGGTTCGCCGGCCATGCGTGCTCGCTAGCTAGGCTGCACGCTCTATGTGGGACGGGAGACGGACGCGGTCAATGCGGCCGGAATGCCTGTTAGCCTGGGAAGACCGGGCCGCCGTTAGTTGGCGACCTTCGGCTCGTCCTGCGCCGGCGCGTAGAGTGTCACCGGGCCGGGCTCGGTCAGCACCTTCGGCACTGTCTTCGACGTATCCACCGGTGCGATCGAGCTGTCGGTGGAGTCCAGGAACTTGTTCAGCATGGTCTCGATCGAGGTCTTCGCCCGGTCGGGGCCGGTATCGCGCATGTCGTTGTGCTGGAAGCCGGTGTCGACCACGGTAATGCCGGCCTTCTCGCACTCTTCCGCATCGGGCACCACGCCAGGATCGGGCTTGAATTGATTGTCCTTGGAGCGGAACGACAGGATCTTGAACTTGCCTTCGGTCATGAAGGGCACGCGCAGATTATCCAGCGTCACCACCTTCTTGATCTCGTCCGGGTACTGCTTGGCGAAATACACCGAGATGTCGCCGCCCATGGAATGACCGACCATAGTCAGCCTGTCGTAATCGGCATTGGGCTGGATCTTGCGCATCTGCTCGACGGCAAACTTGATGTTGGCAACGCCGCGCTGAATCTGCGGCAGACGGCCGACATAGAGTTCGCCCATCTTCGTCACCATCGGCGGGTCGGTCGGCAGATCGTGCTGCGGGGCGAGCACGAGATAGCCGCGCGCGGCAAAGGCATTGGCGAGGAATGAATATTCGGTGTGCTTGACGGTGTTGCCGTGGTTGAGGATCGCAACCGGCAGCTTGATCAGGCCGGCTTCAGCCTGCAGCAGCTTGTCGCGGCGTACGGCCACCTCAACAGCTACGAGCCGGTTGTTGCGGTCGGCATCGTAAAGCGTGATCGTCTCATGGCTGATCGCCCACTTGCTCACAGTGAAGTAAGCGACGACCAGAAGCGCGGTCAACGAAAGCAGAACGGCAATTCCACGTTTCATCTCTTCCTCGGCGCAACCCTGTTGCTATCTTAGGACTCTGCGGTCCCTTGTCCAATGATATATGTCACGACGACGTGACGGAAAGTCCAAATCTTGTGAACTCGCCGCAACATTCTTGTTGCATTGCCCAACCCTTGGGCGGCAGTCCGGAGCGGCGTTCTTAGCTCCTATTGTTAGGACGGAACCAGTCAAAAATCGGTTCGGTCGCCTCCGTAAGAAAACGGGGGCTGGCGGCTTCGGTTCCCTTGGTTTCCAGGTGCCTAACTACCGTCGCTGCTCAGGTAGGCCCATAAATCACGAGCTTTAGCGCTGGATCGTCATTGGCCTGAAAGCTCGCATATTCAAAGCGCAGCCGGCCCTTCTTCGGATGATTGAGCGACTTCCGCCCCGCCACGCTGCCGCTGATGTCATGCGCGCTCCACCAGCCTTCGAATTCCGGACAGCCCTCGCGCAGGCGCGCCAGCAGATCGCGAAAGGCGGGATCACCGGCCCAGAGATCATGGGTGGAGCGGAATTGCGCCACCATGCGCCTGGCTTCGTCGGCCCAGCCTGATCCGAACAGCCGCCTCGTCGCCGGATTGGTAAGGACCGAAATCAGCGTATTGCGATCGGCTTCCGGCAGCCGGCTGAAGCCCAGAATGTCGTCGGCGGCCTTGTTCCAGGCGAGCACGTCCCAGCGGCGGCCGGTCACGTAGGCCGGCAGATTGAGGTTCTCGACCGTGCGCCGGACTGCATCCGGCACTACTTCCGGCACGAACGGGCGGCGATCGCCGCCTTGCGTCAGCGCCCGCAAATGGGCGTGCTCGGCCTTGCCGAGTCTCAGCGCGCGCGCCAGCGCATCGACAGTCGTGGCCGACGGGCTGACGCTGCGGCCCTGCTCGAGCCGGATGTACCAGTCGACGCCGATGCCAGCGAGCTCGGCGACTTCCTCGCGCCGCAGGCCCGGCGTGCGCCGCCGGCGGCCCGGCGGCAGGCCCACGACCTTGGGGCTCAGTTTTTCCCGGCGCGAGCGCAGGAAATCGCCCAGTTCGCTTTGTCGTTCGGCACTTGCCGGCATAGTCAGCTCCGCGTTGGAGGGTTCATTTTATCCTAGGATAATACCAGGTCTGATTGGCGACAAGCGGACCGGCGATAATGGCGCCTCATCCCCAGCCCACGAGAACGCCAATGCAAGCTGCCATGCTGAAAGCCTTTGGATCGAAGCTTCAAATCGAAGACGTCGCCGAGCCCACACTCGGCACCGGCGAGGTCATCGTCGATGTCGCCGCCTCGCGCGTCCTGCCCTATTCGAACGAAGTGTTCAGCGGCGAGCGGCGATATCAGCTCGACCTGCCCGTGGTGCCCGGCCCCGGTGCGATCGGCCGCATCCATGCGGTCGGTCCCGACGCGACGCATCTTGAGCCCGGCGACTGGGTCTATTGCGATCCCACCGTCCGCTCGCGCGACAATCTTCTCGCGCCCGACATCGCCCTGCAGGGCCTGACTGCGGACGGCGACGGCGGACTGAAGCTGCAAAATTACTTTCGCGACGGCGCCTGGGCCGAGCGGATGCGCGTACCCACCGAGAACGCGATCGCGCTGGGTCCGATTGCGCCAGACGAAGCGGCCTTATGGTGCGCCATGGGGACCTGCCTCGTGCCCTATGGCGGATGGGTGGCCGCCAAGCTGCAACCCGGCGAGAGTGTGCTGGTCAGCGGCGCCACCGGCAATTTCGGCAGCGCCGCGGTAGCGGTGGCGCTCGCCATGGGAGCCCCCTGGGTCGTCGCGCCCGGGCGCAATGACGCCATGCTGGCCGACCTCGTTCGCCGCTTCGGCAAGCGCGTCCTTCCCGTCAAACTGACAGGGAACGAAGCCGAAGACCGGCAGCGGATGCTGGCTGCCGCGCCCGGCCCGATCGACTGCGTCCTGGACATCATGCCGCCCTCTGTCACGACCGCGACCGTGCGGGCGGCGCTGATGACGGTGCGGCGCAACGGCCGGGTGGTGCTGATGGGCGGCGTCGGCATGCTCGGCGGCGCCGGGCTGGAGCTGCCCTACCCCTGGATCATGCGCAACTGCATCACCATCCACGGCGTCTGGATGTATCCGCGCGAGGCCATCCCCCGCATGATCGGCCTGGTCCGCTCCGGCCTGCTCGATCTCGGCCAGTTCTCGGTCACGGAATTCCCGCTGGCGCGCGCCAACGAGGCGGTGGCGCATGCCGCCGCCAATGGCGGGCCGTTCAAAATGACGGTGCTGAAACCGGCTTGATTGCCTGAAAGCTCAGGCGCCGATGATGTCGTGGACTTCCAGCGGCTTGTCCACCTGATTGAACCATTCGGCCCGATTTGACGCCCGCCGGCGGCCACGCTCGTCGAGCGGCAGTTTCAGCTGGCGCAAGAGACTGGTGACCTCCTCGCGAGCGGTGACATGGCCGAGATTGGGCCGGGTTCCGAGGGTCGCCTCGTCGATATCGTCGAGCGCGGTGAGCCCGCGCGGAAAGAACTCGCGATAGACCACACGCTCGGCAAAGCCGTCCACCGCGCGGAAGCCGAGGCGGAACGACAATTCATTGAGGCCGTTGGCGACCAGCTGTTTGTTGCGCGAGCCGATCATCGACAGGCGGTTGCGCACCACGATCCAGTCGGAACTCGCGCCATCGAGCTGGCGGCGCTTGCGGCGGGTGTCGCGAACCATCTCGGCATAGTGGCTTTCGCCGGTCACCGCGTAGGTTTGCGGGTCGACGGTGCCGAGCACGTCGAAATCGAGAAAGCTGTCATTGATCGGCGTCACCAGGGTGTCCGCCATCGAATGGGCCAGCCGCATCAGATAGCTGTCCGAGCCGGGCGTATCGATCACAATGAAATCAAAGGTATGCTCGACCGCACTGACCGCATCCGTGAATTGCTGCAGCTCGGAACTCTCGTTGTCGGCGACGTGCATGGTTAGCCCGGCCTTGATGCAGCGATGCACCGGCAGCTCGAGTTCGAGACCGGTGCGGCGGGCCCAAGCCTGGCGGTTGTTGATGTAGCGGGTAAAGCTCTGCTGGCGGCAGTCGAGGTCGATGGTGGCAACCCGCTGGCCGGCCTTCAACAGGGCGACAGCGATATGCAGGGCGGTGGTGGATTTTCCCGAACCGCCCTTTTCGTTGCCCAGCACCACGACGTGTGCCGAACCGGACTGCCCCTGACTAGCTTGCACGAGCATGACTCGACCCCTGCGACATCTTCGAGTTAGGCCTTACCGCGGTCAAGCGAAATGCGCGGTGAGCCGCTCGAATTACTCAACCTACGCGCAATATGCTGAATCATGTGTGCCTCAGGTCACGCGCTGGTTCATTTTTTATCGAGGACATATCCTCGCCTCGCTTGGCCGTTGCTTGGCGCTGTCCGACCGGCCTTGATATGGTCCGCTTGCCCCGCCACCTGCCGGCAAGGCACAACGCCTCGCCGCCGCCAACCGCCCCGAGTTCCGATGTCGCGAAATCCCATGGTCGCCCGCACCGTCCCTGCCTTGCGTCGCGCGCTCGAGGGCCTGCGCGCCCGCAAGGCCAGCGTGGCGCTGGTGCCGACCATGGGTGCGCTCCATGACGGGCATGTGTCGCTGGTCCGGCTGGCGAAAAAGCGGGCGGGAAAAGTCGTGGTTTCCATTTTCGTCAACCCCACCCAGTTCGCTCCTACTGAAGACTTTGGCTCTTATCCGCGCACCTGGAAGGCTGACGTCGCCAAGCTTGCCGACGAGCGTGTTGAGCTAATCTGGCATCCCGATGTCAAAACCATGTACCCGGAAAATTTTTCGACTCGGATTGCTCCGGAAGGCCCGGCGACCGTCGGGCTGGAGGATCGTTTCCGTCCGCACTTCTTCGGCGGCGTTGCCACCGTGGTCGGCAAGCTGTTCACCCAGGTCCGGCCCGATGTGGCGATCTTCGGCGAAAAGGATTTCCAGCAGCTGCGCGTGGTGACCCAGATGGCGCGCGACCTCGACCTCGGCGTCAAGGTGATCGGCTCAAAAACCGTGCGCGAACGTGACGGCCTGGCGATGTCCTCACGCAATGTCTACCTCTCGGCCGAAGAGCGCCGGATCGCCCCCACGCTTCACAAGGCGATGAAGGAGAGCGCGGCACGGATCCGGGCCGGCGAAGACGTCGCGGCCGCGGTCGCCGCCGGCGCTGAGACGATCCGGAGCGTCGGCTTTACGCTGGATTATCTCGAGGCACGCCATGCCGAGACGCTGGCGCCGATCGCCTCGCTCCGGGAAGGCCCAATCCGGATGCTGGTGGCGGCAAGACTCGGCACCACGCGGCTGATCGACAACATCGCGGTCTAGCCGGACACGGAGCAGCCGGCATGTTGCGCAACATCCTGTTCGGCGGACTGATGCTCCTGACGACCTCCGCCGCTTCGGCGCAGGAGGCGCGACCGCCGGTCGGCGGCATCGGCTCGCCGCCCGATGCCATGATCTTCTACCTCGCGCATGGCGCAGCAGATGCGTGCGGACCCGGCTGCTCGGACTGGATCGCCGCCGAAGGCACCGTACAGTGGGACACCCACAAGCGGCTCTTCAATATCCTCGACCGCCATGCCGGGCGCAGGCTTCCCGTCGTGATTCATGTCTGGGGCGCATCCAACCTCAACGTTGCGACCACGCTTGGCCGGATCCTGCGCGAGCGCGGCATGGACACCACGGCGGGAACGACCGAAGTCGAGGCCTGCAAGGGCAAGTCCGAAACGGAATGCTTTGCGCTCAAGCGTCCGGGCGGGCCGCTCGAGGCCAGGATAAAGTCACCGGATGCGCCTTGCGACCTCACTTGCGTGCTGATGCTGGCGGGTGGCGTGCATCGCAGCCTGCCCGATGGAACCCGGGTGGTGCTGACCGGCATGATCCTGCGCAACCGGATGGCGCCGAACGTCTCGCAGGAAGCGCGCGACACCCTGCCCGAGCGCTACGGCGAGCAGTTCCGCAAATATCTGCGCGACATGGGCGTCGAAACCGAGTTGCTCGACATCGTCGACAGCCAAGGAGAGTCCCGCCGCGGCGTCGAGATGCCGGCGGCCGATTGGACGCGGCTGCACATCGTCACGCAATAGCGCGCTAAAGCATGGTCCCGACCCGAAGGGCCGCGTTAGCGCAAAGTGGGTACCGGTTTTCCCTGCGACAAACGCGAAGCGTCTGCGCGTAGATCACGCTCAAGCTTTACAGCAATCCGAGATCGCGCAATTCGCGGCGCATCGGCTCGGGCATGGACGCGACGCCTTTCGCAGTGGTCTTGCCGAGATCCGGCGGCGCGGAGTCCGGCTTCAGATAGCGCCAGCCCTGGAACGGCCGCATCGGCCGCGGCGACACCGCGATCACCTTGGGCTGCATGACGATGCGGCAGCGGCCGATGCCGTCCTTGTCGCGGAACGGCTCGATGGCGATGATTTTTTCACGCGCGGCGATCTCGCCGCGGATCACCCAGTACAGCGAGCCTCCGGCGAGGATCTCCTCATCGCGCTTTGGCGTCATCCGCGTGATGTGGACGTGCCGCTGCGGCAGGCCCTTTTTCTTCGCGGTCGCCATCCGTTCGGCAACCCATTGCTTGAGTTCCCGGACTGAATCGCAACCGACGGCAAGCTTGATGAGATGAAGCGGCATGCCCGCTAGTTAGCGGGCAATGGCGGCGGCATCAATCGTTGTCGGCCGCAGTGCCCTGTGCCGGCGGTGGAGAACTCGGCGGCGTGATCGGCGTCGGAGCGCGGGCCGATTTCGGCGCGGGCGGTTTCTTCGGCGCAGCCGGCGGCGCGGCATTTGCTGGCGGTGGCGCGGCCGCCTGACGCGGCGCCGGTGTTCCTGCGGCCGGTGTGCCTGCGCGCGGCGGCGGTGCGGCCGATCCCGGCGCGCCCGGTTCCGGCGTCATGATACTGACCGCCGGGGTCGACGAGGCCGAGGGGAAATCGATCATCGTCGTCGGCTTGCCGGTCGGCGCGACTGCACCCGCGCTCGGCGGCAGCGCCGCCAGCGCTCCCGATGGCGCGGCTGCGATGGCCGGCATCACCGGCGGCGCGCCCCAGGATCCCGAATAGCGCAGCACAAGCCCCTCATAGACGCGGTCGTCCATGTTAGTCATGATCTGCCGGCTGTTGGCGAGCGAACGGAAGGCCGGACAGGCCTGCGGCGTGCAGTGATCGCGCGCGACCAGCACATAGGCCATCAGCCCGTAGCGGTCGCGCTCGATGGCGCGGCGCAGGGCCTCGACTTCCGGCGTGAGGTTGCGGTTGACGGTTGCGACGTCGCCAAGCGCAGTCAGGCGCGTGATCTGCGAGGCGGCATAGGAAATCGCGGCCGCCGTCGAGTCGGCCGATCCGAACAGTGTCTTCTCGCAGGCCGTGAGCACCGTCTCGCCGGCGAGATCATCTATACAGGACAGGGCTGGCGTCGCCGCCATCGCCGGCGGCTGCACACTTGAATTTGCCGGCGAGCCCGGCAGGCCAAAACCGCGAATGGTCGCCGCCACCGCCACAGCAACCGCCAGCAGCGTGATCACGGTGAGCGCGCCGTTGGCGACGGATCTTTCTGCACGCACGAGCGTGATGAGCATCAGGACGGCGAAGAATCCGGCCGCGGCCAGCGTCAGCCACATCGGAAAGGACGACGAACGCCAGACGTGATCGAGCGATGAGGCCCAGTCCCAGTTCATGCGCGACGTTCCTCAAGCGCAACGTAAATTGCGTCTCAGCGTAACGAGCGAGGCCGTGGCGCTATCGACTTGCGCACCATGTGACTGCGAACCCGGCCATTTGACGACGTCCGGTACGAAACCCGACGCCAGCCTGGACGCAATTCGCCTCAGGTAAGGGCGAGCTGGCTTTCCTTGGCCACCCGCTCGAAGGCTTCGCTCGAGCTCTTGATGCGATACTGGCAATCGTCACCTTCGGTCGGCAGCAGACGGATCACCTCATAGGTGCCGCTGGCGGCCGGACGCGACACATTGCTTGCAGTGAAATAGACACTCGCTCCAACAGAGTACTTGTGCTTCAACGCCCTCTCCATACGCGCGCTTTTCCGGCCTGACGCCCACGGTCCCCGAACGACGGCCGGTTTGAGAACCCTGCGGCAACCTAGCACAGCCACCACGTAATTGGCCAGTATCATCAGACATGGCAAATGCGCGGATTTCGCAGGTTTTTCAGTACCCTACCCGCTCGATTGAACACTTTCCTGAAGGCTTGCCGCTAACCCCCGCTAAGCGCGGGCTTTCGGTTCACCCCTTGCCAGCGGCCTCTGGTCGACCTTGAGGATTCCAATCAACTAAAAGTTGCCGGTGGGGCCGCGCCGGGACCATGTCGACCAGTAGCCTCACACAGTCTCGAACTTCTCGATGATAATCGTCTCGGCGAGGCCGTCGCGGGTCCACTCCTGGAATGCCGGCAGTGCCTGCATCGTCTCCATGTAACGCCGCACGACCGGCGTCACCTCGATAGCGTAGGTGCGGAAGCGATGCACGACGGGCCCGTACATTGCGTCCGCGCCACCGAAAGCGCCGAACAGGAACGGGCCACCATGGCGCGCGAGGCATTCGGTCCAGATTTCCTGGACGCGGGCGATGTTGCCGCGCGCCTCCTCCGACAGCGGCACCAGACCGATAGGCCGGTGCAGATTCATGCCGCATTCGTTGCGGAGCGCGGCAAAGCCCGAATGCATTTCGGCCGAAATCGCCCGTGCCCGCGCCCGCGCCGCGCGGTCATCGGGCCAGAGCTTCTTCTCCGGAAATTTCTCCGCGAGGTATTCGATGATGGCGAGCGAGTCCCACACCGTGATGTCGCCATCGACCAGGATCGGCACCTTGCCGGCCGGCGAGACGTCGAGGATACGCTGCTTGTCGGCGTCGCCGGTGTAGAGCGGAATGAAGGTCTCCTCGAAGGCGATGTGGTTGGCGCGCAAGGCCAGCCACGGTCGCATCGACCATGACGAATAGTTCTTGTTGCCGATGACGAGCTTCAGTCCAGCCATGTGGGGATTCCTTTTTCGCACCCTCATCTTGCCACAGGCGACAAGACGCGTTCAACCTGTCGGCCTCGCGAACCGTCTCTCTCGAGGAATGCACCCATGCGCGCCTATCTGGTCGACATCATCGCAGTCGGCTTCTTCGTCCTCGAATGGCTGGTTTACGCCCTTACTCTGGAGCACAGCGAGTACGGCAAGAACAGCCTGTCCGCACGCATGAATCAGTTCCGCGAGGCCTGGGTGCGCCAGATGCTCGACCGCGAGCACGCATGGTGGCGATGGACGCTACCCCGAAAAATCCTTCGGCGTGAAATCGAGGTCGAGCACCTTCCATTCGCCGTAGCGATCCACCGGCAGCATCTTGTAGGGCTGGCATTGCTTGACCGCGGCGATCGCGCTCTGCAATAGCTCGATCGCCTTCATGTTGGCGCTGCCGCCGCCGATCGCGGGCTCGGCAGCGAGGCTGCCATCCTGCGCAAGCAGCAGGCGCAGCTTCACGATGATTTGGTCGGATGGTTTCACCGACGGCGGCAGCTTCGAGCACGTCTTCAGATGTTTCTTGAATTCCGCGATCACGCTCGACGAAATATCCGCAGCGCCGGACGCCGTTGCATCAAACCCATCATCGGACTTGCCGGGGTTGACCATCGGCGGCGTATCCAAGCGCAGCCCCAGCAATACGTTGTACTTCACGGAGATATCCGGCTCAGGCGGCCGGTAGGCCGGCGAAGCCGAACCAAGCTGCGCTTGTGGGGCTGCGGCAACCGAGGCGCCACGCCGCTCCGGCCGCGAAGCCTGCTGCGGCGCGGCTGACTGCGGCGCAGCGGCGGCGGCTGGGCGGGCGGGTTCCGGCGTCGCTCCAGCCGATGAAGAGGCCTGCTGCGCAGAGACCGCGGGGTCAGGCAATTTGAACGGCGTGGTTTCTTCCGGCTCGAGCTTTTCCTTGGGCTTTTCCTTGGGCTTTCCCGGCTCGATTTCCTGCGGGGTGACGATATCGACCGCGATCGGCTCGGTGGACGAGCCGAACGGATGCACCTCGGACATCAGCACCAGCAGCGCCACAATCGAGAAATGCGCGATCGCCGACGCCGTGACGCCCGTGCGTATGGCCTGATCCTGTTCCACCTTGTTTTGCAGTGTTGCCACGCCGTCCCCGCTTCCAGCATAGCCTGACGTGGCGCAGTCTCAATCCCATTTCGGCGAGAAACCGAAGTCGGTCAGCCGGCCATCGCGGCTGCCCAGCGCCGAGATTTCGGCCATCTCGGCCTCCGAAAGCGCGAAGTCGAACACCTCGATGTTCTCCGACAGGCGTTCCAGCCGCGAGGTTCGCGGGATCGCGGAAACCTGCTGCTGCACCAGCCAGCGCAGGCAAACCTGGGCGGCGCTCTTGCCGTGAGCGCGTCCGATCCGCGCCAGCACCTCGTCCTTGCGCACCCGCCCCTTGGCAATCGGGCTATAGGCAACCAGCACCAGATCGTGCCGTGCGCAGGCCTCGCGGACCTTGGTCTGGTCGAGATAGGGATGATACTCGACCTGATTGCACACCAGCGGCGCCGGGCATTTTTCGATCGCCTCCTCCATCAACGCGACCGTGAAATTCGACACGCCGATATGCCGGGTCATGCCGAGCTTGTACACATGGGCGAGCGCACCCAGCGTCTCCGCCAATGGCACGCGCGGGTTCGGCCAGTGCAGCAGCAGGAGATCGACCTCGGTGAGGCGCAGCTTGTTCAGGCTCTCCTTGGTGGAGCGTTCGAGGTCATGGGGAGCAAAATGGCTGGTCCACACCTTTGTGGTGACGAACACCTCGTTGCGGGAGACGCCGGAGGCGCGCAGCGCCTCGCCGACCTCGCGCTCGTTCTCATAGACCTGCGCGGTGTCGACATGGCGGTAGCCGAGCCGCAACGCCTGCTCGACCAGCCGCGCGCAGGCGCGCCCGCGCAGCTCCCAGGTGCCAAGCCCGATCGCGGGGATTTTTGCAGCCTTGGCTTCGACGAACAGCATCGCGGGCTCTCTGGTTGGAGCCGCATTATGTCGCGCGCGGAGGTTACTTACTAGGCTGGCGCCGGTTCCGTCGAGAGTGCGGCGAACACCGTTTCCGGTGAATGCGCGATCACTGCAAGCAATGCGCGCGCCGGTCCCCGCGGGGCGCGCTTGCCCTGCTCCCAGTTGCGGATGGTCTCGACGGGCACGCCGAGGCGGCTTGCGAATTCGATCTGGGTCAGTTGCGCGCGGCGGCGCAGGTCGCGCACGCCGGGCTGCGTAGCCTGGCCCGTTTCCATTTCCGGCACGAGCGGAAATTCCTTGCCGTCGAGCAGTTCGACAATCCGCCCGTCCGCTTTCAGCCGAAACCGTCTCATGACCGATCGATCCCCCGGGCGCATGATCCGCCAAAGTGTGCGCGGTTTGGCGACAAGATCATGCGCAATCAAGCCAGGGAATCATCGGGCAAGCGCGTTAAGACTTGATTAACGATACAGCCCTCGGCGAAGAAGGGCTATTTCAGCCCGAACCACAGCGTGGCGATGCCGAGGAAGGCGAAGAAGCCGACCACGTCGGTGACGGTCGTGACAAACGTGCCCGATGCCACCGCCGGGTCCGCGTTCATTCGCTCCAGCAGCATCGGGATCAAAATGCCGCCGAGTGCGCCTGCAACGAGGTTGCAGATGATGGCAAGGCCAATGACGACGCCAAGGCCGGGGATCTTGAACCAGGCCACCGCGGCGACGCCAGTGATGACCGCAAAGGCAAGCCCGTTGACCAGACCGACCATCGCCTCGCGCATCACCACGCGCCAGGCGTTGGTGGCGCCGAGCTCACGGGTCGCCAGCGCCCGCACCGCCACCGTCATGGTCTGGGTCGCGGCATTGCCGCCCTGGCTGGCCACAATGGGAGCGAGCACGGCGAGCGCCACCATCTTCTCCAGTTGGCCCTCGAACAGGCCAAGCACGGAGGATGCAAGGAAGGCGGTCGCCAGATTGACCAGCAGCCAGTTGAAGCGGCCGCGCGCGGTGGTCCAAACGCTGTCCGACAGTTCTTCGTCGCTGGTGACGCCGCCCAGCGCCTTCAAGTCCTCGTCAGCCTCTTCCTCGATGACGTCGACGACGTCGTCGATGGTGATGACGCCGACCAGCCGGTTCTCGGTATCGACGACGGGCGCGGCAACGAGGTTGTACTTGCCGAACATCCGCGCGACTTCCTCCTGGTCGTCGAGCACGGAAACGCGGCGGCGGTCTTCGTCGACGAGCTCCTTGAGCGGCACCATGCGGCGCGAGCGCAGCAGCACATCGAGGGGGACCGCACCCTGCCAGTGCTTCTCGGCATCGACGGCGTAGATTTCATAGAACCGGTCCGGCAGATCCGACGTCTCACGCATGTAGTCGATTGCCTGCCCGACGGTCCAATCCGGTGGGACTGCGATGAATTCGGTCTGCATCCGCCGGCCGGCGGAATTTTCGGGATATTCGAGGGAGCGCTCGATGACGTCGCGTTCGGACGGCGGCAGCTTTTCGAGGACCTCTTCGCGATCCTCCTCATCGAGCGATTCCAGGATTTCAACGGCATCGTCGGATTCGAGCTCCCGGACGCCTTCGGCGACCTCCTCCGGCTCGAGCTCTTCGAGGATTTCCTCGCGGACGGTCTCATCGACCTCGTTCAGCGCCGAGAAGTCGAAATCCGATCCGGTCAGTTCGACCAACTTGACGCGATCGTCCGGTTCGAGCGCGGCGATCAGGTCGCCGAGATCGGCCTCATGCAGTTCTGCGACGATGGCGCGCAGGAACGTGGCGTCGGAGCCGCCTATGGCACGGGTGATCTCCTCGACAAATTCTGGCCTGATCTGCCCCTCACCATCCCGCATCGGGTGGCGGTCGAGCAGCGAGGTCTCTTCCAGATGCGCAACATCGGTATCATCGGCCATGCCGCGCCCTCGCCGGTTTGACAGGATTGCTAAACCAGTGGAGTTGGATTTGACATTCGCTACCCCGCTAGCCGCTAGACTGGCAAGCGAATGTCAAATCCAAAAACTCCACTGGAGCTTTATTTTGCCAGTGGTCATTCGGTTCTAACATTCGCAAAGTGCCAACCGAGACGGAATGCGAATGTTAGAACCGGACCACTGGCCAGAGTTATCGCTGCAGGCATTACCCAATGGGCAACACCTAGCGCAATGAGAAATATGGACCGGCACCGATTGCTCCTGAATCTCGCGATGGCGTTCGGCCTCGCCACCGCGTCTGCGCCGCAGGCGCAGGCCGCCGAATGCCCGCGCCAGGACGCGCTCGGCACCTCGCGCGTCATCACCGTCGATGCAGCCAGCACCCCTCGCGTCGGCTCGCAGGGCTTTCAAGCCCTGCCGCTTGGGGAGCGCGAGGTTGTGCTGACCTTTGACGATGGTCCGTCGCCGCTGACGGACGGCAAGGTACTTGCGGCGCTCGCCGAGCAATGTGTGCGCGCCACGTTCTTTCTGATTGGTAAGCTGGCGTCCGAGTATCCCGATCTGGTGCGCCAGATCGCAGCCGCAGGACACAGCATCGGCCATCACACCTGGTCGCATCCCAATCTCAGGGTCATGAAGCCGGAAGAGGCCGCCGACGAAATCAACAAGGGCATCGCCGCCGTCGAGATGGCGCAGAACGGCGTTTCGACCACAACGCCTTCAACGCCGTTCTTCCGCTATCCCGGCTTCCTGATGTCGCAGCCAACGCTCGATGATCTCGAGAAGCGACGCATCGTCGTGTTCGGCACCGATGTGATCGCCGACGACTGGATCCCTATGACATCGGAAGCGCAGCTGAAATTGCTCACCGATCGCCTCAAGGCCGCGGGGAAAGGCATCATCCTGTTGCATGATCCCCAGGCCAAAACGGCCGCCCTGCTGCCCGCTTTCCTGCGTTATCTGCGTGACAACGGCTATTCGGTGGTGCATGTGGTGCCTGAGAACGCGGCAAGGCCTGTCGCCGACGTCGGGCAACGCGAAAAACGTGAATAACTCCAATAATTAATGCGGCATTCATGAAGCCGCCTGTAATGGTTTGAACGGAATCGGAATGCGGGCGGTGTTCGATGGCCGGTAATGTAAGAGTTGGCGTCCGCGCTACGCACTTCGCCATAATGCTGGGACTTGCTGCCGGCACGGCGGGAGCGCCTGCATTTGCGGCCGATTGCCCGCGTCCCGATGCGCTCGGAACTTCCCGCACCCTTGTGGTCGATGCCAAAGCGCATCCGCTGATCGGCTCGATGCAATATCGCGAGACGCTGCCGCTCAACGACGGCGAGGTGGTGCTGACCTTTGACGACGGCCCGATCCCGATAAACAGCTACCAGGTCCTCGACATCCTCGCCGCGCAATGCGTGAAGGCGACCTTCTTCCTGGTCGGGCGCCAGGCCCAGGCCAACCCTGAAGGCGTGCGCAAGCTGCTCGATGCCGGGCATACGGTTGCGACCCACACCCAAAACCATCCCTACGCCATGCAGCGGTTGCCGCTCGATCGCGCCAAGGCGGAGATCGACGGCGGCATTGCGTCAGTGACGGCGGCGCTTGGCGAGCGCAGCGCGGCAATCTCGCCTTTCTTTCGCATTCCCGGCCTCTCCCGCAATGACGGCATCGAGCAATATGCGAAGGAGAAGGGCCTGCAGGTCTGGAGCACGGATTTCCTGGCGGACGACTGGCACCATATCTCCTCGGCGCGGGTCTATGACCTCGCCATGAAGCGGCTTGCCGCCAAGGGCAAGGGCATCCTGCTGCTGCACGATATCCAGGCCCGCACGGTAGCGGCACTGCCAAAAATCCTGAACGACCTGAAGGCGCGCGGTTACCGCATCGTCCACGTCGTGCCGGCAACGCCGGAAAAACCGGCTACACCGACCGAGCCGCAGCAATGGCGGCTGTATCCGACCTCGGAACTGATCGCGACGTCGCGCTGGCCGAAGATCCCGGGCTTCGCATTCGTCCAGCAGGAGGTGCTGCCCGCGCCGCTGCTGACCGATTCCTACTGGAACGACGTCAAGCTGCGCGATCGCGCGCAGGCGCGCGGCCGGAGCACGCCGTTGCCGCGTCCGGCGCCATGGCCGCGGCAGGCACAGCTCGCATCGATCGATGCGGCGAGCGCCCTGCCCGTTCCGGCAGCCTCGGTGTTCGACGTCGAGGAAGGCGTGGGCGTGGTGATGATGGGCATCAACGCAACGCGGCCGGTCGAGCGACGCGTCGTGGCCGAGACCGAGGCGAAGCCCACACGGGTCGCTGCGCGCAGCGACAAGCGTGCGCCCGCTGTGGCAAACAGCCGAGCCAGGCGTGTCGCGACATCGCAGTCTGCCCGGCCGGTCACCCCGCCGGCCGCTCACGCCGACCGGACAGCGTCCCCGCCCAAGCGCGCCGTCCATAGCAAGAAGAACGGCAAGCCCGCCGGCCGCCACAGTCAGGAAGCCAGCGCCCAGCCCGCGCCCGGCTAGAGCATGATCCGGAAAAGTGTGAAGCGGTTTTCCGAAAAGATCATGCTCCAACAAAGAGCTAGAGTGAGATGACGATTCGAAGAAAAGTCATCTCGCTCTAGCGATCGCTCAATTGGTGACGATCTTGGCGATGCAGAGCAGGATCACCAGCGCCAGGAACAGAAGGTCGATATAGGCCTTCATCTCGCCGGCATGGCGCAGTTCGGCGACGTCGCCGACAATCTGCTTGCGCGAAGCCGCCGCACTGGGGCCTTCGACGGCCATGGCTGCCAGCCGCCTCGCCTCACCCTCCAGTCGCTCGATGCGCTGGAAGAAATAGAACGAGCGCAGCGCCGAAGCCGAATGCATCCCGGCATAGATCAGGATCAGCACCGCCAGCATCACGCGCTGCGGATATTTTTCAATCAGGTTCAAGCTGTAATAGACGAGCGCCAGAAACACGAAGTTGGAGACAAAGCGGTAGGCGTAGCCGAGGAACTTCATGCGGGGCTCCGGGGACGAAAGGCGGTATCCTATGCGGGAAAAATGTTTACGCGACGTATGTGTCGCGGCAGCAACACAGGCGAAGGGCCCGTGAAAGGCCCACGCCCATGCGATGCAAAGGGATCAAAGCCAAGAAATTTTCGGGCTGAAGTCTGGACTTGGTGCGCTCGGAGGGCGGAGAAGACCGAATCAAAGCCTTTCCTGTTCGCACCGAATTCGTCAACGACAGCGGGAACTCAGATTTGACCGTGCCACACTCTGCTCGCTGCCTTATTGAGCCCTAGACTACGTTTCAAGTTATTGGGTCGTGGGGGACGAACGTGGCCAAGAAAAGAGCAAAGCCAGCGAAATCCGTCACACGTGTGACAGCCCGACGGCTTGAACCAAAGATAGCAGCTGGGACAGGCAGCACTTCGGATCGATTTCAGCTCCGTCTGCCAGACGGGATGCGGGACCAACTGGCGGAAGCGGCGACGGCAAACGGGCGCTCGCTCAACGGCGAAATCATCCATAGGCTCATGCAATCCATAGAGCGCGACGGGAGGCAGGAAAAGCTATCGCAGCACCTCAAGATGCAGGGCAACCGCCTTGCTGAGGTGGAAGAAGAGATAGCCGCCTTAGTCCAACAGCTCAGGCTAAGCGACGACTAGCGTAGGGCGAAAAACTTCCGGCTGGCCTCCCAACCGAAAGGTCCGTTCCGATGCGTAGTGTTGAGTGATTGACGTGCTTGGTGTTTCGGAAAAGGTGCATTTCGACCACAAGAGTACCTTTGGAGAGAAGGCGCATTGAGGTACCACCTCTCTCTGCTGTTGCGGTGCGACGATGGAAAAGGGCCGCCAAAGCGGGCGACCCCCTTCCGTCTCGTCTAGTCTAGGCCCCCGCCTAGCTGCGAATTTCTATCCGGAGGGCGGGGATGTGAAGCTCTTGTGCCCGCTCTTGTTTTTCCCTCTTGCGAAACTCGCGCTCTTTTCGCTCGAACGCGAGCATTTCCCGCTGCGCCGCTTCCATGAAACTGTTGCGCTGCGCCTCCGCTACCTGTCCGGTCATGTTACGCACCCCGTCAATTCAGACAGCATACTCAAGCGATGGAACCCGGGAAAGGTTCGCGACAGAAAAATTACGTAATGATGACGCTTCTAAAATAGGGTGCCTTGGTCAAGCAGGGCATGCGAATGAACGACCAAGAGATATTGGTTCCGGGCACTCGGATTCGCCTTTCGGATTTGGGCAAAAATCATTGCGCCAAGATGACACGGCGTGCCGGGATAGTTGTCGCCAAAATACATCGCGGGGAAGCAGTTCGCATTCTGATGGATGGCAGCAAGGAGCCGATCACCTGCACCGAAGTTACATCGAAGCCGACGAAAACTAATGCCGCATCCGGACGCTTGTGTGGCAAGCCACGCTGACGTCAGCGACCACTGCCCGACGACGCGCTGAAAATCGTCATGCGCGGTGCCGACAAAGAGGACAAAGCGGCGGCATAGGTTGCGGTTTGGCTGCTAGGCGTACGGCAATCGCGGCGCTGACGTCCGCGGTCGCGTCAATCCCGGATCACGCGCACCATAGGATAGATTAGGATCCCAGCGACGAAGCCGACAGCAAACGAAACGGCGATGATGGTGAGCGGCAAGCTCTCGAACGCGAAGAACATGGGAAACCGTTGCCCGACCGTCGCAGGTCACGCAAGCGTAGTCGCTTGTCAACCTTATCCGGTAAGGTTTACGATTACGCCGTTTGCACTTTCCCACGCTGGAGGTTGAGATCAACGCTCCTAAACTCAAGGCACTCCCGGAAAGATTGAAACAATAGTATTGCGAGATCCATGCTGGACTTGCTGCTCATTTTCGGAATCCCGCTCGGAGTAGGTTTTGCAGCGGGCTATTATTTCCGCGCGTGCTTGTCAAAGCGAAGGCGGCGGCTCGCCGAGCAAGACTCTCTGCGGCACAAGCCAACGGACGAACGCCGGTGAAGTTCACATCGTGTACAAAAGCACATAAGCCAAAAGTGCGGCGAAAAGCATCGTCCAGACAAGCCACGCTATCGTCAGCCAATCGAGTCCGTGCATGTCCAATAGGTGATGCTGAGCACTAGGTCCCGGCTTGATCTGAATCAAGCAATAAAAAGCCCGGCCCGCGGGGTTGGTGCGGACCGGGAATAACCCATCACAGAACATGCCGGGCTGAGGGAGCAATTACCGGCACTCCCACTCACTGCCTGCAATCCGGTTTTTTCCTGCTAGAATTTCGCAATCTTCGCCACAATCCCCTATGGACGCCATCATGTCGATGAAAGTCCGCACCTTGGCAGAAAGATGATGCCGATGCGGGTAGATTGCATTCAGTCGCACCGCGACGTCAAAACCCTCGTCGATCATGTCAATGTTGCGCTCGCCCATCGTGAGATCGACCTTCACCTCCGGATGTTGAGAGAGGAACCGGGCTACGATCGGTGCGATGAACTGGACGATGTGGGTCGCGGTATAGACGCGCAGCGTGCCGCGTGGCGTGGATTGCAAGGCGCCCGCGATATCGTCGGCTTGAGCGATATCGGCAAGAATCTGCACTGCGCGATCATAATAGGCCCGTCCCACTTCGGTGAGACTAACCTTTCGCGTGGTGCGGTTGAGCAGTCGCGCCCCCAAACGGCCTTCAAGCGACTGCACATGGTTACTCACCATGGTTGTGGACATGTCGAGTTTGCGACCCGCGGCCGAGAAGCCGCCGCGTTCGACCACGTGGCTGAAGACTTCAAGGCTGGTCAGCCGATCCATAGGACAATCCGTTTCTTTGGTCGGTGAACAGAAGGGCAGCCGTTCGGAGCCTCGGCGCTCAGCTCCAAGTTCTCGATTATCCATCGCTACTAGATAATCCTTCAAGTCTTTCCCCAATTGTCAGCGAAGCCGCAAAGCCCATTTGGGAGCGAGCCGACAGGAGGCCACCATGTCCCAGATGCCCCGCAGCGCAAGCTTTCAAGAAGCAAGCGAGATCGCGCCCGAAGTTACTTCGGCCGCGTCCGGCAACAGCAAACGCACGATCCTCAAGCGGGCAGCCGTCGTGCTCGCCCTGCTCGCGACCACTGCCGCCGGCGGTTATTTCGCCCACGACTACTTCACTGTCGGCCGCTACCTGGAAACGACTGACGATGCCTATGTGAAGGCGGACTCCACCATCGTCGCGCCAAAGGTTTCCGGCTACATCGCACAAGTCCTCGTCAGCGACAACGAGCGTGTGAGGTCTGGCCAGTTACTGGCGAAGATCGACCAGCGCGACTACCCAGTGAAGATCGTGTTCGACGGCAACACGCTGAAGGGCCTGTTGCGACCGGGCATGTCAGCCCAGTCATCTCAAGGTCGGTGACGCACACTGAATTATCATCTGAAGGGGCGCTGGAGCGACCGTGCGTTTGTGAAAGCCCGCGGCCGCTTGCAGCAAGATTGGACAAAACATGGTAGCTTCAGGAAAGACCTGCGGCCGACCCGGCGCCTAGAAAAGCGCGCAATTGCTCAACCGAAATGCCCCTCAACGACGAGGACATGTCCATGAGCTGCAAGTCAATTCTGCGCGAAGTTCCGCAGCACAATCACCATGAACCCCGCATTTCCGAGCCACCCCGGCACGATGTGCCGGCCAGCGAGCGACGTGCTGCGGACGCGGAGATGGCACGGGTGCTCAAGACGAAGCCCGTCAGCATGGCGTCCGACCCGACCAGCGGGTCGATCACCTTTTGGCGGCATAATCCCCTGCACGACGTCGTTCGGCCGATGGCCGACCACGTCATCATGGCTTTCCCCGCCGAGCCGGTGCACTTCGAGCGCCGCGACGGAAATGTGTTTGTGAAGGGAATGACCCGTCCCGGAACCGTGACGGTCATTCCGGCCGGCTCGAGCTCACGCTGGGACATCTACCAGCCCTTGAGCGTCGTGCAGCTCTATCTTCCGCAGGCAACGCTGGCGCGCGTCGCTCAGGAAGCCGCCACAGAAGCCCCCGGCGACCTCGTGGAGCGGACGGTGCATCCGGACGCCATCACCGCCCGATTGCTCCTGAGCGCGACGGATGCACTGGAAGGCAACGCGGCGCTGGATGCGCTGTTCAGGCATCAACTGACGGATCTTCTGGCCACCCGCCTCGTCGTGGCCTATGCCGGCTCACAGCCAAGACTCCAGCCGGTGACGGGCGGACTATCACCCAAGGTGCTGGCGCGCGCCATCGAACGCCTGCGTTCAGACAGCGATGCTGACGTATCGCTTGCCACTCTCGCTGCGGATGCAGGCGTGTCGCGCTTCCATTTCTGCCGCGCCTTCAAGGAAAGCACCGGGCTCTCACCACATGCCTGGCTGCGCCAGCACCGACTCGAGCAGGCCATGAACATGCTGCGCGACACCGACGTGTCGGTCGTCTCGGTCGCAGCCGCGCTCGGCTATTCCTCCCAGACTGCTTTCGCAGCCGCCTTCAGAAAGCTGACCGGTGAAACGCCGAGTGAGTGGCGGCGACGCATGCGGTGAACACCCAGGTGACATCACCGATTTCAAATTCAGCATCGAAAGGGTACGGGCGATGAAGATTTTTCTCAGCATCGGAGCGGGCGCGGGAATGGGTTTCGCGACCGCCGAACGCTTTGCCAAGGAGGACTTTCAGGTGGTGCTGGCCGCTCGCAGCGTCGCGAGGACGCAAGAGCTGGCCGAAAGACTGATAAGCAGGGGCTACAGGGCCAGCGTTCGCGAAGTGGATGCAAGCGATCCGCAGAGCGTTGGCGACCTGGTCGCTGACGTCCAGCAGCAGCACGGCGCAATCGACGTCTTGCATTACAATGCCGCATCGATGCGCAAGGCGACCCTCTCCGAGCAGCCGCGCGACAGTTTCAACGGGGATCTCGCCGTTAACATCGGCGGCGCGCTGGTGGCCGCCCAGGCGGTCGCTCCAATGATGGAAAAGCAAAACTCCGGTGCGATCCTGTTGACGGGCGGCGGCTTCGCACTTGCTCCGAGCGCGGACTATCTCTCGGTCAGCATTGGCAAGGCCGGCATCCGCGCTCTGGCTCACGGACTGTTCGAGCCGTTCCGGGACAAGGGCATTCACGTCGCGACAGTGACCGTCTGCACCCTCGTTGCCCCGGGGTCGAATGAGGCTGCATCGGTGGCCGACCAATTCTGGCATCTGTACAGCCAGCCAAGGGATGCCTGGACTGTCGAATCCAACTACATCCCCGCTACCGTGTGAGCGGGAAAAGTGCGATTCCGTCGGGTGCGTTGGCAGCAATCGCTCGACAGGTACGGCAATCGCTCTGGGGCAGCAGCAAGCGAAATCGAATAGATCATCTCAGTGCCCACAAACACCGACGGGGACCGACAATGATCTGGAAAACCTTCGTCAGCCGCCTGGCAATCTCATCGCGACGGCGCGGCCTTGCCACAGCTGTCATCTACGGACTTTCGCTGGCCGTCCGCTTCACCTCGGCAGCGGGCGAGGAGGTGGAAATCCCGCCGCAGTCCGTGCAGGCGGCCCATCCCGTGATCTCCATCATGACCAGGGATAGCGCTTCGCTTCCCTATCAGGACTGGGGCCGTAGCCCGGCTCAGCCGATCGTGCTTCGCCAGGGCTGGCGGGTGAACTCGGCGATGTCAGCGCCGTCACCGCCGGGATGCATCGCGCCCTAGCGAACTGACGTTTCCCTTTCACGCCCTCGCGTCGTCGTCGATCGCTGCCCGCTTTGAGGGGCAGCGGCGGTCGCGCGCGAACTCCAGGAGCAAACACATGCGACTAGTCATCATCGGCGCCGGTTTTGCGGGCATGTACGCCGCCCTCTCCGCAGCGCGCCTGCGTGAAATACAGGGCGTTTTGCCGGAAGAGCTCGAGATCGCGCTGGTTGCGCCCGAGCCGACGCTGGTGATCCGCCCGCGGCTTTACGAGCCGAAGCCCGAGACACTGACAGCGCCGCTGCTTGACGTCCTCAACGCCGTCGACGTCAACTACGTGCAAGGCAGCGCCGAGACGGTCGACACCAAGTCTCGCGTGGTGCAGATCGCAATCGCCAAGAACGCGCGAAGGACGCTGTCTTACGCCCGCCTGGTGGTCGCCACCGGGAGCCGGCTATTTCGTCCGAACATTCCCGGCCTCGCCGATCACGGTTTTAGCGTCGACTCGCTCGATGATGCGGTCGCGCTCGACAAACATCTTCATGGCCTCGTCAAGAGGCCGGCGGTAAACGGCCGCGACACGGTCGTCGTAGCCGGGGGCGGCTTCACCGGCATCGAGGCGGCAACGGAAATGCCGGCGCGGCTGCGCAAAATCTTCGGCGACAAGGCCAAGCCGCGCGTCATTATCGTCGAACGTAACCCTGCGATCGCACCCGACATGGGTGATGCCGCGCGGCCCGTCATCGAGAACGCGCTGAAGAAGCTCGGCGTGGAGACCCACCTCGGCGCTTGCGTCGCCTCGCTCGACGAATCCGGCGTCACGCTGGTCAGCGGCGAACACATCGAAACCGAAACCGTGATCTGGGCGGCGGGCATTCGCGCTGCCCCCTTGACCCAGCAGATTCCATCCGAACGCGACAATTTCGGCCGGCTGCTCGTCGATCGTGATTTGCGCGTACTGAGAGCGCCAGGAGTCTTCGCCACCGGCGATGCCGCCCGCGCCGCCTGCGACGACGAGGGCAACTACGCGCTGATGTCGTGCCAGCACGCCACGCGGATGGGCGCCTTCGCCGGCAACAACGCCGCCGCCGAACTGCTGGGGGTGCGCACCAGACCCTACCACCAGGAGGGCTATGTCACCTGCCTCGACCTCGGCGAAGCTGGCGCACTGTTCACGACCGGTTGGGACCGCAAGGTCGCGATGGTCGACGACGTCGCCAAGAAGACCAAGCAGCAGATCAACACGGTGTGGATCTATCCGCCCAGGGCCGAACGCGCCGCGGCGCTGGCATCCGCCGATCCGGAGCATGTCACCGACGTGGCCGGCTTCCTCTAAGACGCTACACGCGGACCGCGCTTCCCACGGAAAGCGCCGCCCGCCGAGAACCCGCGGCCGATCATTCCGTCATCCCCGACTTCGCGATTGGGAATCTGGTCTGAGAGGCCGCGCTGCCGGTGAGAGTCACTGTGCCGGCAAGACCGCCGGGGCGCCCTTGTCCTTGATCAAGACCGCCAGGAATTTCGCCGGCTGGGTGGCGCTGGCGTTTCGGTCGACGACGTGAATATCGGCAGGGCCTTCATAGAAACTTTGTCCCGGCGTCAGCGTCACCTCCGGTCCGCCCTTCAGCTGCATCACGACAGAGCCCTCCAGCACGTAGACGAATGCATGGGCATTGTGCCGGTGGATGGCGCTCGATCCGCCGGGTGCATGCTCGACCGTGATCATCACAGCTTCCTTGCCGGGGCTCTCCGGAAGATCCTTGGCCGTGAGTAGTGTGACCTTGGGCCCCTCGGCCGCCGCCGTGCCGGTCATGAGGCACAGAAAAGCCAACACGGCGAATTTGGTTCTCATGGTCGATTCCTTTCCTTTGTTGTCCGGGAGCAGCCCGTTGCGGATCAGGCTGCGGCCTTTGAGCGGCGGAGCCATTCGTCGAGACTGATGCGGCCGCGGCGCGCTTCGCCCAACGGCACCAGCGAGTGCTGGTCAACCCGCCCGCCCCAATAGCGGGCCTCGGGATCGTTCACGACCTCGCGCGGGTCGCCAATCGCCTTCAGATAGCGGGCGACGATTTCGGTCAACGGCGCTCGTTCCGGGCCGGCGATCTCGACGATGCCGTTGCGCGGCGCCGCCAGCGCCGCATCGGCGACCATGGCGGCAACGTCGTCCGACGCGATCGGCTGGAACAGGATCGGCGCGAGCCTGACCTTGTTTCCATCCACACTCGAGTCG
>Ga0081540_1001008_pt1 | contig 25263 bp, 19 predicted proteins | sample TabmetS2T1R1_FD_71024 | JGI IMG/M metagenome (GOLD analysis project Ga0081540, IMG submission 71024) | Tabebuia heterophylla rhizosphere microbial communities from the University of Puerto Rico - S2T1R1 | ecosystem: Host-associated > Plants > Roots > Rhizosphere ... | reverse complement strand
CGACAACCTGTCGCCGTACATCGACGCCGCCCCGCTGGAGGAGCAGAAGTACTTCCTGGCCACCCAGCAGGCCGACGAGGCGCGCCACTCGGTCTTCTTCAAGCGCTTCCTGCACGAGGTCGTCGGCGCCGGCGACGGCACGATCGCCGGGGGGCTGTGCGCCACCGCGGCGCAGATCACCTGGGGCCACCGGCAGGTCTTCGACCGCCTCGATCGCATGGCCGTCGAGCTGCGCCGCGACCGGTCGCCGGCGAAGCTCGCCGCCGCCGTGACGCTCTACCACCTGGTCGTCGAGGCATCGCTCGCCCAGCCCGGCCAGCACATGATCGAGACCTACCTCGAGCAATACGACGTCCTCCCCGGCTTCCGTGCGGGCATGCGCAACGTCAGCCTCGACGAGCAGCGCCACATCGGGTTCGGCGTCAAGCTCCTGGCCGACCTCTATCGCGAGGACCCGCAGCCGATCCAGGCCGCCGTCGTCGGCCTCATCAAGGAGGTCCTGCCGTGGACGTCGGCGGTGGCCAAGCCGCCGAACTGGGACCGCTCGTACACGGAGTGCTTCGGGTTCACGCTCGAGGATCTCGGCGAGGCCGGCGCGCTCTCGATCGAGCAGCGGCTGCGCGCCGTCGGCCTGCCGATCGACACCATCCCCGGCTTCCCGATGCCGATGGACCTGCCGCCGCGCGAGCGCGCGCTGCGCGGCCAGAAGCTGCTGCGCGCCGGTCTGATCGGACCCGGCGACGAGGGCATCAGCCGCAACCCCGAGGCGGTCGAGATCATGTTCGACACGCTGCGCCGCGGCGCGATCGCCGACGGCGTGCGGCCCGGCACCACGATCGAATGGGACTTCGCCGACGCCGAGCCGTGGCACATCGTCCTCGACAACGGCGCCTCGCGGGCGGTCAGGGGGCGCGCGGCGCATGCCGACCTGCGTCTGCGCTGCCGCTTCGACGACTGGGCCGACGTCATGGCCGGCCGCCGCGATGCGCGGCGGCTCATGCTCACGCGCCGCCTGCGTCCGCAGGGCAACCCGCGCGTGCTGCTGGCCATGCCGAGGGTGTTCGGGTAGTCGCCGCAAATTCCGGCAGCGAACGTCGAATGCGGTTCGTTCCGTCGCGAGCCGCTGCTACCTTCGCCGCGTCTTCGCCCGGGGTGGGCGGCGAACTGACAAGGGGGGCTGTACCTCATGAAGATGCTGACGAAGGCGGGCGCGCTGTCGCTGCTCGTCCTCGCCTGCGCGCCGGCCGCAGCGCTTGCGCACACCGGTTCGGCGACGGTCGCGTGCACTGGCGCGACCTTCTCGTTCACGAACTTCCGCAACGGTTCGAACACGGTCAACTACAGGGTCGACGTCGACGGCGTCACCGTGAAGCAGAGCACCTACACGCTCAACCCGAACGGGACCGGCGAGCTCGCGGTCCCGCTCACGCTGTACGACACGCACCGCGTCACCGCGTACTCGTGGTGGGGCCCGGCGGGCATCGTCGACGGCCACACGCGCCCGGCGAGCTCGCCGGCACTGGCCGACGAGCAGCTGACCTGCCCGGCGGCGCCTCCGATCGCCACGCCCGCGCCGGTCGCGACCGCGCCCGCGGCCACGACCCCGGCCGCCGCGGCCCCGGCACCGCAGATCGCCGTCCAGGGCGAGCGGGTGGCGTCGGCGCCGGCGCCGCGCCTGCGCGTGCAGCAGAGCTGCGCCGCCACGAAGGCCCGCGTCACGGTGGCCGCCGTGCAGATGCGCACGGTGCGCTTCTCGGTGAAGGGCCGTCCGTCGCGGACGGTGACCGTCGCACCCGGCCGGCGCTCGGTGAGTGCGCTGGTGGCACTGCGCATGCACGGACCGGCTGCCCAGCGGGTGACCACGCGGATCACCTTCCGCAACGGCACGCGGGCCCGCACGCTCGTCGCGGTGGCGACGCGGTGCGGTGCCGCGGCGGTGGCGCCGAAGTTCACCGGCTGAGCTAGACGAGGACGACACATCCGCGCGCCTTGAGTCGCTCGGCGACCGGCGGCGCATCGAGGAACCCGTTCCAGCGCAGATCGAGCTTCTCGAGCGCCGGCAGGTCGCCGAGCGACTCCGGCAGCGCCGCGAGCCGGTTCTGCCGCAGGTCGAGGACGCGCAGCCCCCGGAGCCGCGCGAGCGCCGCGGGGACCTCAGTGAGCGCGTTGTTGCGCAGCTCGAGGTGGCGCAGCTCGCCGAGCTCGCCAATCGCGTCGGGCAGCGCGCGCAGCTCGTTGTCGCGCAGGTGCAGCTCGCGCAGGCTCGTCAGCCGGGCGATCGGCTCGGGAAGCGCGGTGAGCGCGTTGCGATACAGGCGCAGCTCGATCAGCCCGTCGAGCTCGCCGATCCACGCGGGCAGCGCGGTGAGGCGGTTGTCGGTCGCGCCGAGGTAGGTCAGCGCGCGCAGCGGGCGCACCTGCGGCGGCAGCTCGGCGAAGCGGTTGTCGCTGAGGTAGAGCACCTCGAGAGCCCGCAGCGACCCGATCGCGTCCGGCAGCGAGGCGAGCGCGTTGTGCCCGAGGTCGAGCACGCGCAGCCGCACGAGCCTCCCGACGGCCTCCGGCATCGCCTCGTGCCCGCTCTCGTCGAGGTAGAGCGCCTCGAGCGAGGCGAGATCGCCGATCGCGTCGGGGAGCTCGAGGCCCGGATTGCGCCCCAGCGAAAGCGACCGCAGAGTGGGCTCGCGCCACACTGCGTCCGGCACCGAGGTCAGCCCGCGCCCCCGGAGGTCGATCGATTGCCGCGCCACGCCCACGAGGGTAAGGTCGGTCGCACGCCTACGCAGCGTGGGGAGGGACCGACGACCGTGACCATCGCCGAGGCTGCGCGGGAGGCCAACCGGTACAGCGCTCGGGCGCCTGCGCCCGCGGTGGTCTGCGCGATCGCGCTCGCGGGCTTCGCCGCCGCCGGCACGACGTTCGCGCTCGCGCTGAACAGCGATCACGTCGACGAGCCCGGCCTGCAGGCCGCGCTCATGACCTGGATCACGCTGCCCTACGTCCTTGCCGGCCTCGTCGCCTGGTGCCGGCGCCCCGAGAGCCGATTCGGCCCGCTCATGGTCGTCGCCGGCTTCACGATGTTCCTCTCGACGCTCGCCTGGGCCAATGCGCCGCTGCCGTACACGATCGGGCAGGCGTTCGACCTCCTGCCGGCGATCGTGTTCCTGCACGTCTTCCTGGCCTTCCCCACGGGCCGCTTGGGCACCACGTTCGAGCGCGCGCTCGTCGGTCTCGGCTACTTCGTCGCGTTCGGCCTCGAGATCGTCGGGATGCTGCTCGGCGGCTACGGACCCGACAACCTGCTCGAGGTGGTCTCCGAGCCCGGCGCTGCGGCGACGCTGCTCGACGTCCAGCTCATCGCGATCAGCGCGCTGTGCCTGATCGGCGTCGGGGTCCGCCTCGCTCGCCGGCGCCGCGCCGGCCGCCCGCTGCGCCGGTCGATCGCGCTCGTCGTCGACGCGTTCGCGCTGGGGTTGGTGATGATCGCCTGGCTGTTCGTGACCGGCGCGTTCGACGGGCCGGGCTTCGAGACGCTCAGGCGCGCGACGTTCTTCGTCATCGGCCTTGCCCCTGCGGCGTTCCTTGCCGGCGTCCTCAGCGCCCGCCTCGCGCGCTCGGCCGTCGCCGACCTGCTCGTCGAGCTGCGCGCCGCTCCCGACCCGGGCGAGCTGCGCGATGCGCTGGCGCGCGCGCTGCGCGACCCGACGTTGCAGCTCGCCTTCTGGCTGCCCCAGTACGCCAGCTGGGCGGACGCCGACGGACGGCCGATGGCGCTGCCGGCCGATGGCGACGGCCTGGCGACGACGGTCATCGAGCGCGACGGCCAGGCGATCGCCGCGCTCGTGCACGACGCCGCGCTGCAGGACGAGCCGCAGCTGCTGGACGCGGTGAGCGCTGCCGCCGGCATCGCCCTGGAGAACGCCCGCTTGCACGCTGAGCTCGCCGCGCGGCTGGACGAGCTGCGCGGCTCGCGCGTGCGGGTGATGGAGGCCGGCCAGCAGGAGCGCAAGCGGCTGGAGCGCAACCTGCACGACGGCGCCCAGCAGCGCCTCGTCGCCCTCTCGCTGGAGCTGACGATGCTCAAGAAGCGCCTCGACGCCGACCCCGAGGCGAGCTCGCGCATCGAGCACGCGCGCAGCGAGATCGCGCTGTCGCTCCAGGAGCTGCGCGACATCGCCCGCGGGCTGCACCCGGCCGTCGTCAGCGGCCACGGGCTGGCGGTGGCACTCGAATCGCTGGCCGCGCGCGCACCCGTCCCGATCCGGCTCAACGTCGACCTGCAGGACCGGCTGCCCGAGCAGCTCGAGGTCGCGGCCTACTACCTGGTCTCGGAGAGCATCGCGAACATCGGCAAGCACGCCCACGCGAGCTCGGCGAGCGTCGACGTCAGCCGCAACGACGGGCAGGTCGTCATCGAGGTGGTCGACGACGGCGTCGGCGGCGCCGACACGGAGGCCGGCTCGGGCCTGCGCGGGCTGGCCGATCGCGTGGAGGCGCTCGACGGCCGCCTGCGGGTCTGGACGCCGAGCGGCCGCGGCACGCGGGTCAGAGCGGAGATCCCGTGCGCGTAGCGATCGCAGAGGACAGCGTTCTGCTGCGCGACGGGGTCGCGCGGCTCCTGGGCGACGCCGGGTTCGACGTCGTCGCCAAGTGCGGCACCGCCGCCGAGCTGATGCTCAAGGTCAACAGCTTCCCGCCCGACGTCGTCGTCCTCGACATCCGCCTGCCGCCGACCTACAACGACGAGGGCCTGCGTGCGGCGCTGGAGATCCGCGAGCGTCATCCATCGGTGGGCGTGCTGGTGCTCTCGCAGTACGTCGAGCTAGGCCTCGCCCTGCAGCTGATCTCCGAGTCTGCCGACAGCGTCGGCTACCTCCTGAAGGATCGCATCACCGACACGGACGATTTCCTGGGCGCGGTGCGCCGAGTCGCCGACGGCGGCTCCGCCCTCGATCCCCAGATCGTCTCCACGCTGCTCTCGAAGAAGCGCCCGGACGACCCGCTCGCGCAGCTGACGCCGCGCGAACGGGAGGTCCTCGAGCTCATGGCGACCGGGAGCTCGAACCAGGGCATCGCGGACGAGCTCGTGATCACGCTGCGCGCGGTCGAGAAGTACGTCTCGACGATCTTCACGAAGCTCGGGCTGCCGTCGACGCGGAGCGAGTCGCGGCGGGTCCTTGCGGTGCTGATGTTCCTGCGCTCCTGACGCCGGCCACGATCAGAGCCGCCGCGGCGAGAAGCAGGACGAAGCCGGCGCCGAGCGCGCTCCAGCCGACCGTCGAGAGGATCGGCACGTTCGCGCCCGCACTGACGCGTGCGTCGACGCCGCGCGAGCCGTCGGCGTTCATGACGACGATCGACCACGAACCGTGCTCCACGTCCCAGGTCAGCGTCTGGCGGCCGGACCCTTGGGTCGAGGCGGCCCACATCCGCTGCTGCCCGGGAGCCGTCGACGGCGCCGCGCCGGCGTGTGGCCGGTAGTGGGCCCGGAACGGTGACGTCGAGACGTCGGTCAGCTGCGCGCGGGCGGTCTGGCCGAGGTAGCGGTCGACCTGGTCGGAGCGCGCGATGCCGACGAAGATCGGCTTGCCGTCGCGCGACTGCGCCTTCAGGCGCACCTTGCCGTAGCGGTCGGTGTGGACGAGCCAGCCCGTGCCCTCGCTGTCGACGTCGAGGTCGTCGGTGGCCAGTGCGTACGTGCCCGTGGTGAAGCGCTCGGTCTTCGTCGTGAGATAGCCGTCGTCGTCCTTCTTGCCGTCGGCCCACAGGGCCAGCCCGCCGGCGGCGAGCACGACGAGGGCCACGAGGCCGACGACCGACGCGCCGATGAAGGCGGCGATCCGGCCGCCGTTGCGTCTGGGTGTCGGTGAGGAGGTCATGGCCGCCACGGTCGCAGCGCGCGGCGGCGCCGACGAGGCGGCTAGCCCGCATCGCGGACACCAGAAACCCGGCCCCCGACCTCACATGGTTTCCGGGTTTCCGCGCGCACCCCGGGATGGGACCTTCGCCGCCGCAACCACCCCAACGGGAGCAGCGAATGAGGACACAAGTCATCACCCACACCGAGGACGAGCGCCAGAGCAGCGGGCGCACGCCGGCCGTGGTCGCCAGCGACGTCGCCCGCCACTACGGCTCCGGCGACAGCGCCGTCCACGCCCTTCGCGGCGTCTCGCTCGAGATCCAGCCGCGCAAGCTGACGGCCGTCATGGGCCCCTCCGGCTCGGGCAAGTCGACGCTCATGCACATCCTCGCCGGCCTCGATCAGCCCGATGGCGGGCAGGTGTGGATCGGCGACACCGAGGTCACCGGCCTCGACGACGCGGGGCTCACCGCGCTGCGGCGAGACCACATCGGCTTCATCTTCCAGTTCTTCAACCTGCTGCCGATGCTCACCGCGGAGGAGAACATCCTCCTGCCGCTGGAGATCGCGGGCCGCCGGCCCGAGCGGGGCTGGTACGAGGAGCTGATCGAGAAGGTCGGCCTGGCGCAGCGCCGCAAGCACCGTCCGAGCGAGATGTCGGGCGGCCAGCAGCAGCGCGTCGCCGTCGCCCGCGCGCTCGCCTCGCGGCCGACGGTGATGTTCGCCGACGAGCCGACGGGCAACCTCGACTCGACCACCAGCGCCGAGATCCTCGCGCTCATGCGCGACCTCGTCGACGGCTTCGGCCAGACCACGGTCATGGTCACCCATGACCCGCACGCGGCGGCGATCGCCGACCGCGTGCTGTTCCTGGCCGACGGCGAGATCGTGCGCGACCTCGACTCCTGCGATGCCCACACGGTCATCGCCACGATGGAGGAGCTGAGGGCCGCATGAGACGCGTTGCGCTCAAGGGAGTGTGGTGGCGCAAGGGCCGCGCGGCGCTGACGGCGTTGGCCGTGGTCCTCGGCGTCGCGATGGTGAGCGGCACCTTCATCCTCACCGACACCGTCAACAAGGCGTTCGACTCGATCTTCCAGGACTCCTACGCGAAGACGAGCGCGGTCATCTCCGGACGCGAGGTGGTGCAGGACGCCGCCAGCGGCAACGCCACCGTGTCCGGCGCCGTGCTGGCGCGGGTGCGTGCCAACGACAAGGTCGACGAGGCGACCGGGGCCATCTTCAACCTCAGCGGAACGTCGGACGCCACGAAGCTCATCGGCAAGGACGGCGAGTCGCTGGGATCGAGCAACAACGGCCAGTTCGGCTTCGGCTTCGACCCGAAGGCGGAGCGCTTCAACCCGATGACCCTCACCGACGGACGCTGGGCGTCCGGTCCGGGCCAGGTCGTCATCGACAACGGCACCGCCAAGGACCACGGCTACGGCATCGGCGACAAGATCGGCGTCGCCGCCGACGGTCCGACGCGCCGGTACACGATCACCGGACTGGCGAAGTACGGCAAGGAGAACTCGATCGGCGGCGCGACCATCGCCGTGTTCGACGTGCCGACCGCGCAGGCGCTGCTGGGCAAGCGCGGGCAGTACGACACGATCTTCGCCGCCGCCCGCGACGGGGTCTCCGACAAGCAGCTGGTCAACGACCTCAAGCCGGTGGTGCCGCCGTCGGCGCAGGTCCTGACCGGCCAGGAGCAGGCCGACAAGGACTCCAAGGACGTCCAGGACAACATGAAGTTCGTGCAGTACTTCCTGCTCGGCTTCGGCTTCATCGCCCTTGGCGTGGGCGCCTTCGTGATCTTCAACACGCTGTCGATCACGCTCGCGCAGCGCGTTCGCGAGCTCGCCACGCTGCGTACGCTCGGCGCCTCGCGGCGCCAGCTCAGGCGCTCGGTCCTGATCGAGGGCCTCGTCATGGGCGTGTTCGCCTCGGTCACAGGGCTGTTCCTGGGGCTCGGGCTGGCGGCGGGGCTGAACGGCCTGTTCGAGGCGTTCGGCATCGACCTTCCGCAGGCCTCGACGCAGATCCAGACCCGGACGGTCATCGTCGCGCTCGGGTTGGGCATCGTGATCACGCTGATCGCCAGTCTCTCCCCCGCTCGGAGGGCGACGCGCATCGCGCCCGTCGCCGCGCTGCGCGAGGGCGCGACGCTTCCGCCGCGCCTCGGCGCGCGCAAGCCGGCCATCCCGATCACGATCGTCGCGGTCTCGGCCGTGCTGCTCATCGCCGGCGCGGTCGGCGGGGGCTCGATCGGCACGTCGATGCTGCTCGTGGGCGTCGGCGCCCTGGGGCTGTTCTTCGGCGTGATCATGATCGCCAGCCGCCTCGTCCGCCCGCTGGCGAAGCTCGTCGGCGGTCCCGCCCGGCGGTTCGGCGGACCCTCCGGCAGGCTGGCCAGCAGCAACGCAACGCGCAACACCACTCGCACGGCGACCACCGCGGGTGCGCTCATGATCGGCCTGGCACTCGTCGCTCTCGTGGCCACGATCGCCTCGAGCTCGCGCGCGTCGTATCGCCACGCCGACGAGAAGGCGGTCAGCGCCGACTACGTCGTGACCTCCAAGAGCGGGTTCGACACGATCCCGACCGGCGCCGGCCGTGCCGTCGCGAACGTCGAGGGCGTCAAGAGCGTCTCGGCCGTTCGCCACGACGAGGCCAAGGCACTCGGCGGCAAGACCACGGTCGAGGGGGTCGCGCCCAACCTCGCCGAGACGGTCCACATCGACTGGAGCCAGGGTTCCGACGCGGTCATCGCGCGTCTGGGGGCCAACGGCGCCATCGTCAGCAAGGGCTACGCCGACGACCACGGCCTCCGGGTCGGCAGCGCGTTCGCGCTGACCTCGTCCAACGGGCGGCCGATCCCCGTGCGCGTCATGGCGATCAGCGACCCGGACGGCGACCTGCTGGGCGACGTCCTGATCTCGCAGGCGTCGTTCGACGCCAAGTTCCCGCGGCCGAGCGACATGTACGTGTTCGTGCGCACGGCTGATGGGACGAGCCCGGCGATCACGGAGGGCATCGACCGCGCAGTCGCGGCGTTCCCCGAGGTCGACTCGCACACGCGGTCGGGCTGGATCGACTTCCGCGGCAAGGACGCGCAGCAGTTCCTGACGCTGCTCTACGTCCTGCTGGCGCTGTCGGTCATCGTCAGCCTGTTCGGCATGGTCAACGCGCTCGTGCTGACGGTGTTCGAGCGCACGCGTGAGATCGGCATGATGCGCGCCGTGGGCATGACCCGCCGGCAGGTTCGGCGGATGGTGCGCCACGAGAGCATCATCACCGCGCTCATCGGAGCCGGGCTCGGGCTCCCGCTCGGGGTTGCCGTTGCCGGGGCGATGGCGGCGGCGCTCGACGCGCCGTTCGTCCTCCCGGTCCAGACGCTGGTGATCGTCACGATCGTGGCCATCATCGCCGGCGTCCTGGCGGCCATCGCGCCGGCGCGGAGAGCCTCGCGGCTGAACGTGCTCAACGCGCTGCACTACGAGTGAGCGCGATGGCAGCCGCCGCGACCTCGCGGCGCGGCGCCGCCCCACTGCTTCGGCGGTGGGGCGGCGCCTCCATCGCCGCGCCGAACAGCGCCAACGGAGAGGATCTGAACCGCGACTTCTACGCGGCGGCGGGCGAGCCGAAGGTCCTGTGGGAGATCCCCGAGTCGGGGCACGTCGGCGGTCTCAAGGCACGCCCGCGCGAGTACGAGCGGCGCGTGATCGCGTTCTACGAGGAGGCTCTGCTGGGATGAAGAACACGTCGCCGATGCGTTTCCCCCCGACCGCTTGGTGCTCGCCTTCTCCGCCGCGTCGTGCCAGGACCGCCAGGGCCCGCTGACGGCCTCGTCGTTCACCGGCATCGGCCGCATCACGCGCTAGTCGCGCGGTCGTACTGCATCGCGCCCGCGACGATCCCCGACGGATCGGCGAAGAAGACCAGGTCGCCGACGTCGGGGATCCGGGCGCGCGGCATGAGCACGCGCCCGCCGTGGGGCTCGACCGCGCGCGCGATGGCGTCGACGTCGGGCACCGCGATCGTGCACTCGAAGCCGGTCATGCGGATCCCGCCGAGGTCGCGGCGCTCCTGGAGCGCCACCACCTGGCCCGACTCCAGGCGGGTCCGCATGAAGCCCGCGGGGCCGTACGGCTCGAAGCTCCAGCCGAAGAGGGCCGAGTAGAAGCGCCGCGACGCCTCGATGTCGTCGGCGTTGATCGCGCAGTGGGTGATCGGTCCGGTGGTCATGCGCGCAGCATGACCGCGCGGGGTCCGTCCGGCTCGGCCGCCTAGGGTTCGGGCCCCTTCGTGAGCCCCACCGCGTTCGCTCTCATCGCCGCCGCCGCCTGCGCTCACGCCGCGTGGAACTTCTTCGCCAAGCAGGCGCGCGGCGGACTGCCCTTCGTCTGGATCGCCGGCCTCTGCGCGGTGGTGGCATATGCGCTGCCGGCGGCGATCCAGGTCGCGGTCAGCAGCAAGACGATCACCGCCGCCGGGATCGGCTTCATGGTCGGCAGCGGCTTCCTGCACTCGGCGTACTTCACGACCCTGCAGCGCGGCTACGCCGAGGGCGAGCTTTCGGTCGTCTACCCCCTCGCCCGCGGCACCGGCCCGGCGCTCTCGGTGCTCGCTGCCGTCCTCATCCTCGGCGAGCGGCCCGGTGCGATCGCGCTGGTCGGCGCGGCGCTCGTCGTCATCGGCGTGCTCTCCCTCGCCGGCGGGCACCGCCACTCGCCACGGTCGTCGCTGGTCTTCGCCTTGCTCACGGGCATCACCATCGCCGCCTACACGCTCTGGGACGCCCACGCCGTCGAGGACCTCGCCCAGCCGACCGTCGCGTACTACTGGGGCTCGGAGCTCACCCGGGCGTTCGTCCTCGCCGGCCCGGCGCTGCGCGACCGCGCCGGGCTGCGCACCGCGCTTGCCCACGACCGCAAGGCGATCCTCGCCGTCGGCCTGCTCAGCCCGCTGGCCTACATCCTCGTCCTCGTCGCCCTCACCCTGGCCCCGGTGAGCATCGTCGCCCCGGGCCGCGAGGCGTCGATCGTGATCGCCTCGCTGCTGGGCACCCGCCTGCTCGGAGAGGGCGACCCGACCCGGCGCGCGACCGCGGCGATCGCCATCCTCGGCGGGATCGCATGCCTCGCGGCCGGATGAGACCCTGCCGGGCATGCCCCGGTACGTCTGCCCCACCTGCGCCGCGCAGTTCCCCGACTCCGATCGGCCGCCCGCCGAATGCCCCATCTGCACCGACGAGCGCCAGTACGTGCCCGAGGGCGGGCAGCCATGGACGACGTTCGACGAGCTCGCCCAGACCCATCGCAACGAGCTGCGCCAGGACAGCGAGCTGCTCGGCGTCGGCACCGAGCCGTGGCTGGCCATCGGCCAGCGCGCGCTGCTCGTCCCCCACGGCGAGCAGTTCGTCATGTGGGACTGCACGACGTACTTCGGCGACGAGGTCGCCGACGAGATCGAGCGCCGCGGTGGCCTCTCGGCGATCGCGCTCTCGCACCCGCACTACTACAGCGGCATGGCCGACTGGGGCGCCCGCTTCGACTGCCCCGTCCTCGTCCACGCCGACGACGAACGCTGGGTCACCCGCCCGGGCGACGCGATCGAGCCGTGGACCGGCGAGACCCGCGACCTCGCCGACGGCCTGACGCTCATCCACTGCGGCGGCCACTTCGCCGGCGGCACGGTCCTGCACTGGCCCCAGGGAGCCGGCGGCGCCGGCGCGCTGCTCAGCGGCGACATCGTGCAGGTGATCCCCGACCACACGCACGTCGGCTTCATGTACAGCTACCCGAACATCATCCCGCTGCCCGAGGCGGCGGTGCGGCGGATCGGCGGGGCGCTCGAGCCCTACGACTTCGAGGTCATCTACGGCGCCTGGTGGGACCGGCTGGTGCGCCGCGGCGCCAAGGAGATCGTCCGGCGCTCGGTGGCCCGCTACGGCCGGGCGCTGCGGGGCGAGCTCGCGCCCTAGGGCTTGTAGGCCCGATTCGTGGGTAACCCCTTCCTCGGTTCATCTCACTTAGGGAGGGGAGAATCGCATGTACAAGCAGGTGCTCGACCCCGTCGGCAACTCGCTGGGGTGGTCCACCCTCTTCGCGGTCCTGCCGCTCGTCACGCTCTTCATCCTGCTTGGCGGGCTCAAGCTCAAGGCGCATGTTGCAGCGTTGTGGTCGCTGCTCGTGGCGATCCTCGTCGCGACCATCGTCTACTCGATGCCGGTCGGGCAGACGCTCGATTCGGGCCTGGAGGGAGCGGCCTTCGGCCTGTTCCCGATCATGTGGATCGTCGTCAACGCGATCTGGATCTACTACATGCTCGATCGCAGCGGCTACTTCGCGGTGATCCGCCGCTCCTTCGAGCGCCTCAGCGACGACGAGCGCGTCCAGGCCGTTCTCATCGCCTTCTGCTTCGGCGCGCTGCTCGAGGCGCTCGCCGGCTTCGGCACGCCGGTCGCGATCTGCTCGGTGATGCTGATCGGACTTGGGTTCAAGCCGATCAAGGCTGCCGCGGTCTCGCTCGTCGCGAACACCGCGCCGGTGGCGTTCGGAGCCATCGCGGTCCCGATCACCACGCTCGCACCGCTGACGAACCTCCCGAAGGACGACCTCGGCGCCATGGTCGGGCGGCAGACGCCCTTCCTGGCCCTCATCGTCCCGCTCATCCTCGTCGGCATGGTCGACGGGCGCCGCGGCATCCGCGCCGCCTGGCCGGCCGCGCTCGCCGGCGGCTTCGCATTCGCCGTCGGGCAGTTCGCGTGCTCGAACTACCTCTCGGTCGAGCTGGCCGACATCGTCGCCTCACTGCTCGGGGCCGGCGCGATCATCGCGCTGCTGCAGGTCTGGAAGCCGAGCGAGGGCCTGATCGAGCCCGGCGGCGGCCCGCGACCGGCGATGGCCGGCGGCGAGACCGGCGTCGAGCAGGCGCGGTTCACCAAGGAGGCCGACCGCCGCGCCGACGCGACGCCCGACGGTCAGCCGCGTCGCGACACGCCGGGCGAGATCCTCATCGCGTTCTCGCCGTACATCATCATCATCGCCGTCTTCTCGCTGGCGCAGATCCATTGGCTGCCGTTCTTCGACTGGCTCGACGCGCGAACCAAGGAGTTCGCGTGGCCCGGCCTGCACGTCCTCAACGCCAAGGGCGTCGAACCGACGGCGGTGACCTTCAAGCTCAACTGGGCCAACGCCGCGGGCACGCTGCTGCTCCTCTCGGGGCTGCTGTCGATGATCACGCTGCGCTTCAGCCCGGGCAGGGCGGTCAGGGCCTACGTCGACACGCTCGATCGGATGAAGTTCGCGATCCTCACCGTGACGACCGTCCTGGCGCTGGCCTACGTCATGAACCTCTCGGGCCAGACGATCACCATCGGCAACTGGCTGGCCGGCGCCGGCGCCGCGTTCGCCTTCCTGTCGCCGTGGCTGGGCTGGATGGGCGTGGCGGTGACCGGGTCTGACACCTCGTCCAACGCGCTCTTCGGCGCGCTGCAGGTGTCCGCCGCCCAGAAGGCCGACCTCTCGCCGATGCTCATGGCCGCCGCGAACTCCAGCGGCGGCGTCCTCGGCAAGATGATCTCGCCTCAGAACCTCGCGATCGGCGCGGCCGCCGTGGGCATGGGTGGCCAGGAGGGCGAGCTCTTCCGTAGGGTGGTGAAGTGGAGTCTGCTGCTCATCCTGCTCATGGCCATCCTGGTCTACCTGCAGAGCACGAGCGTCCTGTCGTGGATGGTGGTCGGAACCTGATCGAACAGCTGCGGCGCATCTGCGGCGACGAGCACGTCGTCACCGAGCACCACGCGCTGCGCACCTACGAGTCCGACGGGCTGCTGCAGTACGCGGCGGTCCCTCGCGTAGCCGTGCTGCCGGGCACGGGCGACGAGGTGGCCGCCGTCGTACGGGCCTGCCACGACGCCGGCGTGCCCTGGGTCGCACGCGGCTCGGGCAGCGGCCTGTCGGGCGGCGCCCTGCCGATCGAGGACGGCGTGCTCGTCGTCCTCTCGCGGCTGCGGCGGATCCTGGAGGTCGACCTCGCCAACCAGCGCGTGGTCTGCGAGCCCGGGGTCACGAACGTCGCGATCTCCGCCGCGGTCGGGCCGTCGCACTTCTACCCGCCCGACCCGTCGTCGCAGATCGTCTGCTCGATCGGCGGCAACGTGGCCGAGAACTCGGGCGGCGCGCACTGCTTCAAGTACGGCTTCACGACGAACTACGTCTGCGGCCTGGAGGTCGTCCTGCCCGACGGCTCGGTCATGACGCTGGGCGGCAAGGAGCTCGATCTGCCCGGCTACGACCTGTGCGGCGTGTTCGTCGGCTCGGAGGGCACGCTGGGCGTGGCGACGAAGATCATCGTGCGCGTGGTGCCGACCCCGGAGTCGGTGCGCACGCTCGTCGCCTTCTTCGACTCGCCGGGCCACGCGGGCCACGCGGTGTCGGCGATCGTGTCGGCCGGGATGGTCCCCGGCGCCATCGAGATGATGGACAACCTCTCGATCGGCGCTTCGGAGCAGATGGCGCGCGCCGGATGGCCGCTCGACGCCGGAGCCGCGCTGCTCGTCGAGCTCGACGGCCCCGAATCGGAGTGCGTCGCGCGCTTCGACGAGGTCCGCGCGCTGTGCGAGGGCGCCGGCGCGCACGAGGTGCGCGTCGCCCGCGACGAGGCAGAGCGCCAGATCTTCTGGAAGATGCGCAAGGCCGCCTTCCCCGCGATGGGCCGCGTCTCGCCGCACTACTACGTACAGGACTCGGTCATCCCGCGCACCGCGCTGGCCGACGTGCTGGACCGCATCGCCGACCTCTCGCGCGAGTACGGCCTGCAGGTCGGCAACGTCTTCCACGCCGGCGACGGCAACCTGCACCCCCTCGTCTGCTACGACGGCAACACCGAGGGCGAGGCCGAGCGTGCGGAGGAGCTCGCCGGCCAGATCGTCGTCGCCTGCGTCGAGGCCGGCGGCTCGATCACCGGTGAGCACGGCGTCGGGGTCGACAAGAAGCGCTACATGCCGAAGATGTTCACCGAGGCCGACCTCGACGCCTTCCAGAAGCTGCGCTGCGCCTTCGATCCCGACGGCCTGGCCAATCCGGGCAAGGTCATGCCCACGCCGCGGCTGTGCGGCGAGGTGCCCGGGCCTTACCGGGAGCACCCGCTGGAGAAGGCCGGCCTCGCGGAGCGCTTCTGATGACCGCCGAGGCGGTCGCCGCGGCGTTGCGCGAGTCGGGCGGCGTGCGCGTCGTCAGCGGCGGCACGAAGCTCGGCTGGGGGCGCCCGATCGAGCTGCCCGAGCTCAGCGTCGCCGAGCTCGACACGCTGGTCGAGCACAACGAGGGCGATCTCACGGCGATCGTGCAGCCGGGCGTGCCGCTGGCCGCCGCGCGCGACACGTTCGCGCGGGCCGGCCAGATGCTCGCGCTCGACCCGCCCGACGACGGCGCGACGATCGGCGGCGTCGTGGCCACGGGCGACTCCGGCCCTCTGCGCCACCGATACGGCGCCCCGCGCGACCTCGTCCTCGGCATGCAGGTCGCGCTGCCCGACGGGTCGCTGGCGCGCGCCGGTTCGAAGGTGATCAAGAACGTCGCCGGGTACGACCTCGCCAAGCTCATGACGGGCGCGTTCGGAACGCTGGGAGTGATGACGGAGGTCAGCCTGCGGCTGCACCCCGCGCCGCGCGAGTGGCTGACCGTCGTCTGGCGCTCAGACGACCCGCGCGCGCTTGCCGCGCGGGCGAGCGAGCTCACCCACCGCCCGCTCGAGGCCGACCGCCTGGACCTGCGCTGGGAGGGCGGCTCGGGCGCGTTGCTCGTGCAGCTGTGCGGCCCGTCGGCGGCTGAGCGCGCCGGCGCCGTCGACGGCGAGGTCGTCGAGGACGACGAGGGGCTGTGGGCCGCGCAGCGCGCGGCCCAGCGCGGACCGGTCGTCCTGCGCGTCTCGACCACGCAGGAGCGCCTGGGCGACGTTCTCGCCGCCGCCCGCGACCACGGCGCGGTGTGCGTGGCGCGTGCTGCGCACGGCCTGGCCTGGCTGCGGTTCGAGTCCGGCGACGCCGAGCTGATCGGCGCGCTGCGCGCGCGCCTGGGCGCCTGCGTCCTGCTCGACGCGCCCGCCGAGCTGCGCCGGGCCGTCGACCCCTGGGGCCCGCTGACCGCCGAGCCGCTCATGCGGCGAGTCAAGGCCCGCTTCGACCCCCACGACGTCCTCAACCCGGGATTGATGTTTCCACGCCCCCTTCCACAGTGACCAACACTTCGCAACCCCGCGTAGGGGAGACCCCGAGGGCCGCTGCGTACGACACCCTCAACCCGCCGCCGCCCGATCTCATCGACGACTGCGTGCACTGCGGCTTCTGCCTGCCCACGTGCCCGACCTACGTGCTCTGGGGCGAGGAGATGGACTCGCCGCGGGGGCGGATCCTGCTCATGCGCGCCGGCCACGAGGAGCCCGGCCCGATGGCTCCCGCCCAGGTCAAGGCGTGGGACAACTGCCTGGGCTGCATGTCGTGCGTGACCGCGTGCCCGTCGGGCGTGCAGTACGACAAGCTCATCGAGGACACGCGCGGGCAGGTCGAGCGCCAATGGGCGCGCCCGCGGGCAGAGCGCCTGCGCCGCAGGGCGATCTTCGCGATGTTCCCGCACCCCGAGCGGATGAAGTGGGTGGCGCCGTTCGCCCCGCTGGCCGCGCCCACCGCGCGCTTCCTCGGGCGCTTCCCGCGCCTGAAGACGCTCGCCCAGCTCGCGCCGCCGCGGCCGCGCCGGGTCGAGCTGCCCGAGGTCACGGCGGCGCAGGGAGCGCCGCGCGGTCGCGTCGGCTTCCTCCAGGGCTGCGTGCAGCGCGTCTTCTTCGGCAACGTCAACGCGGCGACGGTCGGCGTGCTCGCCGCCGAGGGCTTCGAGGTGTGGGCGCCATCCACGCCGCGCTGCTGCGGCGCGCTTGCGCTGCACACCGGCATCGACGCACGGCAGGAGGCGCGCGAGACGATCGCCGCCTTCGAGTCCTGCGACACCGTGGTCGTCAACGCCGCCGGCTGCGGCTCGGCGATGAAGGACTACGGCCACCTCTTCCGCAGCGACCCGGAGTGGAGCGAGCGCGCCGCCGCGTTCAGCGCCAAGGTGCGCGACGTCTCCGAGCTGCTGGCCCAGCACGAGCCGCGCGCTCCGCGGCACCCGGTCGAGATGGTGCTCGCCTACCACGACGCCTGCCACCTCGCCCACGCCCAGCAGGTCCGCGCGCAGCCACGCCAGCTGCTGTCCGCGATCCCGGGGCTCGAGCTGCGGGAGCCGGCCGAGTGGGAGCTGTGCTGCGGGTCGGCCGGCGTCTGGAACCTGCTCAACCCGGAGCCCGCCGCGGAGCTCGGCAAGCGCAAGGCGCGCAACCTGCTCGACACGGGCGCCGAGGCGATCGCCGCCGCCAACCCGGGGTGCGCACTGCAGATCTCCGTCCACTCCGGCCTGCCCGTCCATCACCCGATGGAGATCCTGGCCGCTTCGATCAGAGGGGAGAACCCATGAGCGTAGACGTCCTCGCTCCGGCGCCGGTCGACGGCGTGCTCACCGACGACGCCCTCGCCTTCGTCGGCGCGCTGCACGAGCACTTCGAGGAGCGCCGCCGCGAGCTGCTGGCCCTGCGATCGCAGCGCCGTGCGCGGCTCGCCGCCGGCGACACGCTGGACTTCCTGGCCGAGACCGAGTCGATCCGCGAGGGCGACTGGCAGGTCGCGCCGGCGCCCGCCGACTACCGCGACCGGCGCGTGGAGATCACCGGGCCGGTCGACCGCAAGATGGTCATCAACGCGCTCAACTCGGGCGCGCGCGGCTTCATGGCCGACTTCGAGGACTCGCTGTCGCCGACGTGGGACAACGTCGTGCAGGGCCAGCTGAACCTCTCCGACGCGATCGCCGGGACGATCGAGTTCACCGCGGATGACGGGCGGGACTACCAGCTCGGCGATCGGACAGCGACCCTGCTGGTGCGCCCGCGGGGGTGGCATCTCGTCGAGAAGCACGTGCGCATCGACGGCGAGCCCGTGGCGGGCGCGTTCGTCGACGCCGGGCTCTACCTCTTCCGCAACGCCCTAGCACTGCTCGACACGGGCACCGGACCGTACTTCTACCTGCCCAAGATGGAGTCCCATCTCGAGGCGCGACTGTGGGCGGAGGTCTTCGCCTTCTGCGAGCAGGACCTCGGCCTGGACCCGGGCACGGTCAAGACGACGGTGCTCATCGAGACGCTCCCCGCCGCCTTCCAGATGGAGGAGATCCTCTACGAGCTGCGCGACCACTCGTGCGCGCTGAACGCCGGGCGCTGGGACTACATCTTCTCGACGATCAAGACCTTCCGCGAGCGGCCCGAGTTCGTCCTGCCCGACCGCAACGACGTCAAGATGACCGTGCCGTTCATGCGCGCCTACAGCGACCTGCTGGTGAAGACGTGCCACCGCCGCGGCGCCCACGCGATGGGCGGCATGGCGGCGCTGATCCCGTCGCGCAAGGACCCCGAGGCCAACGAGCGCGCGATCGAGGCGGTCGCCGCCGACAAGGACCGCGAGGCAGGCTCGGGCTTCGACGGCACGTGGGTGGCCCACCCCGACGTCGTGAAGACCGCGATGGCCGAGTTCGACAAGGTGCTGGGCGATCGTCCCAACCAGGTGGATCGGCAGCGCGACGACGTCGAGGTCGGCGCGGCCGAGCTGCTCGACGTCGCCTCGACGCCAGGCGAGATCACCGAGGCCGGCGTGCGCAACAACGTCAACGTGGGCATCCAGTACATCTCGTCGTGGCTGCGCGGCAACGGCGCAGCCGGCATCTACGGCCTGATGGAGGACGCCGCCACCGCCGAGATCTCGCGCTCGCAGGTCTGGCAGTGGATCCGGCACGGCAAGGCGACCGAGGACGGCACGCAGATCACGGCGGACCTCGTGCGGCGGCTGGCGACCGAGGAGCTCGAGCGCATCCGCGAGGAGATCGGCGACGACGAGTGGTTCGAGGCGCAGGGGCGCCCGCGCGAGTCGCGCGAGCTCTTCGAGCAGGTCGCGCTGTCAGGCGAGCTGGCCGAGTTCCTGACGATCCCGGCCTACGAGCACCTTGACTGACCGCGAACGTCCGCGAGGTGACAACAGGGGTGTGACCTCCCGGACGTTCGCGGCGGGCTAGGCGTGCGGCGCGGGCTCCTTCGCCTCGCTCTGCTCGCGCGCCGGCTGCTTCTCGGCCGGCTGCGCCTCGCGCCGCTGCTTGCCGTTCCTCGCGGCCGGCCGGTGCGACGCGATCGCGGCGCCGAGCTCCTTGCGCAGCGTGTCGAGGTCGGCCAGCGCATCGTCGCGGCGCACCTCGAGGTCGGCGATGACCGACTCGATCTGCGCCCGGCGGCGCTCGCCCTCCTCGATGGTCGCCCGCGCGTGGGCCGCGGCCTTGTCGGCGCTCTGCTGTGCGTCGGCGTCGGCCTTCGTGCGGGTCTGCTTGCCGTACTGATCAGCGGCGTCGCGCGTCTGCTGCGCGGCGGCCTCGGCCTCCGAGATCATCTGCGCGCACTCCTGCTCGGAGCTCTTGCGCAGCTCGGTGGCCTGCTGCTCGGTCGTCATGAGGATGTGCGAGGTCGACTTGCCCACGAGCTCGAGCTTGCGGGTCACCGCCATCTCGCCGATCTCGTTGGGGGCGTCGGTCTCGAGCCAGTCGGCCAGCCGCGCGAGGAACCTGTCCACCTCGTGCTTGTCGTAGCCACGGCGTGCGAGCGTGAAGCCCGGGACGCGAATCCGATCGATGTCCTTCCAGTCCACTTTCCACTCCTCCGGGGGGCCGGCGGGTCAGTGCGGGGCGGACAGACTAACCCAACGCCTATCCCCTGCCTATGTACGGCATGTTGCTCGCCATGACGGTGAGGAACAGGACGTTGGCATCCAACGGCAGCCCCGCCATGTAGAGCACCGCACCGGTCACGTTGCGCGGATCCATCATCGGCTCGGGGCGCGTGGAGCCGTCCGCCTGCAGCGCGCCGCGCCGGATCCCCGCGCTCAGCTCGGTCGTCGCGTTGCCGATGTCGATCTGGCCGCAGGTGATGTCGTGCGCGCGGCCCTCCAGGGCGAGCTGCTTGGTCAACCCTGTCATCGCGTGCTTGGTCGCGGTGTACCCGGCGGCGCTGGGGCGGGGCACGTGGGCCGAGATCGAGCCGTTGTTGATGATCCGCCCGCCGCGCGGGCGCTGATCCTTCATCGCCCGGTAGGCCTCCTGGGCACAGAGGAAGGCGCCGGTGAGGTTCGTGTCGACCATCGTGCGCCAGTCCTCGAGCGCGACGTCCTCGAACGGCGCCGGCCTGCCGAACGTCCCCGCGTTGTTGAACAGCAGGTCGATCCGGCCCAGCTCGTCGCGGGCGCGGGCGAAGAGCGCCCGCACCGCCTCGGCGTCGGTGACGTCGGTCGGCACGACGAGCCCCTCGCGCTGCTCGAGCGTCTCGCGCAGCGCCTCCTCGCGCCTGCCGGCGAGCGCCACGCGATAGCCGGCATCGATCAGCCCGCGCGTGACATCGCGCCCGATTCCGGAGCCGGCCCCCGTGATCACAGCCACCTTGTCAGCCATGGGCGTGCATGTTTGCAGCGCCTCGCGGGCGGGGACGCATCGTGCCGGGGAAGGAACGTATGGACGCCACCCAGGAGCGCGCACGCCGGCGGGGCCCGATGGCGCGCGGCTACGCCGCGCTCGTCGTCGGTCTGCGCCATCTCATCCCGCTGGCGTGGATCGCCGCGGTCGTGGCGGCGACGATCGCGCTGCCCGGGCTGGGCGACGTGCCCGCCGCCCCGCTCGACGACCTCGCCGCCCAGGGCGGCGACGCCGGCCGGGCTCAGCAGCTCGCCGTCCGCGACTTCGGCTTCCCGCTCTCCACCGACACGGCGGTCGTCCAGCGCAACCCGCGCGGGCTGTCGCAGGACGCCCAGCGCCGCCAGCTCGTCGCCGCCCGCTCGATCCAGCAGCGGCGCGACCCGGCCCTGGGCGGGATCCGCGCCGCCGTGCCGCTGAGCAACGCGGCCGTACGCACGCCGTCGGGGGAGCACGGCACCACCGCCATCACCTACCTGCTCTTCTCCGACGACGTCGGCCTCGACGACCGCGTCTCGCTCGCCCACCGCTACGCCGGCCAGACGCTGGGCGGCCCGCGCGCGAGCGTCGTCGGCGTCACCGGCGCCGCGCCCGCCCGCCACGCCCAGTTCAACGACATCGAGCAGGCGCTGCCGCTGATCGAGGCGGCGAGCGTCGGCCTCATCGCGCTCATCATGGCGATCGCCTTCCGCTCGATCGGAGCGCCGCTCGTGGCGCTGGCCGCGGCCGGCGTCGCGTACGGCCTGGCCGTACGGGTCCTCCCCTGGCTGGGCAACCGCGCGAACCTGACGGTGCCGAAGGAGGTCGAGCCGGTCGTCGTCGTGCTGCTGCTCGGCCTCGTCACCGACTACTCGATCTTCTTCCTGTCCGAGACGCGAAGGCGGCTGTACGCCGGTGAGAGCCGCGTGCCCGCCGCCCGCGGCGCGGTGGCCGAGGTCACTCCCATCGTCCTCACCGCGGGGCTCATCGTCACACTCGGCACCGCCGCGCTGACCGTCGGCCGCCTGGACTTCTTCCGCGCGTTCGGGCCAGGCCTTGCGGCGACGACCGTCATCACGCTCGTGGTCTCCCTGACGCTGGTGCCCGCGCTTGTTGCGCTCTTCGGCCCGCGGCTGTTCCCCACCGGCGACCGGCGACGGCTGCCCGAGGACGACGAGCGCGACGAGCCGGTGGCGCAGACGCCGGCCGAGCCGCGCTTCCGGCGCGGACCGATAGCGCGCGCGAGGCTCGGCATGACGCGCCCGGCGACCGCGATGCGCCGCACGCGCGAGCTCGCCCGCGAGCACCACACGCCGCACTGGCGCGTGGCCATCGCGCGGATCGTCTCGTCGCGACCGATCGCGCTGCCGATCGCGCTCATCGCCATCGGCGTGCTCGTGGCGTGCGCGCTGAACCTCAGCTCGACGAAGCTCGGGCTCAGCCTCGTGCACTCGCTGCCGCCGGGCAGCCAGGAGCGCCGGGCCGAGGCGGCGGCCGGCGCCGGCTTCGCGCCCGGGATCGTCTCGCCGACGGAGGTCGACGTCGTCGAGCGCGGCGTGGGCGGCCAGACCGCGCAGCTCGGGCGCCTGCAGGACCTCGTCGGGCGCCAGGACGGCGTCGCCGCGGTCGTGGGGCCGCGCGATCAGCCACCCGGCCTCGGGCCCGAGGTCATGGTCGCCCGCGACGGCGGCGCGGCGCGGCTCGCGGTCGTCTTCGACAGCGACCCGCTCGGCGCGCCGGCCATCGACCACTTGCGCGCGCTGCGCGACCGCATGCCCGCGCTGCAACGGCAGGCCGGCCTGCCGAACGCCCAGATCGCCCTCGGCGGCGAGACCGCGCTGGCCGACGACACGGTCTCGAGCGTCCTCGACGACCTCGGGCGAGTGTCGGTCGTGGTGATCCTCGTCAACCTCCTGCTGCTGGCGCTGTTCATGCGCGCGCTCGTCGCGCCGCTGTACCTCGTCGCCGCCAGCCTCCTCGGCCTCCTGGCCAGCCTCGGCCTGACCACGTTCCTGTTCCAGACCGTGCTGGGCGAGGACGACCTCACGTACTACGTGCCGTTCGCCGCCGCCGTCCTGCTCGTGGCGCTCGGCTCGGACTACAACGTCTTCGTCGCCGGGCGCATCTGGGACACCGCACGGCGGATGCGATTGCGCGAGGCGATCGCGGTCGCCACGCCGCAGGCAGCGCCCGCCGTCACCGTGGCCGGCCTCGCGCTTGCCGCCTCGTTCGCGCTGCTGGCGATCGTCCCGCTGCGTGCGTTCCGCGAGTTCGCCTTCGTCATGGCCGCCGGTGTGCTCATCGACACGTTCATCGTGCGCACCCTGCTCGTGCCCGCGCTGACCTCGCTGTTCGGCGAGGCAGGATGGTGGCCGGGTCGCCGCGTGCGCGGCCTGTCCACGCAGGAGTTCGTCGAGCTCGTCGGCAGCCGGACCGGGCTACCGCACGCCGAGGCACGGCGCGCCACCGACGCCGCGCTGGTGACGCTCTCCGAGCGCATCGACAGACACGAGAGCAACGTGCTCGCCGCGCAGCTGCCGCGCGAGCTGCGCCCGCTGGTGGCGACGCCGAAGGGCGGGCCCGAGCGCTTCGCCGCCGACGAGTTCGTGCACCGCATCGGCGAGCGCGAAGGCGTCGAGGACCACGACGCGGCCGATCACGCACGCGCGGTGATCGCGACGCTGGACGAGGCGATCGCAGGCGACCTCGACTACGTGCGAGCGCAGCTGTCCGACGACTACGCGCCGCTGTTCGAGCGTGATGTCGTGCGCGAAGATCGCGCGTAGTGCATCCAGCTCGCATCGTCATAGCGGTGCTCGTCGTCGTCCTGCTCGTCGTGCTCGTCTTCGCCACCGGATGGGCGGACGACCGCGCCAAGCCGGGAACGAGCGGCCGGGCGCCAGTCACCACCCAGCGCTAGCCGCCCCTGGTCAAGCGCCGCCCCGCGCTGCCGACCACCCGGAGGATGGTCAAGCGCACAGACCACCCGCGCACGCTGGGCTGGTTCGGGACGAGCGCGCTCGCGATGGGCGGCAGCAACCAGAGCCTGTTCCTCATCGGGGCCCTCGTCGCCAGCCAGGGCACCGGCGCCGTTCCCCTCCTCGTCATCGGCCTGCTGCTGAGCTGGGCGGCGACCCCTGGCTGGATCGAGCTCGTGCTCATGTGGCCCAACCGCGTCGGCGGTATCGCGGCGACCTGCGCGGAGGCCTTCCGGCCCTACAGCCCGGTGCTCGCCAACCTCACCGGCGTCTGCTACTGGTGGGGCTGGATCCCCACCTGCGGGCTGACCGCGCTGCTGTCGGCGGCAGCGCTGCACCACTGGTACCTGCCCTTCGTGCCGGTGCCGCTGATGGCCTCGGCGATCGTGGTGATGTTCACCGCGGTCAACCTCTGCGGCGTCAAGTGGGTCACCCGGCTGGCGATCCCGATCGCCTGCGCGTCTGCCGCCCTTGCCTTCCTCTCCGCCGTCGTCCCCGCGCTCGCCGGCACCGTCGACTGGCACCGCGCCGCCTCGTTCGACCTCGAAGCCCCGTTCTCGGGCGTCTTCGGCAGCGTCACCAGCGCGATGGCCGGTCTCTACCTCATCGGCTTCGCCGCGCCCGCCTTCGAAGCCGCGGCCTGCCACGTCGGCGAGATGAAGGATCCCGAGCGCTCGCTGCCGCGCGCGATGTTCGCCTCTGGCGGGATCGCGTCGCTGTACTTCATCGTCCTGCCGGTCGTGTGGCTCGGCGCGCTCGGCGCCCAGCCGATCGAGGGCGAGCTCATGCGCACGCTCGGCCCGACCTTCGCCCCGCTGCTCGGCGGCTCGGCCAAGGCGGCGGCGATCTGGTTCATGGTCCTGAACATGTTCCACGGCACGCTGCAGCCCCTGGCCGGCGCGTCGCGGACGCTCTCCCAGCTCTCAGAGGACGGGCTGCTGCCGCGGATCCTGGCCAAGCGCTCGCGCTACGACGTGCCCTGGGTCGCGACGCTGCTCACCGCCGGCGTGGCGATCGCCTTCCTGCTGAAGGGCAACCCCGTATGGGTCATCGCCGCGGCGAACTTCTGCTACCTCATCGCCATCGGCCTGCCGAGCGTCGCGGTGTGGCTGCTGCGCCGGCACGCCCCCGAGATGCCTCGCCCGTACCGCGCGCCGAAGGGGTGGATCACCCTCGGGCTCATCGCCGCCGGCGCCTGGGGGCTCTCGACCCTCCTGGGCTTCCAGCAGTTCGGCCTTCCCACGGTGCTCGCCGGCCTCGGCCTCGCGTACGCGGGCTCGCTCTTCTACGCGTGGCGCACCTGGAGCGACCGCCGCCGGGCCGGGATCCGCGGCGTGAGGCGCTCGCTGCACCTCAAGCTCACCGGCGCGATGGTCGCCGTCATGGTCCTCGACGGGGCGGGGTACCTGCTCGCCGTCCATCACGTCAGCTCCGCAGACGGGGCGCTGCTCGCCGTCCTCTCGGACATCTTCGTCGCGGTCGCGCTGCTGACGATCACGGTCGGCCTCGTCCTGCCCGGCATCATCGCCCACGCCGCCGAGCAGGTCACCACCGCTGCCGATCGCCTGGCCAAGGGCACCGTCGCCGACCTCACCAAGGCCATGGAGGCGCTCGCGCAGGGCCGGCTCGACGAGGCGCACGCGCGGGCCGAGGTGGCGCCGGTGCGCGTGCGCACCCGCGACGAGGTCCATGCGATGGCCGAGAGCTTCAACACGATGCAGGTCGAGGTCGGCCACGCAGCGGTCGCCCTCGACCGCGCTCGCGAGGGACTGCGCGCGGTCAACGCGACGCTCGAGCGCAACGTCGCCCAGCAGGCGGCGGTCGCCGACCTCGGCCAGCGCGCGCTCGAGGGCCGCGA
>Ga0081540_1001007_pt1 | contig 25284 bp, 27 predicted proteins | sample TabmetS2T1R1_FD_71024 | JGI IMG/M metagenome (GOLD analysis project Ga0081540, IMG submission 71024) | Tabebuia heterophylla rhizosphere microbial communities from the University of Puerto Rico - S2T1R1 | ecosystem: Host-associated > Plants > Roots > Rhizosphere ... | reverse complement strand
ACGCGGAAAAAACCATCGCGCGTGCCGGTTCCCACCAGTGATCTCGAACGATCGCTGTCGGTCAAACGTGTCGCGAAGCTAGCGGTAGCAATTGCCTCGCGATCCCAACCGAAGAACCCTCCAACGATGAAACGGATATCGAGCAGTATCCGCACGACTGGGGAGGGCGTGATTAGCGACGACGATTTCGAACAGCCGCATGCATTAACCTTGCCCGTTGCTTGCTGTTTGTAAGAATTCATCCAGCGTCACTCCGGCACGCCAACGCGGCAGATCGACGGCCCATACGTCGTGAAGCGGCACCCCGGTCAGAAACGTATGAACCCGCAATGGCAATCGTTCGAACTCTTGAGTCGATACCTTTGGTATAGTACTTCTAAGCCATTCCTATATATCAGCGTGCTGTTACCACCGCTTCAGACGGGTAAGCGCGGTCTAGTGCGTTCGCCTCGCGAGATGCAGACTCACCGCACGGACATGGCTGCAACATTTGCGGGATGGCTCTAACGAGCCTGGGCGAGGTCAAACTCTTCCTTGATAAATTCCTTCGTCCCTGGCCGGCCAGTGAGACGTAACCATAGCGGTCCGCCTTCTCTGTCGAAGCGCAGGTCGATATCGAAAAACGGACAGCATAACCGCTCCTGAAACGCCCATTCCGTTAACAGCTGATACGTTGTGTTATCTGCTGGTAACTCGAGTTCGTAGCCATCGGGCAGCTCGCGCATGCTCTTCTTCAGTTTTAGCAACGCTGGTCCTAGCTCTTCGAAATGGCGTTTTCTTACCTCCGGTGACAACGCGAATGCGTTGCAGGCGAAAGGCGATTCGTGTTTCGCCGACTGCGAAAGAGTGGTATCTGCGCGGAGTAAGCGTCCGGAAACCATGCATAACAAGGTGAAGGGTGCCATAGTGATAACTACAAATGATGTCTTCATTGCTACGACGCTACGACTTCAAGTTAACTTTAAGTCAAAGGGAATTTTTCACGAAAACGCGGTGGGAATTTCCGTAGCGTTCAGTGCGGCTCGTTGTTAGATTTTGGAGTGGCAGAAGACTTGGCGATTTCCGATGTCGCGCGCGTGTTTGGTTTGCGCACCTCAGCCATTCGCTACTACGAGCAAATCGGGATTCTCCCGCCGCCGATGCGCAAGAATGGCCAACGCCGCTACGACAACAGTGCGCTTTTCCGTCTAGCTGTGGTGCAGCGCGCCAGTGAGACGGGGTTCACCTTGGAGGAAATACGCGAGCTATTTTTCGGGTTCGCACCGGGGACACGTCCACCGAAGCGCTGGCGCCACTCTCCCAGCGAAAAATCACGGAACTCAGGGAACGCATGAAGCGGCTCAAGCTAATGGAGACGTTGCTCAAGCGCGTGGAGGATTGCTGCTGCGACGCACTCGATGAGTGCGGCGAAAAACTTCTCCGACACGGTCACCCTTAAACTCCGAAACCTTTGACTCACTTGGTCCTTGGGCGGGGACAACGTTTCCAATGGCGGTACGTTCCTTTGAAAAGAGAATCGAAAAGACATTCAGACTGCGCGCCCGAAATGCGCCCGCGCAACTGAGCAGATAAAATCGCCACATCCGCCTGAAACGTTCGCCGTAGCGATCTGCGAACCTGGGCCAGGCGCCACGGAAGTTTTCCTCCCAGGCGAGGAGTGTCGGGTCGTAGTTCGGCCCGATGTTTTTAACGTCTTCAAGGATAAGGAAGCCTTCCGCGGAACGCGCAAGGCAGGCGAGGGAAGGAAGCACAGAGTTTGGGAAAATGTAGCGCTCGATCCACGGATCGGTGTGGAAGCGGGAAAAGTTTCCGCAAATTCCCTGGCAAAGGAATAATCCATCCTCGTCTAACGAGCGCGCGACCGCTCGCATATAGGCTCGATAATTCTTGTACCCGACATGCTCGACCATGCCGACGCTTACCACTCGATCAAAGCGTTCGGTCACTTCGCGGTAGTCGCGCAGCTGGATTTCCACATCCAAACCGTGACACCAACGTTGCGCATAAACGCATTGCTCTTGTGAAATTGTGATCCCAACTACCTGGCAACCATAGTGGTGGGCAGCATGACGGGCCAACCCACCCCAGCCGCAGCCGATGTCCAGCACGCGGAGACCGGGTTGAAGACGCAGCCTCTTGCAAATCCAGTCCAGCTTGCGCAGTTGCGCCGAGGCGAGGTCGTCGCCCTCTGCGAAGAGCGCACAGGAATATTGCATGTTCGGATCGAGCATTGCCTCGAAAAAATCGTTGCTAAGATCGTAATGCACCTGACCGACTTTTCGGGAGCGCCGGGCAGTTTGCTGGTTTACGAGAAGCGCGGTGAGTAGTGCCCAGACGTTTGGAAGTCGAAGCGCGAAACGCTTCTCGAGCCCGGCTCCAATGACGCGGCAACACATCTCGTCCAGCGCGTCGCAGTCCCACAGGCCGTCCATATAAGACTCACCGAAACCGAGCGTCCCGGAAGCCAGGACTCGGCTAAAGAAGCGCCGGTCATGCACCTGTATGTCCCATGGCCGGGCGCCGTCGATCCGAATGCCCGCCAACGCGAAAAGGTTGGTCATTACGACTTGGGCTCGGGACATATGATTTGGCCGATCGCGGAGCGCTTCCGCCGTCTAAAGAATCGCACCAGCTGCGGCGACTAGTTCAACTACTCTGCTAAATTACGATCTGAGGGGAGTGGAAAAAAGCAGGAAATAAAAAGCTTAAGCATGCCTGAATCTCCGGCGCCATGGCGTTCTTTTTACTTCGCCTAAGTACCATCCGTGAAATGATCATTTGTGTTTGGTGCGATCCGGACGATACTGTGCGCTTATTGGATTACTCTGTTTAACTTCACTGCGCGGTAGATCGTCAGGTGAGCGTCGCTCATTGGTGGTTTGAAACCCGATTCACGGGAACGGCTCTGTAGCTCGGTAGTTTTTCCAAAATCAAAACACAATGAAACTGTACGTAGGTAATCTCTCATTTGAGACCACCGAGAACGATCTTCAGGATCTGTTCGAACAACATGGCGCCGTCAACGAAGTCAATCTGATGATGGACCGGATGACCGGCAAATCGCGCGGCTTTGCGTTCGTCACGATGAACGACGACGCGCAAGCCAATGCTGCCATGAGCGCGCTCAACGGCCGTGAGCTTAGCGGCCGCCCATTAACTGTTAACGAAGCGCGCCCGCGCGCGGACCGTCCGCGGCCCTCTGGCGGGAAGCGGAATTTCTCCGGCTTTCGCAGGTAGAGTGGATTAACCGTCGGCGCTCACGAAAATGGGCGCCGGCGTTTTCGGTTGGATCGACAACATGAATTCTGAAAAAGCGATCGTATTGGAGGGTACCATCACGATGGTGCTCCCGGGAACGATGTTCCGCGTCGCCCTTGCGAATGAGCGTATGGTTCTTGCCCACATCTCCGGAAAGATGCGCAAACGTTTTATTCGGCTTACAATTGGTGATCGAGTGAAGATGGAAATGTCACCGTACGACACCGCTAAGGCGCGCATCGTTTATCGCCTTTAACTATGGCGACAAGATTCTTGTTCGATCCGCCACGACGGCCAAAACCAAAGGTCGGTCCCAACATCAAAAGCTTGCTTGTACGCTGTCCTTCAACGTCGAAGCTGACCGATACCGGAAGGACAATCGAAGAAAAGCGCTGGGCAACCGCAAAACTGAAAACGCAAAAGTTAACCTGTGTGCATTGCGGCAGCGTCCATACCTGGACAAAGAACGACGTTATTCTGGGCCGGCCGACGTCAGCGAGCCGGTGAGATTTCGAAAATTTCTCCCGTGATTCTCCGCATCCCGACCGAGCGCATCAATTGGACGACCAGCTCGTTCCTGATCGGTACGTTTGTCCTTACCCTTACCGCAGTGCCCCTGTATCTGTGGCATTTCGGCGTTGATTGGTTCCAGTTCGCTGTGTTCGCCGTGTTATTGGCTGCGACTGGCTTCAGCATCACCCTCGGTTATCACCGTCTGTTTTCGCACATGACTTTCCGGGCCAAACTACCGGTGCGTCTGTTTACTTTGATTTTCGGCGCCGCGGCGTTTGAGAATTCTGTTCTCATGTGGGCCAGCGAACACCGCCGACATCATAAACATGTGGACCACGATGAAGATCCGTACGACATCACCAAAGGTTTTTTCCATGCCCACATCGGCTGGCTGTTGTTCAAGCTCTTGCCACAACCGCCCTTCGATAATGTTGCCGATCTAAAGAAAGATCCGCTGATCATGTGGCAAAATCGACATATTCATCTGCTCGCTGTGATGGTCGGCTTCGCCCTGCCGGCGCTTGCCGGGTTCCTGTGGGACGGCTGGGTCGGCGCGCTCGGCGGTTTTCTAATTGGTGGTGTCGCAAAAGTTGTCGTGCTCCAGCACTGTACGTTCCTCATTAACTCAGCCTGCCATACCATCGGGCGTCAGCCGTATTCGACGCGATGCAGTGCGCGCGACTCGCTCTTACTGGCGCTGTTTACATTCGGCGAGGGCTATCACAATTATCACCATGAATTTCAGCACGACTATCGTAACGGTGTGAAGCCGTGGCAGTGGGACCCCACGAAATGGTTGATCTGGGTTTTATCGAAGCTTGGTTTGACGAGCGGCCTGCGCAGAGTGTCGCAGGAGGCAATCTACTCCGCGCAAGCGCGGCTCCGGGATTTAGGAAAAAACAACGACTATAGGCGTGTTCGGCGGGCATGGATCGCGTCCAGACTGCTGTAGCCATGGCGTGCGGGCCGTTTCCCTCGTATGAGACTGTGGACCGCCCACAAAGTAGTGGCTACAACAATTATGTGGGCGCCACGATTAAAAGCGCGCAAACGGCTTTCGTCACGCGGACGAGCCACCGGCCTTCAATGCAACCTTCGAATCGCCTTGGCCTCGCACGTGGGACGACGAAGTGCTGAGCAATTGTAGCGCAGAAGACTGGCATTCTTAACAAGTTACGGCAGTATCCGTCAGCGTTATGAAACCGCCGCTCCACAAAATTGTCATGTGTCTGTCGGTCTTCGCTCTGTTTGGTGCCCCTGACATAGGGGAAGCGGGACCTTTCGAAGATTTTTTTAAATCGATACGTAACTCGTTTGCGCGCCCTTCTCCAAAGCCACGACCGCCCCAACCCCGCCGGACCAGCCCTAGGCAGAGTAATGAGGCTCCGCCAAGCGACGCTTCAGATACTTCAAAAACTCAGACTTCACCAAGTCCGACTCCTGTCCCTGCGCCGCCGAACCCGAACAACGTCCGCGTGGCGAAAGCAACTGCTGCCCGGAAGGGCCGAAACAGTGATCTGCCGTACGGAATTCCTGTACCCGGAAAACAAGGGCTGGTAACCAGCCCTTTCTCGCCAGACAGTGGTTATATCGACGTCCGGAGTTTTCCGCCCGGAACTGAAGTAAGAGATCCCTACACAGGCAAGACTTTCCTTACGCCGTAGGGATTTGTCGAATGGAGTGGGCGAGTTGGGAGATAAATCGATAAGATGTTCTGCTGGAGAATCTCAACCCCACAAGTTGCGGGGCGGAATCCCAATCCTTCCGTTCGCGTATGGTATCGGGTCATCGCGATCGCGGGCGAGCAGTAGCGGGCCATCGAGATCGATCCAGTCCGCGAAGCTTGCCAGAAGACGAGCAGGCGCGATCCCGAGCGAGGTGCAAACCATGCAACCGATCAATACTTGGAAGCCACTGTGGCGGCCGCGCTCGCACACGCGCAGCGCTTCGCTCAGTCCACCGGTTTTATCGAGCTTTACGTTAATGACGTCGTAACGGTTCGTCAGGCGAGGAAGATCTTCAGTGGTATGACAACTCTCATCGGCGCAGACTGGAATGGGATGAGCGAGAACTTCCAAAAGTTCATCGGCTTTCGCAGGGAAAGGTTGCTCGATGAGTTCGACGCCCAATTGTTTCAGAGCCGGGACAATTTTCTGATAATGCTCAGGCGACCACGATTCATTTGCGTCGATGAGCAAGCGCTGCGCGGACGCGACCTCGCGCACGGTCTCGACTCGCGCAAGGTCCCGCTCGTCGCCTCCAAGTTTGAGCTTCAGAATCCTTGGCACGCCGAAGCCCTGTGCGAACACGGCGGCACTCGCTGCCGCTCCCATTTTCTCCGGTGTATCCAGACTGACCGTAAACGATGTCTCGATTTCAGGAACAATCGGAGTATTTGTCAGTTCCCAAGCCCGTTTGTGGGAAATTTTCGCCTCAAGATCCCATAACGCGCAGTCTAACGCATTGCGCGCGGCACCTTCAGGCAGGAGGTCTTGAAGACTTTGGCGACTCAAATTCTTATGGCCTTGGATCGATTTGATCTGTGCCAATACCGAATCGGTGCTTTGATTGTAACGCGGGGCCGGCACACACTCGCCACGACCGATGTGTTCGCCATCGCTAACCGTCAAAACGACGATCTGCGCTTCAGTGCGACTACCCCGCGAAATGCGAAACGGTTGACTGAGAGGCCAGATTTCCTCACGAGCGTCGATGGACAGAGGACTAGTCGGCACAGAGAAAACGAAGATAACGACGACACGCTAGGACTACAAGATTGCGGTACAGCGGACGACATAAGACTGTTGGTGAGCGGTCTGCGTTCAGTACCATAGTCTTTGGCTAAAGAAGAGCGTGACATCGTCTTAGTTTCATCATTAACTGTGAAGAGAACCCATCATCCGCGTCTGCCGCAAGCGGACACACAAAAATATGAAGCCTAAGAATTTAAAGAAAAGAATCCGGCGACTCGAAAAACGTCTGCAAGAAACTCCAAAGAAACTGGCCAAGCTAAAACAACGGCTCCAGGCGGCGGAGGCAGCAAAGGCCGCCAAAGCCAAAAAGAAAGGGGCTGCCAAGTCTCCTAAGTCGGTCGGAGCGAAGAAAACAGCGGGCGCGACGAAGCCGAAGAAAAAACTGAATCTGTCACCGGAACGTCGCGCTCAACTTGCGGCGGCGATGAAAGCCAGGTGGGCGGCCAAACGAGCCGCCGAAGCGAACGCCAAAGGCGCCTCGGGTGATAATCAACATGCCGCGCCGCCCGGGCCACCGCCGCCGCAGCAAAACAGACCCGACGGCGTCTGACGGTTCGCAGGTCGAGCGAACACTCAACGCCCACCGTTCCAAAGTCAGAGCGAAGAGCGATGTGCGCCACCAAGCTCTGGGTGTCGCGGACATGTCAAGAGATGATCGTTGACCATCCCAGTGGCTTGCATCAATGCGTAGCAGATCGTTGAGCCAACGAATTTGAATCCGCGCCGCTGCAAATCGCGGCTCATCGCGTCGGATTCAGCCGTTCGCGCGGGGACATCGGCCATGCGGCGCCACCGATTCTGGATTGGTTTACCGCCTACGAAGCTCCACAGATAAACATCGAAAGTCCCAAATTCTTTGCGCACTGTCAGGAACCTCTTCGCGTTCTCGATCGTGGATGCGATTTTCAAGCGGTTCCGCACGATCCCAACGTCGCCGAGCAGCCGCTTCACGTCGCGCGCGCCGTAATGTGCGATTTTCTCCGGGCGAAATCCGTCGAATGCTTTCCGATAGTTGTCGCGTTTCTTTAGAATGGTGGTCCAGCTGAGTCCTGCCTGTGCGCCTTCGAGGATGAGAAATTCGAAAAACAGTCGGTCGTCGTGCACGGGAACACCCCATTCCTCATCGTGATAAGTGATGTTCGGCTCGGCACTAGCCCAGGGACAACGCGACATATGCGTACAGATTATTGAGTTACATCCGCAGTGCGGCGCGAAGGTGTGGGATCAGACGTTTGCTGAATTCGACGGAGTCGCCCGCGGATAAATGTGACCATTCAGGGCAATCGAAGCCTGCGAGCTCGGGAAAATCTTCATATTCGATACCGGGCGCACCGATGTCCTTGAGCACTCGATCCCAAATACCGGTGCGCGGGGTTTCGCGGTCCTCCAATTTTTTTAGATCTCCGCTATATGGAAAACGAACGAAAACGATTTTGCCTCCACGAGCCCGTAGTTTTTGTACGGCTGTGGCAACGTCCTTGAAGCGCTGGTTAATCGCGTCCCCCATCATTTTCGCAAATTCTTCTTTCGGAATGTAAGTCGGCGGCGGCGGCGGAGTGAAAAGCGGCAGCCAGATTTGCTGAATCATTCTCGCCAGTTTACTGCCTGGTCGGGCGCATTCGCCGATCATGCGGGCGCGACGTTCGCGATTCATGGTTCCGAAGTACGGCGGAAGTCGCGGCGATATCAAGGCATAAGGACGATTGGGAATGGGCAGGCGTTTTAGAAGAGCATCCAGAGTCAAGTCCTCTGGTTTTAGAAATGCGACATGTTCTTCCAGCGGCATGTCGAGATATTGGCTTGCGCGTTGCGCGAGTGTTTGAGTGTGAGAGCGCCGAACGGCTTTTTCGGCGTGATCCATCGGCGGCGACCCCGGCGGCGCGATAAACAAACGGGGGACAACACTGCAAATGACCGTGCCGTGAAAATTTTCGTCGTTTGCCAGATCGGCCAGTACCGGGTAAGCGCAACTGCCGCCCATTGCCAACTGAACGGGACGTTTACCTAATCCCTTTTGAAGTTCGCTCAGATCGAGATCGTACAAGCCACGCGAATCGCCGATGATGACAATTGACTCGGGTTTCACGCGCCGGCGTGCTGATGTCCAGAGATCCTCGTTATCGTGGAGCGTGGGACTGTAACCGATGGAGCGACAATAGATTTCCCATGCAGACGTTGCGGCGACGACGATCAGCACAACTGCCACCGTGATGCCGCGCCAGGGCAACTGTGGAATGGGCCGCACATATTCGAGAGGAGGACCGCCATGGATGCTTTCAATTTCTGGCGGCTTCCTAAAGAACAAGCGCGGCAGACGAAGCCTGCGTTTAAAATTGGAAATAGATGAACGCATTACTGTTTCCTTGAGTGAGGATGATAGCGCAGGCCATGAAGGCCCAAGCCGCGGTTATAGTCCAGCGCGGCAGACGCATTACGGCCGTTTCGATGTTGGTATCGCGCAGGGACCAGTGCACGAAAATCATTCCAGCGGTGACAAGCGCGATCTGCAGCATTTCACGCGTAGTAAGAATGGCGTCGCCGTGCGGATGTCCACCAAACATGCCGCCCAACATTCGCGCAGCGACGGTGAAATCAGATGCTCGAAAGAATACCCACGCGATACAAACTGCGGCGTAAGTGGCAAACCCGCCTAGGAGTCGCGTCGTGAGGGTCCCAGCCCACTCTTTGTGTTCGAACAAGCCGCGCAGGACACGTTCCACAACGAGATAAGAACCATGAAGCAAACCCCATACTACAAAAGTCCAGGCCGCGCCGTGCCAGAGGCCGCCGAGAAACATGACGATGACCAGATTGGTCCCGGCGCGGACGGGACGGACCTGATTGCCGCCAAGTGGAATATAAAGGTAATCGCGCAAGAACGTGGAAAGCGAGATATGCCAGCGCCGCCAGAAATCGGAAAACCCTATGGCCGCATACGGAAAGCGAAAATTGTCTTTTAGATGAAAACCCAGGCACAACGCCGCGCCGATAGCGCATGTGGAATAGCCGGCGAAATCAAAAAATATCTGGCCGGCGAATGCCATGACACCGAGCCAGGAATCCAGTGCGATGAGGGGGCCAGCATAAGTAAAAATCCGGTCGGCGGAACCAGAAAGCATCGTATCGGCGAGTACAACTTTTTCGAATAAGCCGAGGGTCATAAGCAATAATCCCCAGAAAAACTGGCCTTCGCGCATCGGCTGTGGCCTGACAAGTTGCGGAAGAAAATCGCCAGCCCGGACAATTGGCCCGGCGACCAGCTGAGGAAAAAACGAAACGGCCAGAACGAAATCGCGCAGCGATTTGGTGGGCTTTAGGACGCCACGATAAATGTCGAGCGTGTAGGAGAGGGAGTGAAAGGTGTAGAAGGAGATCCCGACGGGTAGAAGAATGTCGAGATGAGGTGGCTGATAAAGGATGCCAATGCGAGCGAGCAACCACTGAAAATTTTGCAGCAGGAAGTTCCCGTATTTGAAGAATCCCAGCATGCTGAGGTTCATGCAGACGCTGGCAACCAGCCACGCGCGCCGCGAATGTCGTCCCTTTGCCCTGCTCATTTGCCTGCCAAGCCAAAAATCCATTCCCGTGGTGGAAAAGAGCAGCGCGGCGAAGGGCGGATTCCACGCGCCGTAAAAGATGTAGCTGGCGATTACTAAAAGATTCTTCCGCGCATTCCAGGAACTTATGCTCCAATAGGCGACGACGACGATTACAAAAAAAACGACGAACGTGAGCGAATTGAAAAGCATTACGGACGCGCCACGTGCTTATTCAAGAGCCACGTTGATTGCCAGTACATTCTTCCAGATCTCACAGAATCACTGACCTTCGGCCGCTCCTACGCCGGAAATGCCAACGAGGCGATCAAGAATCCCGAAACGATGATATAATAATCGAGGGTGACGCGATAAAGCTTTCGCGGCTGTAACTGTGCAGAGAAGCCGCTCATAACATTTATCGGCCCTACGTGACGATCATGTCGCGTTGCGTGTCTGAGAGGCAAATACGTATCCAGAAACCGATGTGCTTTTGTCGTTCTATTGAAGAACCGAAAGACAAAAAGACCACAGAAACAATGACATCAGAGAAATCAAAACGGCTTTCAGAGCCGGGGTCGCTGCAAAGACCGACCTGCGTTAATGAACTAGTACACGATGCTACGCTTGTGGTCTGGCCTAAATGAACCGTTGGAGATGGTTGTAATGACGGGCACAAGAACGAGATTCGTATCGCCTGACAGTGAATAGCGATAACTATGAACTTCGATTTGTTCGACTTGGTGGGATTCATTGGAGTTTTACTGATCGTGATTGCCTATCTACTCCTGCAACTTGACAAGCTTTCTAGCTCATCCTTGAGCTTTTCCTTCTTAAACGCCGCGGGTTCATTGTTGATCATGCTTTCCCTCATTTTCAAGTTCAACGTGTCAGCGTTCATGATTGAGGTGTTTTGGTTTTTGATCAGCTTGTTCGGACTCTCCAAGTGGTTCGCTGTTAGGAAAAGGCTTCGGACCAAAGCAGATGAAAGGATAACGTGAGAGAGATGATCCCAGCGCCTACAAGGCCATGTGAGGAATGAAGTCGGCGCGATGATTCCAAGCGCAGAGGAAGTCGAACACACACGCGAATTGTTGTCGCGATATTTTCGGCCCACGCGCCTCGTCCCGGCGGAATCCCTGGCGCAACGTTCAGGCGCACGTGTGCGCTTAAAAGTTGAAAGCGATCTACCGACAGGCTCATTCAAGCCGCGTGGAGCGTTGAACGCTTTGCTCACCACTGCGGCGCAGCGCCCCGTCTCAGGAGTTGTTGCCGCGAGCACGGGTAATCACGGCGCCGCTGTTGCCTACGCCGCACGTATCGCAAAAGTCGGTGCCACGATTTTCCTCCCGGAGAATCCGAATCCGGTAAAACGCGCGCGCATTGTCGCGCTTGGTGCAAAAGTAGTCGAGCGAGGAAGCATGGGTGGATCGGCGGCAACTGAAGGCGCCGCAGAATTTGCCCGCGATCACGGACACTATTTTCTCGACGATGCCAGCGATCCGCTTGTCCCGGCAGGCACGGCCACAATCGCGGCCGAAATTTTCGATGAAATTCCCGGGCCCGATATCGTGTTTGTCCCGATGGGGGACACCGCGCTCATTCGCGGGGTCGCCGCGGAAGCGAAGCGTCGGCGTTCGGGCGTTCGCATCATCGGTGTTCAGGCTGAGCACGCGCCCGCGTACGTACGATCGTGGCAGCAAGGAAGAGTCGTTCTCGCCGATGAATGCAACACGATTGCGGATGGGTTAGCATCGCTCCATCCGCTCGAAGCAAATGTGATCGCGATCCGCGAGCTAGTGGATGAAGTGCGTTTGGTTTCAGAGTCGGAAATGCTCGACGCGGTCCGCATTCTTCTGCTCGACGAGCACATAGTTGCGGAGGCCTCCGGTGCCGCGGCGACGGCGGCGTTTCTTCAGAATTCATCCGCTTATGCCGACGCTGAGATTGTGCTTTTGGTCACGGGTGCGAATGTGTCCCCGGAAGTTCTTCGTCGCGCCGTTACCTAGGGATTTTGATGCGCGTTATGCAGCGATGCTAGAAAAAAGCGCCCGCACTTTTACATCGATGAATAATCCGATCTACCTTCTGACGTTTGTCTCGGCACTCGGCTCCAGTCTTGTAGCCGGAATCTTTTTTGCTTTTTCGAATTTCGTTATGAAGGCGTTGGCGCGCGTTCCGCCGGCGCAGGGAATCGCGGCCATGCAATCGATTAACGTGGTCGTGTTGAACAGATGGTTTTTCGCCGTGTTTTTTGGAACGGCGGTGAGTTGTTTAGCGCTTGCCATTGTGTCATTCGTTCGCTGGCAAAGACCAGGCACCGGTTATTTGATCGTCGGCGGCCTCCTTTATCTCATCGGCACGATCCTGGTGACAGTTGCATGCAATGTGCCGCTCAACGATGCGCTGGCAGCAGTAGATCCATCGAGCGCTGATGCAGGTCCTGTCTGGACGAATTATCTGAAGACTTGGACCGCCTGGAATCATGTGCGAACAATCGCGGCGCTGGCTGCGGCCGCTTCATTTATCATTCCACTTTGTCGTGCCAGTTTATGGGGTGACCTTGCAGGATCCGAAACCTCTTTACTAAGACCGTCCGCCACGTTGCCGCATAAGCCCGAAGATTGGCCGCGGGTTTTCGAGCAGCACCTCAACGCCGGTGATCTTGATGGAGTAATGGCTTTGTACGAACCGGAAGCTCGCTTCGCGATGCGGTCCGGTGAGACACTGGTCGGTCGGGATGCGATCCGCGAGGTGCTGGCCGGAATGATTGCCGCAAAAACGCAATTTCGGAGCCACGTCGTAAGAGCGGTTACCGTCGCCGATACCGCGCAATTGTACACCGACTTTGAGGGCACGACGGTCGATAGCTCCGGGAACACGGTGCCAGTCCAGAGCAAAGCCATCGAAGTGCTGCGCCGCCAGTCGGACGGCGGTTGGAAGCTGATCATGGGCGATCCCAACGGGCGAAGATGATTGAGGACCCTTGGTGGTACGACGGAACCGCCTCAGATAAGACATTTTCCCACATAGTCTTTGGTTCCCTTTTCGGCCGCGCCGCGTAAGAATCCGTTTCCTGTTTGGATGATGCGGTTAAGTTGCAGTCGCGACGAACCCACATCTGTCGTATGAGCGGTTTCTTCGAGGAATTGCAACGGCGAAAAGTGTATCGAGTTGCCGCTGCCTATATTGTCGCGGCCGGATTTTTGATTCAAATCGCTTCGGCGGCGTTTCCCGCCTGGGATTTACCGAGCTGGAGTTTGCGTTTGGTAATTGCGCTTCTGTTAATTGGTTTTCCGATCGCGCTCATTCTGGCCTGGGCTTACGACCTAACGTTGAAGGGAATTCAAGTAACACCCCAGACCCCTTTTTCGGTCCACCCTCGCCGTAATCTCTTTTTACTCATAGTCACGGCGATAATTCTTTCCGCAACGGCCGGTTTTCTTCTGCTACCGCGCATGGTCGTCCGCAAGGTCGACAAGTCGATCGCCGTTTTGCCACTGGAAAATCTGAGCGATGAGAAAGAGAACGCTTATCTTGCCGATGGCATCCAGGCTGAGTTGCTCCTGAATCTAGCCAAGATCAAAGATCTCAAAGTAATCAGCCGCACGTCAGTGATGAAATACAAGAGCGGCATAAAGCGCAATCTGAAGGAAATCGCGCAGCAATTGGGAGTGAGCAACGTGGTGGAAGGCAGCGTGCGCCGCTCCGGAAACCGAGTTCGCGTTTCTGTGCAACTGATCGATGCGCAGACCGATCATCAGTTGTGGGTTCAGAACTATGATCGCACGCTGGCTGATTCGTTTGCTTTACAGGGCGAGTTGGCCACGAAGATCGCCGCGGGGGTTGGGGCGACCCTTAGTCCACAGGAGAAGGCCAGGGTGGAGGCCAAACCCACCAACAATCCCGCCGCTTACGAAGCTTATCTTCGCGGCCGCGCCTTCGCAGCCGGCGACCAATTGGACCGCACCAATTCAGAGGGTGCAATTCGTTCGTACGAGGAAGCCGTAAAATTGGATCCCGCTTTTGCTCTCGCTTGGGCCTACCTCTCCATTGCTCGGAGCTTGAGCTATTGGCTTGGATATGAGACCAGCGCCGAACGTCTGTCGGCCGCCAAGGATGCTGTCGATCATGCTGTCGCGCTTGACCCAAATCTACCGGAGACTCATCTGGCGCTTGGATACTATCGCTACTACGGCGAACGCGATTTCGCCGGGGCGCTGACAGAATTTCACCAAGCAGAGCAAGGACTTCCAAATAACGCCCATGTCGCCAGAGCGATTGCCCTTATCCACCGCCGACTAGGGCATTGGGACGAGGCGGTCGCGGGACTTAAGCGCGCCGTCGAGCTCGATCCTCGCAACGTCGCTGCTTCCAGCCTCCTTGCGTTTACGTATAGAGCCCAGCGGCGCTTTCCCGAAGCCTTCGCCACCGCCGATCGAATACTCGCGTTGGAACCAAACAATTCAACCGCTCTTTGGATTAAAGCGAGCGTCTACTGGTCGATTGGGGATCTTGAGTCAGTGGAGCCGATGCTCCTAAATCCGGGCACATATCCTTTCACGCGCGGGCTGCAGGCTTTGTTCCAGCGGCGTTACGCCGCGGCGACAGACATATTTTCTAAAGGCCTGGCGATTACACCGGACGAAGATAAAGCACGGGTACTCTTCGGACTTGGCCTAAGTCAGCAACGTGCCGGCGATGCCGCCGGAGCTCGGGCAACCTACCAAAGGGCAGCAGCGGATATTCGGCGGGAGCTCGAGAAGGTAGCGCGAGATTCGTTTCAAGAGGCGAATCTGCATGGCTATTTGGGGCTAGCCTATGCCGGTTTGGGCGAAGCGGCGTCTGCTATCAGCGAAGGAAAAAAAGCTGTGGCCATGCACCCCACAGCCAAAGACGCATTGGAGGGCCCTGAGGAGGAACAGAAGCTGGCATGGATCTATGCTCTTGTAGGGGACGCCGACCACGCCATTCCCATTCTTAAGCGGCTGCTACAGATCTCTTATGGCGGGACGCCGATTTCTCCGGCATTGCTTCGACTCGACCCGGTGTGGGACCAGATACGGACCGATCCTCGTTTTCAGGACTTGGCCGCAGAGAAAGAACGGTGAACTGGCTCCAAAGATTGGATGGATGGATACGGCAGAAGTCGGGATCACGTTCAAAACCAATCGGTCGCCGCGGCAAAGCTGTTGACGCAACACGACCTCAATCCGGCAAATTTCTGTAGGTTATTTGGTAGTGCGAAAGGCCAGCCGGGCAGTGAACGAACTTATTTGGAGACATTTGTTGATTTGGAAACTAAATATACTATAATAGTTTCCATAGTGGCAAGAACTCGCACTCGAAGGCTAGTGTAAAAGACGGCAGGAAAGAGACTGATCATGAAATCTCGGGAAGAACTACATCGGCAATTACGGCAAAGGATTCTCAGCTTAACCGACGTAACCGAGCGGGAGAACGCGGGAATCCATGAAGACGCTTTTTTTGTCGGAGGGAAAATGTTCATGCACATCCATGGCCACGGTCATTGCGACATTCAATTGGCGAAAGAAGACCAGCAGCGGATTCTTGGGGAAGGTAACGCACGTCCGCACCGCTGGGCACCAGAAGCGGGATACGTCACAGTGATTGTGCGCGAAGAAGAGGATCTGGAACCGGCGATCGATCTGATCCGGATGTCACACCATTATTTTTCCGACGGACTGAATCTTTCGCGCATGCGGCACCAGTAGAACCAGCGAGCTTTTAATAAATAACGAAACGATTATGAAATTATTTGTGATAGGAGCGACCGGCCGGACCGGGCAAGAGATCGTTCAGCAAGCCCTGGCCAGAAATCACCATGTAACCGCATTCGTGCGTTCACCCGAAAGCATCACGTTCAAAAGCGAGCGACTCAGTGTCTTGAATGGAAATGCCACAGACGAAAACCAACTGTTTGAAGCCATGCAAAATCATGACGCGGTCATTTCAACTCTGGGACCGAGAGAAGTTTTCAAACCGAGCTCTCTTCTCAATGACAGTGCCCTTGCGACAAGCCGCGCCATGCAGCGTTCAGGAGTGAAACGGATCGTCGTTCTCTCGGCGGCCGCCCATTTTCCCGGGATTCCAAATCGCATCGCCAGTGTCGTCCTTAGAAATCACATGCGCGATTCCCTTGCTATGGAGAAAATTGTCCAAGCCAACGGTCTCGACTGGACGATCGCGCGGCCTCCGCGTCTCACTCAGGAAGATTCCTTAAACTATCGAAGCCGCGAGGGCGCTGCACCCAGGATGGGTTTCACGCTGTCCCGCAAAGCGGTTGCGGCATTCATGCTCGACACGATCGAGCAAAAGAAGCACGTTCGCAAAATCGTCGGAATCGCGAAATAGCCATCCGCATTAGCCGTTATGCCTAGCCGTTACTCTCCTTGCCGCAGTTGCAGTCAGCGTCGACGCCGGCTCGACGCACCATTGGCCGGATCGTATTCGTAAAGCCTTGACGGATCGCCGAACACCACACCCAGCGCGCGCGCGGGCCAGATCTCAAAATAGCTGAGCAGGAGCGCCATCAGCGGCACCAGAATGAAAGCCAGGCCGTGCGCGGCCATGATGAACATTGCTATTGCGCGCAATACTAGGAGATACACATCCCAGCGAACGCGCTGCTTCAACTCTTTGTCGGGCATCGCGTCATAGCCCGATTGGAACGCCTTCCAGAAATGTCCGGCCGCAAGCGAGCCAAAGGTAAACCACAGTGCGGGAGAATGCGCGAGCTGGCGGCGCAGCTCGTCGCTGAGCAGCAGATCGTGGAGCGGAATCAGTACGATCCAGTATGGCAGACCGACGATGCCCACGAGGAAAATCCACGTGACCACGCCGCGCACAATGTTCACTGCCACGGACATCGCACCGGCCGATTTCGGTTGCGTTTCGCGCAGCGCACGCGGAATCAACGCGGCAACAATCGCTGCCACGGCACTCAGCCCATCGAACCAATAGTTGAACACAGCGAGCGCAGCAGACCAGCCGAAGAGGTAGATGCCGACAACAGGAATCAGGTTGCGCGCGACCACAGCCCATGCGCCGGGGCGCGACGCCAGTTCTCGCAGATGCTGTGAAAGCGGCGGCGGCGCAATCGGTCGCAACGCGGTTGAGGCGGTTTTTTCCTGAGGTTTCGCCATCGCGACAGATTAACCGACAAAACCAGTGACGTTGAAGACAAACCGAAGGGCCGCGTGTTCGATTCTCGACAAAGTCGTTAGGTCGGTCGTATTGGAATAGCGATGATTCGCAATCGCTCTAAACGAATGATGTCGTGGTTTGTTCTGTTCGCCTTCGCGTTCTCGCTCTCGCTCTCGGCGGTACGTTCTACGCCGGAACTTACGTTGGACGACCTAAGGAAGCTTGAAATCATTTGCTTTGTTCCTTCGTATCTACCGAAGGACTTTCGCTTGCAGCGGATCGACATCACGTACGACGAACCTGGCCCGAATGAGCCGAAACGTCCGTTTCCACTCTACTCGATCGTCTACAACGACGATCCACGGAGCGGAGCGACGTTCTCGATCGAATCGGCACGCGAAGGAATCGGCGACCGGAATATTATGGAGGAGGAGAACACCGAGGAAACGGAAATCCAAACGCTTCTTGGGCCGATGTATCTCATCTATCGGCCGACAGGAAAGGACGGTCGCAAGGATGAGATCAAGACTAATTGGGTAGAGGACAGCAACATCAAAGCGGAAATGTCCAAAAACGCGGAGAGTCATCCAGTTCTCGGCAGATATCACGGATTTTCAGCGACCGGAATTACTCTCGACGAATTCGACAAAATCGTTCAATCGCTTCATCCAATCCGAGAAGAGAAGGCCGCTGCGCCCACGGCAACACAAACTTCTGCACTTAAAATTCACCCGAAAGCGTGTCGTCTTACAATCAAAATTAAACAGAAGCCTTCGCGGATGGCTGCGGCGAAATTTTTATGCGAAGGAAAATAGTCTGGTTTGGGGTGCTGTTGTTGGCGGCGCAGTGGGTCTCTCGTGCGCAAACTGAGACGCCAACGAAGAAAAAAGAAATCCAAATAACGTGGCTGGGACACGCGGCGTTTGAATTAGTCTCATCCGGCGGCACCCATATTTTGATCGACCCATTTCTGACGAAAAATCCGGGGACGCCGGCCGAGCTCAAGGACCTCTCTCGTTATCACCCTAATTTTATCCTGGTCACCCATTCGCATGGAGATCATTTGGGCGATGCGGTTGAACTGGCGAAGCTGAGTAAGGCTAAAATCGTCAGCGTTTACATGCCAGAGCCGTTCAAAAAAGCGGAACTTCCGCGCGAGCTAATCGAGCCGGTGAATGTAGGCGACCATGTGACCCTGGGTGATGTGAAAGTGCATGTTGTTCCAGCGATGCACAGTAGCGAACCGAGCGGCCGACCGGTGGGGTTCGTGGTGGAATTTGCTGACGGCCGATCGGTTTACCATGAAGGCGATACGTGGATCTTTGGCGACATGGCTTTGATCCAGGAATTTTATCACCCCAGCATAATCCTAATGCCTGTCGGAGCGACGGCAGATGGCCAAAGCCCTCGGATGGCGTGGATCGCAGTCACTCGCTACTTTAAGCCGCAAGTTGTCATTCCCATGCACTACGGGGCTTTGCCCGGTTCGTCGACCGAAGCGGATTTGCGTGCCGTCTTTGGAAAAGACCCGCGCATTGTATTTATGCAGCCCGGCGAGATGAAGAAATTCTGAGCGCCTGGAGAAAAATATGGGGCCTCTGATCGCTTCGATAACGGACAATTCAGCGCAACAGTAGAAGGTAGGCGAGCGCAATCGCAACCAAGTCTTCGCAAACAGCCACGAAGAGGTCCTTGATGTGCAGATTGTTTACGAGGCGTCTCCGAATTTCGTAACCAACGAATGCTCCGAGCACACCGCCAATTCCACCCACGAGCGCTCCGGCAAGTAATGATTGTCCCATTGCGACACAAAGACTCGCGCCGCTAAGGCCGCCCAGTAAAATGCGCGCCAATAACGGGGCAAAGGCGGTCCGTTTTGGAGTTTTCGGCAGCTTGTCCGCGACCAGCTCGCCAATCGCGAGAATTGAGAATATCGCAACAGCCGTCCGCGATCCCATAAAGGAAAGCGGTGAGCCGTACAGATTAAACAAATCAAAATGTGCGGCCCACGCTACGACGGCGGGCGCGAGCAGGGAGCGCAAGCCGGCGACAATTCCGATTCCAATTGCGAAAAAAAAGACGTAGTTCATGGGCGACTCTCTTCAAAAACAAGGAGGATTGCGAGTTTTGTTCCGAGGCAAACGGATTGTAGCTATCCGATTTCGGCCCCTAACGAAACCGCGAACAGACGTCAGTTTAAGCCGAACTTCGGTTTCCTAGCGGCCCCCTTTCTTGTAAGTGGCGCTGCGCTCCCGTTGTGGCCGAATTCACAAATGCCGGTTTGGGCAACCACAAGTTTGCCGCCGGCGAATTTTAGAGTGATTTTGCATTTCTCTCCGCGGCCTCGGGTTTGAAGATTGGCGGTATCGTTGAAAAAATCCGTTCCTTCGCGTCGTCTTTTTTTGGTTGGATGGAATAAAACGAGGCAATAGCGGTCTGGTTAGATAGATGCGAGGCACCCAGGTTAACTGTGCTACGCCAAGACATGATCACCCGAAAATCGCTATGGCTTTGCCAATGAAAACAAAGCATGCTTCCGAGACCGAGGATCTCGAATCGCGTCGGAAGATTGTGAAGTTCAGCGTAGTCAAAAATGCCGAAGCGCCTCACGTTGAAACAACGGAGTTGGCATCGTTTGAACAGGCGATGCTGCCTCATCTCGATGCCGCGTACAATTTGGCTAGATGGCTGATGCGCAATGAACAGGATGCGCAGGATATCGTGCAAGAGGCGTATCTGCGCGCGTTCAAATCCTTCGGCGGCTTCCGTGGGTCTAACGGACGGGCGTGGCTGCTCACGATTGTTAGAAATACCTCCTACACTCTGCTAAAAAAGAATCGGGCAGCCGATCTTACAATAACTTTTGATGAGGAGATTCATGCGAGCGGTGATGGACTGGGCAGCCCGACGACGATCCTTGAGCACGCGGAAGACGCTGAACTAATAAGCAATGCCATGAACGAATTACCCGCGGATTTCCGGGAGATTCTGACATTGCGCCATCAAGAAGACTTATCGTATCAGGAAATAGGTGACATCCTGAAAATTCCAGCCGGCACGGTAATGTCGCGACTCGCTCGCGCCCGGGCCAAGCTCAAGGAATGTTTAATCAGTAACATAAGTCAGGAGAAATAAAGTGAACTGCAACGAGATTAGAAATTTGATGGATGCTTATCTGGATGGCGAACTGGATCCCGTGATTAGCCAGAAGGTCGAACAGCATTTGAGGGACTGCGGTAAGTGCGAACACGCGTATGAAGTGGAGACCGCTCTAGCTCATGCGATTAGCCAGACTGCACCGTATTACAAAGCTCCCAGTGGATTGCGTGAGCGGATTCAGTTTTCCTTGCGCCAGGCCATCGGAACGACCAGCAATCGCGGCGCTGCAGAAGCGGATCCGCTGTCCGTGAGGCGCCCGGAGGCGGCGCGGCGTGGCTCTTTTTTCGAGATGCCGTGGAACTGGTTGGCGTTGGCAGCAGCTATCGTGTTGGCCACACTCATCGGTTCTATTTTGTTGCCTCGAGTACGGCAGCCAGGCTCCGACCAGTTCCTTGCAACACAACTTATTGCGAGTCACGTTCGGTCGCTCATGGCCAATCATCTCACAGACGTCGCATCTTCGGACCAACACACTGTTAAACCGTGGCTGGATACCAAGCTCGATTTTGCGGCTCCGGTCGTGGATCTCTCTGGGGACGGTTTTCCTCTGATTGGCGGCCGTCTTGATTACCTTGATAACCATTCGGCGGCAGCTTTGGTTTATCAAAGACGCAAACATTTCATTAACCTCTTTGTTTGGCCAACAACACCTAGCGATAGCAAAGCGCAGATGATAGTGGCACGCCAGGGCTATCACTTACTCCATTGGAGCGACAGCGATTTCAATTACTGGGCTGTATCAGACGTCAACATTAGCGACTTGGAGAATTTCAAGCAGCTGTTTCAACAACAAACAGCGCGTCGCTAATTTGGCGACGAGTCGTCTGATCGAAGATTTGCAGTGTCTAAGCAGCGCAGGCTGATTGTGTGCTGCGCCTATTTGTTATTCTGTCCTTACCAGAACAGCCGCGTCCAGAAGCGGGCTTCATAATCGAGTAACACGTTTGTTGGCGGTCGCGCCCGTGTTACTTCGCCCGCCGGCATTATTCTGCGACTTACAGCGGAACACCTTTTTTAAAACCTTACAGCGGGAATATTTTTCGCCTGGGACGGTATAGGTAACTGAAAGCAGTTAATGAAACCTATACATACAAACACAAATAAACATAAGAAACCTAATACTATGAAATCAACTCAATACCTAACTTATTTGAAAGCCATGCTTTTGATTATTTCGGCAGCTTTGTGCTTGAGTAACTTAACAGCCGTAAATGCGGGAGATCGGAAGAGTTTTTCTGTCGGCTTTGTCACTCCAAGGCATCTGGAGGATCGCGGCGACCTTCGACTGGGGCAGCTGACGGTGTTTTCAGCCACCGATCGATCCGACGACGGCGGCTTAGAGTACTATGCTCATAGCTCGTACGCGATCTACACCGTCGACGGAAGACTTTTCAAGCGAGTGGAGAATCATCTTTCAGCTACGGATGAAACGCCGGACATGGTGTCGCTTCCGATTGGCTCATACGTAGTTGAAGCTCGATCGGAGAAGGACGGATACATCCGCACACTCGTTACAATTAAGGAGGGGCGGCAGACGGTTCTCAATTTGGACCGCCAATGAAAGAACTCTCGCGAATCTGACGCAATGAAGCGAACACAAAAAATTTTGGAATAAATCGAACGGAAACGGGTAAGCACAGATGAAAGGCAACTTTATCAACCAATTCTAACTTCAAAGGATCCACATTATGTCTAACTACATTCATCACAATCATGAGCATGACGGCATCGATCGCCGCGGTTTTCTAAAATGCATGGCATGGGCCGGAACCGGGGTGCTGTGGACGATGAGCGGCGGGGTACTCACGTCCAAATTGCTCGGGGCGACGACTCCTGTCGCAGGCAGTGATTTCAGTTTTGTCCAAATCAGCGACAGCCACATCGGTTTCAATAAAGAGGCGAACAAGGATGTCATTGGTACATTGCAAAAGGCGATCGCTAAAATCAATGCGCTACCGAGCCCACCAGACTTCATTTTGCACACAGGCGACTTGACCCATCTTTCCGAGGCGGAAGAATTCGATGCGCTCGACCAAAATCTCAAGAGCATCAGGACGGGCGAAATATTTTACGTCCCGGGCGAGCATGATGTGATCAGCGATAATGGCGCGCTGTATCGAGAGCGTTTTGCAAAAAAAGCGCTCGGTGGAGGCTGGTACAGTTTCGACAAAAAAGGCGTGCATTTTGTCGGCTTGGTCAATGTGTTGAATATTCGCGAAGGCGGCTTGGGTATTCTAGGCGCCGAACAACTGGAGTGGCTGAAGAAAGACCTCGAGCCACTCTCTGCGAGCACGCCAATCGTTGTCTTTGCGCACATTCCCCTTTGGGCCGTCTATCCCCAGTGGGGGTGGGGGACAGATGACGCGGAACAGGCACTCGGTTTCCTGAGGAGGTTCGGATCGGTCACGGTGTTGAACGGACATATTCATCAAACCGTGAAGAAAGTGGAAGGCAACATCACCTTCCACACAGCCTTGTCCACGGCGTTCCCGCAACCAGCACCAGGCGCCGCGCCAAAGCCAGGGCCTATGAAGGTGGAAGCCGAAAGGCTCAGCTCAGTCCTTGGCATTACTGATGTCAACTATGTTGAGAGCAAGCACACTCTCGCCGTGGTGGACGACACACTTGCTTAGATTCGAAACAACCTTTGCCCGGCTATGAATTCGCTTTTTTGGGAGCGCGCCCACGGCGGCCTAACGCATTTCCCAATCGCATTGATTTTCGCTGCCGCTTTGTTTGATGCGCTGGCGTTCTTTCGACGCTCTCCCGAGAACCAGCGGAACTTCAAGACAGTTGGTTATTGGCTGGTGATCCTCGGTGCGCTCGGTTCCTTCGGCGCGGTCTTTTCTGGATTGGCCTTGAGCAAATGGACGATCGGCGGGACTGGCGCGGTGTTGCGGCATCATCTGTTTGTCTGGCCCGCTTTTGCTTTAGTTGTGGCTTTGGCTACTTGGCGTTTTCTCGTCGGCAATAATCCGTCGCGACGCGCTTTTGGGCTATATCTCGTTACGATGATTGTGAGTTGTGCGTTCATCGGCGCGGCTGGCTTCTTCGGCGGCGAAATGTTGCTGGGCCATTGACAAGAGGTGCGAATGCCGGATGAAGAACTGGAGTGAAGGCAAAGCGTTTTTGGCGGCAGTTTGTGCCTCAGGCACGGCATTAGCTGTTACGTTGGGGATTGCGGTGCTCATGCAACACACACCGTATTCGATTCTATTTCCCAGAGTGACCAGTGCGCAAACCGCGACAAAACCGCTCGAGCTTTCGGCGGAGGCAACGCAGGGCCTGCATTTGTTCTTGATGAATTGTGCGCATTGCCACGGTAACGATGCGCGCGGCGACGAGGGGCCCAATCTCCACGACCTGCACAAAAGTGACGCGCGCATATACCAGGTCATTACCGCCGGAATTAAAGGCGAGATGCCGTCGTTCGGGAAGAAACTAGGCGAACCCGAAGTCCGGCAACTAACCGCTTACCTGCGAACGCTCAAGAGCTAGCAATTACAAACCTCAAATGGCTACAGCTGTTCGGCCTAACGAGTGTTCAACATAGGCAAGTGAAAACCAGCTCTTCACCGCTCTTCAGCGCAGAAAACTTAGAAAAGTGGAGCTCGGATTACTTCAAATACTTATCGAACCATCCGACGGTCTGATCCAATCGATCGGCCTGGTGCTTTGGATCCAGAAACAGATGACCTTCTCCGGGATAAATTATGAGTTGCGTCGGCACACCAAGCGTTTTTAAAGCGTGCCAGAATTCGTAGGACTGCGAGGCGGGGCATTCCGCGTCGCGCTCACCGACAACCACAAGCGTTGGGGTCTTTGCATTTTTGATAAAGCGAATAGGCGAGCTTTTCTCGTAAACGGCGGGATCCTCATAAACTGATTTGCCAAAGAACGGGATCATCCATTGGCCTATCAGGTTCTGGCCGTAGTAACTCTGCCAGTTCGCAATGCCGGCGCCGGCGACAGCGGCGCGGAAACGATTGGTTTGCGTGACGGTCCACATTGTCATGTATCCGCCGTAACTCCAGCCGGTCACACCAAGGCGTGCCGAATCGATTGGGTATTTTTTTTTCACGGCATCAATTCCGGCGAGAATGTCGCCAAGATCGCCGTGTCCGAAATCCTTCACATTAGCGCGTGTGAATTCCTCCCCCTGGCCGTAACTCCCGCGAGGGTTCGGCATTAGTACGTAGTAACCGCGTGTCGACAGAGCTGCGATAATGGCTCGCGACATTCCAAACCCGGCAGGCCACTCTGGTGTTGCTGCGCTTGAAGGTCCGCCATGGATGAGAACAACCATGGGATATTTGTTGCCTGGCTGGACGTTCGCCGGTGCCAAAAGCCAGCCCTGGATATTGAAGCCTTCGTTCGCCCACTCAAGGCTCTCGGCTTTGCCCCAACTAGGTGATAGTGCCGAGTTATTATTCGTTAGCTGGTGCCATTCACCGACAGGCCCCGTCCAGATTTCGGGCGGTGTTTCAAATGTGCTGCGGTCTGCGGCGGCGAATTTGCCGTCCTTGGAAACGGCAAAATCCGGAAAATTACCAAACGCGTGAAGCGCGTCCGCTCCTTTCCAGACTGTACGCGCTGAATCACTCGTTAAGTCGAACTCAGCAATCGCGCCCCCGCCGCCGACTATCTCTGTGAATAGGATTCGGTCCGGCGACAGCCAAAAGAGCGAACTGACGGAACTTTTGCGATCTTTAGTGCGGTTCGTAAGACTTTGGCCGTTATCGGAGATAGTGAAGAGATCACCGCCGTGAAATCCTTCGTCGCTCATCAAGCCTTCGATGAATGCGATCGACTTGCCGTCGGGCGACCAGCGCGGAACGGCAACTTGAAGCGAAGGTTTGTAGATGGATGCCGCGTTGCCTTTTGCGATATCGATGTTG
>Ga0081540_1001006_pt1 | contig 25295 bp, 27 predicted proteins | sample TabmetS2T1R1_FD_71024 | JGI IMG/M metagenome (GOLD analysis project Ga0081540, IMG submission 71024) | Tabebuia heterophylla rhizosphere microbial communities from the University of Puerto Rico - S2T1R1 | ecosystem: Host-associated > Plants > Roots > Rhizosphere ... | reverse complement strand
GCCATTGATACCATTGCGACCGATATCAACGACCTCGACGCGCTCAGGGAGGAATCCATCGCGGCGAGGCAGGACGGGTTCCTCGCCAAGGCCGTCATCCATCCCAAGCATGTCGACGTCGTCAATGCCGCCTTCATGCCGACGGACGAGGAAATCGCCTGGTCTGAGAAGGTCGTGAAGGCGTTTAACGAGAATCCGAGTTCCGGCGTCGTGAAGATCGACGGCAAGATGATCGACAAGCCGCATCTGCGCGCGGCGGAAAAAATCCTCGCGCTGCGCGGGCGGTAGTGACGTAATGATGTAGCCCGGATGAGCGCAGCGACATCCGGGACGGACGATAGATGGGCCCCCGGATATCGCTGCGCTCATCCGGGCTACGGTCTATCTTGACCAGATTGACTTCGCTGCTTGATCGGCAGCAAATGCGACGAAGCAACAAGAAGGAAAACTCCATGGTTGACGCGCTGATTATCGATGCATGCAGAACGCCGCGGGGCATCGGCAAGGCCGGCAAGGGAGCCCTGTCGGGCATCCATCCGCAGCAGCTCGGCGCCACGGTGTTGCGCACGCTGGCCGATCGGACCGGCATCAATACCGCTGATGTCGACGACATCATCTGGGGCACCAGTTCGCAGCGCGGCCAGCAGAGCGGCGACCTCGGGCGGATGTCGGCGCTCGATGCCGGCTATGACGTGCGCGCCAGCGCGGTGACGCTGGACCGGTTCTGCGGCTCCGGCATTACCAGCGTCAACATGGCGGCCAGCTCAATCATGTCGGGCTCGGAGGATCTCGTGATCGCCGGCGGCACCGAGATGATGTCGATGGAAGGCCGCCGCGGCGAGGGACCGTTCATGATGGACAACGGCAATCTCCGCCTGCGCGCCCGGCATCCACAATCGCATCAAGGCGTCTGTGCAGATGCGGTGGCGACGCTGGAAGGCATCACGCGGCAGGATGTCGATGAACTCGGCCTCGAAAGCCAGAAGCGGGCGGCAGCCGCGATCAAGGGCGGCCATTTCGACAAGAGCCTCGTGCCGGTCTATCGCGAAGACGGCAGCCTCGCACTCGACCGCGAGGAGTATCCGCGGCCGCAAACCACGCTCGAAGGGTTGGCAGGCTTGAAGCCGGCGTTTCCCGCCGTGGCGGACTATCCGCTCGACGACAAGGGCACGACGTATCGCAAGCTCATCCTGGACAAATATCCCGATCTCGACATCAACTTCATGCACCACGCCGGCAATTCGTCGGGTGTTGTCGACGGTTCGGCGGCTGTCCTGCTGGCCTCGCCGAGTTACGCCAAAGCCCATGGCCTGAGGCCGCGCGCCCGTGTCGTCGCCATGGCGAATATGGGGGACTCCCCGACGTTGATGCTGAATGCGCCGGTGCCGGCTGCCCGCAAGGTGCTGGCCAAGGCTGGCCTCACGCTCGACGATATCGACCTGTTCGAGATCAACGAGGCCTTTGCGGTCGTTGCCGAAAAGTTCATCCGTGACCTCAAGCTCGATCGCGAGAAGGTCAACGTCAATGGCGGATCGATCGCGCTTGGCCATCCCATCGGCGCGACCGGCTCGATCCTGATCGGCACCATCCTCGATGAACTGGAGCGACGCGACCTCAAGCGCGGTCTGGTGACGATGTGCGCCGCCGGCGGCATGGCGCCGGCCATCATCATCGAGCGCGTTTGAGGATTTCAGGCAGCCGGAAACTGCAACTCGAAGGTAACGCCGTCACTGGTCGGCAACAGCCGGATCGATCCGCCGTGGCTGGTCATCACCGCCTGGACGATCGAGAGCCCCATTCCCGTGCCGCCGGTGTCGCGGCGCGTGGTGAAGAAGGCATCGAAGATTTTTTCCCGGTTCGCCTCGGATATCGGATCGCCGTCATTGCTGACGGTCATCCGGACTGAAGCTTCTTCCGCGATGGCTTCGAGCCGCACCTTCTTCGCGTTGTGGCGGATGGCATTGTCGGTCAGATGCGACAGCACGATCAGGGCCTTCTCGCTGGACATGCCGATCGAGCGTTCCAGGCAGCCGGTCGCGTCGATCGCTCGTGTCGGAAACCGGCTCTTCAATCCGCCGATCACCTGCGACAGTTCGGTATGTTCGTTCTGCGGCGCGGTTTCGGCGCGGGCCAGTTCACGCAGCCGCTGCGTCATGGCCTCCAGGCGGCCGGTGTCGCCCAGAATATTCGATATGAAATTCTTCTGTTCCATCCGGGTGAGGTTGTCGGACTTGCTTTCCAATGAATCCAGCAGCAATTCAGCGGCGCCCTTGATCGACGTCAGCGGCGACTTCAATTCATGGGTGAGGTGCGACGAAAACGTCGCGATGTAGTCCGACCGCCGCGCCAGTTGTTCAGCCATCTCTAGAAAGCTGTGCGACAACTGGGCGAACTCGCGTGTGCCGTAATGGGCGAGCGGCTGGAATGCGTCGCGATCGCCGCGGCTGATGCGGGCGGCGCGATCGACCAGTTCGCGCATCGGGCGGGTGATGGTTCGGGAAAAGATCAGACCAATGAGGATAGTTGCCAAAACGACCGTAAGTCCTGCCAGAATGAACTTGCGGCGCTCCTGATAGAAATGATCGAAGATGTTGCTCGGCGTTCTCGACGTATAGATGACGCCGGCGACGTGGTTATTGACGATGACCGGCATCGCCGAAAACACGTGCACGCCGACGCCGCGGCTGATCGAGTAGATCGGAGGCGGGGGTTTGTCGGGTTTGCGAATTCGCAAGGCTGCACGGTATTGTCCCTGCAGGGCCGTGGCCACTTCCTCGATATGAGCGAGCGATTGGCCGACCTCGTCGCGGCCGGCGATCACGACGCCGCGGGGATCGAGGATACGGAAGCCGGCCAGCGTCACCTTCTGCGTTTCCAGGATGATCGGCATCAGCCGTGCGCCGATCTCGACATAGGCCGGCGATGCGGGCGCGCTGGCTGGAAGGGCATTGGGCCGTCGCCGGAGCAGGTCGGCACCGGCGGCGAGATCGAGGGCGGGCCGGATCGGCGTTAGCTGGTCTTCGCGATCAGGGCGTGCTTCGGGCGGAATCTCCGTGCCAAGCGCAATGCCGGCGTCGAGGCGAGTCTCTACTTCCCTGGCATAGACCGCTGCCAGCACGCGGCTTTGGGCGATCAACTCGGCCTGGGTTTGATGGATGAGTTGGTTGTCGTAGAGACGGAAGAAGAACAGCCCGACCAGGGGCAGCATCGCCACCGAGGCGAGCACCGCGAAAATGACCAGTCCTAATGACGGTCGCCACTTTTCGCGCGCGCGCGCGATCATGCCTGTGGCTCGCATCGCCCGAGCTTGAAGCCGACGCCATGGATGGTTTCGATGACGTTGTCGCAGTTCACGGCGGACAGCTTGGCGCGGATATTGCGGATGTGGCTGTCGATGGTGCGGTCCGATACCTGGATGTTGAGCTGATAGGCGGCGCTCATGATTTGCTCGCGGCTGAAGACCAGCGTCGGCCGCGTCAGAAATGCCCTGAGGATTCCGAACTCGATCGCCGTCAGGCGTAGCGGCGTTCCTGCAAACTCGGCGACATGCTGTCCTGGATCAACCGACAGCCTGCCTTGCGAAAGCGCGGCCGTTGAGGTCTTTGCGTCCTGCCCGCGCGAAGCGATCCGGCGCAGGATGACGTTCACCCTTGCCACGAGTTCACGCGGGCTGAACGGCTTGGTGACATAATCGTCGCCGCCGATCTCCAGGCCGAGCACACGATCGATCTCGTCGTCGCGCGCGGACAGAAAAAGGATCGGAACGTCCGAGGACTTTCTGATTTCCCGACATACGTCCAGGCCGTCGAATTCGGGCATGCCGATATCCAGAATGATCAGATCCGGCTTGTCGGCGGCAAAGCGGGTCAACGCTTCCTTACCGTCGCGCGCCTCGAACACGGTCATTCCGGCCTTCTTCAGTGCAACGCGGATGACCTCGCGGATGTGCAGGTCGTCGTCAACGATGAGAATGCGATGCGTCAAACTTCTCTCCCGGCGCAATTGGCGTGCGATCGAATTAGCCTGTGGTCGAACTCTTCGGTTGGGCGCCCAGGGCGCGCTGGAGGCGCCAGTTCCGAAAACCCCAGGAACGCCAGGAGGCCGCGTCTTTCACCTGCTGTTCTACAAGGCAACCACGGCGGGAAACAAGGGTGGGTTCGAGCCCGCGAAGGGCAATAGCCCGGTCGATGGCCGGCAATGCCTGCGGCCCGAGGGAGAACAGATAGTTCATGTCGATCCATACTCCTTTGCCGCCTGCCTCGCGGCTGTGGCTGACATTGTAGTCGGCGATGATGGCGTCAAAGTTGACCAGCGAGCAGATGTACAGCGTTGCCGCGAGAGTGATGAGGTTGGCGCGGATCAGCCAATCATTCGAGCGGTTCCAAAAGATGCGGGCGACGATCAGCACGAGCCCCAACGCGACCAGCACCATCCAGATGAAAGCCGCGATGCGCCACCAGGTCAGCAGGTAGATCTGTACGTAGAGATCGAGCCGCAGGATCGACGACATCACGAGCAGGACATTTTGCGCCACCCACAGATAGACCAGCGGCCGGATCACTTTCGATTGCTCGGCCGGGCCGCCAGGCCTCATCGCGGCCAGAACGAAACCTGCCGCCAACAGCGCGGTGACGATGAGGGGATAGGCGCCGCGATGCGCATATGAGGCGTAGCTGATATCGGCGGGTAAGGTCGCATTGCCCCAGAGATAGGCTACGTCAAGGATGGTTTGAACGGCGAACAGCAAGTTGAACAGGATCAGTGAGCGCAGGATCGTCGCAACACCGAAGAAGTCGGTTTGACCGGATGGTATTGCCTGCGTCAGTGCTGCCGCTTCGGCCAAACCCGCCGGCATTTCCCGTTTGCCGCTCCACCGGACGTGGATAAAGGGCCATACGAGCGACAGTGCCACTGCCCAAAACAAGATTCGTCCGAGGCTCACATAAGAAGCCGTGTTACCCGGATTCAGCAGGCTGATCCATTTCTCGAGCAATGGATTGGCCGACACCAGCAGAAACACGAAGACGCCGCCGAGAACGATGGGAATGAACCAGACGGCAAACCCGCTCTTCAGTACCGGCAGATTGAACGCACCGATGGCATCGCGGAAAAATCTGAATGGGCCGACCAGATAAAGATCGCACAACGCGGCGGTTCGCTCGCCGAGACCATGCCGATCGCGATTGGTCGTCAGCAACAGGCCTATGCCGAGGGCCAGCACGATGAAGGTCAGAGATGCGGCGTTGAATTCCTCGATGGCGGGGACAAAGGCGGCCAGCAGGAGGACCCCGGCCAGCAGCACCTGCTTTCGGTTCAAAGTTGCGAGGTTCGCGAGCAGGGAGCCGCAGGCTACCGCGACCGCAAAGATGACGGCCGATATTCCAATGCCGTGCCCGTAGAACAGCCAGTCGGCCAGCGCAGCCAGCGCGAGAACGATTGCTGCTTTGATGGAAAAGGCGTCTTCCTGGACGGAGCCGGCATTGGATGCCGGCGTGGTCAAATCGGCCATTCTTGCGTTACCTGTCTGGAGAGGAAAATTGCAAACCAGCGCCGCCGCGGGGCGCTCGCACAGCCACCACCCATCACTGGCTAGTCTGGTCGGAACAGGCATTCGATGATCGCCGTTGGTTTGCGGAACGAACTATCCGGCGCCGTTGTGCAATTGGTTGGAGCACCCTCTGCAAGAGTTCAGGATTTTTATGCAGTTTCCGTGCAGGCGCGGGTTATGCGCTCGCGCAGGCGAGACAAGTTTGATACGGGCAATTGTCTCGTTCGATCTCCTCTCGCCAGCCCTCATCCATTTTCATGCAAATTCTCAGACGTATCGGCCTCATCCTGGTCTGGCTCGCCGGCGCGGTCTTCGTTTTCGCTGCGGCCAACAAGAACGATCCCTATCTGATATCGCTGCGCGGGCCGGGAAACATCATTCTCGCCGCCGCGAGCGTCGTTGCTGTCGTCATCTTGATCCGCCGCGGATACTGGAGGAAGGGTGTCGCGGGAAGGGCGCTCATTCTGCTGTGGTGCCTGCCATCGCTGTCGATGCTCGGCGCCCACGCCATGTTTGAATGGCGCAAGCAGAGCGTCTTGCAGACCGATGCCGCGCAGGCGCGCATCCTTGGGCGGCATTTTGTCGTTGGATACTCGTCATTCCCCGAGGTCGCTGTTCTCGCCGAGAAGGGCCTGATCGCCGGCGTCTACATCACCAGACACAATATCGCGGGATCGTCGGCGGCCCATCTGAAAGAGGAGATCTCGGCACTGCAGGAGAGGCGGCGTGCCGCCGGCCTGCCGCCGCTGATCGTCGCGGCCGACCAGGAAGGCGGCATCGTATCGCATCTCGCGCCGCCCTTGACCAAGTTGCCGGCGCTATCGACGCTTGCGGGCCTGGCGCCGGATCTTCGCGCCGAGAAAGCGCAGGCGTTCGGACGCACTCACGGGCAGGAGCTGGCGGCGCTCGGCGTCAACCTGAACCTCGCGCCGGTGCTGGATCTGCGGCCTGAGCCGAAGCGCAACCGCTTCGACTTCAACACGCTGATTGGCCAACGCGCGATTTCCGACGATCCGGCCGTGGTCGCTGACATTGCGCGAGCCTATGTGAGCGGGCTCGAAGCGTCTGGTGTCGGGGCGACGGTCAAGCATTTTCCAGGGCTAGGACGTGTACGGACCGATACTCATCATTTCAGCGCCGAGCTGGCTACGTCCGTGGACGAACTCGAAGCGTCCGACTGGATTCCCTTCAGGAAAGTGCTGGCCGGCTCGAAAGCGCAACTGATGATCGGGCATGTGACACTGACTTCCGTCGATCCGGACCGCCCTGCATCGCATTCCAAGCGGATCGTCGACGGCATCGTTCGCAAGAAATGGAACTATCAAGGCGTCGTCATGACCGACGACCTCGTGATGGGGGCGATCTATCAACGCAATGTCTGTACGGCGGTGGTCGAGGCGCTCAATGCCGGCGTCGATCTGCTGCTCGTCGCCTTCGATGGGGCGCAGTTCTATCGCATCTTTAGGTGCGCCATGGCGGCGTCGGCCGAGGGAAGGCTCGACGCCGCCATGCTCGGCGACAGCGAGATGCGGTTGAAAGCCGCATTCCCGGTGGACTGAGCGGACAGCCGGGATGCGAGGCGTGGAGAAGCGCCGGCGTGAACTACTTCGCGAACCTGCCTTGCTCCGACAGCCCCGTCATTGCGGGGGGATGGAATGCGGGCTTGTGATCCTGCCGTTTGGACCAGGACACATAGTAGGCGACGGCCGTCATGATCGAGATTCCGGCAGCGCTGACCAGGACGTGCATGACAAGCGAATCCGGTCCGGTGATCAGGACGAGGTGCCCGGCAAACGAAAGAAACACGCCGACGCAGAACACAGCCAGCCATTCCTGGCCGCACGTGATGACCGGCTGCAACGCCGGCCATCGGAAGCCGGGCCAGTCCCGCGGCACCATGTAGGAAAAGAGAAAAGCCAGCGCCAGAAAATGAAGCACCCTATGAGGCGCGAGGTTTTCCTTGTTGTCGGGAAGAAGGATGTTGCGCAGCAGATCCGGGACGATGCCGGCTTGGGGAAATTTGCCCGCCACCGTCACGACGAGAGCAAAGAGCAGGTAGAGCCACGCGACAGCGCGTAGGACCGCGAATTCCTGAAGCCTGTGTACAACGCGCATTTGACTGGCTCCGCTCAGGGCAAACCAGGCGCCGAGCGCGAACAGGAGTTGCCAGCAGAACGGGTTGAGGGTCCACTTTCCGTCCGGAAAAGAAGACAGATTCCAGCCGAAATGATGGGCTGCGACGTAGAGACCGATCGATCCCAGCATCGTGACGTTCGGCCGCCGGACCATGCCGAACAGAACGAACGGAAAGATCGCCATCAGGACAATGAGCAGTTGCAGCACTTCGAGGTTGAGAGGCTTGGCCTGAAGCAGCAGGCCGTGAATCAGCGTCCGGATTGTATGATCGACGATTCCCGTGACGTTGAAATCACCGATCAGCTCGGATGCGCGGGCCTTGCGCGCGACATATCCGATCAGATCGATATAGATCACGAACAGGACGATATAGGCGGCGTAAAGCTGCCACAGCCGCTTGAATATACGGGTTGCCGTCACGACGAACCCGCGCTCCAGCATCATCCTTCCATAGAGAATTGCGGCGGTGCAGCCGCCGATGAATACGAACAGGTCGGTGGCGCCGCTGAACCCGAAATTGCGCATGGTCAGCAACCCGACCGCATTGTGCGGAATGTGATCGAGAAAGAGAAACCAGGCCGCGATACCGAGCAGGAAACGGACTCGAAGATCGCCGTCGCGCGCAGCGAGCTCGGCCTTCATTGACGAGTACATCGTGGATTAAGAACTTTGCAGGTCGGAGGAATCGAAGCGCGACATTAGCGCGATCGCCCGCAGCGTCGGAATAGACTCTACGTGAATAATAGTTAATCAAGTTCTCGGCGATTCAAGCTGGCCAACCCATCACAATTTTTTGAGTCGTAGCAGCGAATCACACTCGCTCGTGTTTGCGCAAGTCGCGAATGTGATCGAAATGGCTGGCCTGCAGATCGGCGCCCGCAGCAACGATGTCGGGCAGGGCTGCTTCGCTGAGAATCTCGGCGGTGATATCCTCGACCGAGCAATCCGCGATTTCGTGGATGAAGCTGATATTCCTGTATTCACCCGACGCGACCCGGGAGATGACCTCGCGCCTCGTGATTTCCGGGTCAACGATGGCCTCGCGGCCGCGCCGGCCGTAGTCGATCATGACGACGAAATACTGCATGCTGGCGACCTGACCTCATCCCGTTCGCCGGAATCGACAATGCCCAATTATTTCTGAAAAACAGAAATTAGTCAAGTAAAAATTCGGAAAAACAGAAATAGTGGTTTGAGGCAGCGAATCTCTCCCGGGCGTCTGCAGAATCAGTCGATTCGGAAATCGCGGGTGTCCACGCTATTTGTCGGGCGTGCGGCTGCCCGCTGTCCTTGCCGCCTTGCGTGCCCGGGCCGCCGCCCTGTTGCGCAGCCGTTCGATCTGGCCCCTCGGCAGGGTGACGCAGATCTCGCCGATCCATTCCAGCTTTACGCCGGTGATCGGCTTGGCATTGAAGCTCGTGAGATTGACCGAGGTCGGAGATTTTCCACGCTCGATCGTCTTCAGATAGCGCTCGCCGGTCTTCAGGCGAACGGCCGCTTCCTCGCCGTAGAAGCTCGACAGTGGATGGCGGGTTTCGCGATAGACCACGATTATATCGCCATTCTCGTATTTCGGCAGCATGGAATCGCCGGCCACCTCGAAGGCGATGGTCTCCTCGGCGATCGGGAAGGGCAGCTCGACGTCGCCGAGGCCTTCCGGCGGCACCTGCTCGTATTCCGGCTCGATCGAGGCGCCGGCGCCGACGCGGCCCATGATCGGCACCGAGTTCAGCTCGAGATACTCCATTATCGGCGCGATTTCCGACGCCTTGATCAGGCGTATCCCGGACAGGATTTCGGAGACGGCGCCGGGGCGAACGCCCATCGCGGCGGCCAATCCACCCTTGGTCTTGCCCGGCTTCTCCAGGCCCCGCTCGATCAATCTGATGTCCAGCATGGTCAAACCTTTCCGAATTTCGGAAACGATAGCAGTTCTGATTATCCGAAATCAAGCTTGACTTTTATTTCGGAATATCAGAAATTGATGGTCCGGCGTCGGGCGGCGTTGACAAGAACAAGGACAACAAGAATGGAACTGTCGAACTGGGCGCCCGAGCACTCGGACGCGCTGCGGGATCTTATTGCCAGGGGCATGAGCTATTCGGAGGCCGCGCGAACGATCAATTCACGATTCAATACGTCCTATACTCGCAGTGCGGCGCTCGGCCGTGCGCGGCGCCTGAGCCTTGAGGCGGAGGATCGCCAGAAGCCGTCGATGCCCACCAAGCCCATCGACCTGCACGACATCGCGGAGCCCCGTTCCGGCGCTCTCGGGACAGCTGCACTTCTCTGGCCGACGCCGGTGTTCAAGGAGATCAAGCCGGTCAAGCTGCGCTGCGTCGGGATCGAGCCACGGCATCTCTCCCTGGTCGAGCTGGAGAAGGGCGATTGCCGGTACCCCTACGGCGGCGATGACGAGGGCGAGGCCATCACCTTCTGCGGCCATCCACGCCGCGCGGGCTCGAGTTACTGCACGCCGCATTTTCATTTGAGCCGCAATCCGGTCGTGCTGAACGAACGCGCGGTGAGTACCGCGTCGCTGCGGGTGGTGGAGACAGTATGACGAACGCTGCCGTCACATGCCTGGCCGACAGGCTGAAGCGGCTGCCGCGCCGCCATCGGATCGCTCATCTGCGCGCGTTGATCGGACTTCAACCGACCGGCTGCGGCCGTCGGGAGCGGTTGTCCGAACTGCTGCGCGCGGAGATAGCGGACACATCAATCGAATAGATTTTCCGGCCGAAACCGAATTCCACTGCTTTCAAGGAGTCCATCAATGCCGAGAGCCAAACGCCGAAAGCCGTACAATCCCGCCAAGGCGCACGACCGAAAGTCCCGCGATCTGCTACGCAATGCCGAAGTCGCAACTGTGGAGGTCGATAATCCCCTGGCGCTGGAGCCGGGCGAGAAGATCGTCGCGCTCCGTTCGATCCGCAACGATCCGCTCGCGCGTCTGCATTCTCACCGTCAGATCGACGAGGCCCAGTATCAGGCGGGGCGGGCGTTCCAGAGCGACTGGGAGAAGGCCGAGCGCGGACCGCGCGCGGTCGATCCAACCCGGGAATATGTCGATGGCGGGCAGAGCCGCGAACCGATTACCGAGGGCCAGCGCAAGGCCGTGCTGCGGTTGAACCGGGCCGAACGCGAACTTGGCGCGGACGGCTCGGCGCTGGTGCATGACGTTCTGGTCCAGGGTCTGACCATGGAGCAGGTCGGCCAGCGGAGGGACCTCCGTACCGCGCGCTGGAACGACTATTTTTCAAAGCGATTGCGCGAGTGCCTCGACCGGCTGGCGCTGTTGTACGGGTTCGCGACGGAGCATCCTGTTGCCGTCAAAACGGTCCCGCGCTGAATCGCAGGGGCTGCACCACGTCATAGGCAGCCTTGCTCAGCGGTATGGCGTAGTCGACGGTCAATGCGCCGAACGGCGAGGCCCAGGTCAGGCCGGCGCCGACCGAGGAGCGCACGACATTCTTGTTGGCGACCTGAAGCGATGCCGTCGATCCGCTGTAGCGGAATACGCTGCCGGCATCGACGAAGGCCGTGGCCCTGAGGCCGTATTCGTTCGGTATGCCGGGGATCGCGCTCTGCAGTTCGGCGGTCGTTGCCCAATAGGCGCTGCCGCCGACATTGTCCATCGTGGTGCCGGGCGTCAGGTCGCGCGGGCCGAAGCCGTTGGGGGCAAAGCCACGGACCATGGTTGGGCCGCCGAAGAAATTGTTCATCAGCGGCACCTGCTGGCCACCCCAACCGGTAACGTAGCCGCCCTGAGCGCGAACCATGCCGACGAGGTCGCTGCCGAGCGATTTGTAATAGCGCACGTCCTCCGTCGTCTTCAGAAACTTTACGTCGCCCCCAAGTCCCGCCAGGTCCTGGCTGAGCTGCGACCTGATTCCACTCGTCGGGCTTTTCGTGCTGTCCAGCGTGCTGTAGGTCGTCGTGCTGCCGGGGGCGGAGACCCAGGTCGGACCGGCGGCGGCCGCCTGCCGGACGGCCAGCGAGGGCGTCAGGCCCGAACTGTTCGGCGAGAGCGTGATGTCCTGATTATAGATCGAGTAGCGCCATTGCACGCCGATTTCCTCGGTAATCGGCGTGCCGAGCTGCAGCCTCGCACCATAGATGGTGCTGCCATAGGATTGGTAGCTGCTGGCATCGGTTTGCCGGCCGAACAATTCGATTCCGGCTGCGACCTTGGTGCCGAGGAAATAAGGTTCGGACGCAGCTAGATCGATGCCGCGCGCATATTGGCCGTAGGTAAAGGTGGACTGGAGATTCTTGCCGGTGCCGTAGAAATTGCGCTCGCCCAGTTTGACTTCGACGAGCGCGCCATCGACGGTCGAGTAGCCGCCGGCGATGTTGAAATCGCCGGTCGCCTGGTCAACGGCCTCCACATCGAGGATGACCTGGTCCGGCGCCGAGCCAGGCCTGTTCGATATCTTCACCGTCTTGAAGTAGTTCAAATTCTTCAAACGTCGTTCGGCCCGGTCGATCAGCGTCTTGTTGTAGGCATCGCCTTCCGCGATGTCGAATTCGCGCCGGATCACGTAGTCGCGGGTGCGCGTGTTGCCGTGAATCTCGATCCGTTCGACATAGGCGCGCGGCCCCTGTTCGATCAAGAAGGCAACGTCGATGCGTTGCGTGGCGGCATCGCGGGTAAGGCGAGGGGTCGCCTGGGCAAAGGGGTAGCCGAGCTTTGCCATTTCGATGGCCAGAAGCTCGGTGCTCTTGTCCAGGGCGTTGCCGTCGAATACCGCGCCCGTGCGGGCGGTTGGGAGGGCACGAAGCTTGTCGCAATCCATGCCCGGAATGTTGCACGCGACGCTGACTTCGTGGAAGTGATAGAGCGCCCCCTCGTCGATTGCGAAGGTCAGTGTGAAGCCCTTCGTCGCCGGATCATATTCCGCCTTTGCTGACGGGACGTCGACATCGGCATAGCCCTTGCTGCGGTAGTAAAGCCGGAGCTGTTCCTGGTCCTGCGCGACGCGGTCGGGATCGTAGACGTTGCCGCCGGTCAGGAAACTCAGCATATGGGTGGCGGAGGTCTTGATCACGGCGCTGAGCTGGCGCTTGCCGAAGGCCTTGTTGCCGGTGAAGTCGATCTGCCGTACCGGAGTCTTTGCTCCTTCCGTGATCGCGTAAACAAGGTCGACACGGCCGTTGCCGCGGTCGATGATTTGCGGATCAACGCGGACCTCGGCCCGGCCGGCACGCCGGTATGCCTCGATGATGCGGCCGACATCAGACTGCACGGTGGCGCGTTGCAGCGAGCCGCGCGGCTTCGACTCGACCGCGGCGGCAAGGTCGGCGTCCTTGACCTTCTTGTTGCCTTCGAATGCGACGCCGTCAAGCACGGGTGCTTCGGACACATGCACCACAAGCCGCTCGCCGGCGCGTTCGATGGAAACCTTCTCGAACAGTCCCGTCGCAATCAGCGCTTTCAAGGCGGCGTCACGCGCGGCATCATCGAAATGCCCGCCGGGCGCTGCGTGGAAATAGGAGCGGACGGTCTCGGCATCGACGCGGCGGTTGCCTTCGACGATGACCGATCCTGGCGGGGGCGCCGCGACCTCGGCGATGACAGGTGTCGCGAGAATCAATCCGAGGGTGCCGGCAAGCCGACAGGCGATCAGCCCCGATCGAGACGATCGGGCGCGCTGCGTTATGCGTCTAATCTCTCTGATCCCCACGCCGGCGGGGCTCCTATTGATCGGCTGAGATCGAATTGCCCGCGCGGGGCAAAAAAATGTCTGGGATAAGGTGAGTTGCGGGCGATGCTCCACAATTTTGACGCCTTCTCTTAAGGCTGATTTTCTCAGAATTGTCGCAATGCACGCTTCATGCTTCGCCATCGAGAGAGCTCAAGACGCTCGCGCAGGGAATCGCGCATGCGTCTTCGCTCGCAGGAGCATCACATGCGTTATGCAGCTTTCGTCGCCGCCGCGCTCATGCTGATTCAGCCCGCGCTTGCAGAGAAGACGCCGGAGGTCGATCCGCGCGCCTCGCTTAGCGTCGTCCAGCAATGGATCTATAACTACAGGGCCAAGCCGGACTATGCACACGTCCCGGCAGCCGTGCGTGTGCTGTTTCATTCGCAGACGTTCAAGGAACCGGAGAACGCCGGTATCTACCTTGGCTTTGTCGCCGGTGCGATCGGCTCGAACCCGGCCAAGGCCGAACAGCTCGTTGCCAGTTTCTTTCCCGTCCGCCCCGAGGACGAATGGGTGATCATCCGCGCCATCGCCTATTCGGGGCTGCCCGACTGGAGAAACGTTCTGCGCCGGGTCGCGCCACGAATGCCGGGGCGGCGGGTGATGATCGACGCCTACCTGGCTGGCAAGCTGCCGACCTTGACCGACATCCCGCTGGAGGAGGTGAAGCCCGGCATGATGGACAAGCTGCGCGGGGCCTTCACCAAGAATCCGTTCGCCAAGGACGAGCGCAAGCTGAACACGGCGCTCACCTTTGCGAGCAACCAGGATTTGCTCGATACGCTGTGGGGCTATTATTTTGCGACCGGCTCGCACGCATCCATCCAGCGCATCATCCAGATGCTGCCGTGGAGCAAGAGCCGCGACACGATCGACAAGCTCACGGTGGGAAGCATGGCGCGCTATACCTTGGCGAGCTACGCGATCCGCGACGCCAGTTTGCGCGAATATCTCCGCAGCGAGCTTGCCAGACAACCGGCTGCGGTCAAGGCGCCGCTCGCCGAAGTGGTCGAGGCGGCGGACACGGTGCAGATCGCAGCGCTCCGCAAGGATGCGCTGGCCGCCGTGGATGAGCTCAAGACCAAGGGCTCCGACAGCCGCCGCGATCTCAGCTTCTGGGGGCAGGTCGGCGTCGGCGCGGTCGCGCTCGGCTGTGTCTCTGCCGCGGCGCTGGGGCAGGTCGCGGTCGGCATTCCCTGCGTGATCGGAGGCTCGGCCTCGCAAGGGTTGCTGTCATTCTGGGAAAAGCAGCAGTAATCCGCGACCGATCGGTGCTGCTCACTCCAGCCCGGCGCGGCGAAAGCCTTCGAGATAATGTTCGCGATCGGCGTCGTGCTTCCAGGGTAGCTGCGTCGCGATCCAGGCGAGCGAAATATTGGGCTGGGTCCGGCGCAACTCCTGGAGTGCGGTCCGGGCGAGTTCGATCTGGCCGGTCATGCCGGCGGCAACCGTCAGCACCCGATAGGCGCCGGTGAGATCGCCGCGCTGACGGGTCGCCTCGCGCGCCAGTGCAATCGCTTCCTGATAATTCCTTCCGACGAACTGGGCGTAGGCCGCAACACCGTAATAAAGCGCGGAAGAGGGATCGCGGGGGCTCTGGCGGATGGCGCGTTGCGTCGCCGCATAGGCATCCTGCCATCGGCCGCTATAGGACAGCGCCAGGGCATAATAGCCCTGCGCCAACGAGAAGTTCGGGTTGAGCTGCAGCGCCAGCTCGAATTCGGCCAGCGAATGGTCGAGCCGACGCGTGGAGAAATACACGCTGCCGAGGGCCGTATGCGCCCAGGCATCCTCGCTATCGGCGGCAATCGCCGCCAGTGCCGCTTGCTCTGCGACGGGCGCTGCGGTTGCAAGATCAGTCCAGCCCAGATGCACACCGAACATATGGTTGGTCGCGAACAAGGCCAACGCCTGGCCGTAGTCCGGTTCGATCGCAATCGCGCGTTCCAGCAGCGCCTGCGCAGCGAGGCTGTCGGTCCGCGTCACCCGCCAGTGATGCGACAGTGCCCGCATCACGAGATCCCATGCGTCCACGCTGTTGGGCGGCTTGCGCCGGCTGCGAAAGTTTTCTGCCGCGTAGATCTGCGGCTCGATCGCGGCGACGATGGCATCGGTGATCTCATCCTGCACGGCGAACACGTCGGTGAGGTCGCGGTCGTAATGCTCCGCCCAGATATGACTGCCCGTCGCGGTGTCGTTGAGCTGCGCGGTGATGCGTACGCGGTCGCCGCTTCTTCTCACGCTGCCTTCCAACACGTAGCGCACCCCGAGCTCGGCGGCGACCTGCCGCATGTGGACTGATTTGCCCTTGTAGGTGAACGACGAGTTGCGCGCGATGACGAAGAACCAGCGCAATTTCGACAGCGCGGTGATGATGTCCTCGCTGATTCCGTCGGAGAAATACTCCTGCTCGCGGTCGCCGCTCATATTGTCGAACGGCAGTACGGCTATCGCCGGCCGGTCGGGCAGCGCCAGCCCCGCGCGCGACTGTTCTGCCACTGCCGGCGATGCGGCGTGCGCATCGCGCGGTCCATTCACGGCGCCGACGAAGCGCAGCCCTTTGCGCGGAATGGTGCGGATGAGCCTTTGTTCCTTGCCGTTGTCGCCGATCGCGTTCCGGGCGGCGTTGACCCGGCTGTCCAGCGTCGAGTCCGAGACGATCCGTCCGCCCCACACCAGCGCAATGAGATCATCCCGGCTGACCACGCGATCGCGGTGCCTCAGCAGGTGAACCAGCAAGTCGAATACCTGCGGCTGCATCGCCACCAGTTCGCCGCCGCGACGCAGCTCGCGGCGGTCGATGTCCAGGATGTGATTATCGAAGTTGAATTTCACGAAAGCTTTCTCAAGAAACAATCAAGTCCGTCTAATGAAGAGATCAAGCGGAAGGCAAAGTCCTGTCGCCGTTCTCGGTGCATCTTGCCAAAACCGGGAGTTGCGACGCCATTTCCCGCAACGGAGTGAATTTCATGACGGAGACCCAAACCATGCACCCGGCGATGCCGGGTAATCGGATACTAAGATTCACTGCATTTCTGTTTGGAGGTGTGGCCTATCTCACATTTCTGTTCACGATTCTGTACGCCATCGGGTTCGTATCGGATCTCGTCGTGCCGAAGGCGATCGATACCGGCCCGGAATCGGGGATATCAGAGGCAATTGCCGTCAATCTCGGCCTGTTGTCGTTATTTGCCGTCCAACATAGCGTTATGGCGCGTAAATCCTTCAAACACTGGTGGACGCAGTTTATTCCACCGTCTGTCGAGCGCAGCATCTATGTGCTGTGCGCAAGCCTGACGCTTCTGTTGCTGTTCTGGCAATGGCGCCCGATACCGGCCGTCGTCTGGAACGTCCAGGATCCCGAAATGGCCATGGTGATCGCGACGCTATCGTTCGTTGGTTGGGTGATCCTGTTCATCAGTTCCTTCCTGATCAACCATTTCGAACTGTTCGGATTGCATCAGGTAACCAACAATCTCACGGGCCGCGAGACGCCGGCACCGGTCTTCCGTACGCCGTTCTTCTACCGCTTCGTCCGGCATCCAATCTATCTCGGCTTCATCATTGCCTTCTGGGCGGCGCCGGTGATGAGCGTCGGACATCTGTTGTTCGCGGCGGTGACCACGGCTTACATCTTCTTCGGCATCATGCTCGAAGAGCGCGACCTCGTCGCGATGTTCGGCGACGAGTATCGCCGTTACCGGGAGCGCGTTTCAATGCTGTTCCCGTGGCACAAATTGACCTGACCATTTTCAATTGTCTGAAAGGAGACGGAAGAATCATGAAGCATACCGGGAGCTGTTTTTGCGGCGCGGTCGAGATCCAGGTCACGGGCGCGCCGGAGGGAATGGGTTACTGCCATTGCCGTTCCTGCCGTTCGTGGTCCGGCGGACCAGTGAACGCGTTCACCTTGTGGAAGCCGGAAGCGGTGCGGGTCACAGCAGGGGCGCAGCATGTTGCGACGTTCGAGAAGACGCCGATGAGCCAGCGCAAGTATTGCGCGGAGTGCGGCGGCCATCTGATGACCAATCACCCGACGCTCGGGCTGGTCGATGTCTTCGCCGCAACCCTTCCGACGCTCCCATTTACGGCCGGTGTGCACGTCAATTACGCCGAGACGGTGCTGCCAATGCGGGATGGGCTGCCCAAGCTGAAGGATTTTCCAGCCGAGCTTGGCGGCTCTGGTGAAGTGATCCCCGAATAGGAAAAACGGGCTTCGATAGCAGTGACGGCGCGGTGAGGCTCCGCCCGAGTCCCGGATCAGACCGGGGCCGGGCGGTGTCCTTTTGGGTTGCCAGCGGATGCGAGGGCTGCGCCGTGGTCCCGCGTGAGCTATGTCAGCGGCAGGTCCGGCCCTGCAAAATCGGGGTTTGGCGTTGCCTATCCGGTTCCGGTAAGAAAGCCTTGAAGTCGCGGCGAAAACCTTCGTTTCGCCAGGCGAAAATAACAAGAGGAAATGCCGGAAATGATTGCCAGACCGCAATTGCCGGAGCGAACGCCGCGCGCAAAGGGCGAACCGACCGCGCTGGAGGGTCTGCTGGTCGTCGACTTCACCCGGGTCGTTGCCGGCCCGGCCTGCACGCAAACGCTGGCCGATTTCGGCGCCGAGGTTATCAAGATCGAAAACCCCGATGGCGGTGACGATACCCGCCATTATGAACACGCGGAGATCGGCGGCGAGAGCGCGGCATTCCTCAGCCTCAATCGCAACAAGCGCGGCATCGCGCTCGATTTCAATAATCCCGCGGCGCTCGAAGTCGCACGCGAATTGATCGCAAAAGCGGATGTCGTCGTGGAAAATTTTTCCGGCGGCGTGATGAAGAAGTTCGGTCTCGACTATGCTTCCGTCGCGCCGACCAATCCGAAGCTGGTCTATTGCTCGATCTCGGCCTATGGCCGCAAGGGGGAGTTCGCCTTGCGTCCAGGCTTCGATCCGATCACGCAGGCCGAAAGCGGCTTCATGTCGCTGAACGGATTTCCTGACGGAGAGCCGGTGCGGACCGGCCCGCCGATTGTCGACATGGCGACGGGGATGTCAGCCTGCAACGCGATCCTGCTGGCGCTGATCGCCCGCGATCGGCTCGGCCGCGGTCAGCAGGTCGAGGTCGCGCTGATCGACACCGCGGTGTCGATGACCGGTTTCTACGGCATGGCCTATCTGATCAGCGGCGCAAACCCGGGCCGCTTCGGAAATTCGCCGAACGGCTCACCCACCGTCGGCGTCTATCAGGCATCGGACGGGCCGCTTTACATGGCCTGCGCCAACGACCGCCTGTACCGCAGGCTCGTCGTGAATGTGCTCGATCGGCCGGACCTCGTCACCGATCCCCGGTTCGCGCACCGGAAAGACCGAACCGCCAACAAGGAAAAATTGCGCGCCATCATCGCCGGTGTCTTTGCCAGCGACAGCCTTGAGCACTGGATGGCGAAGATGAAGAAGGCCAACATACCGGTTGGCTATCTGCGCACGGTCGAGGAAGGCTTCAACGCGCCCGAAGTTCGCGACCGCCATCGTCTCAGCCGGATTCCGCATCCGACCGCGGGCGCCGTTCCCAATATTGAAACGCCGCTGCAGATGAGCCTGACGCCAAGCGTCGATCCCGTGGCGGCGCCGCTGCTCGGCGAGCATACCAGGGAAGTGCTCCGAAAGACCCTCGGCTATGACGAACGACGTCTTGCTGATCTGGCCGAGGCCGGGGCCTTCGGGAAGGCGGGCAATACGGCCTGAGCGGCGTCGGTCAAGCCCGGGGCGGTTGGCCACGAAGTCTCCGTGCGTTCGTCCCGAAAATTCACCGAGCCCTGACGTATTCGGTCACAATCGAAGCAGATGCTGGCATCATGAAAATGATAGTCGCCATTTCGCTTCTTGCGCTGTTCACGATTTCCGGGGCGGCCTATACCGACCAGCTTCTAACGGGCGATCAGTCTACGACGCAGCGGGCTGATTGAATCTGCTCTATCTCCTGATGCATCTCGCAAACGAATAACATCCCTGCATTTACACGACGCCTAACCCGTTCAAAGCGGTAGCTTTTTCCGTTTATCTGCGGCTAATGTGCCGCCAAAACGGGAGCGAACAGCCATGAATGACGGGACCCCCATCCGGCCGGCGAGGAATGTCGAACTCGGCGCCAGCGGCGAGGAATTCCAGAATCTCCACGAATTCATCCGAAAAGCCCGCGCCCGGCTCAACCAGAACGCATGGGATTATATCGTCGGCGCCTCGGAGACGGAGACCACCATGCGCCGCAACCGCATGGCGCTCGACGAGATTGCATTTCGGCCCCGGGTGCTGCGCAACGTAGCGGAGGTCGACGCCTCGACCGAGGTCTTCGGCCGCCGCCTGCGTTTGCCGGTCATGATTGCGCCGGTCGGCGCGCTCGAAATTTTCGATTCCAATTCAGGCGCCGCGGTCGCGCGCGGAGCGGGACAGTTCGGCGCCGCACACATGTTGAGTTCGGTGTCGGAGCCGGGGCTTGAGGCGACAGCCAAGGCCGCACCCGATGCGTTGCGGATTTACCAGCTCTACGTTCGAGGTGACGATGCCTTTGTCGAAGACGTCGTCAGCCGCACCATCGAAAACGGTTATGCCGCCTTCTGCCTGACCGTCGACACGGCGCATTACAGCCGGCGCGAGCGCGATATCGCCAAGCGCTATGTCCGTGAAAGCCGTATCCGGGCAACCGGCGGCGATTTCCAGAAGGGGCTGGAATGGCGCACGGTGAAGCTGATCAAGGACAAGTATAATATTCCGCTGGTCATCAAGGGTATCGCCACCGCGGAAGACGCCGCCATCGCGCTCGATCATGGCGTCGACTGGATCTATGTGTCGAACCACGGCGGCCGCCAGCTCGACCACGGGCGCGGCGCGATGCACGTCTTGCCGGAGATCGTCGACGCGGTCGCCGGCCGCGCCAGGATCATGGTCGACGGTTCGTTCTGCCGCGGCACCGACATCGTGAAGGCGATCGCCTCGGGCGCCGATCTGGTCGGCATCGGCCGCCTGCAATGCTGGGCGCTCGCGGCCGCAGGCGAGGGCGGCATCGTGCGGATGCTTGAATTGCTGGAGGACGAAGTGATCCGCTGTCTCGGGCTGCTCGGCGTCACCAGCCTTGCCGAGCTCGACAAGTCCTATCTGCATGCGGCAACGCCGACCAATCCGCCTGGCGTGTTCAGTGCCTTTCCGCTGCTGGATATCGAGCCCTATCGCTATTGAGGGGCAGGGTTGCGACCCGACCGATGGGCGCGGCTTCATCACGTCCAGCCGGCGTTGTTCTCGCATCGTCGGGAACCAGCCGCCTGTTGCTGCATTATCAAGCGGATCCAAGGCTTTGCGGCAAGATTTGATCAACACGGTCCAACAGTCGAACGCGAATGGCGGACAATCCTTTCGCTGAATTTGGCCTCGAGAAGGCTATCGGTCTTCGCTGGACGTTGCGGGATATTCAGGCTCGCCGCCTGAAACTGTCGCCGGTCAGCGAAGAAGATTTGCGGACATTGACCGGGCTCGGCCTGGTCGAGGCGCGCGAAGAAGGGCTCGTGCTGACGCAGGCCGGAATCGCTGTGCTGAACGGGTGATCAGCGCGCCTTCAGGAAGCTCTCGCCGGAGTCGCAAGGCGTGCAGCGGTAAGTCAAGACGTCGTAATTCTGGTCGCGTGGCTCGATCATGGCCAGCCGCATCTGTGCGCCGCATTTCATGCAAGGCATTTCAATGCTGGTTTGAAACCGCGTGCAGGTAGGCGTCGGCCGAAAAGCTTGCAGCATCTTATCCCCATGTCCCAAAAGAGACTTAAAACCAGAGACGCAACGCCACCGACAATCGGTTCTAAAACCCCGAATCACTATGCCACACTGTCGCCACCATTGGAATCCGGCGCGGCATCCGTACGGCTACGGACCTTGCGGGAAGGAAATCATTCCTTAGGGTTGCGCCAGCCCTGAATTCCGACGCCAAACTCCCGTGCTCGCGGGGTGCTCCAGTGCTCCAATACGACGCAGACGCCGCCGGGAATTATGCTAACCTGCCAAAGTCGACATTGGAGAAGCGACCATGACTGAACCGAAACTCGAAGTTCCGGCCGAGCTGCGCGAACTGGCCGAGAAAACCATCGATCAGGCAGAAAAAGCGTTCGGCATGTTCTTCGATGCCGCCGGTAAATCCATGACCTCAATGCCCGGCGCGGGGACGGAAATTTCCAGGCAGGCGCTGTCGTTTACCGAACAGAATATGAAGGCTGCATTCGAGCATGCCCGAAAGCTGGTCCATGCGACCGACCTTCAGGAAGCGATGCGGATCCAGTCGGAATTCCTGCGCAGCCAGTTCACCAATGCCGGCGAACATATGCGGCAGATTACCGGCGGCGTCATATCGGCCGCCAAAGATTCGACGAAAGGCAAGTTCTGAGGAGGTGCGCTAGCGGCGACGTCCGATCGCGACACCGAACAGAAAGGCGACGAACAAACTGGCCAGCGGGGCTTCCCGGGTAACAGCGCTGATGGTCGAGAGCGGCATTCCCGGTCGACGCGCCTCGGTGATCGCATCGCTGAGACGCCCGACCGCAGCCTGCAGCGCAGCAGATACTTCCGTGAGCGTGCGTGACACATCGGTCGCGGTGTCGATGGCGCGCTCCGCCATGCCGGGCTGTGATGGGTTTGAGGGTTCGATATTCACGTTCTTCAACTCACTCACTCGCGCGGCGTTTGCCGGGCAACGGCTGTTGTCTGGACAATACGCAGCCGCACCATTTGTTCCTGACAGCGATCCGCTTGGGTAAAAGGGGAACCTTCCTCATCGTGTAGGCTTGAATCCTCAGACGAAATCAACGGACTATCAGATAGCGAAGGATTTGACGGAAGACCATGTGAGCCGAGGTGGTGGCACGCCGCTGAAGGCTGCGATTGCGGTCGCGGTTCTCGGCGTGCTGATCGTCGATCACGGCCATGGAACAAGCCGAAGATGCAGCCGACCTTTTTTGCAAATTACAGTTCAACCGGCGAGGCTGCCCGGGCCGCCGGCGCGCAGGTGATGCCGACTGAACCGAAGCTGCAGATAGAGCCTAATCCGCCCGTGCCAAAACCGGTTCACCCGGTGAACCCTGCGCCGCAGTAGAGCGCGACGTTTGACACGTCGGGCAAATCACCGGCATGGCAGCATCATCACCGAAATTCGTGGTCCTTGCGAACGGCGCGTCAGCGTACGCTGACGAATGCGCCCCAGCACGCAGCGAAGCCGGCAGCCACCAGCACGAGGAATGGATTGTCGCAGAATGGGCTGCCATACTGGCACATCGCCACACCCAGCGAGCCGATCTCGTGACGGCCTGCCGCGTAGAACAGGCCCGACAAAATCGCGAGCACGGCAGCAACGAAAAACATTGACGGCCTCCTTGCGCTCTGTTGGGCCGCAGGTTGTGCCAACCACGGCCAACGATTTCGTTTCAATGTCGAGGTGCCGATCTGAATCTGGTTTGCGCAGGCCACTTGACGCGTCGGGCAAATCAGGGGCACATTGGCATCATCGCAGATATCGTGAAGCCCGTGCCGGAAGCGGTGGCGGGCTTTTTTCATCGCACACAACAATCGGCCAAGGCCGTTGCAATTTGTCGAAACCGTTTCGTCGAATTTTCAGCAATTCGTTGACCATTCGAAAACGGATTGACATGTCGGGCAAATCACCGGCATAACGCCACCATCGCAAGAATTGCAAAGCCCGCGCGGAGAAATCCGCCGCGGGCTTTTTGTTTTGGAATCCTCGAATCGGACGGCGGCCGCACATCGACGCCGCAACTCCCAACGCCCCCGCCCGGGCGTCGCGAGCGTGCCGTCGTCCGAACCTTCACACAATTGGCCGGCATGCGCGAACATGCCGGCCCGCGGCGTGGATCGTCACCGCCGCACGCGGCCCCTGAAGGGATAAGGTTCGCGCCCCAAATGATCTGCGCCTGCACCACGCGATCATGCCGCACATTTTCTTTTTGGAGAGAAGCCGATGACCGCCTACCTGATATCGCTCGCGCTCGTCGGTCTCGTTGTCATCGCCGTATCGGAGGGGTCCTCGTGAGCACCGACGTCATTCAAATCATCCCGCGTCCCAAACGCGATGACGTACAGACGGATTTTCCGACGATTGCTTTCCGCTCTGCGCGGCTGCGCCCCGCCACCGATCCTGTCGATGCTGCGCCAGACAAGCGCACCGGACCGGCCAACCGGGAAGCCTAGATGGGCAAGGCCAAGGCTCTTGTTGAAATTCGCTCTCTCGCGCGCAGTCACACGCGAACCGCGATCCGCATTCTCGTCGGCATCATGCGAAGCAACGATGCAACGCCAGCCGCCCGCGTTTCTGCTGCGAACGCCATCCTCGATCGCGGTTGGGGCAAGGCCACGCAACCGCTAGAAAACAGCGGCGAGGGCGCGCTCGAACTCATTCACCGGATCGAGCGCGTCATTGTTCATCCCGAGAAGAACAGCAGCTAGTTGGTTGAGATAGGGTGGTCTGTCGCATCTGCACAAAATATCCTGAAAAAATCGACGATTAATCGCAAGGAAGTGCGCGAGGAGTCCTCGCACGATCGATAAGGTTGTTCGTCGACTTCAATTGGTTGGCTGACTCCCGCATCATGGCTGGCTTTCAAAATGGCTGATGTTAAGGTGACAACCTCGCTACTGCGTTCGATCACATTCTCTCTGGCCGCTTCATTGCTGCTGATGGCCCAAGCATCGACCGCTCGCGCCGATCACGCTTCATGCATGGAAAAAGCAAAGTCCTATTTTGCTGAAATCGATCAGTTGCTGTTAAAAGAAAAAAACTGGATCATGCCTTTTGTCGAACTCAATGAGCGATATTCTCCTCTTGAGGGTTGCGACACTGATCTTCTGTTGCAGGAAGTTACAAGCTCACGGTTTAACCAGCCAATAATCTACAATCCGTATGGGAAGGTATATCTGGTTCGCTTCTGGAGCGAGGACGTCAAGGTTGAGTTCGCGTACTACCCCCTGAAGAAAAAGTCCGACACTCACAGCGCTGGATGGGTGAACAAGTAGCGACGCGGTCGTCTCGACGTTCTTGGCCTGCAGATGGTTGCTGCATCCCGGGCGCTTGGCTCATTGCAGCGGTTCCGTTGATCCCCATGATCATCGCGTCGACTGGCGCCGTCGAGTGGTTGGCAACCGACGGTAACGCGTCATCGCAGTAGGCATCGCCAAGATGACTCCTGATTCAGGATCTTTGGCCGCTCAATAATCGGGGCTAACCCGCACGTCACTTCCACCCGTGCAATAGGACGCCGGTCCATCGATCGTTGCTTCGAGTGTTGAAGACTTGGCGCCGTACATCATTCATCAAACGGATAGCGAGATATTCAATGCGTGAAAGAATCTTTCTCACCTACACTAATGCGACCGCGTTACCTTATCACGGAGCGGTCGTAGCGCATCATGTGGTGTTGAACTACATCGACGCCAATGGCGAGCACCATACTCTTGAGGGGGTACCGGAACGGAAGTTCAATCACAACGTCGAAAAGATGATCGCGTTTGCTCTTGAGGAAGGTCGACCAAATGGCGGCATAATTAACACAGATTCGCGGTTTCGGCGGTTGAAGGCGAAGGAAGGTCAAGGTGTCGGCCCGACGCGCTGAACAAGCCGCATACGATGATTGCCAGTGGTGATGATCTCAGTTCGCAATGGGATCAAATGAAAAAATTCGGTGCCGGCGTTAATGCCACTGGTTACGAGTATCGTCCAACGTCCCAAAACAGCAATTCCTTTGCAGCCGGAGCCTTGAAGCAGGCAGGCTTTCTCGGGCCGGGTACTGTGCTTCCTGAAATCTTTGACTGGCTCCTCCCAGCCGCCCCGGCAAATGGCAGAGCAGATGCCATCCGTGTTCCGGGCTTTTAACAGCGCC
>Ga0081540_1001005_pt1 | contig 25315 bp, 16 predicted proteins | sample TabmetS2T1R1_FD_71024 | JGI IMG/M metagenome (GOLD analysis project Ga0081540, IMG submission 71024) | Tabebuia heterophylla rhizosphere microbial communities from the University of Puerto Rico - S2T1R1 | ecosystem: Host-associated > Plants > Roots > Rhizosphere ... | reverse complement strand
TGACGAGATCATGGTGGCCAAGCTCGGCATGGTGGGCCTGCGGCCCGAAGTCGCCGACCGCTACCCGTCGGAACTCTCGGGCGGCATGATCAAGCGCGTGGCGCTGGCGCGCGCGCTCGCGCTCGATCCGGAACTGGTATTCCTGGATGAGCCGACCTCGGGGCTGGATCCGATCGGTGCCGGCGATTTCGACGAACTGGTGCGCACCCTGCAGCGCACTTTGGGCCTGACCGTTTTCATGGTAACCCACGATCTCGACAGCCTGTATACGGCCTGCGACCGCATCGCTGTTTTAGGCAACGGTAAGATCATTGCCGCAGGATCGATTGCCGACATGCAAGCCTCGCAGCATCCCTGGTTGCGGCAGTATTTCCACGGCAAGCGCGCCCGCGCCGTTATGGGCTAGAGCATGATCCCGAAAAGCGGGTATCCGTTTTTGGGTCAGATCATGCTTAAACACGACATAAACGACGGGTTTGCTCAGCGAAGCTGAAGCAGGTCCTGGTTCCGGAGCACTTTGAGTTATGGAAACGCGGGCGAATTACGTCCTGATCGGAGCCTTCACGCTGGCGGTGATCGCCGCGGCGTTCGGCTTTGTGCTGTGGTTCCAGAGCCTGCACACCGCCAAGTTGCGCAGCCCCATTCGCATCGTGTTCGAAGGCTCGGCATCCGGCCTCCGCAACGGCGGCAGCGTCAATTTCAATGGTATCAGGATAGGGGAGGTCGTCTCGGTCAAACTCGACAATCCGCGGCGCGTGGTCGCATTGGCGATGGTCGAGAACAGCGCCCCGATCCGCAAGGACACCCTTGTCGGTCTCGAGTTCCAGGGCCTGACCGGCGTCGCCGCGATTTCGCTGAAGGGCGGCGAGGAAACCGCGCCGACGGTGCCGCTCGACGAAGACGGCGTGCCGGTGCTGACCGCGGACCCGAACGCGCTGCAGGACGTGACGGAATCGATCCGCGCCACGCTGCAGAACGTCAACCGCATCGTCGCCGACAATCAGGAATCGGTGAAGAACTCGCTGCGAAATCTCGAGACCTTCACGGCGACGCTCGCGCGCAATTCCGAAAAAATCGACAACATCATGCTCCGGGTCGACGGCGTGATGGGCAAGGCCGACAACCTCATGCTCGGGCTCAACACGATCGCGGGCGGGGCGGCCGGCGGCGAACTGAATCTCATGGTGAAGTCGATCCGCGAACTGGCCGAGGATTTCGACAAGCGCTCGGGCGCGCTGATGGCCGACGGCCGCCGCACGCTCTCCGACATCAGCCGCGCTGTGAACAATTTCGACCGCAACCCGACCCGGGTGATTTTTGGCGGCGGTAGTAGCAGCAACAACAGCCAGGCGGCGGCACCGCCGCCTCCGCCAGCGCCGGCCGGCCCGAGGGCGCAGAGCGGGCAGAAGCGGCAGTAGCGATTATCGGCTGTTATTGGCCACCGGCGAGCAGTTTTACGAGCCGGTAAAGGTACTCGTTGCCCGTGAAGAACGACTTGACGGGAATTCGCTCGTCGCGGCCATGGGCGCGCGATTCACCGATGTCGTTTGCCAGCCCTGAATGTCCGTAGGTCGGGATGCCGGCGTTGCGAAGGTAGCTGCCGTCGGTTGCGCCGGCGCTCATAATCGGCAACACCACTGCGCCGGGAAAGAATTCGGCCGACAATTGCGTGATCGGTCCGATGATACCCTCGCTCAGCGCCGAAGGCGCACTGAGCGTCGCCTGGTCGATCTGCTTGACCGCAATCTGGTCGTCGGCGAGCACGCGCTCAAGCGTCGCTTTCACGCCATCGACGGGCTCGCCGGGCATGATCCGGCAATTGACCTTGGCGCCCGCAAGCTGCGGCAACGCGTTGACCGCACTGCCACCGTCGAGCATGGTCGCAACGCAGGTCGTGCGCAATTGTGCGTTAAAGAACGGGTTGGTGCTCAGGCGGGCTGCCGCCGCCGCAGCGGGATCGGATTGGCCCGACAACACGGCGCGCAAATCCTCAGCGACCTGGCCGCCATCCATCTGCGCGGTGCGTTCGAAAAAGGCGCGAGTGGTCTCGTTCAGGTTGACCGGAAAGCTGAAGGTCGAAAGACGGGTCAATCCCGCGGCCAGGCGATAGATCGCATTGTCCTTGACCGGAAGCGAACTGTGACCGCCTTTGTTCTTGACGGTCAGCTCAAAGCTCACCGAGACTTTCTCGCTGGTCTGGACCGAGTTGCGGATTGGTTTGCCGTCCTTCAGCCCGACGCCGCCGCCCTCATTCAGGGCGAATTCGGCGTCGATGAGGTCGCGGTGGTTCTTCAGCAGCCACTGGATTCCCAACGCATCCCTGTCGAGGATTTCTTCATCGGTCTCCAGCGCCACGATGATGTCGCGGTCGGGCTTGTAGCCTTCCTGCCGGTAGCGGATGAGATTGGCGATGAAGGACGCCGCCATGTATTTGTCGTCGCCGCTGCCGCGGGCATAAAAATAGCCGTCCTGCTCGACCAGCTTGAACGGATCGGTCGACCAGTCCTCGCGGCTGGCAGGAACCACGTCGATATGAGCGACCAGCAGGATCGGCTTGCGCGCGCCGCTGCCCCTCAGGCGCGCGACGAGATTGCCCTTGCGCGGCGCCGGCGAGAAAGCGTGAACGTCGGCCTCAGGGAAGCCGCCGGCACGTAGCCGCGCCGCCATGGCTTCGGCCGCCTTGGCGGTGTCGCCCGTTGCCGTCACCGTGTTGATCTCGATCAGTTCCTTGTAGATGTCGAAGGCGCGCTGCTGGTTGGCGTTCAGGCCCTCAGCCGCGAGCGGCGTCCATGTGGCCGCCGACAACAGCATTGCCGCGCAAAGCGAAACGGGACGCCACCCCTTGAAGCCCGAACCGGAAATTCGACGCATCTGATCAATCCCCCAAACTCGACCTGATGTTACTTGGAGTCCTTGGCGGCGACGACTTCGATCTCAACCAGGAAGCCTGGATTTGCCAGCGCCGCAATGCCGACGACAGAGCGGGCCGGAAGGTTTGGCTGCGTGCCGCCGAAGAATTGGGTGTAGCCTTCCATGAACGCCTTGAAGTCCATCGGCGCGCGGGCGTCATGCACCAGAAACACCTGCATCTTGACCACATCGGCCATGCCTAGGCCCTGTCCTTCGAGAATCTGCTTGATCCTGTTGAGCACTCCGACCGTCTGGGTTTTGGTATCGCCATAGGCCTGCGGACTGGACGGGTCGGCATCCCTGTTGATCACGGGCGGTACCTGGCCGCTCACATAATAGGTAACTGCATCGCCCGGGACGCGTACGGCCTGGGCGATCGGGAACGTCGAGTTGGGAATGGGATACCGAACGATGTCGGCTTGAGCGACGCTTGAGCCAAGCAACAGGATAGCCGATGCCAACAGTCCGTATTTCATGTTTGTCTCCGCATGAGGATTAGGGCCGAACGCGCTTGACGTCCTCAGCCGTTACAGCGTCCTGGTATTGGTTTCCGAAGTGCGTCCGCACGTAATTGACGACGGCCGCGACCTGATCGTCGCTCATCATAGCACCGACCGGCGGCATCGCCCGTTGTCCCCTGACAACGACGTAAGCCGGATAGCCGCCGGACTCGAGGTTTGCATCCTTGGCAAGCGAGGGATAATTGCCCGCGCCAGTCGCGCCGCCGCCGTCAGGCATGTGGCACCCCTGACAGACGTTCGCGAACAACTGCTCTCCGGTCGATTCCGTGAATTTGAACCCCATGCTCAGCGAGCCCTGCGAACGGCGTTCCTCGTCCGCATGTGCTGCGGGCGATGCCCATCCAATCAACGCCAGGCTCGCTGCGGCCAGGACGGCGATCGACAACGCCGAACTGAATTTCGCTGATTCAATTCGGCTCATCGGCATGGCCTCAAATCCTGACGACGCGGTCATGCAACCGCTTGATGGCATCGAGTGAGGACAGTATCGCACCTTCCTGCCAGGCCGGAAGGTAGGAGGCGTGCTCGCCGGCCAGCACGATCCTGCCGTCGATCTGGCACAGATCGTCGTAATGCTCCTCCCTCGCTTTCTCGCTCCAGGCTCCCGCGCATCCCAGGGTGAAGGGGACACGATGCCAGGCGACGGCGACGCCGTTTTCGAACTCGGCGTTGTATTGCGGATGAATCCTGGCGCCCAATTCGACCGCGCGCGCAATCCGGTCTGCCGGCGCCATCGAGGTGAACTCGTAGGCGTTCGCGCCCTCGAAGACATAGGCGCCCAGCAGCACCCCGCGGCCATTTCGATTGAAGCCGCTGCTCGGATAGGAGATCTGCCGGATCGGCAAATCGGTGTAGCTGATGCCGCCGTAGATCGCTTCGTCCTCCTCCCAGAACCTGCGTTTGAATTGCAGGCCGATCTTGACCGAGGACGAGTAGGGCACGGCGTCGATGGCCGCCTTCATGCGCGGCCCGACGTCGATCTGGATTTGACTGAGAATGGAAAGCGGGATCGCGCACACGCACCAATCGGCCGTTGCAATTTGCGGCGTGGATGGCGTTTTGGCGTTCACGTAGCCGACCGTGACGCCGCGGTCGCTCTGTTGAATGCGGATCACTTTGGCGTCGTACTGAATGAGGTCGCCGATCTCTTTTGCGAATGCCTTGCCGATCATGTCCATGCCGCCGACGGGCTGGAACATGGTGGTCTGGAATTGATGCAGGGCGAAACTCTGCAGATATCGCCAAAGCCGCGATTTCAGTATGTCCGAGAGGTTGATGGGCTCGCCGGCGACAGGCGCGCCACCCATGCCGCCGCCGGGGTCCTTGGCGTAGCCGCGGTAGTCCGCTGAAATAAGGTTGGCCTTGTAGGAATAGTTTTTGTCGAGTGCGCCCCAGGAGCGCAGCGCCTGCAGCAGAATCTCCCTGTCTTCCACCGACACCGCCTCATCGAGCTTGCTCTGCTGCGTCACCTTGGCGAGCAGTTCCGAAACATGGCCCTGAAAATCCGCCTTGACCTCACGAATGCGCTGCGGCTTGCCGGCGAACGCATTCGAGGCGTGGAGCAGGGCGTTATGATTGAGCTGGATGAAGGGTTCGAGGGCGACGCCGAGGCGTTTGCAATAATCGAGCAGGGCGCGGTGATGATACGGAATTCGCCAGGGTCCCGGATTGAGATAAAGGCCTTCCTCAAAACCGCAGGTCTGCGTCGCGCCGCCGAGTTCGGTAAAGCGGTCGCCACCGCGGATCGTCCAGTTGCGCCCTCCCGGGCGGCTATTGAATTCCAGCACCTGGACCTTGTAGCCGGCCGCGCGCAATTCGAGCGCGGCCGTCATGCCTGCGAGACCAGCGCCGAGCACCAGCACGGAGGCGCCTTTTGGATCGCCGCTCAGCTTTATCGGGCCCGTGTAATTCGACTCGGACGCGAAGCCCAGGCTGGTCATGGCCTGGTACATCGCCGCGCTGCCGGCGACCGAACCGACGAGCGACAGAAGATCGCGCCGGCTTGGAATTGTCCCGCTTTCGTTCGGCATGACCGGCCTCGTCCCGCGCGATGCGCTCCGACGGGCGCTCTTGCGCTTCAAAGATAAGGACTGGTCTTCGCGTGCGCCAGCGGCATCTCTGCAGATGCCGAGCGGCTTCGTGGCAATTCGCCGACGACGAGAGCCAGCCCCAGCGCGATTCAATATCATTCCAGCGAAGTGATGAACCTTCATTTGCTCGTGAAGGAAGGGCCGTGCGGATCAACGCTGCAAAGTAAAACGGAGGCCGCGAGGCCTCCGTTTTCAATAAGCTGTTCGCGACTCGCTCTTCGCGCTTATCCCAGCCGGCCCGCGGCATGCGCGAGCAGGGTGTAGACGAGGCCGGTCTCCGAGGTGAGGTGGCCGCGCAGCGCCTGCGGTCCGCGATCCTCGCGTGCGACCTCGTCGAGCAGCCGCTCGAATTCGGCGATGTAACGGTCGACCGTCTGCTTGAAGGCGCGGTCGGCGCGATACTTGCGGGCGACTTCGTCGAACGCCTTCTGGCCGGCCGGCGTGTAGAGCCGCTTGGAGAACGCCTTGCTCTCGCCGCGCTGGTAGCGGTCCCACATCTCGGCGGCGAGATTGCGATCCAGCAGCCGGCCGATGTCAAGCGACAGCGACTCCAGCGGATTTGCCGGACTCTGCTGGCGACCGCGCGGAGCCTCGCGTCCGCCGCCGCCACCATTGTCAGTTCGGTGGAGGAGGTCGGACAGCCATCCGTCGCGTCCGGCGTCCTGGCCTGCCGGCGAAACCGGCGGGGCTTCGGCGCGGCGCGGGACCGGCATGCCGAGATCGGGCGGCGGCAGGGTGGACGCGCTCGAGGTGTCGCGCATGCGCACCTCGCTGTTGCGGCCGCCGATGGCCGCCATCGCGACCGGTTCTTCCTGGCGTGGCACGCTGGCGCGGCCCGAGGAGGAGGTCACGACGTCAAGGCCGCGGCCATGATGCGCGACGATCCGGTTGAGTTCGGCGAGCGCCTCGATCTGGTCGACGATCACCTTGCGCATCTGCGCGGTGTTGTCGGCAGCCTCCTGCGGCATTTCCAGCACGCCGCGGCGCAGCTCGGTGCGCGTTGCCTCGAGCTCCTGCTGCATCTCGGCCGCCATCTGCTTCATCGACTGCACCATCGCACCGAACTTTTCGGTCGACTGCTTGAACATCGCATCCGTTTCATGGGTGCTGTGCTGGTACAGGTCGTTCATCGCATCGAGCGTCTGTCGCCGTTCGTTCTCGGCCGCGGCCCGCACCGCCTCGAACTGCCGGCTGATCGCGGCCGATCCGGCGCCCGCGGTTTCCGCCACCACGCGCGCGATATCGCGGGCGCGCTCTTCGGCCGCGGCAAGCGACTCGTCGAGCAGTCCGGTGAAGCGCGACAGCCGCTGGTCCAGATCGGTGGTGCGCAGGTCGATGGTCGTCACCAGCGATTCGAGCTGCGACTTGCGGTCGGCGACCGAGGCCGTGGTGGAGCGGTTGGCCTGTTCGACCACGCTGGCCGCTTCGACCAGCGCCTTGCCGTGGCTCTCGAACTCGCCCGACAGCGCGCCAAGATTTTCCAGCGCCTTCGTCGTCTTGCTGTTGAAGACGTTCAACTGGTCTTCCAGCGTCTGCGTTGCGATGCCGTTGCGAGCGGTGACGTCGTTCATCGCGGACACGAAATCGGCGACGCGCGTCACCAGCGCGCGCTCCAAGGAGTTGAGATTGTCGTGGGCGCCGGTCAGCACTTCCTGCAGCAGGATGTTGCCTTCGCGTAAGCGCTCGAACAGCGCCACCGTGTCGGTGCGCAGGATCTTGCTGGTCTCCTGCATTTCGGTGACCGCGGCGATCGATACCTGCCGCGACTGGTCGATGGCGGAGCGCGAGGACTGCTCGAGATCCTTCAGCGATTTGGCTATCGCGCCGGTGGCGAGGTCGCCTGCGGAAGTGATCGCGCGCGCGACATCCGTGCCGTGGGTCGCCATCGAATGCGTGAAGGCGTTTCCGCGGGTTTCGATCGATTTCAGCGCGTCGGCGGTGACGCGGTCGATGTCGGTCGTGAGTTGCGTGGTCCTGGTGCTGAGCGCCTCGACCAGCGACCCGCGGCGGCTGTCCACGATCTGCGCCAGGCGGTCGGTCTGCTGCTGAACGTAGGTGACGATTTCGTCGGTCTTGCCGGTCATTGTCGAGCCGAAATTGCTGCTGGCGGCGAGCACCGAACGCTCGATATCGGCCGAGGTCGACTTGACCTTGGAACTGACCTCGTTCGTTGCGGCGACCAGCGCGCTCTGCGCGTTCTGCGCCGACGTCTGGATGTTGTCGGTCGTGTTGGCGGTAACGGTGGTCAGCGAGCGTTCGATGTCGGCGGCGATCGCCTTGATCTGGGTCGCGGCATCGGCGGAGGTCGCGGTCAGCGAGGTCTGCGCTTCGCGCGCTGAGCCGAGGATGGAGGCGGCGGTATTGGCGCCGACCGCGCTCAGCGTGCGTTCGACGTCGATCGCCAGCGACTTGACGTGGTTGGAAGCTTCCGAAGAGGCCGTGACCAGCGTGTTCTGGGCTTCGCGGGCGCCGGACATGATCGATTCGGCGGTGGCGTTGCCGGCCATCGAGAGCGAACGCTGCATGTCGGCGGCGAGCGACTTGACCTGGGTCGATGCATCGGCCGACGCATTGAGGAGGGTGCTTTGAGCCTCGCGGGCGCCGGTCGTGATGGACTCGGCGGTCGCCGTTCCCGCCATCGAGAGCGAACGCTGCATGTCGGCAGCCAGCGACTTGACCTGGTTGGCGGCCTCCGAGGAGGCGGCGACCAGCGTGCTCTGGGCGTCGCGGGCGCCTGCGGTGACGGCTTCGGCGGTCGCGGTTCCTGCGACCGACAGCGCGCGCTCGACGTCGGCTGCCAGCGACTTGACGTGGTTTGCCGCATCCGCGGAGGCGGTCACCAGCGTGGTCTGCGCCTCGCGCGCCCCCGTCAGGACCGACGCGGCGGTGGCCTCGCCGGCGGCCGAGAGCGTGCGCTCGACATCGGCGGCGAGCGACTTGATCTGCGTGGCGGCTTCCGAGGAGGCCGATACCAGCGTCGTCTGGGCGTCGCGGGCGCTGGTCACGATCGAGTTGGCGGCGCCGGCGCCGACCGCGGTGAGGGCGGCTTCGACCTCGGTTGACGTCAGCTTGAGTTGTGCGCCCACATCGGTGGAAACCGTCAGCAACGCCTGCTGCGCCGTGCGCGCGCCGGTCTGGATGGTTTCTGCGGTGTTGACCACGAGGTTGGTCAGCGAACGCTCGGCGTCCTCGACGTGCGACCTGATGCCGGAAGACAGCGTTTCCGCACGCGCCATCAGATCTTCGCTGGCGAGGCGGCCGCTGCTTTCGATCCGGCCGGCCACGGCTTCGATGCGCGAGCCGAGCAGATCCTCGAACTGCGCCACGCGGCTGTCGATGTCGCTGGCGATGGCGCCGACCCGGGTTTCGATGCCCTGGTGGATATCCTGGAACCGTGCCTGGATGGTGTCGGTCAAATGCGCGCTGCGGCCATGGATGGTCTCAGTGACGCTGTTGATCCGATGGTCGACCGCCGCGATTGCCTGCGCGGTGCCCTCGGTCAGCGAGGAGGTGAGGAGGCCGAGCCGCTGGTCGATCGACTGGACCGCCTGCGCCGCGCCCTCGGTCAGCGAGTTCGCCAGCGTGCCAAGGCGGCCGTCGATGGTTTCGGTGACGGACCTGGTGCGGGTATCGAACATCGATTCCAGCGACTTGAGGCGGCTGTCGATGCTCTCGTCGAACGACCTGATCTTGCTGTCGAGCGAGGTGTCGAGGTTGCTGACGCGGGTGCCGAGCGTGGTTTCGAACTGCAGCAGCCGCTGATCGAGCGAAGCGGTGATCTCGCCGCTGTTCGAGACCAGGCGGGTGTCGAAACTGTCGACGTAATGCTTCAGGCTGTCGCTGATCGCCTGGGTCCGCTCGCCCATGCGCTCGACGATCTCGCCACCGAAGGTTTTGACGGTGCGGTCGAATTCCGAGATATGGCGCGTGATCAGCGCGCCGAGCGTGCCGCTGTCGCGGGCGAATTTTTCCGCCAGCTCGCCGCCCTGGTTCTTCACCAGGTCGTCGAAGGCGTTCATCTGCAGCGAGAGGGTGTCGTGTGTGCTCTCGGTCTGGCTGATCACCTTGGCGACCAGCGTGTTCACGGTGACGTCGAGCGCGTCGCTGGCCTTGTCGCCGGAGGTGAGGATGCGGCTCGCCAGGCGATTGCCGGCCTCGTCGATCTTGCTGACGAGGTCGCCGGAGCGCAACTCGAGTTCGAGCAGGAGCGAGTCGGAGGAGTTCTTCAGGGAATCGTGGACCTGCTCGGTGCGGTCGGAGATGCCGTCGACGATGGTCGAGGAGCGCTGCTCGAATTCACCCGTGATGCGGTCGATGCGTTCGTTCAGCATCTCATGGACGCGATCGGCGAGATCGACGAACTCGTCGTGGACGTGGCCGGTCTTGAAGTTGAGGCTCGTGGTCAACCGCTCGGAGGCGTCGAGCACCGCGCGCGTGGTCTCGGCGCTGGCTTCCTCGAGACGGTCGAGCAGGTCGCCGCCGCGCTCGCCGAGCGCCAGGATCATGTTGTCGCCGGCATGGCTCAGGGCGCTCGTGATATGCTGGCCGCGCTCTTCCAGCGCACCGGTGATGCTTTTCGCGACTTCGTCGACGCGCGAGGCGATCGCATCCGAGATCAGCGCGATATCGTGGCGCAGGTCGATCTGGACGCCGGAGATGGCGCTGCGAACCTGCTCGGCCTGACCGACCAGATTGTCGCGTTGGTGGGCGATGTCCTGCAGCAGCGCGCGAATGCGCACTTCGTTGTCGGTGTAGGCGCGCTCGAGGGCGGCGACTTCGTTGGCGACGAGCGTTTCGAGTTCGCCCGCGCGCGCGATCGCGCGCTCGACGCCATCGCCCATCGCGGCGACCTCGCGGCGGATCGCCTGGCCGACGGTCACCATGGAATCCGCGGCCGCGCCTTCGGGCTCGGAGAAACGGATCGCGACCTGCGCCATCGACTGCGCGATCATCCGCATTTCCTGGCCGCGCCAGGCGAGGCTGGCGAGGAAATAGAACAGCAGCACCGGCGCAAAGAACAATGCCGCGAGACCGGCGAGCACCAGCACGCCGCCGCTCTGTCCGATCGCAGCCTGCAGCGAAGGCAGGAAGGCGATCGTCAGCAACACACAGCCGACGAGCCAGACGCCGCCGAATACGGTGGCCAGCGTGTAGACGCTGCGGGCAGGGCTGCCCTTCTGGATCGCCTGCAGAATTTGTCCGATGGTTTCGCGATCGTCGTTGGCGGCACGACGGGGGCTGCGCGGCTCTTCGATCGGATTGAATATCGGCCGCTCCACGCTCGGGCGCGTGTCAAACGGCGCTTCGGAATAGGACGGCGCGGCGGAGGGAATGGTAGGTGGAGCGAGTTCGCTGCCGATTGCGTTTCGGCTGGCGTCGCCGTTCGTATCGGCGATGTTCAACGCTTCTTGAATGGCTGAGAGCGCAACTTCTGTGGGATCTTTGACCTTCTTTGGATTATTCGCCATGTTCAGTCTGAGCCCTCTAAATACGCGTCCAGCCGTTCTTGCAAACTACCCTGCAAGCTCGAAGCTGGATTCATAACCCCCCGCGGGACACAAGCGGGCCGCCGGCCGCTTGTCCGCACACATCCGTCAAACATCCTATTGGCTGAGCGATGCGAATGAAATGGTCGCGATTAAGACATTCTTAATCATCGTTAACAGCTTTATTCCATAAGACCTTACGGATACACAAATTTCTTGTGGCGGACTATCGAATGAGGCAACTCACAGGCAAAAACATGTCTGAATTGTGACAAATCCGAAGAACGTTCCGTTAACCGTTGCCGTGTTTGGTGGCTAACGCGGCCCTTCCGGGGAATCAGTGCGGCGGGGCGATCCGGAACTCCAGGGCCATGTCGCTTCATTTCGAACAGGTAGAATGGATGCCATCGCCGTCGCTGGTGCCCGATGACGGGCCGATCGATTTCGAACACCTCTCGCGCATGACGCTTGGCGATGCCGGCCTTGAGCAGGAGGTGCTGGCGATGTTCTCGGCCCAATCGGCGAGCCTTATTGGCACGCTCGCCGCTATGCCGGCGGATGCGCCCGCGTTGGTACACACACTGAAGGGCTCGGCCCGCGCGATCGGGGCCATGGATGTGGCCGACGCCGCAGCCCGCCTTGAGGCAGTCATCACCCGCGGCTCCGACCCGTCCAGTGCGCTCGCCGAACTCGGCGATGCAGTCGCGCGGACGCGGACCGCAATCGAGGCGGTCCTGCGCCGTTCTTGAGGCGGACGGCGCGCTTAGCGGCCAAAATTCCGGAAAAGAGTCCGCTCAAGGTTTTCGGCCCGACCGCTGGCGCTGTGCGGATCGACCCGTTATACGGACAGACGGACCTCCTTTTGACGTATTCCGGCAGCACGAGCGATCATGGCCAAAATCCACTTTGTCGACCATTCCGGCGAGACACGAACCATTGAAGTCGAAAACGGCGCGACCGTGATGGAAGCCGCGATTCGCAACGCGATTCCGGGCATCGAAGCCGAATGCGGCGGCGCCTGCGCCTGCGCGACCTGCCATGTCTATGTCGACGAAGCCTGGCGCGAGAAGGTCGGCTCGCCGACCCCGATGGAAGAGGACATGCTGGATTTCGGTTTCGACGTGCGCCCGAATTCGCGGCTGTCATGCCAGATCAAGGTGAGCGACGATCTCGACGGCCTCGTGGTGTCGACGCCGGAACGCCAGGCCTGAAGGTCCCTGCCTGAAGGCCGCTCAGATTGGATCGACGCCGCGGCGAATCCAGCGCTGAAAATTTGCCAGGATCTCCGGCGTCAGCGGCATTGGTTTGCGCCTAGCCTCATCGAGCAGCACTGACACCGATCGCGCTGAAGCGACGCATGTGCCTTCGGAGAACACGACCTGATCGAACGTCACTGACGTGCGTCCGAACTTGACGACGCCCAGTCCCATTTCGATCGTACCGGGCCAGCGCAACTCGGCACGGAAATGCATGTCGAGCCGGACCATGATCCAGGCGACGCCATCAGGCATCAGCCCGTAGCTGCGATCCTTCATCAGCGTGACGCGGCCGGTCTCGAAATAGGTCGCGTAGACCGCGTTGTTGACATGCTGGTTGGGATCCAGGTCGGCAAACCTCACATTGTCCGACAGGCGATACGGAAAATCCTCCAGGCGCGGGGTGGTGTCGGAACTTAACGGGGCATTCACGGGGCGGTCTCCGGAAATTTAATTCCCTTACAGCCCACTTGTCGAACAGCAGCAAGGGGTTGCAGCGGCAGTCACCCCGATTTTATGGCTTTCCTGTTGTCGCCGCGTTGGCTAGACAGATGCGTCCTTCCCGCCAGGTTCAACGGAAAAGAAGCTGATATGAGCGAAGCGATCAAAACCGATGTGTTGATTATTGGCGCCGGCCCTTGCGGACTGTTCGCCGTTTTCGAATTGGGCCTTCTGGACATGAAGGCGCATCTGGTCGACATCCTCGACAAGATCGGCGGGCAGTGCGCCGAGCTCTATCCGGAGAAACCGATCTACGACATTCCCGGCATTCCCTTCGTCACCGGCCAGGGTCTGACGGAGGCGCTGCTGGAACAGATCAAGCCGTTCCACCCGACCTTCCACCTCAACGAGATGGTGGAGACGATCGAGAAGATCGGCGATCCCGGCTTTCGCGTGACCACCGACGCCGGCCAGGTGTTCGAATGCAAGGTGGTGGTGATCTCGGCGGGCGGCGGCTCGTTCCAGCCGAAGCGTCCGCCGGTGCCGGGCATCGAGGCCTATGAAGGCGCCTCGGTGTTCTACGCCGTGCGCAAGATGGAGCAGTTCCGCGACAAGAGCATCCTGATCGTCGGCGGCGGCGATTCCGCGCTCGACTGGACGCTCAACCTGCACCCGATCGCCAAGCGCGTGACGCTGCTGCACCGGCGCGACGATTTCCGCGCCGCGCCCCACAGCGTCGAACAGATGCGCGCGCTGGTGGCCGCCGGCAAAATGGATTTGAAGATCGGCCAGGTCACTTCGCTCGAAGGCGAGGGCGGAAACCTTTCGGGCGCCGTGATGAAGGGCAACGACAACGCGATCTCGAAAATCGAATGCGATACGATGCTGCCGTTCTTCGGGCTGACCATGAAGCTCGGACCGGTCGCGAACTGGGGCGTCGCGCTGGAGAACAATCTGGTGCCGGTCGAGACCGCGGCATTCGAGACCAACGTGCCGGGCATTTTCGCGATCGGCGACATCAACACCTATCCCGGCAAGCTGAAGTTGATCCTTTCCGGATTCCACGAGGGCGCGCTGATGGCGCAGAAGGCGCACCGCTACGTCTATCCGGACAAGCGGCTGGTGTTCCAGTACACCACTTCGTCGTCGAGCCTGCAGAAGAAGCTCGGCGTCAACTGATTTCAACGGGAACGACACCAATCGGCGCGCCGCGCGTTAACCGCGGTTGCGGCGGTCGCCGCTGCGGCTACTGGAACCCATCGTGAAATGGCCTTAGTCTGCGGCCATTCATTTTTTGGATTGGTCAGGTGATGGCAATGCGCAACGCACTATCCGGATTTCGACTGGTACTGCCTGTTGTGATGGGGCTGGTGTTTGCGCCGGAGCTTTCCGCGCAGCCGGCTGAGCCTTCCGCGGCGGGGCTATGGCAGAAGGTGGAGAAGGGCAAGCCGGTCGGATGGTTTCTGGTGGTCGACCACGACGGGATCTTCGAAGGCGCGTTCGCCAAGCTGTTTTCCGATCCCGGCGATGCACCCAACCCGACCTGCTCGAAATGCACCGACGATCGAAAGGATGCGCCGTGGCTCGGGCTCTCCTTTATCCGCGACATGAAGCGTGACGGATTGAAATACGAGGACGGAAACGTGCTCGATCCACGCGATGGCAAGATCTACAGGGCCAAGATGACGCTCAGCCCCGATGGGCAGACGCTGACGATGCGCGGCTATCTTGGCATATCGCTGTTGGGCAGGGATGAGATCTGGAATCGCCTGCCGGATACGGCGATGGCGCAGGTCGATCCGGCGGTCATCGCAAAGTATCTCCCGGCGCAGGCTGCCGCGATGAAGCCGCCCGCCGGTCCGGCAAAGGCTCCGGCCGCGCCAAAGAAGGCTGCCGTTCCCGCACCGGCAGCGCCAACGCGCTAGTACAAGCCGCCCGTTCCGCGCGTGGTTCGCGGAACAGGAGCAGGCGGCTCGGGCGCGGGCGCGTAGGTAGGCGAGATCGGCGGCACCGGCTGCGAGATCACCTCGGGCACCCCGGCATCGAGTTGCAGTACGGAGGCTGCAGCGGGTAATGCCGCATCCGCCATTGCGGCGTGGCCCTCGGCGCTCGGATGTACCGCACCGCCATAGACCGCGGACAGAATTCCCCAGGTGGCGTCATGGATATCGGTCGGCTGCTGCGATGACGGCAGGCCTTGCGGATAGGTCATGGCGGCGAAGTAGCTGTCGTTGGCGTCGCGGATCCAGCGCGCGCGCGGCAGGTAGGCGCGGTATTCGCCGGCGCTGCGGCCGCACAGCATCGGCTGGTTGGCGGCGGTGACGAGGTCGGGATCGAAGCTGTCGCCGCTCGCCGAGAAGCATTGCCGGTCGAATTCGGGATCGCTCTGTGCGCGCGCGCAAAAACCGTGACTGGCAAAGGCGGCCTGATGGCTGTCGACGAAGGTCATGCGGTCGGTGCGCGGATTGCGGCACAGGATGCCGCCCTCGCACAGCGCCAGTGCTCTCAACTGCGGCAGGAATTCGCTCTCGACAAAGTTTGACACGGCGGCGAGCCGCTGCGGCTGCGCGTTGAACGCCGGATGGATCTCGAAGCCGGCGCGGCCGCCGGGGCAGGGCGCGCCGCCGTTCGTCAGCGTCGGATTGGCGTAGGAGGTGTAGATCACCCGCGAAAGGTCGCCGACCAGCGGCTTGAGCGCCTCGCGCAGCTTGGCGAACCCTTGCGGCAGGTCGCGCGTCAGCGCCGAGCGCGCATCGTCCACCGTGGCCATCACGCCGCTGCGCCGGAACAGCACGCGCTCCGTCGCGGTGTCGACGATCACGTCCGCAACGAGGCCGGAGAAGTAAATGTCGTTGGCGCCGATCGAGAGCAGCACGAGGTCAAGCTTGCGGTCCGGCTGGCGGCGCTTGGCGGCGGTGACGGCTTCGCGCAGTTCGGCCAGTTGGCCGTTGACCGTACCCTGGCACGCATTGCCCGATTTCGACGGCAGGCAATCGCGGGCGCGCTGCGAGCCGAACAATCCGTCGGCGATGGTGGCGCCGGTGCAGGCCAGCGGCAGATAGGTCACCGCGATGTGCGGATATTGCACGGCGAGCGCCAGCGCAGCCCGGGTCTGGTAGCTGTAGAGCGAGCGGTGGCAGGCGGGGTTGAACCAGAGCGCGCTATGCCGCTGCCACACCGCAAGCGAGTCCGGCGCCTCGCAGGCCCGCCCGCCTTTATAGCCGGCACGACTCGGACGATAATATTGCGCAGCCGCCGTTCCCAGATAGGAGCGGAAGCAGAAGCCTTCATCGGTGAGCGCAATGGGGCGGTCCGGATTTCCTTCGCCGGACGCGATGCTGTCGCCGAGGCCGGCGATGAAGATGTCGCGCACCGCGATCTCGGTGGAAACGCGCTGGTTGCCGTCCGCACTGGAAACGTCGGCGTTCACCACCGTGGTTCGGCCGTAGCGGACACGGAGATTGACCGGTTCGGCGCAGTCGAAGGTGTTGGTTTGCGGGCCGTCGCCATCGTCCACCGTCCAGGCGCAGGTGGCGCCGACCGGCACCGGGCCGGTCAGACGGATCACGACGGGATGATCGATCGGGGTGAGATAGCTTTCCTTGACGTTGTCGCGGTTGCAGGGCTCGCTGACCCGGCTAGCCAGATCGATGCAGAGCCGGTTCACCACGTTGCGCGCCCAGCCGCGGCCGTCGCTTTGCAGCGCCAGCGCCTGTTCGGTGGCCAGAATGCTGCGGCCGCGCCCGCTCTCTACCTGCAACAGAAAGTCGCGTTCCTCGCGGAACAGGCGAAAGCGATTGCGCACCTCCCAGGAAATCTGCAGCGGCCCGCCGGCGGACTGCGCTTCGGCGGAGGATGCGGATATCCCGAGCAATACGCCGGCCAGCAGCGCGACCGACATCAATGAACGTGAGAGAATTCCAGCCATGGCGCTTTTGACGTTAGCGGTAAGGCAGAAATGAGAACGAGACAGCCCTAACTGAAAAGACTCCGGAGCGGGATAACGTCGCCGTTACCGTCTCAGGATTGACGGCCCTTGATCGGCCGGTTGTTGACCCGCGCCCTGGCGGTGCAGGCTTCGCCGAGCCGGCGCCGCTCCAGCCACGGCTGCACGACGCTGAGCCAGAGCTCGCGTGTCCCCATGATCCAGATCGATATGCCGAAGGGTATCAGGAAGTACAGGATGCGGAACACAACCAGCGTCGCCAGCAACTGTTCCTTGCTGAACTGCGGCAGCGCCACCAGCATCGCAGCGTCGAACACGCCGATGCTGCCGGGCGCATGACTGGCAAAGCCGAGCAGCGTCGCCAGGATGAACACGACAGCCAGCGAAACGAAGTCGATATGCGGGTCGTTCGGCATCAACAGATACATCGCCAGCGCGCAGAAGCCGAGATCGACCACGCCGATCAGGACCTGCAACAGCGTCAGCCTGGCCGAGGGCAACACCACCTTCCAGCCATTCTGCCCGAGTTCACGGCGGGCCTCGCCCGTCAGTAGCCAGACGAAATAGGCCGCAATGCCGGCGAGGCAGCCGAACGCGATCAGCCGGTTCATCGCCGGCGGCAGCAGGTCCATCGCCGACGCGGCCTCGGGATGCCAGGCCATGCCAAGGCCGAGCACGAACAGATTGCCGAGCCAGAAGGTGAGCCCCGAAAGAAAGCAGATCTTGGCGACATCGATCGCGGTCAGGCCGTAGTCGGAATAGATCCGGAACCGGATCGCGCCGCCGGTGAAGACGGTGGCGCCGATGTTGTGGCCGATGGTGTAGCTGGTGAAGCTCGACATCGCGGCGATGCGATAGGGGACATGCGTCTTGCCAATCGTTCGCAACGCGAAAAAATCATAGAAGGTGAGCGTGCAGAACGCGCCGACCACGCACAGTGCCGCCAGCGCAATGCGATGCGGGGCGATTTCCGTGAGCGCAGTCAGGATGACCCCGGTGTCAACGCCCTTGAGCGTATGAACCAGGTGGGTGACGGCCAAACCGATGATGATGAGACTCGCAGCGATTCCCAGCCGTTTCCAGCCGATCTTCTCCTTGAAGCCACGCCCGAGCGCGGTCAGCAACCGATGCATTCATCCTCCCGGCGGGGCGGCAACGTAAGATTTCTAAGGCCTGCCACGGCAGGTGACAGTCGACGGTCAGAGGCACCGTTCGCGCAACCCATAAGCCAAAACCGGACCGTTGTGCAGTCCTTGACAAGTCCGCCTTTTGGCTCCGTTCGCCGCCTTTGTCATACGCCCTACATATGTCCCCGCGTTAACGATTTTGAGTCGCAACGAGGTCCACTCCGCGGGGGTGTCCGCGGCGATTTTACGGCGTTCCATCGCGGCGTTTTCGAGGCCTTAGGAACCGCTCCCTGATGCCCAGTTTGGCCCGGCATGGTGGCGCGCGTGGGGCGGACGACGCTCGCGCCTGTGCTTCCCAACCGCAGGCGTAGCGCAAATGGGCCTCTTCGGCAAAGACATCAAGGTCCATGAACGACTGTTCATGGTTCGGTTGCAGGGACATTCGTTACGCCGAGAAACAACTCGTGAAGCGTTATGCAAAATGGCCGAAACGGGACCGACAGACTGCTTAAACAGGCCATTTTTGACGCATCTTGATGAAACCAGGAGGCATGTGCAGCGCCTCGGGAAGATATTCCGAATGCATGCGCCGAAGTGAAGTCGGTCGAGTGCCCGCGATCGGCGATATCATCGACGAAGCCGACGAAGTCGCGAGCGAGCTTGCCGAGAAGGACGTCCTGGATGCCACGCTGACTGACGTCGCCGAGGCCGCCGAACATGATGAGATCTGCCGCTACGGCTGCCTGTTCGTGCGGGTGCTCAGTTCGAGCGCAACGATGTGCAGGCTTCTCGCTGGAGGCGCTGTGCGGAAAAGACGATCGCCGGGGAGCTGGCCTTGCTGGCGAAGGCTAGGTCAGCCTTCGGGTTGCAAGCCGATTTCTCAGCCGGTTGAGGCAAAACGCCGCGCCGGTGGAAACCCTCGCGCGGCGCTTGCGCGACGAGAGGCCGCCCGACATTCATGCTTCGATCGTTGGCGAAATATTTAGTTGAAACGGACAGGTTCGCGCGGGCGTTGGATCGCAAAACCCGAGGTGATCCATGCAAAGCGCATCCCTGAAATCCGGGTCGGTTCCCGACACCGATATTTCGTCGGGCCCGGAAGTGGCCCCTGTGCCTTCCCGCCTTGCTGCCTCATTGACGCTTGCGGCAATGAGTCTCGGCTACGGCGTCGTTCAGCTCGACGTCACCATCGTCAACACCGCCCTTGATGCGATTGGAACTTCGCTCGGCGGCGGGGTCTCCAAATTGCAATGGGTGGTGAGCGCCTACACCATCGCCTTTGCCGCCTTCATTCTGACCGCGGGCGCGCTCGGCGATCGAATCGGCGCCAAGCGGATATTCATGGCGGGCTTTGCGATCTTCACGGCGGCCTCGCTCGCCTGCGCGCTGGCGTCCAATGCGGCCATTCTGATTTCGGCGCGCTGTGTGCAGGGGTTGGCGGCGGCCATCCTGGTGCCGAACTCGCTCGCGCTGCTCAGCCATGCCTATGCGGACGAAAAGGCGCGCGGGCGCGCTGTTGGCATCTGGGCCGCCGGCGCGAGCCTTGCTCTGACGGCCGGTCCGTTTGTCGGCGGCGGCCTGATTACCCTGGTCGGCTGGCGTTCGATCTTCCTGGTCAACTTGCCGATCGGTCTGGCCGGCCTTTGGCTCACCTGGCGCTTTGCCGGCGAGACGACGCGATCGCCCCAGCGCGAGATCGACCTTTTCGGCCAGATCACGGCGGTCGCGGCGCTCGGCTCGCTTGCCGGCGCGATCATCGAGGGCGGCTCGCTCGGATGGCGCAATCCGTTCGTGATCGCGGGCTTCGCAGCTTTTGTGATATCGGCGGCATTGTTCGTGTGGCGCGAGTCGCACGCCCCGCAACCGATGCTGCCGCTGTCGCTGTTCAGGCATCGGATGTTCGCATTGACGTCGTTGGTCGGGCTGCTCGTCAACGTCGCGATCTACGGCTTGATCTTCGTGCTCAGCCTGTACTTCCAGCAGGTCAATGGACTGTCGCCGTTTGCGACCGGGCTTGCCTTCGTGCCGATGATGGGCGCGGTGCTGCCGGTCAATCTGATCGCTCCCCGTGTCGCCGAGCGCATCGGCGCGCCTGCCACCATCGCAGCCGGTGCGGTGCTCTCCGCGGCAGGATGCCTTGCCGCGCTCGGCGTCGAGCCGCACACCAGCTACTGGGCGATCTGCCTGCAATTGGTCGCGATGAGCACGGGCCTCGGATTGCTGGTGCCGCCACTGACATCGACCTTGCTCGGCAGCGTGGAGAAGTCGCGTTCGGGCATCGCCGCCGGCGTGCTCAACGCGACCCGGCAAACCGGCAGCGTGCTTGGCGTTGCCTTGTTCGGTTCGCTGATCGGCCGCTCCGGTGCGTTCATGACCGGGCTGCATGCTTCGCTGATTATTTCGGCCGGCGTCTTGCTCACGGCCGCCGCCGCGATCTGGTGGGGATCGCCGATTGATGCGGCCGGTCACGGACATTCATGAACCGGTTGTAATTTGCGCGAACGTCACTCCGCGCCTAACCTAGGTATCAGGCAACCGCGCGTTGCCGCCAGGGGGAGGCTGCACCATGCTCGCCGCGCCGATCGACCGCCGCGATTTCCTGCGCCATGCAGCCCTATTCGGCGCCGCGCTGCCGATGGCAGGGCTTGCGCTGCCGGCGTCCGCAGAGCCCGCCGCGCTGGTGGCGCGCCGGGTCTTCTTCGACAATCCCGATTGCACCAATGTTCGCCTGAGTCCCGACGGGAAGAACCTCGCCTATGTCGCGCCGGTCAACGGCGTGAACAATCTCTGGGTGGCGCCGCTGACCGATCCGGCCGCGGCGCGGCCCGTTACCCGCGTCACCGACCGCAACATCGGCAGCTATTACCGCTGGGCGTATAACAACCGTCATCTGGTCTTCTTCAGGGAGCGCGACGGCGACGAGAACTGGCGCGCCGCGAGCGTCGATATCACCAGCGGCGCGGTCGTTCCGCTGACGCCGGAGCAGGGCGTGAAATCGTTCCTGCAGGAGACCGACCGAAAATTTCCGGACGAGGTGCTGATCCGGCACAACGCGCGCGACAAGAGCCGGTTCGATCTGTTCCGCGTCAACATCGTGACCGGCGCCAGCGAACTGAAATTCGAGAATACCGAATATGCCGACCTGTTCACGGACGGCGACTTTCAGTTGCGGATGGCGACGCGGCTTGCGGCCGACGGCACCGCCGAAATTTTCGAGCGCAAGGCGGACGGCAGTTGGGCGCCGTTCACCCAGGTGCCGATCGGCGACATCGACGGCACGCGGCTGATCGACGTCGGCGAGGACGGCAACACGCTCTATTTTCTCGACTCGCGCGGACGCGACAAGGCGGCGTTGTTTGCCATGGACATGACGACGCGCGAGACGAAATTGCTCGCTTCTGACGACGAGGCCGATATCGTCGAGGCCACGCTCGACGAGCATCGCCGTCCCGTCGCCGCCCGCGCGAACCGGGACCGCTCGCGCTGGTACGCGGTCGATCCTGCGGCCAACCAGGATCTCGCGGATCTCGCGCGGCACGGACAAGGCGACGTCTTTTTCCTCAGCAATAGCGCCGACCGGCGCTTGGCGAGCGTGTTCTACGAGCGCGACAGCGAGAGCGGCGAATTCGCGCTGCTCGACCGAGAGAAGCGCGAGGTGCGAAAATTGATGGTCCAGCGCAAGGCTCTGGCCGATGTGCCGCTGCGCAAGATGCAGCCGGTGATGATTCCCTCGCGCGACGGCTTGCGCCTCAACGGCTATTTGACGCTACCTGCAACAGACGCCGGCGGCCGGATGCCGCTGGTGCTGGTGATCCACGGCGGTCCCTATCTGCGTGACGTCTGGGGTTTCAATTCGACCCACCAATGGCTCGCCAACCGCGGCTATGCCGTGTTGAGCGTCAACTACCGGGGCTCCACCGGCTACGGCAAGGCGTTCATCAAGGCCGCCGACCGCGAATGGGGCGGACGGATGCATGACGACCTGATCGATGCGGTCGATTGGGCGGTGGCGCAGGGTATCGCCGATCCCAAGCGCGTCGGCTTCTTCGGCGCGAGCTATGGCGGCTATTCCGCGTTGATGGCGGTGACCAAGACGCCGGAAGTGTTCGCCTGCATCGTCGATGTCTTCGGAATTTCCAATCTCATCACTTTCATGGCGACCATTCCGCCCTATTGGGGACCGTGGTTCAGCGTCTGGAAAAACCGCCTCGGCGATCCCGCCACCGAAGCCGGTCGCGCGTTTCTGGCCGAGCGCTCGCCGATCAACCACCTCGATCGCGCGACCAAACCAATCCTGATCGCGCAAGGCATGCGGGACGTCAGGGTGGTTGCCGCCGAATCCGAGCAGATGGTGACCGCGCTGAAGCAGCGCGGCGTGCCCGTCACCTACATCACGTTTCCCGACGAGGGGCACGGCTTCGTGCGGCCGGAGAACCGGCTTGCATTCTACGGGGTGACCGAGGCGTTCCTCGCCAAGCATCTCGGCGGCCGCTACCAGCCGATCGGAGGTGATTTTGCGGGCTCGTCACTCAAGATCGAAACCGGCGGTGAATTGATACCGGGGATTTCCGGCTAGAGCGTAACAAAGCCGCAACCATCAGACTTCCAAAAGCGTTTGTTCACCATCCCCACAACTGCTGCGCGAGGGGTTACCGCAAGTATACGAATGAACGGCAATTACAGGCCATTGAGGGGTCTGTAATGTACCGCGTATTGAATTGCCTCGTCACCGAGCATGACTGGCGTCTGGTCGTGCTTGCAGGCGTCATTTGCTGGCTCGCCAGCATGGCCGCCATCAGCCTGTTTCACCGCGCCAGAGCCTCGCAGGGACAAATGCGCGCGATCTGGCTCAGCCTCGACGCCCTTGTCGGTGGCTGCGGAATCTGGGCCACCCATTTCATCGCGATGCTGGCTTACGATCCTGGCGCCGGCGCCGGATACAGCGTTCCGGTAACGCTGCTGTCGCTGGTTTTCGCCATAGCCATTGTTGCCCTCGGCTTGAGCATCGCGCTGTTGAGCGCGAGGCGATCGGTCGTCGCGATCGGTGGCGCTGTGATCGGCGCCGGCGTGGCGGCGATGCACTATACGGGTATGGCGGCGCTCGAGCTTCCGGCCTTCATCGTGTGGTCGCCCGGCATCGTTGTGGCTTCGATCGTTTTCGGCAGCCTGTTCGCCGCACTGGCCCTGATCGTCGCCGCGCGCCGCGACAATCCCGTTCACATGTTGTCCGCCACCGGACTGCTGACGGTCGCCATCGTTTCGCATCATTTCACCGCGATGGGCGCCGTCACGCTGATCCCGGATCCGACGCTTGGCAGCGACGTGCTGACGGTTTCACCGGGCGCGCTCTCGTTTCTGACCGCGATTGCGGCGTTTGCCATTCTCGGCATTTCGCTTCTGGCGGCCATGCTCGACCGCCGCGCCAAGGGCGAACTGCACCGGCAGAAAATGCTGCTCAACACCGCGCTCTACAACATGTCGCAAGGACTTTGCATGTTCGATGCGGATGGCCGCATCCTGCTGGTCAACGATCGCTACGCCGAAATGATGGGTCGGACCGGTGTGGTCCTCAACGGCCGCTTGTTGCTCGACGTCCTCAGGGAGCAGAAGGCGCTCGATCGCTGGGATGGCGATCCCGATGAGTTCGTCGCCAATGTGATCGCGGCGGCCAGGGCCGGTGACACCATCACCAAGGTCATAAACCGCAACGGGCGTTCGATCCGCGTGGTCGACCAGCCCATGAAGGGCGGCGGATGGGTCGCCACCTTCGAGGACATCACCGAATGGCAGGCGGCGCAGGAACAGATTTCCCACATGGCGCGCCATGACGCGCTGACCAATCTGCCGAACCGGACGCTGTTCCGCGAGCAGCTCGAGAAGGGCTTGCGGCTTGCCAAGCGCAGCGATCAGCTCGCCGTGCTCTTCCTCGATCTCGATCACTTCAAGGACATCAACGATTCGCTCGGTCATCCCGTCGGCGATGCGCTGCTGAAGCAAGTCGCCCGTCGTCTCGGCGAATGCATCGCCGAGAACGACACGGTTGCGAGACTCGGCGGCGACGAATTCGCGATCGTGCAGTTCTGCGGCGATTGCGATCCGTCGCTGGTTGCCTCGCTCGCCAGTCACGTGGTCGAGAAGGTGTCGGCTCCCTACGAGATCGCCGGTCACCAGCTCGTCATCGGCGTCAGCATCGGCATTTCGCTGGCGCCGGAGGACGGCAAGAATCCCGACGAACTGCTGAAGAAGGCCGATCTTGCGCTGTATCGCGCCAAGGAGGACGGCCGCGGCACCTATCGCTTCTTCGAAACCGGGATGGACGCCCGCGCGCAGGCGCGGCGTTTGCTTGAACTCGATCTGCGAACGGCGCTGCAGCGCGAGGAGTTCGAGGTCTATTATCAGCCGATCCGCGACGTCGCCAAGGATGTGGTCGTCGGCTTCGAGGCGCTGGTGCGCTGGAACCATTCATTGCGCGGCATCATCTCTCCCGTCAGCTTCATTCCGCTGGCGGAGGAAACCGGCCTGATCGTTCCGCTCGGGGAGTGGGTGTTGCGCCAGGCCTGCATGGATGCGGCCGGCTGGTCGCGGGATGTCGGCGTCGCCGTCAATCTCTCGCCGGTGCAGTTCAAGAATCCGAGCCTGGTGGCGACGGTGAAGGAGGCGTTGAGGGCTTCCGGCCTGCCGGCGCGTCGGCTGGAACTGGAGATTACGGAATCGGTGCTGCTGCAGAACAGCGAGGCCACGCTGTCGGTGCTGCACGAACTGCGCAGCTTTGGCGTCAGGATTTCGCTGGACGATTTCGGAACGGGATATTCGTCGCTGAGCTATTTGCGCAGTTTCCCGTTCGACAAGATCAAGATCGACCGTTCGTTCGTCAGCGAACTGGCGACGCGCGAGGATTCCATGGCGATCGTTCGCGCCGTGACCGGCCTCGGCAAAAGCCTCGGCATCGTCACCACGGCCGAGGGCGTCGAAACCGACGCGCAGTTTGACCTGTTGCGCCGGGAAGGATGCACGCAGGCACAGGGCTATCTGTTCAGCCCGCCGCGTCCCGCCGCCGAGGTGGAAAGGATGTTGTCGATCCCGCGTGCGCGTGCTGCGGTGGCCTGACGATCAGCCCGTGCGCAGCGCGAAATGCGCGCCGCAGAACGCCATCACGGCGCCGAGGCACAAGGCCGCAAGCCCGGCCAGCACGCCCGATATGGTCGGAACCGCGCTCGGCGCGGAAGCGGCCTGTCCGGCGCCGGCAAGAATCAGCACGCCGACGACGATCAGGAATTGCCGCATGCGCTGCGGAATCTGGCCGGAGACCGCGCTGTGCATCAAATTCGCCGTGAAATAGCCGCCTGAAAACCCGACCGTCGCGATCAGCCACCAGGCGATCGCCGCGCCCGCGGGCATGAAGTTGCCGGCATCGGACCGCCACAGGCCGCCGAGATCGAGGCCGTAACGCGCGCCCAGCATGTGGACGGCGAGCGCCAGCAGCAATCCTGAAACAATCGCGCCGGCCTGGATCAGGTGGCGCGGAAAATAGGTCGTCT
>Ga0081540_1001004_pt1 | contig 25337 bp, 13 predicted proteins | sample TabmetS2T1R1_FD_71024 | JGI IMG/M metagenome (GOLD analysis project Ga0081540, IMG submission 71024) | Tabebuia heterophylla rhizosphere microbial communities from the University of Puerto Rico - S2T1R1 | ecosystem: Host-associated > Plants > Roots > Rhizosphere ... | reverse complement strand
CGCAAGGCTGTCCCAAACTGAGGCGATTACGATTGCGGAATATGTCGCGGCGAGATCGTGACGATTGAGAAACCACCCGAACGACTTCTCCGGCCGGCTGCCGTCGTCGGCAGTCGCATTCAATTCACTGCTCTTGACGTAGCCCGTGACTACCAAGGCGGCCAACAGTGTGGCGGGATGCAGAAAAACGGTCGACCGCGACGAATGCTGCTTTGGCAGAACGTACGGATGGGAATCCAGCAACTGCCGCACCAGGGTCTGGAAGTTTCGGCCGCGAGCGACTGCTTCGGTGAAATTTGAAGCGACGACGTATTCGCCGCCGATACGGGCAAAGTGAGCGATCACCTCTTCGTTGTCCTGCCGGAAGAAAACAAACCAGGGCTCGCCCTCGTCAGTGAGCCCGCGGTCTGTTGAGATCCCAACTCCGGATTTTGTCAGGGCATCTTCCACCCTGTAGAATTCGGCCAGCTCTCGCTGACTCCAATCGCCTCGCTCGCAGGCCTGAAAGAAGGAGAGAACCTGATTGCTTTGCAACATGAAAGTACTCTACCCAATGGTGAACTTGCTAGGTAACAGGAGCCGCTCATGGCCGATGCAGCCAAGCTCCCCCCAACGTCCCCGGAAAGTACAATCGATCGAAAGTGTTGATGCCCCTACCGCCCTTACTTCTGAGGTTTGCTCTTTCCGAACAAGATCGAATAGGTGACCGGATCGTAGCTCCTTAGGAGATTTCTGACAAAAAGCTTCGGTTCTACGCCCAAAACCTCGGCCCACACCAAATATCGATCGGGGGGTATCCGACCGCGCCCTGACTCCAATTGCGAGATGAAGGTGTAGTAATTCCCCCCCACCTTTTCAGCCATCTGGCGCTGCGACAACCCCCGCTTTTCCCTCAGCTCTTTGAGCCAGAGACCCGCCTCTTTACGCAACTCGACAACCTCTGGAGATGAAATCTGCTGCTGGCTCGAATACATCATCCACCAATGAAATAGCCCGGATCACTAGCCGGCGGGCGTGAAAGAAATTGTCAACCGTGTATAGTGTTCTTGCTACCAATTGTAAATATCCAAGCCGCCTGGAGTTTCTCCGTCATAATACGGGGCGCGGAGGTCCGTAATTTCGGGCGGTTGTTCCATGCGATTTGCGACGCGTCGGAACTGAATGACCGCGATCGCCTCTTCGGCGATGGCTTGGCGCAGGTCATCGGCGCATAGGTCGTATCGGCCATAACGACCTCGGTCGGTCGATCAAGGCGGCAGCTTGCGGTGCATCGCTCTTCTGACCTGCGGTAAGCGTGAACCGCACAGGTGTGCCCGGACGATGGTGGAATCGACGATCAGATCTTCGGAGGCAGGATCTATCGGACGTCGCCTCGAAGACTCACCACCAAACCCCAGTGATGCTCCATCGACTAAGCGACGGACCATCTGTTCCAATCCAAAAAATACTCCCGGACGATCATGCCAGGGAGAGCCGCACGCACGATCCACCACACGCTTTCCATGAACATCCCGGCGGACCTTTCTAGTCAGGTCCGCGAGAGCGCATCGGCGATATTTCGATCCGCCGTATTTCCACGGCAGCAGCGGCGTCGGTATACGAGACGCTAGTTGAAATAAGACTGGCCCACTTTGATGTTGGGAACGAGGCGAACGGCTCCGGAGATTCCGCTTGCGTCGATGGATAGGATAGTATTAACTTCACTGTACACTGGGCTGGGGCATTGCGTACCGGTCTCAGTGTAGGGCTGGGGTATTGCGTACCGGTCTCAGTGTAGGAAAGGCTGGGGCATTGCGTACCGGTCTCAAAATCCCCCGCTCCGATTTCCCCGGAGCGGGGTTTGCGTTGAAGGATGGAGGAAAGGAATGGAACGGCTGTACCTGGGCATCACTGTTACCAGCACGTACTCGCTGGTAGCGATGGCGCTGATCCTAGTATTCATCCGGTAAGGCCGCCTCAGTTGTCGGCCTCTTCGCCGTCTCGTCTTTATCCTCGGGCGGCATGAGTGTTTGCTCACATCAAGGTCAACAGGATGACGCCAGCAACCAGCACTACCAAATCTCTCGGGCTGGAGCCCGCCCGCCCTGTGGAGTTGCGTATGGTAACGCGCGCCACGAGATGCACGTCTAAAAGCTTGGGTGAAGCGATTTGAACGCGGCAAGTATTGAGTTCAACGGGCGCACGCTCGCCTGTCTCATTCGTAACCAGTCCGAGACTGGGGCGGCGCTGGAGGTGGTCAGCGCACTGGGCATTCCGGCCCAATTTACCCTTCTGATCGCTGCTGATCGCTTAAGGTGCGGGTGCAGGGTGATATGGCGAACGAAACGCTTGATCGGCGTCAAATTCCTCTAAGGGATCACCCCGTCAGAGTTTAGGGTGTGACGAAGTCGGCCGCCTCGGCCCAACTTTTGCGGACAACGTGGACTTTGCGTTCAGGCTCAGGGCGCGCGCCGGGACGGCACCCCGGCCTCGGGCCGGGGACAACCGGACCGCAGGACGCTCGGCAGCAAACTGCCGCGGCGATCCCATCCATGGCGCAACTCAACGCCATGCGCCTGCGGCGAAGCCGGCCCACAAGCCGTGTAAGAGGTGCGCCGTGCATCCGTGCGCTGCCCAAACACTCGCCGCGCTGTGAGCAGGTTCTGGAGTCGTAGGCGACCGCGTGCCCGCGCTGCCCCCTGCGCGGACTCCATCTCCACTACGGCCTGACTTGAGTTTTCGGTACAGGGTTACGGTAAGAGACGTTTCCGCTCCTCCGGCGTGAGTTGGTTGATCGCGCTCTGATCAAGTTCACCCGCTCCGACGACCTGGACGGCACTGCCGGGATTTTGAGTCCGTTGGTCGCGGCCCTCCCGACCACGATTGTCCTTTTCGTCTGCCGGGGGATTTGTGTCCCCGCCGCCGAAGCCGAGCACCTCGACGATGATGATGGAAGGATGATCGGACGCGCGCGACTGCGTGACGTCCTTCACCGCATCGGTAGCGGCTTTCTGGCTTGACTCGCTGCCCACCAGCTTGATGGAAGAGACGGAACTTTCCTTCGCGGGCAAGCCCTTGATCTCGCCGGAGACCTGGAAGTTGTTCGCGTTCAGCACAAAGAGAGCCGCAATGTTGAGATTGCCGCTGACCCGCACGCCGGCGTCGCCCGCGTTGACCGTACCCTGCGGCGCGATCAGGTTGACGTCACCTTCCTCAACGCCAGTGAAGCCGACAATCGTGCCGATACCGCTGCCGGAAATGTCAGCCTGCTCGAGCACTTTCGTCACCGCATTGGCGTCGGTCTTCACCTCCGGCGCCGATGCCACGCGCGTTGTCTTGGCGCCGCGTCCGGCGTCGATGTCGCCTCGCGTCGACCAGATTGTTTCGTCGCCGCCGGCGAAGGTCAGGATGCGCGAGCGGTTCACCACGACGTTGTCGCGGGCGAAGATGTTGATGTTGCCATAGCCGAGCGTGACCAGGCCGTAGCCCGGGCCCGCGTTGGTACCCAACGCCGCAACCTGCAAGCCGCCGCCAGGCGTCAGCACCTCAATGTCGCCACCGGCCATGGTGCGGAACAGCCCATTGCCGATCGTCACGTCACCCTTCCAGTCCTTGCCGGGGAACAAGCTGTCGATCGCCGCATAGCCGCGGTTGTAGCCGCCGTTGCGCGGCAAACCATTCTCGCCGGGCGAGTTCTGGTCTGCGCCTGCCTCGCGCAATTCCTGCACATAGACCTGGCGCAAGAAGCGCTCGCGGGCGAACGACGGCAGCGTCTTGAACCGCGCCCAGGCATCGAGTGGCGACAGCTTTTCGCCGGTCGCCTCCTCAATGAAGGAGACGAGGCCGGTGCGCACGGTCTTCACGCTGCCACTCTTGCGGGTCTCGAAGGCGTCGGTGAGATAGAGCGGCAGGAGCTGGCCATTGACCATCGACGTAAGATACGCCGGCATTGCCGCGACATTGGCCGGATCGACATAAGCCGACAAGAAAGCCTCATAGGACGGCTGCTTACCTTGCAGTCCCGCCATCACGGTGATCGACGCGCCCTGCCGGGGCAGGCCGAGGATCTCCGTGTTCTCGATCGGGCGATTGTTGTCGTCGCTGTATTTCCGGTTCCCCGTGCTGTAGAGGCGCAGATCACCACCGTACACGTCGCGGCCGGCCGTGAGCACGAGCGCACCTGGGCCCTGAACGTCGATTCGCCCGCCGTATCGCGGCTGAGCGCCTAGTAGTTGGAACACGGGCGCACGCGCACCACCGATGATATCGTTATCGGCCTCGACCAGTGAAACATCGGTCGAGTGGATGTTACGCAGGTCGTAATAGATGTTGCGGATATCCTTCCCGGCCCGGATCCAGATCTGCTCATTGGCGACGATCGAGGCGGGAGGGCGTTCAAACGGTCCGCGCGGCGAGGCAACGATTGATCCGGTGAGCGCATAGATGCGACTCGCTTCATAGTCGTTTGCGCTCGGGAGCAGCGCAGGATTCCCCAACCTGTAGAGACGGAGTTCGTGACCAGCGGCGAACGGGTTGATGGTGTTGGCCAGAACATCGCCGAATGAGCTTATCGCGACGGGACCGCCGATCGGTTCCAACGGTGACGGGATCATCTCCGGCAGGGCGCGACTCATCAGGATTGTGCCCGGGAGAACATCGTTCGCGGCGAGGATGCGAAGCTCCGGGCTGGTGCCGGGCAAGGTGTAGACCGTCCCCTCATTGATGACGGAGCCATTGAGCGCCGCAATAGCGGTCGTGGAAGGATAAAGGTTGCCGGCGAAAGTGCTTGCCCCTGGTAGATAGGATGTCTGACCGAGCAAGCGCACATCGCCGCCGGTCGAGGTCAGGCTGAGCGCCGTCCGGCCCGTGCTGCCGCTCATATAGGCGCCTGGCAAGCCTGTGCCCCTGCCGATGAGCAAGGGATCGATCACGGTCTGCAACAGCAAGTCTCCGGCGGTGCGCACGTCCATAGTGGCGTCGCCGAGGGATAGGACAGGAGCGATCGGATAGGTGGTCGTGCGCCCACCGCTCGTGACGTCGACCTCATGACCAATGGCGAACTCACCCGCCTCGATCATGCCGGCGCCGCGGCCGATATAGTAGTAGCCCGCCTTGACGGCGCCGCCGGCCTCCACCGTCATGGCGCCGCCGTTGCGCAGCTCGAGCAGCTTGCGCTCACCCGTGGTGCGCCCGCCACGCACGCGGCCATTGGTCGGCAGCGCGACCGTTAGGTTCGCGAGGTCACCGCCGGCGCTCACGTCCACGTTGCCGCCCCCCAGAGCGCCTACGCCGCGTTTGAAATTCGTGGGGTCCACCCACCAGGAGCTTTGCTGCTGGTACACGTAGGACAAGTCGGTCTGTCCCTGCCGCTTCAGCCAGTCGGTATAGGGCGGAGCCGTCGAGGGAACCGCCGGCAGGGCAACATCGATGTTGCCGCCGACGTCGATGCGCACATGGCCACCGCCCACGCCGTAGGTGGCATTCGCAGGCGCGGTCGTGAAATCGTTGAAGACCGTCAGATCACGCCGGCCTGCGGTATAAATCGAAGCGCCGCCTCTTAATTGCAGGTCGCCACCCGCGACCATCCTGATGTCCCCAGTGCCGGTGCGCACGACCGTGGTGGGATGGACAGTACCTCCAGTGGATCCCGGCTTGGCCGACGCATAGAGCGAAGCGATCGTGTCAATGTTCGGCACGATCTTCGTTGTGTAAAAATCCTTGAAGATTGAATACTTCATATCCACCATCAGGGTGGGTTGAATGCCGATTGCGGTGCTGACCGTAGACTCTGAGAATCTCCAATCCGTGTTGGGCCGCACGGTTGTCGGATTGGCGGCAGCGTATTGGTTCCACATGTTTAGCAGGTAGCTATAAGCACCATCCGTGGGAACGCCGAAGGTAATCGTGGCGGCCGAGTTCGCATTCATGCGCGTACAGGGGAACCCGGCCGGACATGCGCCGAGCTCAAGACTGGCGATCCAATCCCTCGCCTCCATCGATGTGCTGGGAGAGCTGATCGTATTGGGATTGGCATCGACAAGCCCTCGGGCAACGACGGTGGCGATGCTGTCGATGTAGTTGTAGGCGGACTGCTCGTTCAACACTATCTTGCCTGCCGCTCCGGCCGCGAGCTGCGCCGGATTGGCGCTGTCGCCCAGCGGAGCCGCGCCGGCGACGAGGGTCTGGCTCCAGGACGAGACCGCTGCCGTTGAGCCATCCGCCTTCGTGATGGACGGGAACATGACGGAATAGGCGAGCGAATTGCCCGTGTTCGCGGCAGGTGAATTGGAGGCTGCGATATAGGGCGCTTGAGCGATCTGCGGCGGCGTCGTTTTGGTTTCCGTTAGCCACGAATCGATCGAGAGCGAGTTCGGAAGTCCACCATTCAGGAAGGTGAGCGCCACCCAGTTTCTGAAGAAAGACGCGTTGGGGTTATACGCGTCGATGTTTGAGTTCACGGTGCGGCGGCCGACATTGAACACCGCAGTCAGGTTGATCGACGTCGTTCCCTTTACCGCGAGGTAAGTCGGATCGAGGGGATCCGCGTATTGGAAGAAGCCGTCGGTGATGCTGCCGTTGAGGATGAGGTCGCCGCCGGCGCGCAGCGTCAGCACGCCCGGCTCGCCGAGGATGCTGCCGTCGGTCCGGTAGACCATGGTCGTATGGTCGCGCAGCAGCTCGCTTTCCTTGCCGGCGACGACGTAGGCGTTGCCGGGCAGCGCCGGAAGGAGAGTCATCACTCCGGCATTGACCGCCGAAGCCTGGTTGACGATGCCGGCGCCGAGATTCCAGTTGGACTTGAGCACGATGTCTCCGGCGTAATCGAGCTCCATGCCGGGGCGGGCGTGGAAGTTCGCCTGGCTGGCGAGGCCGCCGAGGCCGGCGTAAGCGGCCGAGATGTCGAAATCGCGCACGAACTCGACCACCGTGCCGGCGCCGTAGTCCGCCAGCACGTTCAGCTTGCCGGCAGACGTGGCGGCGAGATCAAGCTCGGCCTTGCCGCCGTTGATTTTCACGCCGACGAAGTTGGGGTTGTTCGCGAGGCTTGCGAGATCGAACCGCTTGAAGCCTTCGAGCACGATCTCGCGCGCGCCGGCAATGCTGCCGGCGAAGGTGACGTTGACCGTGTCGGCGGCCGGTTGCTCGATCACCGGCGCCCGCAACGCGACCTTGCCGCCCTCGCCGCCCGCCACATCGATCAAGCCTCCCTGGATATCGAGCAGGCCGCTGCTGACGCCGAGCGCGATCCGTCCGGAGCCGATATTGTCGACCGTGTCGGTCGCGCCTGCGCGCAGCACGGCGGCGTTGGTCATGGTGAGACCATTGCCGCCATAGATGGCGATCGAGCCGCCGTAGCGGGCGCGGGCATCGATCGTGCCGGCGATGGTCACGCGGCCGTGGTCTGCAGCCAGCGTGAACGACTCCGTTGCCGTTGAGCCATCCACCGTAACGTCGCCGGTGCGGATGCGAAACCCGCGCGACCCGGAGAAGCCCGCCTCGTTCAGGCCTGGGTCAGCGCCGCAAAATTCGACAGTTGCGCGATGTCGAGCGAGAACGAGCCGCCACGCTCGCCGGCCGCTGCGTGCGCCCTGATCGTGCCGTCGAGCACCGCCTGGCTGCCATCCGATGTGATGACGAGCGAACCCGCGCCGCCACCGCCCGGCTGCGCAGCCAGGTCGAGCACAGCGCCAGCAGCCATCCGCACCGATCCGCCCAAAGCAGTGAGCGCAATGCGTCCAGCATTGGTATATTCCGCCACGTCGAAGAACTGCTTGCCGTAGCCGCCGACATCGATCAGCGCCGCATCGGAGACGACCACGTCCCCGCTGGTCGCAGTCAGCTCTACGGCGCCGCCCAAGGCGTTGGCGCGTCCGCCGAAGATGACGGAACTGCCGGTCAAAGCCCAGCGAGCACCGAGGCTGTCCTGGTCACGCGCCGGTGCGGCCGTCCCATGCGCCGCAACGGTGAGCCCACCGGTCGTCGTCAGCGATTGCCCGGCGCCACCGCGCCCGGTCAGAAGCGGCGTGTGCAATGTCACTGCAGCACTGCCGGCATCGAGCGAGCCGTTGCCTTCGCCGACGATGCGCGTTGTTCCAGTCAGCACCACCGTGTCGAATCCGCGCAGCGCTTTTGCGCCATGACCGAAAACCAATTCCTCCGCGACGAGATTCAAGCGGCCATGGCCGGCGCCTATCGGCGTACTGAAGGTGCTCGAATTATTTTCCAGCACCAGCCGGCTGGCGACGACCTCGATACTATTCGCGCCATAGCCGGCGAGAACTGCCGTGTCGAAGGTTACGGCATGCAGGCCGGACAGATCCACGGCATTGTGGAAGTCGATGCTTGTGTAGCTGCGCAAGATCAGCTTCTGCGTGTTGCCAAGCATGGCCAGCGCCGCCTGGTCGAGCACCAGGCCGCTGCCGCCGCCAAAGCCGATGCGGCCGGATGCGACCGCCAAGGTTCCGCCCGAAAGCTGCGCGCCGGGTTGCATATAGGTGTTGCGCGTGGCGTCAATCAGCAGCGCGTTCCCGCCCTCAAGCGTCGCTGCCGCGCCGATGGTGACCACGCCGCCGGCCGCAAGGTCCACGTTCTCGCGGATCACGCTTACCGCATCGCCGTTGGACACACGGATCAGGGCGCCCCAATCGCGCGAAGGCGCCACGACATCGTCGCTCGGATCGGGGGTGTCGGCGCCGCTGATCACCTTCTCCGCTATTTGCGGAGCCATCACGAGATTGCCGGCGCCGATCGACGCCTGGCCTTGTGCACGGACGACGCTGCCGGCGCCGACCTCGATGGTCTCGCTGGCGGCCAGGATGATCTCCGCTCCCGTCAACGCCGAGCCGGCACTGTTGCGCACAATGATATTGCCGGCCGTAACATCCACCCGCAGACCCGCGGCGTCGCCACTGCGGATACCACCGATCAGCAGGCTGCCGGCACCGAAACCGGAGAGGTTGGCCGCGTCGACCACCAGGTAGCCATTGGCGCGCAGCGCGCCAGCATCCTGACCGGCGCCGAGGATCGCGATCTTCTGCGCCGCGACATCGACCAGGCCGCCGCGGCCGCCGGCCGCCGCCTGCGAGCGCAGCTGACCGTTGAGGACGAGGTCTTGCGTCGCCTTGAGTACCAGCGAACCACCGTCGACCGGCAGGCGCGGCGTAACGATGTTCTGGCCGGTCTGGCGATACTGCGTCAGCTTGAAGGCGTCGGATGCGAAGAATGTGTTGGCGAAAGCCTCGTTGTACTCGCTGTACTTGCGGATGACCTCACCCGACATTACCCGCCACGAGGACCGCAACTGGTCGCCGCTGCCGTCGAGGCTGTTGCCGCGATAGCCGGAGACGATCGCGCTGCCGTCGGCCAGAGCCGCGGATTTCGACACCGAGGCGCCTTGCGAGCCGCCGACGGCCTGAATGGCGAAGGCGCCCGGCAGCAGCGCGTATTGCGCCGGCAGCAGCGTGTACCAGCCCGCCGCCAGGCCATTGCCGCCGTCGAGCCAGATGCGCTCGGCGATTGCCGTCACCGGCCCCAGGGACGGCATGATGGCGAACATTCCTGGGCGCGTCAGCACGTCGTGCGATCCGCCCGGGCCTGCCACGTGCTCCCAGGCGTAGAGATCGCCACCGCCGCGAATATCGACCGTTGAGCCGGCCGCGAGGTTGACACTCGGGGCCTCGAGCGTGATGCGCTTTTCCGGCAAGCTCGCAATGGGTGTCCAGCTCTCAATGGGTGTTGAGTCGCTCAGCCCCTTTGCTGGCGGCAGAAGCCACTCCTCGTTGTTCCTGAGGTTGCCGTAGGGCAGCACGAGGCCGTCGCCCGAGACGGAGGTGACGCTGCCCGCCGCCAGGGTCAACGTGTTGCTCGCCTTGAGAACGATCTGGCCGAACGGCGCTTTGAGCGTGCCGCCCTGTTCGATCACCGGTGCCTCGAGTGCCAGGATGCCGCCCGCCGATAGCGCCGGAGCGGCGGTGCCATTCTGCTCAACGATGATCCTGTCGCCCGCTTTGATGGTCGCGCTGACCCTCGACGCCGGATAAATCTGGGCGGCTCTCAGGCTCACCGAGCCGTCCACATCGAGCCGCGCGGCATGGCTGGTCGGGCCAGGGACAAAACGGATATCGGCCGCCTCCACAATAGTCTGCGCGAAGCCCCGGATGTCTGACTGCTCGACGTCGATGAGCGTGGCGGAGATCGTGAGCGTGCCGACCCGTGCGGGCCTGCTCGATGCGCCCCCTTTCAAGTAGATGTACGGCGCCAACAATCGCGGGCTGCCGCCGTCGCCGTTGATCAGCCCGCCGTCGATCGAGATCGAGCTGCCGAGCCTGATGTCGACGCCATCGAGCCAAATGGCGTGAGTGCGCGAAGCGAGCGCGAGATCCGAAAAGCCCGCGGATTGGAGCGCCGATGGCCGAAAGACCAATCCAGGCTGTACCGCCGCAGTGTCCGAGATGATCAAGGGGCCGCCCCCTCCGGACGATAATGACAGGCTGCCGCCGCGCGCGCCCGCGCCGCCGGACTGTCCGCGCACTGTGCCTTCGACGAGGCTCGAGCCCGTCGCGTTCGAACCCGTAACCGAGATGCTACCGCCGTTGCTGGCGAGCGTGAGCGGCACGAGATATCTGCGTCCAAGGCCGCCGGACATCACGTCTATCTCGCCGCTGGCGCCCAAGACGTCGATCAGCGAGCCCGCCTGCAACGCGAAAGTCGTTGCCGTGAGCGCCACCGTTCCGCCGCCGAGGACGACGCCCTCGCGCGCGCCCAAAGCTCCCGTCCGGATGACCGGCACCCCATTTGCCACGAGCGAGCCGGTGCTGGTGACGGTCACTGTCCCTGACGAGAGGCTGATCTTGCCCGCCAACGCTTCCAGCCGTCCCGCGATGTCAATCTCCCCGGCGCTGCTGCTCGGCGACGCGATCGTGATGCTGCCACCCACATCGGTGAGAACCTTGGCACCCTCCCCGATCATCACGCTGCCGCTCATGAGCCTGAGCGAGGTCGGGTCGAGCTCCCTTCGTTGCCAGAGCGGCAACTCGACGATCGGCCCTATACCGGCAGCAGAGGCGCCGGAGCCGACGCTGACGGCGTTCGCCATGTCAAAGCCGCGTCGGAACTGCGTGACCGTCACTCCTGCGGGAACGGTTATGCTGCCGGCCGTGATGTCTACCGATCGAAAGCCGCGCTCGCTGAACAGCGTCTCCGACAGACGGACGGTGGTAACCGCCGCCGGCGCATCGCCCCCGATCTGCACATCGTTGGTCGTCTTCAGGATGAGGCTGCCGCCGGAGCCTGCCGCATAGGCGCGCAGTTCGGCCTTGGCAAGCTCCGCAATATCGGCATCGCGGACATCGATTGTGCCGGCGTCGCCCGCCTGCGCCTGGAGTTTGCCGCCGCGCAGCTTGTACCAGCCACCGCCGGAGACATCGAGCACGGCACCCGGCTCAAACTGAGCGGTTTGGAGGATGATGCTGCCGCCGTTAACAAGCGGCGCCAGCGCCGCCACGCCGCTGTTCAGCTCGTTGATCCATTGGCCGCTGACGTCGATGGCCGATCCGGCGCCGAACCTGATGCTTTCCGCATTCAACAGGTTGACCGAACCGCCGGGAGCACGGATCGTACCGTCGATGCGATGGTTCTGCCTGTAGGCAGCCGTTGAATTGGCGTAAACCGAGAACGTGCTGCCCGGCTTCAAGTCCAGGGTCGTGCCGCGCTCGATAGCAAAATCGTCGGAAACATAGAGCGCGATATTGTCCAGCCTGGAAGCTGCCAACACACTGGCGTCGAGATAAGTGGTGCGCTCTCCAAGGGGAGACGGGGGAGGAGGAGGGGGTGCATACCAGGACGCGTCTAGAGGCGTCGTCGCGGTGAAGCCCTTTGACAGCAGCACCGGATCGCTAGTGACGATGACTTTGTCGAGCAGCCACGACCGGTCGTCGTCACTGCCGCCGCCGAAGGTCAGCGAGCCCGCCTGAGCGTATTTGCCTGTGGCAGCCTGACGCTCGCCAATGACAACCCCACCCCAATAGCCGCCCTCAAGCACGATTCCTTCGGCGGCGTAGAATTGAATTGAACCGGCGCTTCGGCCTTCGGTGTAGCCTCGCTCGTAGCGACCGCCCGTCTTACCGAGTGGGCTCGTCCAGGTCTCCGTGACGCCCCAGCGGGCGTGCGAACGGGTGAAGCCGCCGCCGAAAGCCACGTAGGTCTGGTCGGGCTTCGCTTCTCCGATGTCGTAGATGCGTCCGTCGGCGCCAAGCAGCCTGGTCGTTTTGATCCAGCCATCCGCATAGCGAACCGAGCCGCCCGAGACGTCAAGGAGTGAGCCCGACCGCGTGATGATCGAGCCGGACGACTTCAGGACGATGGAGCCGCCGAGCAAGATGGACTGGCCGGCGGTCGTGGGGTTCGGCACACTGATACCAGCGGTCGCCGAGAGCTCGGCGAGCGTGGTTCTGCCGACACCGATCCAGGCCGACACGTCGGCGAGCGGCGTACCGACCCAGGCGCCGGGGACGATGTTGCCATCCTCGTCCCTCACCCACTGCACCCCGGCCATAGGGCCATCGGTGAAGACGCCGCTGTTGCGCCGGTCCACGTAGACCGTCTGCCCGCGCAGCCATGAATCGCGGTAGATAGGAGAATCGCGCAGCTCGTTGATGCGCAGCTCGGCCTTGATGATGTTGCGCTCCATCGCCACCAGCACGTCCTGCAGCCCGGCGACGCTGAGATAAGCCTCCTCGCCGACATAGATCCGGCTGCCGTCACGCACCGCCTCGGCTATCGATCCCGGCTCTTCAGGAGACCATGGGTTGGTGCTCGCCACCACGCTGATGGTGCCAGCGGGAACCAGGACAGTGGCTTGACTCTCGATGTTGATCAGCTCGCCGCGCAGCTCGACGCGCCCCGGCCGGTATCGCATGATCAGCGCCGACAGCTCGATCTCGCTCGTATCCGAGAGATCCGGCACGACCGCCGTCACACTGCCCGGCGCCAACGTCAACGTGCCGGGCAACCAATGCACGAAGGGTTTCTCGCAGCCATCGCCGTTGCACGGAATGCCCTGCCCCCACGCCTGCAGCCGGATCGAGCCATCGCGATTGTTGAGCGCGGTGCTGGCCATAAGCGCCCCCTGCTGGACGACGTTACGGCCGATCATGGTGATATTGCCACGTTCGGACTGCACGATGCCATTGTTCACCACCCGATAGCCGACAGACGCCGCGCGGGCGTTCATCTCGGGAAGCACGATGGCTTGCACGCCTATCGTGAAGCTCTGGCTATCGCCGGCTTGCTGATTTTGACTGATCAGCCAAGGCATGGGCGCCGAAACCGCCACGTCGAGGCCGCGAACGTTTACGGGGATCGGCTTTGTAGGGTCAAGCTCGTTCGAAAATGGGCTGCTCTTGAGATAGACCTGCTCGCCGGCCGCCATGATCACCTGGCCGTCCGGCGCGCTGACGAGGCCGGCATTGACGACACGCGGCGCGAACAGCATCGCCTTGCCGCCGCTCGCCATGGTGATCTCGGCGCCGGCCTCCACGCGCACATCCCCGGGCGGCGCGCCGATCTCAGTGCGCGGCACCTGTCGGGGATCGTCGATCAGAAGGCTCCGCTCCGGCTGCGGCTGCCCAAGGTAGCCGAATTGCGGTATGTCAAAGGAGTCCCTGCTACCGCCGGCACCGGCGCTGAAAAGAGTATTGATCCCTGCCATGAACTGTTTGTTCGAAAGGCTGAGGCTCGAAGCGACCAGTGCCGCGACGTCCACCTGGCTCGCGCCACCGAAGATGATGCCGTTCCGGTTGATGACGTAGACCTGCCCCTCGGCCTTGATGGAGCCGAGGATCTGGCTCGGCGCGAGGCTGCCGTCCACGCGGTTCAGGGCGATCCAGTTGCTGGCGTCGGCACCGCCGGCGCGCTGGTCGAAATAGAGATCCGTCTCGCGGCCGACGTTGAACTCCTTCCAGGTCAGGATCGCCTTCTGCTCGTTCTGCTTGATCGTGACCTGGGTGCGGCCGCCGCTTGTGGATTCGGTCGGCAGATTTGCGCCCTGCCACAATCCCGAGCCGCCGTCGGTCGCGCCTGGCCTAGCGCCCGGCATCACCACGAGACCGCCAGCCCGCAAGCCGTTTGGCACCATGCTCGGCGCGGTGAGCGCCAGATTGCGGGCCGCCTGCTGTGCCGCCTGCATCACCTGAAGCGCCTCTGTGGCACGCTTGAGGGAACTGGCCGCTTGTCGCGCTGCCTGCGACGCCTCCTGCGCGGCCGATTGCGCTGCTGCAACCGCCGCAGCCGATGGCGCCGGCGCATGACCACCGGGCGAACGCGCGACGGCGGCGGGACTGGCCAGCAGCATGGCAGCCACACTGACAGTGGCCAGCAACACCCCGCGACGGGAAGCAGATTGCGTTTCTATAATGCTCGACGCCATGGGGGTACCTTGAACGGCTAAAGGATGATGCAGTCGGGAAGTGTCGAGAGAGCAGGAGTGAACCAATCCGCGAACCCGCCACCTTGGTTCGAGCGCAAACGCCGGCCGAACCAGTTCGTGACGACGTTCAGGGATGCATCCACGCACCGCCCCCTCCGTTGTCACCCCCTAAGACCGGTTGAGGGACAAAGGACTGAACCGCACCGCAAGAAAAATTATTGGAGAAGAAAGCGATAGGCGGGCGTCGGCCTGCCGCAAATTCAGGAAAGCACCACAATCCCACCTGGCAGCGTGGTGACATGCGCGCCATAGGCCTCGCGGACCAGGACGATCAGATCGTCCACACGATCAAGCGGAACTCGCGCTTCCACCAGACGCCGGCCGAGCGCTTCGTTGGTGAGCACGATCCGCCCAGGTCTGTATCGGTTGACCTCTGCGATCACCTGGAGTAGCGGCGTCCGCCGAAATATGAGCTGACCCTCCCGCCACGCCATCACCACCGTCGGATCGACAATGGTCGCGGCCTCCCACGTACCGTTCCCGTAAACAATTTGCCGGCCTTCCGGCAAAACTATGCTGTTTGCGAAATACTCAATAGCGATCGAACCGCGATCGCACGTTACGACCGCGCCTGCGCCGTCGCATCGAAGATTGAAACTTGCGTCGCTGACTTGAATCCGGCCACCGGCAGCGGTGATCGTCAGCGGCGCCGCCAGTTTCTGCACGGTCGCAACTGTTGCCTCTCCCGATACGAGCTCAAGCTGCTCTTCGTCGACGTTGCGCCGCAGATTGAGACTGGTGCGCGTGTTGAGATCGATCGTGACACCGTTCTCCATCGCAATCCGCCGACGCTCGCCGGTGCTGGTCCGGTAGTCGGCACTGAGTTCACGGGCTGACGGCCAAAGATCAAAGGGCGGCCGCACCACCAGATAGCTGATCGCAGCGGCGGCGCTCGCCCCCGCACCCACCAGGAATGCACGCCTGCCGGCGGCCACTCGATTGGAGTTCGCGTGAGCCGGGGCGAGCGTGTTTTGCACGCGTTGCGCTGCAGAGCCGAGGTTCTCCCACAGCAGATTGGCTTCAGCGAAGGCTTCCGCGTGGGATCGGCTCCGCCCGCACCAGCGATTGAATGCCTCCGCGTCGGCGGCGGTCGCGCGCCCGGACGTCAGGAGGACCAGCCATTCCTGCGCTTCCCGTTCTAGCAACGCCTTGGCATCCATCGTCATCGCCGTATCGTGTTTGCGCGTTTCAACCGTTAAGACTGCTTTCGAGCGCCAGGACCGAACCTGCGGGTCAATTTTCTGCCGAGACGTTCCGAACAATGCCGAAGCGCGTACAGCAGCTCTTTTTCGACCATTCGGGCCGAAATACCGAAATGCTTTGCGATGTCGTCGTGCTTCATTTCCTGAATGCGGGCAAGCATAAGGATGGCCCTCCGGCGAGGGGTGAGTTCAGCCAGCGCAGCTTCGAGCGTCGCCATCTCCGCTCGCGCCTCGGCGATACGCTGCGGATCGAGCACCTCGTCCGCCATATGGCGAAGGGTATCGATCTCTGAAGGACTTAGCTTCCGACTCCCCGCTTCCTTGCGGTCCGCCGCGACATTGAGCGCCATGCGAAACAGATAGGATTCCGGACGCTGAACTACGCCGACATCCCCCATACGGCCGATCCGAAGCCAGGTTTCGTGCAGAACCTCTGTTGCGAGCGCATCGGAGCCTAGCCGCCGCCGGAGGCGCTCCCGGAATTTTTGGTAGCCGGACTCCAGGGTGGCCCGCATCTGAAAGCTTGTCGAATCCTTCATCAGTGCGGGGTCGACGATGCGGAGCAGCCCATACCTTCAATCGAGGGCTTCTGTTGCAGTATGATCGTAAGCGGTTGCGGCAAATCCCGCGGCGGTGGGGCGATGCCGATCGCCATCAGGAGGGCCGTGATCGTGGCATCGCGCGTGTCGTCGCCCGTTGGGCCCAGAAAATGCAATGCCTGCACGGCACCGCCCTCTCCCACCCAGATCTGAAAAGCCGCACGGTATCGGCCTGGACGGGTATTGTCATTTCGGCAAAGCGCGCGTTCGACGGCGTCCTGAACTTGGGAAAAGTAGATGTCCTGATCGGCACGACGTCCGTTCTTCGGACGCCCGCTCGCATGGCCTGGCTCCGACCGCGCAAGGCCGACGGTAAACGCGTTAGCGCCTGCATAACGAATTGATAGACCTGTGCCGGCCAAGAGAACGCGAAGGGCGTCCGCCGGCGCCAAGCGCCCCTTGACGGGCGAGGAGCGCAATCCGCTCGTCAGTTCTCCATCGACCAATGCCGCCATCCCGGTTCTATCCGCGAAATCAACTAGGGCAGTCGCCAAAGGCTGCGCGGGAATGTCGAACTCGATGCGCCGTTCCTGCGCCAGTGCTCCATTGACCGCATGCACGAGCAGCAGTGCAGACCACAGGATGAGCGAGCGACATAACCGAGTCCTGCGGGTGTGCGCATAAACGGGCCCATCCTGCGTCAACACGCTTCCTCAAAATCACGTGACGGTCCATAGCTTCAGATCGCCAACCGTAAGCACGGGCATATTACAGTCGCATGTCAGCCCAAGCAGCGTTCCCCGCGCCTCGGTCGTATTCGCCCGCATCAATAGAGCCCTCGCCGCAGCGTCCACCTCGCTCGAAACTCCAGGGAACGCCGATCAAATTCGCAATGGCCGTTCAAGGGTTCGAATGAGATTTGTATGGCCGTTGTATGGGATATCGAAAGGCCGCACGAAAACGAGGACAGAAAATGTCAAGAAACCCTTATTTTTCCGATATAACCTGAAATGGAGCGGGCGAAGGGAATCGAACCCTCGTATGCAGCTTGGGAAGCTGCCGTTCTACCATTGAACTACGCCCGCACTAGGTTCCTTCTAGCAAGCAACCATTTGTCCCCTCAAGCCAAATCTCTTTGGTCGTCGATAGAAATTCCTGCTCGCGGGAGTACTATTCGGGTGAATCCGGCCGCCGATCAATCGCGACCGCTCTCAGTTCAACACCAGAAACTTTAACCATTTCAGGTCGACGGCCAATAGCCGTATCACGCTCACCAAGGCTGTTATGCCAGCCGCAGTCACTACAATTTCCCCCAATCTCTGCGCTGCAGGAGAGAACGCAAACTCAGTGCGCGTTACGACTTCCTTTCCATCGAAGTACAAACGGCCGGTTGTCGTATCAATTCCGAATCTATCCAGATCAGCCTGAGAGATCGACTTTATCGCCATCGCAAATCACCCCATATCACTACGTGGAAACGAGAGCATGAGAGTCGGAGGCATCGCAACTATCTGATTGCTCGGCGTGCGTAGCCGTTGGGAAGCCGGTGTTCTACCATTGAAATACGCTCGCGGCCGCTCATGATTAGGTGACCTCGCGCGATCCGCCAAGCGGTTCAGACCCCGGCCGCTGTCCACACTCATAACGTCTGCGGCACAAATTCCAGATGCGCATTTTCATGCCGGTGCTATGATCCGTTTCGGGGCTTTGGGGCGCATGACCGGGCGCGGATACAGCATTTTCGATACGGGGATCGGCCGCTGCGGCATCGCATGGGGCGCGTCGGGCATTGTCGGTGTTCAGCTCGCCGAGGCCCGCGAGATCGATACGCGGCGCCGGCTCTATCAGCTCTATCCGGATGCGCGCGAACTTCCTCCTCCGGCGAATGTCGAGGGTGCGATCGAGGGCATCTGCGCGCTGCTGCGCGGTGGAGCCTGTGATCTTTCCGACGTCACCCTGGACATGACCGGGATTCCCTACTTCAGCCAGCGCGTCTACGCGCTCACCCGCGCCATTCCGCGCGGGGAGACCCGCACCTATGGCGAAATCGCTTCCGCCCTGCGGGCCTCCGGCGCGGTCCATTCGGTGGCGCAGGCGATTGGCCGCAACCCCTTCATGATCGTCGTGCCCTGCCACCGCGTGCTGGAGGCAGGCCACTATGCCGACAAGATCTCGCCGAACGGAGGGGCGATCTCCAAGCGGCGGCTGCTTTCGATCGAGGGCGGCAGCCCTACTGCCAGCAAGACGCTGTTTGACGTGCTGCTGCCGGTTGCGCCGCCGCGGGCGCATCCTTAAGTTTCCGGGATGAGCGCGACCACGCTTCTCCAGCGCAAATCGATCAAGGTTTCGGACTTTCGCTGCAGCGCGGGGCCCGGCGACAAGCCGTTTGCCGAGGAGCACCGCTGCCACTCGATCTCCTATGTCCGCAAGGGCAGTTTCGGGCTGCATTGCCGCGGCAAGTTCAACGAGCTGGTGGCGGGATCGGTGCTGCTTGGCTTTCCCGGCGACGAATATATGTGCACGCACGAGCACGTCTGCGGCGACGAGTGCCTGTCGTTCTTCATCGGCCCCGAACTGGTGGACGCGATCGGCGACAGCGCAGCGCCCTGGCAGATCGGCTCCGCGCCGCCGCTGCCAGAACTGGTGGTGCTCGGCGAGCTGGCGCAGGCGGCAGCAGATGGCAGCAGCGACATCAGGCTCGACGAAATCGGCCAGGTGCTGGCGAGCCGTTTTGTCGAGGTGGTTTCCGGCAAGCCGCGCAAAGCCGGCCCAGACGCGGCGCGCGATCGCCGCCGCGCGGTTGAAACCGCGCTGTGGATCGACGCCCATTCCCATCAGGCGATTACTCTCGACGACGCGGCCGCGCAGGCCGGCATTAGCCCGTTCCACTTCCTGCGGCTGTTTTCGGACGTCCTCGGCGTGACCCCGCACCAATATCTGGTGCGCTCTCGGCTGCGGCATGCGGCGCGGCGGCTCGCCGATGACGACAGCCCGGTGACCGATATCGCTTACGATGTCGGCTTTGCCGACCTCTCCAATTTCGTCCGCACCTTCCACCGCGCCGCTGGCGCCTCGCCGCTGAAGTTCCGGCAGGCATCCCGGGGCAAGCGCAAGATTTTCCAAGAACGGCTGGCCCTCCACTAGCTAGGCTTTCTCCAGGCCGCGCGACATCAGCGCGCTTTGCACTGGAGAACACCTATGTATGACCACATCGGATTACGCGTCGGCAATCTCGACGCCAGCGTGCGCTTCTATACGGCCGCGCTCGCGCCGCTCGGCTTTGTGCTGTGCTCGCGCGACGATTCCGGCGCGGGCTTTGGGCCGAAAGGCGAACCGGCGCTCTGGCTGCATCTGCACAACGGATCGGCCGGATCAGCCGCGCATGTCGCGTTCCGCGCCAAGGATCATGCGGCGATCAAGCAATTCCATGCTGAAGGCCTGAAAGCCGGCGGCCGCGACAATGGCGGCGCCGGGCCACGGGCCGACTACAGCCCGACCTATTACGCCGCGTTCTTGATCGACCCTGACGGCAACAATGTCGAGGCGGTTTGTACATAAAGCGCCGCTCTCTCCGCGTCATTGCGAGCGAAGCGAAGCAATCCATGCTGCCGCAGAGGAGAGATGGATTGCTTCGTCGCTTCGCTCCTCGCAATGACGGCCTCTTCCATATCCTCCAAGCAAGGACCACACCCATGGCTTCCATCCACAAAGACTTCCTGATCGACGCCAACCCCAACGACGTCTGGGACGCGCTGCGCGATTTCGGCGCGCTGCATACGCGGCTGGTGCCCGGCTTCGTGACCGACACGAAACTCGACGGCGGCGCGCGGATCGTGACGTTCGCCAACGGCACGGTCGCGCGCGAAACCCTGGTCGATTGCGACGATGAACGAATGCGGCTGGTCTATGCGATCAATAGCGAACGCGTGACGCATTACAGCGCGTCAGCGCAGGTGTTCACCGACGGCGATGCGCGCACCCGCTTCGTCTGGATCGTCGACGTATTGCCGAATGAGATTGCGCCTTACATCTCCTCGCAGATGGATCAGGGCGCGCTCGCCATGCAGAAGAAGCTGGCGCGGAGCGCGGCGTGACGCGGGCGCGTGGTAGTCATATCGTCACGACAGCGCCGGCCTGACCGCGGGCGCCGGAGCCGGGTTCGGCCCCCAGCGCGTCAGGATCACGCTGCCGCACGACAGCACACCGAGCACCACCATCGACGCCGCCGCCAGCATGAAGAAGCTCTGCGCGGTCGCATCGTGCGTCGACAGCCACCAGCCGCCGGTGCCGATGAACAACAGCCGCGCGGTCTGCGCCATCACCGGGCCGATCACCTTGGCCGCACCCTGCGAGGAAAAATACATCGACGAGGCAAGCCCGATGAACGCGTACATCGGCGCTGCCGTCGACAAATATTGACGGCTGGCGGCGCGCACGCTCGCGTCATCGGTGAAGAGGTTGACCCAAATATCCGGGAATATCGCGATGAAGGTCGCGAATGCACCGACCGAGAGGAATGCGACGAGGCCCGCCGTCCAGGCGATCGCGCGCGCCCGCGCGATGCGCTGCGCGCCGATCGCCATGCCGACCATCGGCACCGAGGCGATGCCGACCGAGAACGCGATCGAGGTCAGCAGGAATTCGAGCCGCGCGCCGATGCCGTAGCCGGCGAGAATTTCGGTGCCGAACTTCGCCAGCATATGGGTGAAGATGCTGATGGTCAGCACCGACTGCAGCGGCGAGAAGCAGGCAATAGCGCCGACCTTCAGGATGTCGAGGAACATCACCAGGCGAACGCGGAGCCCAAAAATTTTGGGAACGACGCGCGCACGACCGGAGAACAGATACCAGGACATTACTGAAATGCTGACCAGATAGGCAATCAGCGAACCGGCGGCGACGCCGCGCAGGCCGAATTGCGGGATCGGGCCGAGGCCCAGGCCGAGCGTGCCACCCAGGATGATCTGGCAGACAGCGGATGAGAGCATCAACAGCGACGGCAGCTTCATGTTGCCGGTGCCGCGCAGGATGCCGGACATCGTGTTCATCAGCCACGGCACGACAGCGCCGCCAAAGAAGATCTGCGTGTAGGCGATCGCTTGCGCCAGCACATTGCCGCGGCCGCCGAGCAGTTCCAGCAGCTTCGGTCCGAAGATCAGCATGCCGAGCATGAAGGTCAGGCCGAAGCAGAGGCCGATCAGGAGCGCATGCGCGGCGAGTGTCGAGGCGCGGTCGATGTCGCCGGCGCCGAGCGCGCGCGCGATCGCGGACGCAACCCCGCCGCCCATGGCGCCGCCCGACATGGTCATGGTCAGCATCACGGCGGGGAACACCAGCGCCATCGCCGCCAGCGACTCGACGCCAAGCCGGCCGACATAGGAAGTTTCGGCAATCACGACGCAGGTGCCGGCGGTGAGGGCGATCACGTTCGGCCAGGCCAGCCACAACAGCGTGCGCAGGATTGGCCCATCGAGCAGCGCGTTCTTCGCCGGCGCTTCCGGCGGCGGAAGCGGACGTTCGTCCTCGTCTACGGGAATTTCGGCAACGCCGAGGTCGGACATTTCTGCTCCCACGCGCGCGGACTTGTCGCCACGCCGCGCCGTGTCCTAGCACGATGAAGGATGATTCCACGTGCGCAGGGCGCAATGGGGGCCTGCGCGATTGCAGGTGAAAGCCTGCCAAGCGGCATTATTCAGCCGTTTCACGCGAAAATCATGCCCGACCACGCGCACGTTCAGGCGGGCAACGGGAACCGCTACACCCGGAAATGCTTGCTCAGCTTCAGCCCTTGCGCCTGATAATTCGAGCCGATCTTCTGGCCATACATGGCGTCAGGCCGCGACAGCATCTTCTCGTAGACCAGCCGGCCGACGATCTGGCCATGCTCGAGGATGAAGGGCACCTCGCGCGAGCGCACCTCAAGCACGGCGCGCGCTCCCTGCCCGCCGGCGCCGGCATAGCCGAAGCCGGGATCGAAGAAGCCGGCATAGTGGACGCGGAATTCGCCGACCAGGGGATCGAACGGCACCATTTCGGCGGCGTAGTCGGGCGGCACCTGCACGGCTTCCTTGGAGGCGAGGATGTAGAACTCGCCGGGATCGAGGATGAGGCTGCCGTCGGCGCGCGCCGGGATCGGCTCCCAGAATTCGTCGACCGCGTAGCCGCCGCGGCGGTCGACATCGACCACGCCGGTATGACGCTTGGCGCGGTAGCCGACGAAGCCCTTGGTGTTCTTGCCGGAGAGGTCGACGGACAATGCGACGCCATTGGCCAGATCGGCATCGTCGACATCGACCAGCCGCTCGGCGTCGTGCAGCGCGTCGAGTTCGTCGGCATCGAGGATGGCGTCGCCGGTGCGGAAGCGCACCTGGCTGAGCCGCGAGCCCTCGCGCAGCAGCACCGGGAAGGTCTTCGGGCTGATCTCGGCATAGAGCGGGCCGTGATAGCCCGCGCCGATCATGTCGAAGCGACGGGTGCCGTCGGCGATCACGCGCGTGAACACATCAAGCCGCCCGGTTGAGCTTTTCGGATTGGCGGCCGCCACGATCTGCGGCGGCAGTGCGAGGCTTTCCAGCAGCGGGACGATGTAGACGCAATTGGTCTCCAGCACCGCGCCGTCGGAGAGATTTATTTCGTGCAGCTTCAACTCGTCGATGCGCTCGGCCACGGTGGCGTCCGGCCCCGGCAGGAAGCTCGCGCGCACGCGGTAAGCGATGTCGCCGAGCCGCAGGTCGAGGCTCGCCGGCTGGATCTGGCTCTCGACAAAGGGATAGGCCGGCAGGATGAGCCCCGCATCCGCCATCGCCGCGATCATGCGGTCGGGCAGAATCCCGTTGGCGTCGGGCGGAAGCGTGAACGGCACGGCGCGGTCCTCTGAGGCGGCCCTTTCCGGATGCCCAAATGTCATCCAAACCTCATAAATAGGGGCTTTTAGGGGTTATCCGATGGCCGCCTTGACTGAAAGGGCGCAAGCGAATATCAGCATGACTTATCCCGTGGTGATTTGAGCCGGCCGGCTTGCAGCCACGTTAAATAAATCGCTAAACAGGCCGGGGACACGTGTGATCCCGGCCTGTGGAAATTCTTCCAGGCCGGTTTTTTGTGACCATTTTCCAATGGTCACGATGGAGGTCACATGTCTGAGGCTACGACTACCAAGCGCTATCGCCCCGAAACCCGCCTTGTCCATGGCGGCACCCTGCGCTCGCAGTTCGGCGAGACGTCGGAAGCGCTGTTCCTCACCCAGGGCTACGTCTACGACAGTGCGGAGCTGTGCGAGGCGCGTTTCAAGGGCGAGGACCCCGGCTTCATCTATTCGCGCTATTCCAATCCGACGATTGCGATGTTCGAGCGCCGCATGATCGAGCTCGAGGGCGCGGAGGCCGCGCGCTCGACCGCGACCGGCATGGCCGCGGTGACGACCGCGATGCTCGCGCCGCTTCGGGCCGGCGACCATGTGGTCGCGTCGAAAGCCCTGTTCGGCTCGTGTCTTTACGTGGTGCAGGAGCTGTTGCCGCGCTACGGCATCGAGTCGACGCTGGTCGACGGCCTCGATCTCGACCAGTGGCAGCGCGCATTGCGGCCGAACACCAGGTCGTTTTTCCTGGAGAGCCCGACCAATCCGACGCTGGACGTGCTCGACATCCCGGCGATTGCCGAGATCGCGCACAAGGGCGGTGCCCGGCTGATCGTCGACAACGTCTTCGCCACGCCGATCTGGCAGAGCCCGCTGGCGCTCGGCGCTGACGTCGTGGTCTATTCCGCGACCAAGCATATCGACGGCCAGGGCCGCTGCCTGGGCGGCATCATCCTGTCGTCGGAAGCCTTCATCGCCGAACACATCCACAACTTCATGCGCCAGACCGGGCCGTCGCTTTCGCCGTTCAACGCCTGGACCTTGCTGAAGGGACTGGAGACGCTGGGCGTGCGCGTGCGCGCGCAGACCGAGACCGCCGCCAAGGTCGCCGACGCGCTCGCCTCGCATCCGAAGATCTCGCGGCTGATCTATCCTGGCCGCGCCGATCATCCGCAGGCGGCGCTGGTGAAGAAGCAGATGCGCGCCGGATCGACGCTGATCGGCCTCGAGGTCAAGGGCGGCAAGGCGGGCGCGTTCCGCTGCCTCAACGCACTGCAGATCGCGCGCATCTCGAATAATCTCGGCGACGCCAAGAGCCTGGTCACGCATCCGGCGACGACGACGCATCAGCGGCTGAAGCCGGAGGCGCGCGCCGAACTCGGCATCAGCGAGGGGTTCATCCGCCTCTCGGTGGGACTCGAGCATGCCGATGACCTGATCGAGGATTTTGCCCAGGCGCTGGAGAAGGCGTGAGTTGCTTACCCTCCCCTGGAGGGGTCCGAGACGAGCGAAGCTCGCTCGTGGGTCGACGCGCGTGCAACGCCGGCGGGGTGACGGTCCCTCCGCACGATCAGTGCCCGAGTGGAGAGATCACCCCACCCCGCCTCGCATTCGCTGCGCTCATACGAGCCGACCCTCCCCCTCCAGGGGAGGGTAAACAGGATCACATCGGCCGGTACGTCCGCACGTCGGACGGCACGTTGACGCCGAGCTTGATCTGGCCGACCGACTTGATGATGTCGTCGCCGAGCAGTTGCGCGAAGCAGGCGTAGCCCCAGTCGCTCATGTGCAGGCCGTCGGAGATCACGAAATTCTCGATCGGGATCGCCTGCTTCTCGTGCCAGTCCTTCATGACGGCGAAGCGCGGGAAGACGCCGACCTTGCGAAGCTCGGCGACCTTGTTGAGCAGGTTCATCATCTTGCCGGCGCTTTCCGCGTGCTCGTTGATCCGCGGCGAATATTGCGGATCGATCAGCACCACGTCGGCGCCTGCCGCCTGAATGCGCATGATGCCTTCCTCGACCAGCTTGGCGGTGTCGGCCGGATCGAGATTGCGCAGCACCGCGTTGGTGCCGACCTGCCAGATCACCAGATCCGGGTGCATGTCGATGACCGAGGTCTGCAGCCGCTTCATCATTTCGGGCGCATCCTCGCCGCCCTGGCCGCGGTTGATGACGGTGATGTCGGCGGTCGGATATTGCCGGTGCAGCTGCGCCGCGAGCCGGTTGGGATAGTTGAATTCCGGCGAGCTCGCGCCGTAGCCGGCGGGCGATGAC